>Ga0209607_1001217_pt1 | contig 21666 bp, 11 predicted proteins | sample AD_UKC117_MetaG_FD_184413 | JGI IMG/M metagenome (GOLD analysis project Ga0209607, IMG submission 184413) | Active sludge microbial communities of municipal wastewater-treating anaerobic digesters from Hong Kong - AD_UKC117_MetaG (SPAdes)... | ecosystem: Engineered > Bioreactor > Anaerobic >... | reverse complement strand
ATTGTGATAGATAGAGATGACTGGGAAAAGTATGGATTTACTGATTGTGAGAACTTCAGGTCATGTCTTATTGATGCAGAATTGAGACTGAAACTCGTACAATCAGTTGCTTCGAATAATGCAGGATCAACCACCGCTTATTTCAAAACAATTGATAATAAATCAGTTAATATAGCAATATCCTACTACCCAACTATCAACTATGCCTCATGGGCAGATAAGTATGACTTTGATAACAGGAATCCACTGATACTAGTTTGTGGCTTTAATTTTAAAAATCCTGGTGGAGAGATTAGAGTTTGGGACCACTTACTTCGTTCAATGTCTGGAGACATGAATAAGGACACTCTCAAAAAATTCAAACCATACATTTTCTACTACGACTCAGGAGACACATTCTGGGGAGACTCAACCACTCAAGGTATAAAGGCTGTGGGAATGGCTTTCAGAGAGGAGTTGAAGTTTCTCCGAGAGAATGAATTGATAAATAACAGAGGCATTTATGTTGTAGCTCATTCAATGGGCGGTCTTGTCACAAGATCATTTATGTCCGAACCAGGGCTCGATGGAAAAGGCTACTGCGGAAGCGAAGTATCAAGAATTATCACATTGGGAACTCCTCATCATGGGACACCAGTTGCTAATTGGTTTAATCCCTATATCTGGTCAAAATACTCGAATGATATGAGATGGGATAACTATGATGGTTTTTATAATGAATTGGATCCTTTTTTGTGTGACTATGAGGAACCAAATCTATTCTTGAAAGCTCTAAATTCACTTGACAATGTGGGTATTCGATCAATTCTGCATCCTCAAAAGATTGTACTATTTGCAGGAGAGACTAATAAAATTTCTCTAGAAGTTCCATCTTTATCAGGAATAAAACCATTATGCGTTAAAACAGGAACTCGATATTTTGTTAGTGATGGCATTGTGCCTGTTGAAAGCGCTTTGCTCGAAGGTTCGATAGTTGACAAGAAAGTCACATTCAATGAGGATTTGGATCATTCAGATTTATGCAAGAAAATCACACCAATTGATATGGTTTTGAATTTTTTGCATGCACCGATAACGAATGTGAAGGTAGGAAGAAAATCAAAGTATCAAACATACTCGACAGATGATAGTGCTTATTTGACAATTGAAGGAACAGCCTTTGGCAACATCCAAGGCACAGGCTCAGTTTGGCTGCGACCAAAAAACGATGTTCAATCAGCACCATCAAAACTCAATGTCATCAGTTGGAGTAATGAAGAGATTATCTGTACCTGGGACAGTCAAACATCTATGCAAAACTCATACTCCTTAAGCTCAGATTCAGAACAGAATTCACTTCAATCTACGAACAATCAGTACGAAGTTGTGGTATACATTGATGAAAAAGCTGCAGAGAGCTCTCATGATGAGTCTCGACCAGAATCAATTATAGTCACCGATTCAATGCTTTCATCAAGGTTATCAATCTCAAAAACATGCCTCAACACCAATGCCAGAAAAGGTGATATTCTAACCTATGTCATAAAGGTCGAAAACAACGGTTGGGAACCAATAAACAATGTGACTGTTACAGACATGTTCCCACATGAGCTAACATTCATCTCCTCCAATCCACAAGGTGTTTCTGGAAAAGGTAAGTACAGCTTCAACCTTGGTGTGATAGAACCAGGTGACGCATATCGTTATGTTCTCAAGTTCAGAGTCAATGATAACATCAGAATCTCAGATGGTGGATTAACAATCACCAATAAAGCAACTGCTTCTTCCTTATCTGGTATATATGCTGAGGATCAAGCCTCGGTAATCATTTCACCTCCTGGAGATTCAAGAGAACTGCAGATTTTTACCTACTGGCAAGGTATCGACACAAAAACATCAGAAGGGTATGTGGGCAAGGAAATAACCCTACAACTCAAACCAGATGGTGGATCTTCACCATACAATGTAACAATTGATTGGGGAGATGGCGTAACAGACAAGCTTTATGACATCACAGGTGATGATTGGTCCAAAATAAAACACACATACGACAAAGCTGGTGAATACTCTGTCACAATAACTGTCGTAGACCAGTTTGCCAGAACAGTGAGAGTGAAGAGAATACTGCACATAAAGTGATGTAAATCTAATTTTTGTAAGGGAAGAGTAGATTTCATATATGCAAAACCCAGACATATCACACTCTATGTCTGGGTTTTGCATATTTTTTGATGCAAGCATACACGACATACAATCCACCCTCTTTACATCCCCAACATTACTTATTATAATGCCACTTATAACAACTTATATAGAGTAATATGGGGGTGAGAAACATTGAATAAAATAACAGAAAACACTTCAGAGACTAAAGAGGAAACAACTAATCAATCATCACTCCAATCCCAACTGATCATTGAAACACCGACTCAACCAACCACACAAGCCCTTCACCCCCTATCCATCGATGAAAACAGTCAAAATAAGCTCATATCCATCCTCATATCAGGGCTTTCAAAGAATACCAAGACATCATACCTGCACACTTTCAATGAATTCAAAGCTTGGCAAGGGGATATGCCATTTACCAAGTCAACCGTACAGGCATACAAGGAGTGGCTCATATCAAGAGGATATAGACCGGCAAGCATCAACCTCAGACTATCAGCAATACGTAAGCTTGCTCTTGAAGCGTCTGATAATAAGCTACTCGACCCATTCACAGCATCAGCCATTGGAAGGGTGCATGGAGTAAAGCAAGCTGGAAAGAGGATGGGCAACTGGCTGACCAAGGAACAAACACAAACCCTCCTTACACTCACAGACAGAAACACCCTCAAAGGCAAGAGAGACTTTGCACTCCTTGGGTGTCTTGTAGGGTGTGGGATGAGAAGGTCAGAGGTTGTATCTCTTGAAGTATCACAGATACAGCAGAGAGAGGGTAGATGGGTAGTGCTTGATGTGATTGGCAAGGGTAACAGAGTGCGTACTGTGCCTGTGCCAACATGGGTGTATGTGGCACTAACTGATTGGATGAGCTCAGCTGGTATCTCTGATGGACAAGTATTTAGGTCCATGAGAAAAGGAGACAACGTATCAAGAGAATCTATGTCATCACAGGCTGTGATGGTGATTGTCTCAGAGTATGGTAAAGCTCTCTATGAAGGCACTCTCAACCAACAAGTGACTCTCAGACCTCATGACCTCAGGAGAACATTTGCCAAGCTTGCTCTCAAGGGTGGTGCTCCCCTGGAGCAGATACAGATTACTCTTGGTCACTCATCAATACTTACTACTGAGAGATACCTAGGTGTGAAACAGAATCTTATGCATGCTCCGTGTGATGTGGTGGGGGTGGGGGTGTAGGGATTAGTTGAAACATAGATTATTACAAGTATCTTATTTTTCTCCTGCTTGATCAACTGCCTGTCTAAAAAGAGTCTATATCGATAATAATAGGTGCAAACACTAATTATCTGTGCTATTAAATATGTGAATATTAATAAATACATTCAATATAATAACATGATTAAATTATCAACATACAACTTACATTAACAATAATATAAACTTTAAAGAATTATTTGTATTTGTAAAATATTATCCCGTGTACATCATATGTATTTTTCAATAATATAATATTAAATACGTGAAATTCGCTTTTCTAGCGGTAGAAAGGGATATTGACTATGAATTTACCAAGAGTGTATGCTGTGGTTTTGCTTGCAATAACCCTACTTGTTCCACAAATAACAATAGGACTAAGTAGTCCTAACGCTGTCGAAAACCTCAATTTCACAGCAGAACCATTATGCGGTTCTGTGCTGCTTAGTTGGAGTAATGCATATCCAGGAAGTTGGTATATGCCAGAGATGGTCTTATCAAATGGAAATACCTATCCATTGATAGATTATGCAATCCAAGATACACAATTCATACACGAGGGTGTGGAAAATAATCAAAAATACTGCTATGTATTGAAGGTTGTTGATAGGGGAGACAATGAACTGTACTCGTCCACACAGATATGTGCAACTCCACATTGTGATAAAGGAGAAGTGCCAGGTACAAGGCTCGATTGTGATGGCAAGTGTATGTTGTTCCTATGTTTTCAGATTGACAATAAAGAAGCCCAAGTGACATGGGCTGAAGAGAGTTTTCTGAGTGTCATAGAAAATGGTGGTCTGGTTGATGAAAATGGTAAAATAATCAGCAACACCACCCTCAATACACCGCCTATTATCGATAATGGAAGAACATGCGCGGGACCAAGAGACATCACGGATAATATTCCAGGAGCAGACATTGGTTGGGATGCAAATGAACAAAGAGTAGACATGACAATTCCAACAATAATCTATGGTGATGAAACAAAACCGAGTAAATTTAACAACTTGAAACTGTGGATAGGAAAATCAAAAGCTGAGATAAATGGGGCAATGATGCCAATTGACCCTACAAATATCAGCGTAAAACCCTTTATCGACTCAAACAACAGAACACAAGTGCCTGTCCGTTGGATCAGTGAAAATACAGGAGTGCGTGAAGTCAAGTGGCTCCCAGAAAGCAGAATCGCTGTGTTTGTGTTTGATGTAGAAAAATGCTCGGATGATGGGTGTGGTGGTTTAAAAACCAGAATCGGAAGATTTGAAGTACTTGAAGAAGGACACTCTAAAGATCGTCGAATAATGAGCTTTGAGGATTGTGAGACAGGTGAAAAACTCGAGATGACAGTGGTAGATAAACTGCTTCAAAATACCCCAAATAGTGGATATGCCAAGATTAAACACAATGCGAAGAAAGAGATTGTCGAGTTTGAGTATCTACCCGATATGGTGAATTGCCCACCTCCAGTTGATTGTCAGTGGTCAGCAACTGGAGAAATAATCCATAATGGAATTGCCTTTAATAATGACCATTCCCTGCAACTGGATACAAACTGTGATGGGCAAGCAGATTTAGAGCTTTACAGCCAAAATTTGAACCTAATGCCAGTTAACTATCCGAATCAGATCGAAACCCCACTCCTTTCACTCGGTAGATACAAGGGAAAGTGCGCAAAGTTCTGCTACAACGAAAACATCCAGATTGTTCAGTGGGAAGCGTATCCATTTGAAATGATTTGTTGTGAACCGGCACCACCTCCTGGTTGTGATGAATTTCTCCCCTGCGTGATTAAGTATGCAACGAAGGCAAAGGCTCAAGGTGGCCCTTACAGTCAGAGTTATTCAAATCTGGAAGATAATGGAATATTCACTGAGGAAGAGATTGAATCCGAGGAAAACCTGCTTGATGAAACTGGTGAGTTCTATCTAAACAGTTACAAGGGTTGCGCATCATTCTGCCTAGAAAATGGAAAGATTATCAGCTGGGAAGCTCATCCTGATCCTGATAACTGTTGCAATTATCAAACACTGAATCTTCAGGTTATCACAGCTACAAAGGAACGGATTATTGGAGTCGGTGGGAAGGTAGGGCAGTACAACCTCGTCTCAAATATATTTGACTTATCCAAACTTACACCTGGAAAACACTATTCGTTTGGTGGAGTACCAAAAATACCACTCAAACCAGGCGATGGAGTTGAGTTCGTTGTTTTTACCTGTAGTGGGTTTGTTTTTTCTGCTGAATCTGGGAATGAGCCAACTTTAAAATATGACACAGATGACTGTTGGGTGGGAGTAAATGGAAGCATTTATGAACCTGGTGCATCACAACCATATGACATAAATGTCAGTAATAATAGCGTTAAATCTGATACCATGGATGAATATAACATGATTCTTGATTCTGATGGAAATCCACATATTGCGTGGCAAGACCATAGTGATGGTGATGCAGACATATACTATGTGTATTGGTCTCCTGTGCTCTGCAATTGGCTGTGTGCAAATGGTGTGATCTATGATCCAGAAGATTCACAGAACGCTAATGTGAGTAATACTCCAGGAACATCTGTTTACCCGTCACTTGCACTTGGCAGTGCAGGGAAACCACACATTGCCTGGGCTGAAGGAGAGGAGGTTTCTAGAGAGATATTTTACACCTACTGGAATGGTAACTCATGGGCATATTTGGATAATAATCCGAATGTGAGTAATAATACTGGAAAATCAGACATGCCAAGTTTGAGGTTGGATTCAAGTGACGCTCCGCATATTGTATGGGAAGATGACTCAATGGGTAGTGGAAACAAAGAAATATACTATGTGAGATGGAGTAATTATGGATGGGTTGGAGCGGATGGTGTTGTTAGTTATGACCCGGTTGATGCTTTTATGCAGCCGGAAATTAATGTCAGTAATAACATCAGCGTATCTGCCAACCCGTGTCTTGAATTAGATGAAAGTGGCAATCCACATATAGTTTGGGATGATGTAGATGTTGGGGCAAACCAACGGGACATCTTTTATTCAAAATGGAATGGGAATGTCTGGCTGACAGCATCAAATGTGAGTAATACTCCGGAGCGAAATTCTGCCTTTTCTACCCTGAGGTTACATGATGGAAAACCACACATTGTTTGGAGAGAGGATACGACTACTGCCGGCGGATATGATGCTTGTTACATAAAGTTCAATGGGAATATCTGGGTGGGAGCAGACGAAACACCTTATGATACTGGAAACTTTGAAACAGTAACAGATATAAATGTTAGCAGGTGTGGCAATAATTGGGGTGTAGATGTACCAACTTTTGAGTTGGATAGCTCTGGAAATCCTCACGTAGTGTGGGATGACTCCTATTCTAATGTTTGGAGTACCAACTATGTACAATGGAGTGATACTGAGCATAACTGGATTTGCATTGGTGATGGTGGTTTGTATGAACCACAAAACAATAATGCAAACATAACAGATACTCTCCCGTCAACATATGCAGGATTACAACTTTTCGAAGGTGATCTAAATATCAGTGTGCAACCACATCTTCTGTGGACTAATACAGATGACAATAACAACAGTGATGTGCACTATGTCAAATGGGATTGTAGTCCTGAATCTGTTTGTGACTGCACCGACACATGCAACGATGACTGGGATATAACAATCGCCCCAAATCAAAGCCAGAATGGTATCTTTGGGCAAAGTGCCTTGAATTACGGAGATGTGCAGGCAGAGGGATGCGCTCAACCAGGAGAGGAGACACTTTTCTGGACAAACGATACAACACTCGAGCATGGATTGATGAACAACTCCAATGATCCAATCTGTTTTGACATTATACCAAAACCAGGTTTTAATAGCTTGGACAGACTTCGAGTTTCTGTTGGACCAAATATTTGGAGTCCTCCTGCAAATTCTAACATTGACCATGTGACAGTTCCCCCTAACAGCCACATTGATTTCTGGGGTTTTTCAAACTACCAGAAAATTGTCCAAGTGGTGTTGTTGAATTATTCGATATAGTACAGGTTGACAGTGATGGAATCCAAATCCCAGATTGTGACACTATAACAGTTTCTGCAAATTGTTGTGATGACTGTGGTACTCCTGTTTGTTGCGACGATATGTACCTATACAGTTTATACGATGTAACCATGATTGTCGGCAACCAACCGTTCACCAATGAGATTTTGAGTGGTGGTGGTTTAACTGCTGATAACCATGGATGCTTGAATGCAAATGATGAAGTCATAATTGAAGATTTGATGATTGGCAATCAATGTGGTGAATCTGTGAATGTAATATTTGCTCCAAATGAAGATTTACCAATATGTTCTTTCTCGGATGGAAATGGCAATTCTGTTAGTGACTTAATCTCTGTAAATCCTGAGTCGATACCATTTGATGTGCACTTTCAGATGCCTGCTGAGTGCCCAGAGGATGGCGATGTGGTAATTTTCACGATTACTCAAGTGGATGACTGTGGTCAGCCAATTCCAGATTGTGAAGTAATCGAAGTGTCTGTCAGGTGTTGTTGTGAGTGGAAAATTGGTTGTATTTCCGCTTATGCAACAATGTATGACTACTACGGTTTCCGTGAAGACTGCACCGGTCAGCTGTATCAGTTTGTTCAGGATGATTACGAAAATCTCCCCGATACAACGGGAATGTATGGAAATATTGGCGAGTGGATTATCGAGAATGATGTAACATGCAATGGGATGCCATGCGCATGTATCGAGGTTTGTATCGATGATGACGGAAATCTCGATGCTTGGAAACCAATACCTCAAGACTCTCCACTTTGCTGTTGTGACTTTGTCCCAATAAATCCTCAACCTAGTGATTGCTGCCCTGATGAAAACTGGACTCTGGAGAGACCAGTCGCTGAGTTGATTAACGGAGAAAATCTTGATGTTACCAACCAGGGAAATGAGAACATCTTTGAGCACGAGGTGGATGAAGCAACTGTATGTGTGTGAATCAGGTGATGAAATCGAGTTCGCAAGATTTGGGATAACTAACGATTGTGAAAATGACTTCTGTGTCATCTTTACTCCCAGTGAATATATCACCGATCTTATAGTGACAGATATGACTGAAAGTGTTATTAACGAGAATTTTCCACTTGTTGTAAGTGCAAATACTACAGCATACTTCTATGGAACATTTACCGTGGGTGATGAGTTGTGCGAAAGCGATGACCCAATGTTCCCGGCGTTCACAGTCCAACAAGTAGATTGCGACACCGGGCAGTCACTTGGCTCGGGTGCGGACTGCCAGGAAGATGTTTATCTTGAGTTTTGTTATTGCTGTGAAGCCCCTGCTTTCTGGACAGGATGTGGTATAATTGTGGATGTAACATCCTCTACAACTATACCGCAAGTCACAATAACTCTCGAAAGACCAGATGGTTCCACATTCACTGTCAATGGACCACCAGATTTGCTTGCCGCTAATGTAGATAACATTGATTGGCTTCCACCATCTGATTATCCATCTCTTGAGAAATATCCGATTGGCCAATGTGCAAACTATTGTGTAGTGGAAACTGAGATCGGACCACCACCAACCTGGATGGTAAATAAATGGATTGGTGTTCATCCAGACGATCCGTGTTGTCAACCTTCTAACTCATGTTGCCTGGATGAGAATTGGAGTATAACTGTAAATTCTGGACAAACCAACTATTTCAATTATGAAAGTATGGAAGCTGAAGCATGCAGATGCACTGGTGAAGAGCTGTCTTTCAAGCTTTCAGCTACCAACAGCTGTGAGTTCCCAATATATGTCACATTTGAGGGAAATCCTGACATACCCGATCTAGATCTTCCAAGTGGAACAGTCATTGTGCCAGCAAATGATACCTGGATTGGAGGGATAGTGATTTTTACTGTGCCTCAATGCACAAGTGATGAAGAATACTGGGTGTTTACAGCAAGACAAATTGATAGTTCTGGAGATATATGTGATGAAATCGAAGTAACAGCTGATTGTTGTTTGTGCGATGTAAGCATTAAGCTTCCAGATCTTAGCGATATACCATCTGGGTATCCAACCACAGAAGCTGTTAAGCTAATAAGTTGTGCTACGCCAACATATTTTGATATTTTGGTTATCAATGATGGAGAATGTGACACAACAGTGACAAATATCACTTCTGGATTTACGATGAACAATTACTTCAAAATTAACCAAGGACAAGCGCCATTCAGCATAAACAGTGGTGATATTGAGTCAATTGCTGGATGTGTGTCCTTTGGTCATGAAGGATTTGAGATGTCCCAAAACTTTGGTTTGGTGATTGATGGATGTGACAATGTAAACTTCAAGGTTCCTGCGTACAGACCGATACCATGCCAAAGCCAATCAAATCCATGTCCATTTGTACTACCACCATCACCAGACATTTGGGTAAAGTATTCTGCATCGGATATATTTGCATTATCATCCGGTGATTATGGGCCGCTAGTGGATGGAGATTTCTATCCTGGAGAAGTTGGCACATTTACACTTAATCCAAAAAATAATACAGATATAGAAATGACCGCAGAGTTTGAAGCACAAAACGGTGCCGGTAAAGACAATAGCATCAAATATGGGAATTGCAGATTTCTACCCAGAAAATTCTCAGTTGATTCTGGAGAGTCTATAAAACATGAGATTATGGTTGTTATGCCACAGTGTGATCCAGGTGACATAGTTGTGTTCCATTATAAGTTGAGAGTAAACGGTGGTGATTGGGCAGATGGTGTATTCCACTTAATAGCTGATAAACCTGCAACATGCTGTGATATAACAATCCCACTTCAAAACAAGATAATTATAGAAAAATGTCCAGGAGAGGAGGGTATTTTTGAAACAAACGTAAAAAACAACTGTGAACAACCCAAAGAAATAACCGTGAATTGGGGGAAAATCTCTGGTATTACAATTATCTCGCCAAAACAGTTTACTATCCCTGCAAGAAGCACACAGAAACTGAAAGTGTCATATATAATGCCAGATGATTGCATGGTGGGACAAAAGCATAAAGTCGCGTTTTTAATAACCCCCGAAAACTGTGATCCCATAAATAGCTCCTTCTACGTGCAGTGCAAAGACTGCAACTGTTGTGATATCGCATTTGTAACCTCATCTCAAAGAGAGACAACACCGGAGCTATGCCCAGGAGAAAAAGGCACACACAAAGTATCAATCAAGAATAATTGCAAAGACAGGAAACAGTGGTCAGTTTCTATACCAAGAGGTTCTGGGATTACAAATGTAAATCCAAGCTCATCCACTCTTGAGTCTGGACAAACACAGACCCTTGAGATCACATATGTTATGCCAGAGAATTGCAAGGCAGGAACAGAGACCAGTATCCAGCTAACTCTGATTCCAAAGGACTGTGATGCTATCCCATATTCTTTCAAAGTAAAATGCAAAGATTGTAAACCATGTTGCGATGTGAGTGCAAAGGTTGTCTCAGAGCTTCCAAAAGAAGTCAAAGATGGTGAGAGTGTAAAAGTTACCGTAGCTTTCACAAACAACTGCAAAGAAAATAAGAATGTAAGACTCTTTGGCTATGTTGTTCCAAAGCTCGTTGTGGGAAGTCCAAGTCAGTTTACGCTCAAACCAGGTGAAACTATCAAATCAACATATACCGCTGAAATGCCTGACAGAAAAGGTGACACGAGGATGACATCTGCCACATTCACAGGCGTATACAGACCAGGTGATGATTGTGATAAGACGGAATTCCATTTCGAACTGAGTTATCCATCATCTGGGAGGAGAAGAGCGTTTGCATTTACACGACTCCTGATTCAATTCAGAAATCATATGCTGTTAAGCTATCGAGATATGTTATTACTCAAATAGATGATCTAACTCAAAGAACTACACCATTGGCCTACTGAGATTATCAGGCTAATGGTGTAGGGTAACATAAAGAATGGGAGATTAGCATCATGGTAAGTAAGGTCTACAAACGTGTTTTATGCTTGTTTCTTTTGTTTGTTCTGCTTTTACCCTTCATGTCTCAAGGATTTGCTGCCAACATATTCGAAGAATGCAGTTGGATTGCTGTAGATGGCAAAGATTATTCCAATGGAATGTGTAGCAGCTCAAACGTCACAAGAACAAAATCCTACGCAACCTCTGCCAGAGATTAATCAGTGGTGAAATCTCAATAGAAGATTTTATCCGATTAATTGATGGTGGTGGGTGGATTGCCGAAGGACTGGGGTTGTTGGATTGGGAGGAATTGCCGGAGGAGTTAAGGAGACAATTATTACGATTTATTGCAGCACAAGAATCTGAAGATGGAGAGATTTTCAGTTACGATCCAGATACTGGAATCATTACTTTTAAAAACCAAGAAGATGGATCTACAAGGACATACAATGTTAAAGAAAATCTCGAATTCGCTTTATGGGGTATAAAAGATGGAAAAATTGAAGTTGTTGCAGTAAAGCTTAAGAATCAACCTGCTCGTTACGCAAACGGTTTGCCATATTTTCCAGGGTTATTTCGAGAAAAAGGTATATCATACATAACATACAATAACACTGGGGAAGACATGGTACACTATACCGGAAAGAGACAAAGTCACAATTTAAAAGGAGGTGGTTCTGGGTATTTTGAAGCATTAAAATTTTTTAGTGGAGTTGGTATTATTTTCATTGATTATGAAAATGTAAAAGTATCAACATATAATTGTATGTGGGCAAGTTTGCTTATTCAAGTATCACCAACTCCGTTGGATGGATGGGGAAATGAACAGGGATACGATATCTTTCAAGGATCTGAGGATGTTAATCAATGGTCATTGGGAATCCAATTTACTGTTTATAGTGATGGGTCAGTTTTTGGCTTCCATACTTTACAAAATGACGATGGTAGTTTTGAGATAACAAGGACATTTGATTTTTTAGATGTTGCTTCTAAACTATTGAATTTTGGTTATATTAACTATTGCTCTGAGTATGAATATATGTCTCTATATCATTGGTTCTGGGTGTTAGAAGGAGGAAGAAGATGAGTTCAATAAGATATACAGTGATTATTATCTCATGTTGCTTACTATGTTGTTTAGCTCTAGCAAGTAGCAACGGTGTTCGATGTAGAGAATCGTACAATCAAGAAACAGCTTCAGTGATAGTAGCAAAGAATCCAAACCAAAAAAGCACCACCATTACTAATAATACACCAAGTGAACTATCGGTTAATCTGGTATTTAAGACCAATAAATCACAATTTAGCGAAGATTACACAGTTCCCGCAAAAGAGACACGCAATTTCCCCATGCTTGACTTTGGTTACATAAAAGTATCGATTAATGTCGAATATGACAAAGATATTTCAATAATACCGGAGGGAATAATATCAAAAAACATATACAATATTGAAGAGGGTGAAGGTCTCACGATAACAATACAACCAAATGAATCTGGTGTATTTCAGACTAATTGTTGGCAAATTGAGAAAGTTGGCCCCCTTGAAGAAATAGGTAAGTGTGAGTTAAGTATTCAATCATCAAACGAAGCAGTAAGAGTTGTGTTATTTAAAGTGGTTAGAAGAGCATCTGATATGACAGGACCCTTTGGTAGCTTTATATGTGAGAGTTTGGATATAGAACCTTCATTAAACAATTTTCGCTTGGAAAATAATTCGACTTACCTGGTATCAATGGTAAATCAATATAGTAATGTAAAATACTATGTGTTATCTGTTGGAGATACAAATGCTAATTACGTGTTGACCTATCATGGATCGTTTGGATTTAAAGAAAATGTAGATGTAGAATTTGCTAGATCAAAGGAACCTCAAAAATCTTTTGAGTATTACGGTGGTGGATCACTCATCAGGATATACAATCCTGATGAGATAGAAATTTTTCCACCAGCAAAGATTTACGACATAACCGACAACAAAGCTGTTATGTTACTACCATTTGTTGGGAAAAGAACATATATCTTGTCAAGACATGTCAACTATTCAATAACCAATAACATTGTAGGAGAATACACTCTGAATCAGTCAATGGGAAATGTGAGAAAACACCATTTTATAGAAAGATTTAAAAGTAATGATGGAAAAACCATAATAAGATACGATCCATATCAGTTTGACCATGTAAAACTGATGATAAAAATGGATGATTATGTTGAAGTTGAAAACAACTATAGTGTTTCAGAAGATACAGAATATATTGATTTTATGCTTATTGATATGATAGAAGATAATATACAATATTTTCCTGAATTATTGAAATTGGATTCAGGATATACTTATACATTGAAAAAAATGGGTGAAGTAACTGAAAAAAATCTTCATTACGAGAATAATTATCTGTGTTTTCAGTTGAACAACCAGGAATATATTTCTGGTATTGAGAGTGTTACAATGGACACCACCCCCATCATTAAAGATAACCGCACCCTCCTCCCCGCCAGATACGTTATCGAACCCCTCGGTGGCTCAGTTTCCTGGGATGGGGCAGAAAGAAAAGTCACATGTATACTCAAGGCTCCCAGTAACTCCACGGGTGATGACTCCGTTGATGAATCCAAATACAACACAGTTGAACTCTGGATTGGCAAACCCACCACTAGGGTAAACGGAGTTGAAAAACAAATCGACTCGAATGATCCAGGAGTGGTACCCACAGTAGTTGATGGCAGAACAATGGTGCCAATGAGATTCCTGGCTGAGAACCTGGGATGTGAGGTAGAGTGGATAGCTGAGACAAAGGAGATAATCCTTACATATAGTCCATAGCTTACAAGTAGACGAAGATATACAAACCCCCTAGAGCATTGTAGGTACTAGGGGGTTTTGTTGTTTGCATTGTTTCTTTATCACAACACCTATTCAATCTCATATTCAACACAGCTTTTCTATTCCATAGTCAATGCAGAAATAAAATAAGCTCTCTTATATCAGTGTTTCAATAAGAACTAATAGATTTTCAATCTAGAATGTATAGAATAACATTTATGACAAAACTCATAGCAGTAGGACTCTCTAAAGGTGGGGTAGGTAAGACAACCACGGCAATAAACCTTTCACATGGACTAGCAAGAGTAGGTAAGAAGGTATTACTCATAGATACAGATACACAAGGACAAGTATCAAAAGCTCTTGGTGTAGGTCCTGAGTATGGACTGGTAGAGCTATTTAAATAAATCACCAAAAAAAATCGTATCCAAAACTTGAAAGCGATATAGATAAAGATAAAGGAGAAAAAACCTAATCAAAAAGGTAGTTCTTGTACGGAGGGGACAAAAACAAAGAAACTAACTACATATGTAGCATATCAACATCTAACACAAAACATGAGATACCAGAAAAACGTCCTCATTTTTGATACTGAGGGTATGAACACATTAGATCGAAATAAACTCTTAGATATGAGCCTAAAAACGGCTAAGGAATTTATATAGTGAGTGTTGTGTTGCTTCAATATACATCAGGTCAGTCTGATTAACAACAGCTTTTAATACAAATGACTACTCGAAACATAGAACAAACCAACCACTCTAGCAGCTATTGTTTCATTTTTCATATTCGAAAAACACACACTACTATATGAGGTGGTAAGGTTGGATGGATAGGTCATATACAAGACACCAAAAAACCCAAAATTGCTCCCACAGAAAATTACCATAACGGTTCCATGTTAACTACCTCCAGAAAAAAAGGGGGGGTATAGATAGAGATAAACCGGTCTTGTTTCATTGAGTTATTTCAGAGATCAATAAACAGCTCATCAATACATGAATGGTTATGTTAATCCCACTACATTAAAGGATTATTTAAAGTGGTTGCGATAAATGTTATATTGATATAGCTATATTTTCTTGTTGCCTATGTGTGATAGTATTATAACTAAACGATATTAACTACGTGTTTACTGGGATTGATGGGATTGTTGAAGTGGTGGTTAAGCCTCCTAAAGATAGATAATAATCAAAATCATAAAGATTTGTCTCAAATGTAACAGTACCCCATATTACCTGTAGCCATATCCATATACCAACAACTGTTGTCATATCAAGTATTCCTTGAAAATGTATATCCCTTATCGATGAATAGATGTGTGGTATATAGAGGGTTTATTTACTATTTTTATGTATAAATCGAGTCTAATATAGAACATTTCGATGTTATTCCCATATTGCTCCAGTATACCATCATGTCTCAGATTATTGTCTTGTATTACTCCTTGTCTCAAGTATGTATACATAGCTATTACATTGAATAATACTGGTATTATGGGAATCTCTGATACTTCTTTCTAATAATTACTTGTGTATATATACATCCTAGTGCCTGTAACCATGTCTCATTATATAGCCATATTAATGCAAGAAGTGCTGTATTGATGGGATATGTTATGTCTCACATGCTTTACAGTTTCAAGGCAGCATATGAATGTAATCTGATATATTTTGGTAGTTTCTGTATCAAATATAGCTGTGTTGATGTGGGTTTATTTCCATTTACATCTTTACACTATCTATTTTGTGTTAGAATGTCTAAGTATCATTGGTATTGATTAAGCCTTTCATCTGCTTACTACATATGAGACATGTTGTATCTGTTTCTGTGATTTGAATTACAGGTACTACCTAAACGTATTCACAGGGATTTTCTCTATTATTTATTCTTTTTAAGACTACATATGATTACTGAGATGATATATGACTATATGACTGTATGTTACTTTGATGTGTTTTGTGTCTTGTATTTATGTGTAGTTATTATCTGAGTTGTCATCCTCTATAGATTCATACTCAATGGAGTCTATGGATGTGTATCACTGTGTAGTCATTTATTTTAGAAATATTCTCTATGCAACTGTTCTCTTTGAAGTCATTCTCTGGTGAGTTATTCTCTGTGGTGTGTTATCTAAGAAGCTTATTGGATTGCATTATTGTTGTTTGAATGATGGTGCATATCTGTATAGTTTCTCTGTTTGCTTATTCTCCTTTTTTTAGTGTCCCCCGCGCGGAAGCTGTATTACTCACTATTCAAAGTAGCTGGTGTAAATAAGCCCTGTGTATTCCTTACCTTAATTATTCTTACTGTTGTAGTAATCCCATACGTTGTTTTTTTCACTTTGAATATTCTCATGTGCCATTTCTGCATCCTATGGATTGATATTGGTGTGTGTCAATAAATCAAAATATACATGTATTGTCATACAGCTTCTTGTAATCAGTCTGTTGGTTGATCTTCAGTACAGATAAAAAATTCAAGTAAATTAGGCTATTTAACGTAAATATAGTTGACACGCATTAAATTTCGTGTTCCATATACATATATATGACTAAATGATCTGAACAATGTCAAACATCCTATCCACAATCAGCAGTCAATTGGACATTAAGTTAGACAATTCTTGGTTGATAGACGTATTTATAAAAGCATTTATAAAAAATAAGTTTATCTTTATTATCATAAAAACACTAATAGTTGATCAATGCTTTGATTGATTGAAGATTCGAAGAAACCGTTATACAGATCATATAACTCAATATATCTGTTTATATATATGCTTATGCTTCAAAAAAGCCGATAATATAAATATTGTATCATTAAATAAGTTACACAAAACTACATTTTTCTCGCTTGATATTTGATAAAGACAACGTTTTCTTATTCCTTACAGTTAGAGTATGGTATAGTATTAGCATAATATCAGTGATTTTTGTAGTTTGCAACCGTTTTTCTGAGCACGCGTGGAAAAAAGCATAGAATAATTCGTTCTTATATGTGTGTTGCTGTGTTTTGTTACTGTGTAATTCTTTATAAAAGATGTTATTGTTGCCAGTTCATTGGAAAACCCATCTCATCAAGTGGTACTACTTTTAGTGACAGTACAGGCACGACATCTAAATGTCATCAAAAAAATTCTCATCAATCTTCATTAATTCATATTTTTTGTGAACAATAAGACCAAGATTATGCTCTATCATTAATTTAGCAAGCACTACACCATCAATCAAACTTAAGCTCATGTTCTTACCGATGTGACTAGCAAAATCTAAAGCTTCTTTTGTGAATGAACCTGTTGTAATGAAGACTCCCTTCATTGAGTTTTGTTTTACAAGAGCCCCTACAAACCCTTGAATTTCTTTTGATCCAACCGAACCTTGCCATCTTTTTGCTTGTATATACACCTTATCAAGTCCAAGTCTATCTTGATCAATTACACCATCAATTCCTTGATCATTGGGTTTTCCAGTAACTCTTCCAGCACCTTTCCAAGCCCCATATCCCATCTTCTCAAGCAATTTTACAACAAGGTATTCAAAATTCTTTGGATTTACATGTTGAAGCTTATCAATTATATCGTCTATTAAAACGGTTTTTAGTTCTAAATATATTGATTCAATTTGTTCTTCAGGTGTTGAATCCTCATTATTGGATACATCATTATTACCTTCTCCTTTTGTGTTTGCTCTTTTTTTAAAATCCCTGAAGCTTTCGTATTGGTCTAAAAATGATATATCGATTTTTTTAATGTTCATTCCAGAGACTTTTTTCCCTTCATCAGTAATTATGTAGAGACCTCTTTTAATTGCCTTAAGTAGCCCTGCTTGTTTTAAATATTGAATTGACCAACCAGTTCTATCTACATACCGAGGCTCCCTACCGCTTGGTATCATATCTAACTTGTCTTCTTCTGAAATATTCATTAGATCAGCGGTTTGATAAATTATTTCTCTATATTCTCTCTGTTTCCCATCAGACATCAGCATCAAAACTGGAAGCATAAACTCTTGGAAATTAGGTATTGTCATTTTCACACCCCTTTACGTATCAATCGATTAGAATTTTATACTCATGAATGTCCTTTGTCTATCTGTGAGATGAGTTTTTTAATTTTAAAAGGTACATCATTTAATGTCCCTTCTATGTACTCATCAGTGTTTGTTGCAATATTCAGATTTCCATAATCGAACTCTTTATGATGATTTGGACATAATACAAGTAAGTTCGTTGGTTCTGACATTTGACATTCTGAATATGGAATAATATGTGCAACCTCTACATATGGGTGAAACTTGTTTTTTATCTTGATGTTAGCATTACATCCTGGAAATTGGCATTTATAATTAGCTAGTTTTTTCAATAGTGATGCAATTTTACCATCATTTCTAATTGTTGTCTCAATAATTTTCTTTGTAGCTTCAGGATTTATTCCATTATATTCTTTTAGTAGATTGATAATTGGAGTTTTTCCTACATATTTATCAATTCCATTTTCAATCTCATCAAAAAAAAATTCTTGTATTCCCCACTCTATTCTCAACTCATCAGTTAATTTAGGAAAACCGTTTTGAGGAAATTTAAACCCATCAGGTCTTTTTACTTCTAGTCTTTGGGTCAGTGGTCTTATTCTAAATGCCTTGTACTTGGTAGCATCCTTATGTTTTTGAGAATATTGATCATCAGGTTCATACTCATCACCTTCCCCTGATTCATCATGTATTTTTCGAAGGTCGTATTGTATTTCTTTTCTTGTTAAGTTTTCTTTGTATTTGACATCAATTACCGATACTACAATCTCAATTGCATCCTTGGAGTTATCAAATATGTAGATTATATCGCCTGTATCCAACTCTCTGTATGGTTCATCACTAATCTTCCGGAGCATATATCTCCATTGTCCAACAGCTGGTATGTAGTCAATATCTTTTCTTGTCATTATCCACTCAGTCATATGTCCCCCTCTTAGTGTCTGGTGACTTTCGTTACTTTTTTCTAAATCATAGGCTTTCTTAAACTACTCATTCATCGTCTTTCTTCGATAATTAACTAACATATCGAGTGATACAGTATTTTTTCCATATCTGCTCCAATGATGTATCTGGTTTCAATGAATCAGTTGGTGTTCTAAATGGATACCAGTATGCGCTCAATCTGTAATAACTTACTGCTTTGAGTCTATCTATGAGGGTTTGTTTTGAGCATATCAATCCCTTATCTATGAGCTTTTGTGCTTGCTGCTCAAATGTAAGATGTGGTTTGTTGTATCTCATATGCTCCCATTATACTAGAAAATCCGTCGATTTGAGCTTGATACAGAGGCTTGACGGCTATGCTATTTAGAAAGTATTATATTTGTGTCAAATATCAATAGTTATATATGTTTGTTTATCGAATTATTCTGTGTATTCAACAAAGCTTGTGTTCATGGCGTTATATCATAAACTATCATCCTTTGATTTGACCTTTAAAAAACATCGTGCAAGCCAATGCTATTTCATTAAACTTGACTTTTGGGAATATATAGGTTTATATGCTCTGAATGGGAATATCAAGAACCAAAAACTCCATTATTCTCTCATATAGAAATATAGATAAAAGCAGAAGTTAATGAGTGTTTTTATTGATCCACCGATTGAAACAAAATGACTCGTTATTAATGTGAAATCCAAAGGACAAATAATTTCATCAATTCATTTTACGAAATAACCTTGTATCCATAACGTTATATCGTAAACGGGTACAAGCATGGAAAGCTTCATAGAAACGTAGGATTGTTCAATGCTGTTTCGTTAAATGAACCAGTTGAAACTCCATACATTAATTTCCCTGTTTTTTTATTATGAGTATTTGTGCTACAATCATCCTATGGGTTATGTATACAAGATATTGTATCCTAATGGAAAGATATATGTTGGATCTGATGTAACAGATACAGTTGGATATTTTGGTTCTCCAAGCAATAAGCAAATAAATGATGATTTCCCTTTATCAAAACACAAGAGATTAACCATTGAGAAGGAAATTCTATTTCATCAATCAGGAATATCTCGAGAAGAGCTTGTAAAGATTGAGATGGATTACATCAGAAAACTAAACTCAAATGATCCTGATATTGGTTACAATCTTTATCCAAGAAGCTAGAAATCAAATACAAAATCAGATGTCTTTCATCCTTTTGAACGAATTACTTACTTGAATCCATAAATAACCCTGTATCCATAAGCTTATTTCCGTAACGGATATATTTGTAAATCACCTCTTACAAACGCAGGATATATCAATGCTATTTCCGTAAATAGACAACATTTGACAGACATGAAAATGAATGAATCTTTAGAGATAAGCAAACGATAACTCTTGTGAGAAACACATATACCATAAAGAAACAAGAATCTTGTGTACGCAATCATTATGCCAAAATGGAATGATACAACATCTCCTACAAATGCTGTCTATATAAATACTATTTTAGTAAACCTTGTATCCAAAAGCTTATTTTAGAAACAAGTTTCAGGGTAATACAAGGTGTGAAAACATAAGATATGTCTATGCTATTTTAGAAAATTGTATATTATTCAAAGGATAAAATTAAGCTACTACATCAGGAATTAACACTCGTTAAAGATTCAATCTGTTTGATTTTTCAGAAGGTCTTTCCATCCTTCATAGATCATTACCATTGCCATAGTGTCTAACTCGCAATACTTAAGAAGGGCTTTTCGAATCTCCTCAAACTCATAATCTGACATATCTTCAAACTGCAATCGTGCATATGCTGTCATGGCTGCTCCACCATCATTCAGTTGATTGTCATCGCTTAGCAATTTATGCATCTCTTTTTCGGGTATGTCTTGAAACATTTGAGGTAGTAATGAATATGGATCTAATACAGTACCATTCTCATGCTTGATCCACTGCCAATCTTTGAAGTTCAGACTACTTATTCCATCCGATGTGCCATAGATAGGTTTTGAATACTTACTCTGTAGCAACGGGGAACGATTCAGAATTGATGGAAGTACCTGTTTAATCGAGTTTGAACCATGAGTTGCTGGGTCGTAATAAAAACGTTTGACAATCTCACACATGTCAACCATACTACGCTTTCCCTCCCACTGCTCTTCATGTTTATTCGTCGATCTAGTTATAGATTTGATGAATTCACACAATTCATCTCGGTCTTCTATCTCTCGTTTGTCTGATTTGAGTTGTTTGTAAATCATCACAAGAAAAGTGTTTTCATGATGAGAGTATCGGAAGATAGTTCCTTTATCACCTTCAAGTTGTGACTTCAAAGCTCTCACAAAATCATAATTTGGAAACACACCTCTTTCCGTATTCAGATATTCTCCAGCATGTTCGATTGTGTTGTCCTTATGAATAACATGATGAGAAAACTGAAAGGCTATTCCTTCATAAGGTGTACGTCCCGCATTGAAAGGTATTGCAACCATTGCTGTCTCAAAATCAATAAAGTGAAGTGGGAAAACCCAACTGTTCATCTCTTGTCTTAGATTCTCTCGATCAAGCC
>Ga0209607_1001216_pt1 | contig 21666 bp, 10 predicted proteins | sample AD_UKC117_MetaG_FD_184413 | JGI IMG/M metagenome (GOLD analysis project Ga0209607, IMG submission 184413) | Active sludge microbial communities of municipal wastewater-treating anaerobic digesters from Hong Kong - AD_UKC117_MetaG (SPAdes)... | ecosystem: Engineered > Bioreactor > Anaerobic >... | reverse complement strand
TCTCCTGTCCTCGATCATCGAAGGCGAGTTGAGAAGGGAGCCGAACTTGATCGAGAGTCAACCGATCCAAGGGGAGCTGCTGGGCAAGGAGTAGTCTCCAGAGACTCCGATCTCTGGATCCGGAGGGCCAGAGAGGCACCTGGAATATTAGCAAGAGCTAATTTTTACCTTTTCGAGGGGATGGGCTTAGATAGCCCACTTGAGGGTACTGCGAAGATTCATCCGTAAATGTACGCTAAGCGGTATACCAGCACTATTCAACTTCTTGTGTACTGTAATAAAAAGATTTTTTGCTATCGGGCAATTCTATCGAATCGATTGACTAGAAAAACGGTCGTTCAAATAGGCACTATGTGACCAAGAAAACCATGATTTTAATCGTTCATAAGTGTCAGAAAAAATCAAATTTCACGTTTTTCTGGACGCATACCCACCCTAACGCCTATTTCGAGAGGCCGATCCTGCAGGATGATTCAGCAACGATAAGCCTTAGCGTACCTTTACGGGCGAATCTTCGTGATACCCTTGGGACGGCGCTTCGGCTCACCTCGTGCTCCCGGCGATGGACAGCGCCTGCATGACCTTCTTCCTGCGCCATGTCCGACAGGAGTTTCCAAACGACTTCATCCTGATGGTCTATGACGGCGCCCCTTGCCACAGTCCTGGCGCTCTGGATGTCCCGGACCACATGATGCTCCTGACCTTGCCGCCTTATTCCCCGGAACTCAACCCATCCGAAAACATCTGGGACGACCTGCGGGAAAAGTTCTTTGGCAATACCGTCTTCGATTCCATGGATGCTGTCACAGACCGACTCTGCATCGCCATGAACCACTACGTCGATCATCCGGAAATCGTCCGTTCCATAACCGCTTTTCCGTGGATATGCTCATTCAATGAATGCTAAATGGTATTGACATTCGGGTCCACCTCAATCATTTAACCAATACCAGCACTGGGATACGGAAAGCCAGATGGTGGGGGCAGGCTAGAATCCACGTAGCGTCGCATCCCGGCATCGCATATGGCATATCCCCAGTTAATCAAGCGTTCTTGCAGCACAGGGGCTTTCTTCGCGAGGTCGGTTTTCACCTCAGCAAGCTTTATTGTCTTGTCATGGGGACACGGTAAGGCGTTCGGCACATGGTAGTCTGCGATATCGCCTCGGATGCTCCAGAAAGCACCCGCACGTTCACCATTCAGGTACGATGCAATCAAATTTCGCTTTCGAAGACTTCTCACCTGGTTGTCAATGACATTGAGGACACGGTAACTCTGTCTCACCCAGTCGTTGGCAATCTTCCCTCGGCACTCCATCTGGCCACCCGCGTCACTGACAAGCAGAGTTTTATACCGTTTCCATGCTGTTTCCAGACCCAGGTTATCGTAAACCCCACCGTCGGACAGCACTGGATTGGTGGTAAAAGGCGGTTGCTGGAGACCTTTACCACTGTTCGGGGTGTAATCCGAATCTCTAAATTTGAACCTTGCCGGCGAAAGAAACGGCGGAAACGCCGATGAGGCTGCCACAGCGCGGGCGAGGGACACGGTCGGCCTCTCGATCTTCCCGACCCGCCAGTCCCACATATAAGGCTTCGAGAACCGCCACAGAACACCTGACTGCAGATTTGTCGCGTTGATCACAAACCTTGGTCTATCGGGTAAATCTTGAAGAGTGGCATTTCCGTAGAGCCGCTTGCAGTAACCCTCCGCCACCCAGTCGTTAATCGAGCCTGGCAGGATCATCGCCAATACTCCGGAACCGAGGCCGATTAAGGTCTTGCCAGCGAGCTCGCGTACCGGTTCGACGACCTCCGTGATAAAGCGATTTACGACACTTGCCTCGTCAACGTTAAGGCTCTGCCACTTCCAGCCCAGCACAGCCGAGGTGATCGACCCACCTGACACGCTGGAGACCCTCTCCAGGGTTCCCCTATCTCCCTGGGCTTGGGAACTAAGATAGCCGAGCTCTGCAAGCCGCCAGAGCGCCCCCAGATGAAACAGCATAGCCCGATAACCACCCCCGGAGAGGCAGATAGCAATGCCTTTATCGGCCTCACGTCGGTCCGTTGGCAAAAATTCAACTGGTGCACCAAGCTCTCTTGGCATATTCGCAGTACCTTTATCAATCTATCTGGAACAAGATCCCGCTCTCAATTTCAGTCAATGCCTTACAGGCAGGACCTGTTCTTCAAAATAGCGAAGAACGTGGGGAAGGTGGAACCCTGGAAGGTGGTTCATAGCTCAATAACTATCCCCTCTTGATCCGGATCTGGATAGCTCACTCGATAATGATGGCGATTGCGTAACAGTGGTAGTTCCCAGATCTGATTATGGGCGCTTCGGTAATTAAAAATAAGTTCGGGATAGTCGCCGCCACCTACGATAACACGTGATACCGCAGCCGGATCAGGATGATGGTATATAGACCCGTTAGTCGAGAATACATAACGCTCGCAGGATAAGTTCCCAAGCAACTCGCGACTCACGTTGTGATCGCTACCGTGATGCGGTAGCTTGCAAAGATCAAGCGCCAGAGGCTTATTGGGTGAAAGCCGGTGCAGCGTATTATTCAGCACACTAGGATGGGCATCTCCCGCCAACAACAGGCGTTTTCCCTCGAATTCGGCCAGAAAGGCAATGCTGCTTCCGTTTGCAGGTGAGTCATCCTCGTCAAACGGCGAATCGGCTAAGGCCCGCACGTCCGGCAGCTCCATGGGGGCAAATATTTCGACCTCGGTTTCTGCTACGTCGTTGGGTTCCAGAGCGAAGCCGGGATCCAAATTATTCTTGCGCACCTCCGCTTCCCATGTGGGCTTCAACGTGATCAGTTTGTCAGGAGTTGGCGACAAGAGTGTCAGTTTGAGTCCGCCTGGCAGCTCGTGCACCGGAAGCTCACCGCCCTCAGGTACGACCACCGCTTTGCCAGCAAAATCCTGGTTCCAACACCATCCGAGCTTGACGATGCGATCGGTCAGCTTTTCACCTTGCACAGCACCAAATTTTTCATCCTCAGGGTTATCCGGAAGATGGCACCAACCATTGAACCAAAGATCGCGCACCAAAAAGCCGGGATCGTCTTGGCTGAGAAGATCGAGCACCCCTTCGATGTGATCCCGATCGATGTGTGTGACCACCAGAAGCTCGAAGCGCCTGTCACCCGAAATTCGATTCAGGCGTTTCTTGATATCTTTTCGAGTACCTCGGGTTCCACCATCGATCAGGACTCTGTACGAGTGCGCGGCATCACCGTAATCGATCCAGATACAATCGCCAAAACGGGCAGGGAGCAATTCGATCTTTAGCATTATTCTGCCTCCCTCATCTGATATTGATACTCCGGGTCGCCGCGCAAACGCTGTATTAGTTCCTCCAATTTTTGCTTGCTCCTGGCTTCTTTCCACTCCCACCCTCCCGTCGTCTTGCCCTCACTGATTGCTAGAGCCGCTTCAGCAGGAGAGAAGAAATTAACCCCCTCGCTCGTCTGCAGTCGCCCCGCTTCGGAAACTGTAAACGTTGGTAGCTCAGATCTATCGCCTAGCACCAGTTCCGTACCCGGCGCCAGGACGCTTTGGCGGATCATCTCTTTGAGGGGAACGTCATAGATAAACGCGAGATTTTCCCGCGAATGGGGGGTGCCTTTGCGTGATTTCACAGTCGGCTCCTCAGGGGTTGCGCCGAGAAACGTCGTTGTCGCAGTGCTCCAGTCGGCTGCGGTGGCGTAAAGCGAAACGGTTTCGAGCGCCTCGGCCACTTCCGCATCGTCACCTTTCGATTCGTGATGCAAAAGGTGAAGTCCCTCATGGAGAAGACGTAGACCCTCCGTATAAATAGGAAAACCACGTTTGACCGCCTCCAGCAGACGCTCACGGACCTCCGCTTGGTCCAAACCCCGTTGGCGATCCTTCTTGGCTTCCTTGATGAGCTGCCAAGCCCGGACTACGGTGCCGTCTGCCATCCACTCCATCCAATCTGCCAGATGCTCTGCCCAGTTATGCAGGCGCTCAAGCGCACCGATCCTCAGGAGGTAATAGGCGCCCACGGCCGCTGCGGCTGGGTCGATGATCTTATGCAACAATAGATCTTCAGCCTCCTGGTCATGCTTGAGCATCTCATGAGCGCGATCCATGGCACCTTTGGCAAGAAACGTCAGCAGTGTCTCTGCTGCCCAATTTTTGCTGGAGACGCTGACCTCAAGTGGGTGAACGACACCACGCGGACCCTCCGCAGGACGGATCAGACACAGTAGCTGCGGGCTTGGTGGCAACGTAACTATTTTCCAGGGAATTTTAGGCCCACCAACCTGGAGCACGTGCAATCCTCGGTGTACTTCCAGAGCATAGCTCACGCCGTCCTTATCCCAATAACTGTTACTCTGGATCGGGATCGATGCCAATTCCCATTTTTCACCTTTCCTTCGCCAGCACCGAATCCAGGCTCCGGAGAATTCCTTCTCGTAGAGCAATCGGCACGAGCTAGGCCCCATGTTTTGGGAGAGATAGGCCCACTCATGTGTCTCATGCGGACTCAGATGCGAAACATTCAGAAACACATCTTTTCTTTCATCATCACCAATTTCCCACACTTCCTCGACCGACTTACCGGATGGCATTAAGGCGCGGATTCCGTACACGCCCGAGGAAACAGTAAACCGGGGAGCTCGATCCCCCACCCTGGTCCATCGTTCCTCTAAAACTTCGAGCTTGGTGTCGAAAATTTCGAGCTTGACACGAAGATCAGGCGGGGATTGAGAACCGTAACCAAGGGTGATCGCTAGTTCGCTCATCATTGACACTCCAGAATCTCTTCGATCAACGGCGGATCAAACGGGATTAGCCTGTTGCAGTCATGAAATCCCTCACCGTCGGCGAATTTCGCCATAATGCGGTAAATGCCGGCGTCTACCGTCAATCGCCATGGCCCCTTTTTTGGTCCACGCCTTCGGCAAGCTCCACTCTCCAAATTCTTGCAGGAAAGCGCGGCAAGCGCATTCGCCTGGTCCGGTTGACAAGCTATGCTTACCGGCACATGGGGCACGTTCGTCAGCCGGAAAATCTCGCCTGAACCACTGGTAGTGCTGATACACCGTTGCCGGTACCCTTCCGATATTTTGACCATCCGCAGGATGTCATTGATATTGGCAGAGATCTCGCCTGTTTTGATTGCCCACTTTGATCCACGTCTAGAAGCTGCTGCACCCTTAAAGGCGTTTAAAATCGCTTGGGTGAAATAGGACGGCTTGTTTTTCGGGCCATGAGCCGTTTCGTTGTGAGCCGCAGCCTTAAGTGTGAGATTGAAGTCGCAGTCAGCGGATTCCTGCATGTTTTCAACGTCCAGTGGGATCTTGGGCAGATCATGCTGTAACATGCCTGACGTGACTTTGCGACAGGCATCGACGAAAAAACATTGGGTTTTGGCCTTACAGGCGTGAAAGGCGCGACGGGTGGAGTCGAAGGCAAACGAGCCCAGCCAGGGATTGTTGGGGTTCTCTCCAAAGTCCTCAGCGAGTAAGTAATGTTCCTGCTTCTCGACGCCGTGACCGCTGTAGAAAAACACGGCGATATTGTCCTCGTTCGCCTTGCAACGCTGCTTCCAGTGGTTGTAGCCGTCCTGAATCTTCCGGATCGTGGCCGGATCAACATTGATACCGGCAGGCAGAGGATCACCTGGCGCGGGCGAAACGAACAACTCGATGCTGCCCAATGGCGCCCGCCACTGGTCCTGCGTAGATTCCAGCCACTGCGCGAAACCGAGCGCGGACCGTGGCGGCGAGGTGAGTTGTCCCAAGAGGCCTACTGCCTCGAATACCTGATCCCTCGGCTCTGCGCCACCCGTGAGATAACGGTAGCCGCCAACGCCAATTACCAGGGCGTGGGTTTGCGGTTTGTTGGAGATTCGGTCAAAGATTAGACTCATAATGCCTTCCATAATCAGCAATACAGTTACAAACGCCCAACTTCGTCAGACCCCGTCACAAACACAGACGAACGCGCCCCACCCAGTATCACCGGGGTGGGAACAGCGAAGTGAAACCACTCCGTTCCTTGGATCCTGAAGGTTGCTGCGTATCCCTACGCTCTGTTTCGAGATGAAATAGCCTTTGCGCTCGACCTGAACGCTGGAACCGTGGATCCAAAACGCTATTTGGCTATTGGCTCACTCCTTAAGTCTGTCGTAGAGATCAAGCCCCGACTGATGAACCCGAGGGTAAATCGTCAAACGCCGCAGCCGAAACCAAAACGACTTTTAATCATGACAGTTTGAAACAGCAAACAAGGACGATATCCTCGACGGCGTTCGGGTCCAATTTCTGCTTTTGGCCAGCCTCCTCCCGCCAGGCAGCAAGCGTCCAATGACCCGGTTTGTTCGTCGCCTCAGTTAGCTTCTTCGTGCCGCGCAGCAAGCCGTTCCAAGCTTTCGGCTGATCGATGGGATTTGCCGATGCGGCATCTCCCGGTTCCAGGGAAAGCTTCAGGTTGGATGGGTTGTGCGTAGCCACGAAATCTGGATTGATTTTTACCAATAGCTCGATTGCTTCGAACTTGTTCAGCTTGTCCTGGAAGGGGAAGGGGAAGCGCTGGGCGCTGAGATCCATGGTAATTTTCTGGTTCTTGTCGCCGGCTAGCGGATTCAGGAACCGCTGCCAATCGCTGGAGAACTCGTAACGCAAGCTGAAGAGGCGAGCCAGCCCTCTCTGACCTTCGGTGCGAATGAACTCGTCGAGCGCCGTTTGCAATTCGACGGTGGCCTGTTGCTTGAGCAGCCCACCGGCTTCTCGAGCGGTATAACGCAGGTGCAAGACGACATCGGAAATGGTGTCGTAATCGAACTGCCGGAAATCCCTGGGCAACTCGATGCGCCACTCGCTGATCGCGCCGGCACCTTCGAAAGGCAGGTATCGTTCGTCCCGCAGGTTGGTTTCAAAGAGGCCGCTGTCGTTTTGTCCGCTGCTGGTCACGATGGACTGGATAGCGCCGCTGTTGTCGATGAAACGGGTATCTTCCTCCTGGCGAGCGTATTTGTTGCCATTGAGCAGGAGATTGCCGTGGCGGATCGAGCTCTTGAGCAGGGTCAGGGTGCAGTTCACGCCGATATAGGGACCCGTCACGCACGGGATGGTCACGCCGACGGACTTGATCCGGCGCATGTAGTGGCCGGGATAATCCAGGTCGAAGAGAGCTTCCGGCAAGGACACGAAGCACTCGCCGGTCTGTTTTAACTGGATCAACGCGAGGGGATCGAGCTGAGCGAGGGAGACATGCTTGGTGATCTCGTACTCGCGCTGGTTCTGTTCGAGGTAAGCGACTTCCATGCGCTTGAGGTCGTGATAGAGCTTCTCCCCAGCCAGCAGCCCTTTCTTCAGGTTGTCCCAATAACCGAACCGGACGAAGTTGGAGTCCTTGAGCCCGAGCTCGAAGCGGTAGGCGGCTTCGGCCCGTTTGGCGACGTCGTACGCCAACTGGTAAGTCTGGAAGAAGACGCCCGCGATCTGACCCAGCATCCAGCCGTACAGCTCCTGGTTGCTGTACTTGTCGCGCATGAACTCTTCGACTTCCTGAGCGTTCTCGCGCTGTTGACGGTGATTGGTCAGCTCTTTGGTGGCGATCTCCTTGCGGATCTCGGCGGCGGCGATCTGCGTGTCGATCTGCATGATCTCTTTGGCGGCCAGGTTGCTCTGCAGGGTCCAATCGTGGGCTCTCATGGCGTACTGGCCGAGCTTGGCCGATCGAGATCCTTGGTATGACGATTCTCCCGATTCTGTGCGGTAATATGTGGCAAATCCAGAAGCCGCAAGGCCAATCGCATAACCACCCCACTGCAACCCAACACCCCAGTATGCCGCCTTTATTGTAGGCAGATGATAACCAAATTGTGCGGCAAAATCTGCACTTGACGCCTTCTCTTGATAGTCATTCGCCTGTTGAAGCTTATCCATCTCCTCTAGTTCATACGGAATGAGCTTGACCCCACCTTCTTCCTTGATAGTCACCTGCGGTGACGCCGCCTGCTCGGCAACAGGCTGCCCTTCGCCCGGGACTTGCGGGCTCTGTACGCCCAACAGCTTCTGATAGTGTATCCATCGAGTGACCGCCACGTCCCGCGATTTCCGCAAGCCCATGAGTGCTTGCTCCGCCTCTTTCAACTGCTGCTCCCTAACCTCCTCGACGAGCTTGAGCAGGCCGGTCTCGTGCTCCGCGCGTTTGAGCGCCAGCGCTTCGGCGTCCTTCTTTTCCAGGGCGGAAAGCAGCGCAGCGCCGATCGACTTCAGTTCGGCACACAGCTCGGTCGCTTTCTGAGCGAGCACGCTGAAGCGGTAATTCGGCAGGGCGACATTGATATCGTTGAGCACGCTGCTGATGTCGACGCCGGCGGCGGCGGCCCTGACCAGCAGGCCGGGCTCGATGGGCGGCTCGAACAGGGGCAGCTCCCGCACCACGCCTTCGATGGTCATGCAATGGCGGATCTTGAACAAGCGGTCCGCCACGGTATCCCAGTAGCCCAGCAACTTGTCGTTCTTCGGCACGCAGAAATAGGTCACGCAGGGTAAGGGCAGCGGCGGCGGCTCGGCTGTGGATCGCGAAACGCCATCGCGCGATGAGGAAACAAGGTCTTCGAAACCCACGCACAAATCGGAGAACTCGCCGAGCTTCTCCTCCACCGAATTGAAGGTTTGGACCTTGGGCGTCACTCGTGGCGGCACCTCCTCCGGCCGGCGGCCCAAGATCTCTGCCGCCAGGATGTAGAGTTGCGTCGCTTCGTTGATCGATTCAATCGTGTAGCGGCGGAACAGTTGGTCTCCCCAAGCGATGAGATTATCGATGTACTTCATGACCACCGTTTTTTGATAAGCGGTGGTCCGCAGCCGGGCGATCAGATGCGGTTTGAAAGGATCGTCGCGCCAGTTCGCGACGCTGTTTTCAAGGTCTCGCAACTGCCGTTGCTCATCCGGCGGCAGCTTGCCACGCGCTACTGGGTCACCGCCGACCGCCAGCAGTTTGAGCAGGTGCTGGATGCGCTGCGTCTGGTAATCCGCGCGTGTGGTCTCAAAAAATACCTTGGTTTGCCAGTAGCGTTGCGGGATCTCTTCGCTCGAAGAATCTGTTGGATCAAAGATGTAGTGGAACCACCTCTGCGCCTCCTCGAAGCGTTGGTTCTTATAGAGCCGGTCGGCGATCATGAGGGGGGCGTGGAAAAAGAGCTCCCAATTATAGAGGGAGTAGGCGCCGCCGTATTCAAAGTCGACATCTTCTTGCGGATAGGGTGGGACGACAAGGCGACGAGGCTCGATCCAGTCATCAGCCCGATAGATGCCGGAGCCCATTTCGACCCGCCGAGGTTTCGACACTTCGAATTCCGCTGGATTATAGGTACCTTCGAAATCAAAGAATTCTACTGCCGGCAAGGCATGAGGCCTCCTCTGTACATCGCGCTTGAGCAGCCCATTTACACCGTGGCGATTGAGTTCTCCCACGAAAGCGCCAACGTAGGGATGGTAAAAGGTCTCGAAGAGATAACGGTAGCTGGCACGGGTCTCGCCAGCGACTGGGTTGTTAACTGGCACGCTTGAAGAGCCCGCTGCAGACCTGGGAGCGGCTTCCTCGATAATTCCAGATTGCGCTCCATGTTGTTGAATCAATTCATCGATTCGTTTCCGGATCTCCGGAGGAACGTACAACGTGACCTTGACACCATCTTTCTTACCAATAAGGGTATAAGTGGTACCGTAGGACTCACTGATTTCGGAAGGCCTGACGAAAAAGCTTCGCCTGTCGTCCATATAGAAAAAGGGACGATCCGAGAGACGAGAGCCGTCCGCGTGGGGCAGCAACCGGAAAGTACCTGGGGTGTTAGCTAGGGCCTCGGTATCAGCAGGGGCCGGAAGAAAAAGCTTTTGCTTGCCTGCCATCCCCTTGAGAAACATGCGTGAGAAGTCTGTTCCCATCGGCTTCTCATAAACCGAATATGATTCGTTGATAACCGCAGGATCGCCGTGACAGTTATCAAATCGAAAAGCAACACCTTCACACACTGAATATACCCAAACAAGAGCAAGAGATCCCCCCTTGTGACCCATAACATTATATGGCCTCTCATGACCCACAACGATAGTTAAAGCGTTATGTTGATCTATGCGCCACCTACCCAGGAACCGCTGTAGATCATCTTTGATCTTCCTGACGGAAAATATGTATTGGTTCACATCAAGGTCATTCGAGGACGACGACGAAACCTTCTTATTTGCCCACTTGCCTTGCTTGTGCTCGCTCCAAGCCAGCTTGATCTCCCACTTTTTCTCAGGATCTGAGCTTGTAAAATTCCCGCTCTTGATGTTGACCTGAAGGGGCTCGGTTTTCTCGGTGAAGATCGGCCAGAACAGGTAAAGGCGGTGGTTCCATACCACGGGAATTAGATGGTCGCCCTCAATATCGAGGTCGACCCGCTCCCACGCCGTCCAGTAGGATTGCTTAACCCATCGCCGATAGTAGTAGACATGGGGTATCCCTTCGGTGCGCCCGAAGACGTGTAGAATGTCGATGTCCTTACCTTCCACCTGGTGGTAGGTGCCGACAATCTCCAGGCGCGCGACCTGGTCAAGCTTATCCAGATAGTGCCGAAAGGCCGTCTCGGCGGTCTCCTTGGTCAGGTCGCCTTGTAACAGCTCGCTCTCCAGTTCCTTAAAGAAGGGCGATTTGTCGTCGCGCAACTCGGGCTCGATCCAGTTTTCTGGGTAGACAAAGATCTTGCGGTTGGCTTCCCACACTCGATAGTTCTTCATCCATTTCCACTGCAGCCAGTCGTCGTCGGCCTCGGTGTCGGCGAGCACCTCGGGCTCCAGGTTCATCAGGCAGCGCTGCACGAAAAGCTGCGTCGAGCTGATGGCCTGCTTGATTCGCGAGGTCATCCTGCACGGGCTCATCTCCACGTCCACCAGGAAATGAGCATACAAGTCGTTGGCGCCGCGCACATTGCTTGGCAGATCAGCGTGGGCCACTAAATAGGCGACGAGGGCGGCGCGCTGCTTTTCCCGCAGCACATCCCGCAATGGCTTGGCGACATTTAACCATTGTGCCTCATCGTACTTGGCCTTGACCGCCTGCATCACTTCTTGCGCGAGACGAAAACGCTTTTCCTCGGAGTTGGAAAGCTTCTCCCACTTTGTAAGCCTGCAACACTGTTCCGCCGACATCCCGAGCCGTTGCAACAACGCGAAGCAGTCCTGCAGGCGACGCAGCGCGCGCTCGTCGCGGAAGGCGTCGGGGAAAAACAAGTTCAAGCCTTCGGCGCCCACCGAGTATTCCAAGTCGCCTTGATCCCACCGGGTATGCTCGCTCAGGGGTTTTAACAGGCTGGCCTGTGAATCAAAAAGCGTATTAACTGCTATGATGAGGCTTGTGTCGTTTGTCTCATTTGCGGCATCAGCTAGCGGCGCGCGTTCCCTCTTTGTTAGAAAATGCGAAGCCTTGAGTTTACGGTTAACTGCGTCATAAGTTACAAGATCACCCAGTTCAGTTGGAAAGGCAAAGTTCTGTGGCAATCCCTTCAGATCAACTTCGGAGATGCTTGCAGTCCGCGCCAAACGGAAAATCCTGTCGAGGAGCATCTCGCCAAGCTGAAGTCCGTCCCGTAATTGGAACAGATCCGCCAGCCTTAGCCACTGGTCGAAAGAAGCGGCAGGGTCTTTTTCGTCGGTCGGTAGCTTATTGAGGTCCAACCATCCGACAGCTGGGCCATACTCGCACAACCACTCCATCTGCCGGGCCGTTATGTTGAATCGGCTCGTCAAAGTGGCGATCTTCTGCAGCAAGGTGAAGGTCTTGAACTGCGCCGGGAACGACTTCGGAACCAGTTTCACCTCCGGATGGCTCTCGGCGAAGCTCGGATCCAGAAAATCCGCAAGCGCAACGTGTTTGTTCGCAGGATCGACTGCGGAAAAGATCCTTTCGGTGAGCAGCGCCTGCGCGATCCCGGGTTCCAACTGGAGGGCCTCGGCGATCTTTTGCTCGACCAGTTCCTCGCTCAGCATCCGCTTCAGATAGGGAATGAGCTTCTTCAGCACCAGCAGGAAACGGTCTTCTGCCGTCATCGGGGGGGTGGCGAACATCACATCGACATCCCCGTCGGTGAGGAAGGGGTCGTTCACTTTTGGCCCTGGCTTGTTCGGCTTCGGCGCGCTGGCGTCGAACAGCGCCTCGACTGCCTTCTGGTAGGCCTTGTGATGAGGATCGTTTGGGTCGGTGGACAGGCCGCGCAGGGTATCTCGTTCCTGCTCGGTCATCACGCCGATAAAATGCAACTGTTTCGGTCCCAAACTGTCTTGGAGCTCGAAGAGCGCCTCCAGGGCGGTACGGTAGCTTTTATCCTCCGAACCCTTCCTTAAGTCTTCCCGCTCCTGTGAAGTGAGGATACGCGTGGCGATCAGCTTCTTGCTGCCCTCGTCGTAGGAGATTACTTTCTTCAACGGATCGGGAAAGGCGAATCCCGCCGGCAGTGCCGCAAGGTCGACCTCATAGGGATCATAGGGAGCCGTGTAGTAGATCTTGCGCCTAAGCGCCTGGGGAAACCCCGATTTCTGCAGACTGGCTGGCAGGGCGGCTAGGTCCGTCGTGAAGTCATGGCCCGGGAGGAAACGGAAGGAGCGCATGTAGCGCTTGACGAACGTCCGGGGCGCATTGAAGAGGGCTGTGATGGCGTTTTCATAGTTTTCATCATCGGAAGCCTCGTTGAGCCGGACTCGCCGAATTTCGGTCATGGGACCGGTAAACCGCAGCTTGCCGGTGTCCTTATCGGTTTTCTTATCGTAGGTGATGATTCCCTGCAGACCGTCCTGGAGCTTGAACAGCTCTTCTAGGTAAGCCTGGTACTCTGGTTCTTGTGCCGCCTCTTTCAACAACGTCCGTTCCAGCCGGCTAAGAAGACGCGAGGCTTTGAGTTTCTTTTGCTCTTTGTCGTACGCCATCACGTTGCGCAACGGCGCGGGAAAAGCGAATCCTGTTGGAAGTTCCTCCTCAAGGTCGACTTCATAACTGCCGGTGTCATTGGGCAAGATGAGGCCGGCGGGCAGGGGGCCCAGAGGGGCCTCGTAGACCATGGCGCCGTTGAACGTGGCCACGACCTGCTCGATCAATGCTGCATCCCAGTTGAGCAGCGCCAGCTTCTGACGGGTCAAGTCCCCGTTGGGATCGGTCGTCGCGCCGCCGAGGTCTAGGGAATTCTCCCTAAAGGTGTACTCGGTGGCGATCTTTCGCAGTCCGCTGCGAATTTCGTCCAGAACGACGGCCGTAGCCTCTTCACTGGGTGCGATACCCGAAGAGGGGACGAACTGGTGACGCAGCAGGTAGTCGAGTTCTGCCAGGGTGAATCCGGAATTCTGGATCTTCCGCACTTTTTCCACGAACAGCAGCGTCTCTGTCGTGTCGTCGAAGGGCGGATGGGGCGTACCGTTCTGGCTGACCGGTAGGTCCGGATGAATCAGCCGTAGCGCGATGAGATACTCGCGCACGGGGAGCTCGAGCGCACGCGCCAGGGTGGCATGGCGATAAAGCTTCGAGAGATTGGACAGGGTCAGTTTGTCATCGGGCTCTTCGTCATTGTTCTTGATCCTCTCGATGACCCTGGGCTCGTGGATGAGGAGCGTGAGATCGGCGGCGCTGATACCGAGGGCCGCGGTGAGGGTAGCGGTCTTATCTCTGAGCTTGGGACGTTCATTATTCGTGTTCGGCGTGCTTGGAGCTCCAGGAACGCCCCGACCAAGGTCGTCTGGATCTTCAGGAAAATCCGGATCAAGCGGGTTGGTGACCATCCGGTTGCGGAAGAGCTGGGCGTAGAGCGAGGGCACCTGCAGCCGGCCCGGGGCGTTATGGTCGGTGTAACTGGCCGTATCCATGTCCGCCCACCAGCTCAGCAGGCTAACCACGGGTATATTGAGCTCGTTCCGCAGGCGTTGGACGTGCGAGAGCTGGGTGATAAATTGATCTGTGATCGATTTCCCTTCGGATTCTTGAAACGCCTCCTCCTTGAAGGCGGTTATGGCGCGGTCCAGGTCGCGCATGGTCCAGCCCAGCTTACGCCACAGCCTGACAAAGCGGACGATCTTGATTGCGAAGATTTCGCTGAGTCCGTCCAGACGCATCTTGCTCGTTTCGCAGGTGTCCAGATTTTCCGCAGGGGCCTGAATGAAAACTTTCTGAGACTTTGTTCGCCCGCCGTTTCCGCCCCATAGCGTCGCAGCGCCCCATGTCTCCAAGAGGTCGAGCAGCTCCTTGTACTTGAGCCCGGACTGCTGCAAAAAAACGTCCACGCGCGAGCCGAGGACGTCCAGCCAATGACCACTGGCGATCCGCAGGGTGCTATCGGCGGGATCGGGAATGGAGTGTTGAGGATCGAGCGTCAGTTGCTCGAATCCCCACAGCTTCCAGGGTTTCGGCTTCGAGGGGGGGTCAGGATACGGCTTAGTGAGGATATCAGCCTCTTCCGGGATGAAGCCCAGGTATTCGCGCGCTAGCCCAAGGCCAGGGTCTTCGAGAATCGCTCGGCGCTCGCCTGGCAGGAATACCTCCATGATCCGGTGACGCGGCACGCCGAGATGTCCCAGGTAGGCTCGCACCTCCTCCCAGTGAAGATCGAAAGGAAGCGACCAGGGATAGAGGCAAATGCGAAGGGTCCAGTAAGCGTCGGGGTTCACGTATTGGGGAGTGGCGGCCCGTTCCTCGGCCGTGCCACTGGTCTGGCGGCTGCGGGTTGTGACCTTCACTGGCGCAGCCTGACCTTGTTTTCCTGCTTCCTTCTGAACAGTGTAAGTGCACCGCAGGGTTTCGATCCGCCACCACTCGCCCGGCCGCCTGACATCGATTGTTGTCTCCTCGGGAGACAGCGGGAAGTGGTTTGCGGAAAATTTGTTCTTGATCGTGTCTGAGAGATGGCCCCGGTCCAGGCTTTCCACGTCGTCCGCCGAGAGAACGAAGGGTACGAACGGCCTTGGTGGTCCCTCTGCCTCTTTCACCACGGCGTCCTCCAGAATCTCATTCACCAGGTCGACATAGGGAACCAGGGTGTTGGTGTTCTCGCAACTGAGCTCGATGTCGCCGAGGTCGGGCCGGCGCTCGAACAGGATCTCTTTGACGTTTTTGCCCGCGACCTTCGAATCGCGTTTCTTCAGGAAATGCAAAAGGTCTACCAAGTAGGCCGCCGGGCTGTAGACCGATCGGCAATGCTCGCACTCACAAAAATCGAGGGAATCGAACAGGGTGGACCATTCCGGAATTTTTTCACCGTCTGGCGTCTCGACTTCTTGCACCGCCTCGTCCGGCACGGCACGCATCCCGACACGCCCGATGTTCGGCCCGAACGCCACCACCAGGTTTGACGTCATGGCCTCGACTTGCCGGGCTTTTTTGTAGATCTTCTTGGCGTCTTCTTCAACGGCATCGCTCGCCACGGCCTCTGCCAGGCTGCCGCAGGCCTTGCGGTATCGGTCCACGAATGCCTTCGTGCTCAAGCGCGCGATGCTATGGGCCGAATCGAACCCGTCTTTCATGAGCGCGTTGGTCTGTTTAAAGCCTGGCGTCACCTTGTACAAGTGTTGGAAGGTTCTTACGTTTTTGATCGTCTTTTCAAAGTCGAAACCGGCACCCTCAATAGCGTTTTGTGTATCCTTCGCTTTCTGCGGGTTGCCTTTCAGGTAACTGTCCAGGCGACTGCCTCTCAGCTCGTATTCTTGGTTCTTATCGAAAAAGATGGCTATATCCTTTGCGTTCGGGTCCTCCTTCAAACGGTATGTGGCAAACGCGGTCGGGAAAGCGGCCTCGACCTTGCGCGCTAATGCCTTGGCGTAATCCTCGTTGCTCGCCGCGCCAGGAGGGGGATCGCTGGTTGATGCTTCTGTTGACGCCTCGAGCAGCTCAAGCCAGCCCTTTTCATCGTATTGCGCCAAATCCGCCAGCGCTTTGATCTCTCCGGTCTGTTTCATGCCCTGCAGCTTCTGCACCAGCGGCAGGTTGTTGGCCGTGAGCGCGCCAAGCTGCAGGGCGAAGCGCACGCTCTCCGCCAGGTCTTTGTTGAAGCCGGGCTTGCTTGCGAGCTTCTTCCAGAACTCTTCGGCCGATCCGGAATCGGTGATGAAGTGCTCGATAAAGTCTTCCTGCTTCTTCTTCTCTGGCAGCACGGTGGCGACAAGCGCCGCTGGCGCGGGTTGCTGCGGTTGACCGGGTGGCGGTTCGAAGGCTTGTTGGACGATCAGCTTTTTGAGCTTTTCAAGAGTCTCCTGGATTGCCGTGTCTGTCCCGAACTGTAGCGGGATGATGTTCTTCTCGACGGCGGCGAGCAGCGCCGTGCGTTGCGAATCGGGACTCTGTGCGAGCAGTTCCGGCAACTCGCTGGGCAGTCCTTCGCGAAACAAGCCGTAGAAGACCTCGGCAGAGAGGGCGGTTTTTCTTTGGAGTTGTGCTGCCTTGACTAATAGCTCGATGGAGGTTGTTTTGAGATTTGCTTTTTTCGCAGCGTACGCGATTTTTTCTTGGGTCAGGTCAGCGATGTCCGTGTCCGCGAAGAGGCGCTGAAGCTTGGCGTGAAGGACAGTGTACTCAGACGGACCGACGTACGTCTCGTTGCGCATAACCAGCCGAATGAATTCGTGAGCCGAGGCGTTAACGTGGAGTGGAGACGATGCGACCTCATTGCCCTTCTTGTCATAGGCGCGTACGATCAGATCCGGCCATGGCTTCCCTTCTGGTTGTAGCTGCTCAGCGGAATACCAGATGGAATACTTTCCATCAGTCCCGGTCTCATCATCCCCTAACGATGTTTCCTTTTGCCCGTCGTAATCAAAAGCCTTAACGGTAAGATCGGCAATAGGCTGGCCGTCCGGTTCAACCACGATACCGAGTACGGTAAATTCCTCCGGTGCTGACGGTTCTTTCGCTGTGGGACCGTCTAATTCGACTTTGATATCGCCTACGTCTTTAGGAACGTTCCACCTGACAGAGCGTCCTCGGAACGGATGCGCTACGTCAGGGTAAAACACTTCGAAGTCAGAAATCGATTTTCCGCGGTAGTACACTTCGAAGTAGAGATCCGGACGCCAATCGAGAATGTCCTCCCACAGGGTCCAAAAGTGCCGTATTCTTGGCCATTCGAACGCAATCTCAAATCGGCCTTCATTTTCTGTAACCGCCTTGCCGAGAAGGTCATCCCACGTAAAGATGTCTTTATCCCAGGCGTAAATCGTGAGTCCATCGATTCCCTGACGTTGCTTTCGGTCGATGATGTTTCCAGATAGTCTGTATAACGGCTTGCCGGTCATGATAGATTTCCCGCCTTGTGCAGAATTCGGTAGTATCCCTTAACTTCCGTGATGAACTGCCTTCATTCAAAGCCAACGCTGTGGCTAATTGTCATAAAAAATCATTATCCCGATCCGCCACGTACACCAATCGGGAGTGCTGTCGATTACACATATGTTGCGCCGCAGCATAAAAAGCTATTGAATTGATTGAGCTTTGTTGAAAACCACTGGTTTTGCAAACATCAGCATATTCAATGGCCTGGCGACTTTTAGGTAATCGAGTGGCTTAGAGCACGCGCTTGATCGTGAGATCAACCTTACCCCAGTTGTTCCTATAGAAACCCGGCACGTCGTTGGCGAAGCAAAACAGCCGGCCGGCCACGTCGGGCTTGTACTTGCAGTATTTACCGATGAAGAACTGCTGATCGGGACGCCGATCCAAACAACCGATCAAGGCGAAAAAATTGCTGGAGCGATGCCGTAGAAAGCGGTTTAGCAAAATTTCCGGTAGAAAGAAGAAGCCGTTGGGGGATGCCGGGATAAACCCGTCCCACCACGTTCCCGTCGCCGTCAGTTCGTACTGTTCCCCGAGCACCATGTCGACTGTTGTATCCCTCCAGGATTTCCTTGCCGGGACTTGGACCACACACTTCTGAGCAGTTAACAGGTTCATTTTATCCTCTCCGATTTGCAGGCTCATGCCGTTTCGATGAGCGGCTGAGCCACGCTGCTTATATCAATCAATAGCTTGAATCCTGCGGATATTCGTCGACCGCGTTCGGCCAGTTGCTTAGCCACTGTTCCGCTACCTGGCTACCTTCCCGGCGCAGATCGTCGATGCGCAAGGGGGAACGGTCGTATTTCGATGAGGCGAGCAGCTCCTGAGCCGTCGCCTGAGACATCTTGAGGGTCCGGACCGTGACCTGTTGGTAATCGGTGGCGAACGGGGTACCTTTATACTTCTTCGCCCATTTGTTCACCGTCAGGATGAAATCGAGCTCCTGATTCAGAGAGATATTTCCCGCCAACTCGTTTTCGCGGTCCTCGATGTCCGCTGTTTTTTGTGGCTCTCCCCTCATCCCCTTCTGGGGGTTGATGCGGATGACCCAGATCTCGTCCGGCTTGCCGCTGGGCCCGGGCTCGGTCAGAAACTCGCGGACCGGCGGATTCTGCGAATACAGACCATCCCAATACAAACCGTCCCGTGGCTTATAGTTGCCATTTGCATCCTTCTCATAGGGGAACTGAAGATTTGAAATGCGCTGCGCCTGCAAAACATGAGGCAGGGTGCTGGAGGCCATCACGCCTTTCAGCGAAAAGGGGCGCCGCTGCCGCCACCCAGGCGGGACCGTCGTGACCGGGGTTACGTTAAGGTCCGTATCGAACACCTCATGGTTTCCACTCAGAACCTCGATGGCGCCAGCGAGGCAACGGACTTGGACCTTGGGCCAGTCGATGTTGTCGGCATTTTCTTTAAACTGCGGGCAGCAGTCGTCTAACAGGTCCTTGAAATCGAAGTACTTGCCGCGAGCGCCGAGGAGGACCAACCCAAAGAGCGCAGTATCGGCGGCTATTCCAGTGACTCCATAGGGATTATGCTCGGGCAATGGCAGGCCCAGTTCCTTCAGTCGCAGGTACAACCAGGAAAGGGCATTGTGCCGGACCTCGGTGCGGGTGCGGGCGGCAAAGATATCCCACAGGTAGTTGAGCCGTTCGATGGCTTCGCCGGTGCTGCCCGGGTTTCCCGCCTTCGGCGCGAGGCCGTACCAGACCATCAACGCACAAAGAGCACCCGCCGACGTGCCGCTGATGCCGATGATATCGAATTGCTTGGGTCCTTTTGCAACCGCCCATGCCTTCTGCGTTTCGAGAATTTTGGTAAGAACGCCACAGGTGAACGCGGCGTGAGTGCCGCCGCCTTGACAGGCGATCGCAATTTTGTGTGCCATGGCTGTACTCCGTGCGTTCCGTACAGGGAACGCCAAATCATGATATTGGGAAAAACTGAGGGAATGCGGTCCTCGGATAGGCGTTCATCAGCTCCGCGCCGGTTTTCTCGATATCGATGGTTGTCATGGGTGAGTTCTCCAGATTTATTGAAACGCTGCTCCATGGAAGAACTTGGAATGGGGTTCGAAGCGCTGCACGACGGCCAGGCTCGCCGGGCTTTCAACATTGAGCAGCGCCTTGCTCCACTGGAAGGTGTTGACGGGGTCCTTGGCCTGCAACGGGCCGAGAACCTGTTGTTTGATCTTCGTGGCGCGGTCCACCGCAAGGTTGCGCTCGTGCTTGAACACCAGCCAGATCAGGGCACGGGCGAGCCAGGGCAGCAGGCGGCCGCAGCGGGCGAGCCGTGCGATCTGCGTGTTCAGCGTGTAGCGCCGCGCCCAGTCATAGAACTCGTCCAGCCAGGAACCGAGCAGAAAGACCAGATGGCCGAGGAGGTAGCTCGCGAACAGGAAGGCGGCCCAGGCCTGCGTGCCGTCGAGCTTGGCATAGCGATCCCCCAGCACGACCGGACCCACGTCGCCCATCAGCAGCCAGGTGAGCAGCGCGCCCGGCAGCAGGATGGAGGAGAAGTCCATCAGGCCGACGAAGAATTTCTGGGGGTCGAAGTTCATGCTTGCCCTTTCCACGCCCCTCTAATCACCGAACCAACCAGCCCAAAGCTGAGACTTCCATGGAACGAAGGTGTACTCGTCGGAGGTGGCGCGTATGTAGACCACCGCAGCACCTTCGCCTATCGCTCTTCCGGTAACCCCAAACGTTCCCTCGAATACTGACTCGCCTGTGGCAACACCAGCCGCCGCCATGGCTCCAACGACCGGGTGCGTTCTCTCTGCAACCCAGTCACCGGCAGAAAACGCATGTCTCTGAATCGTCGGATCCTTGGACGCTTGGATGCTTGACGCCATCACTGCCAAAGGAGCAAGTGCTGGGACTTTGCTTAGAACGAACATTGCTCCGCCGCCGACTGCTGCTGTCACGGCGGCCTCAACCGGGCGTCCCTCGTGCAGCTTAACGAGCACATCACCCGCCAAGGCTGCACCTCCTGCAACCTGCATCGTTCGGCCAAGAAGCCTACCTTTTCTGCTGGGCTTAGCGCTGTCGGAACTCGCGTCAGTCTGCAAAGAAGGATCGACAATAACAGTCGGTTGCGCAGCCGGTACTACTTGAGGTGAACTTGATTTGCTCAAGCTCGCTAGATATCTCTGTTCCGCGCCCCGAATGGCGTCGTTTACGCCCCTATACAACCGTCTCCCCTCCAAGCCTGCTTTCATATTTTCTCGAAGCTTTAGTACTCCCGCGACACGTCCGTGTGCCTGTGCCATCTGCAGTTCAGCCGCTGTGTTTCTTATCGCAGCCGATTTTCCTGCGGCAGTGAGCTCTGCCTGATTCTTAGCCACACTCCGAGCGAGCGCCTCCTTCGGTGGAACTTCTCCGGAAGCTACGCCTCTTCCGAGTTGTGCATCGCTGGGGGTCTTTATCGTCTGAGAGAATCGTTTGTCACTCAGCGATGTCTGGGTATGTTCATACAAGTAATTCTCGGCACTCTTCGGAAGACTCCAACCCTCTTTCGAAGCCATTTCCTTGAAGGTTCTGTGCTCCATCCAGTGTTCTTTAATGAATCCTTCTGATTTCGCCTTGCAATAGATTTGCCTCTCACCTTCAGTCCCTCGTCCGGTGGGATCGGTGTTGTTCAAAGGGTTACTTCTGCAGTACGCGAATGTATTGACCCCATCGGCGATCCCGATCGGATCGCTGCTTAACCACCGTCCCAGCCAAGCTGCGTAGTGCCTCGCCCCGTGGTAATAGAACCCGCTCTCTTCATCCCGCTCCTTCCCCGTATATCGATACCGCTTTGCCGTTTCCGTCTGGCTGCGCATCGCCTGATAAGTCGAGCTTCCGTAAGGCGCGTACTCCTCGTAGGAAATGATCTGCGCCCGCTCGTCCACCTCCAGGCTGGTGGAGCCGAGGTGGTTGCCGAACTGATAGCGGATCAGATTCTGAGTTGCCTGGTCGTCTCCTGCCGTGTCGAGGGTGCGCGTCTCCACTAGGGCGATACGCTGCTTGACGTCTATCACATGCAGCGTTTCACGCTCCAGCGTTGCGGTGTTGACACCGATGGGGCCACCGTGGCTGCGGAAGATCTCGAAGCCGCCGAGGTAGATGCGCTCCTCCGTGAGGCCCGGCGCCTTCTCCCACACCTTGCGCACGCGCTGGCCGGAGGCGTCGTAGACGTAGAAGGCCGCGCCACCGCCGCCCTTGTCAATCTGGCGCAACTGGTCCTTGTAGTCCCAGTGCATGTTCGGCCCTGCACCGCCGCCTCCCAGATGCGGCATGCGCAGCATGTTGCCATGGGTATCGTGCAGGTAGGTCTCGGG
>Ga0209607_1001215_pt1 | contig 21671 bp, 20 predicted proteins | sample AD_UKC117_MetaG_FD_184413 | JGI IMG/M metagenome (GOLD analysis project Ga0209607, IMG submission 184413) | Active sludge microbial communities of municipal wastewater-treating anaerobic digesters from Hong Kong - AD_UKC117_MetaG (SPAdes)... | ecosystem: Engineered > Bioreactor > Anaerobic >... | reverse complement strand
GAAATGGGTGAAATAGCCGGGGTTCAACTGGTACGCCTGTTTGACCAGCTTGAGGACGCCACGACCCCACTGGATCATCAAATCGAGATCGGTCAGCAGATCATTGCGCTCCTGTAGGGTCAGTGCCTTGTTGACGCCGCCCGGAACCGATCCGGTACCGTGAATCCGCTTGCCTGCGGTCACTCGGATTACTTCTTGGCCATACTTGCGCAACCGCACGCCCTGACGGGCGATGTCAGGGTAATCGGCCATCACCCCGCCTACATTGCGATGCGCAACGGGATCGTCAAAATCGAACAGGAAATCCGGCGAAGCCAAGTGGAAAAAATGCACGGCGTGCGACTGCAGGGTCTGACCGTAATGCATCAGCCGGCGGATTTTCTCGGCAGTCGGGGTCAGCGCTTGTGCTCCGACTAATTGATCCACTGCCTTGGCCGCCGCCAGATGATGACTGACTGGGCAGATGCCGCATAGCCGCTGCACCACCACCGGCACTTCCCAGTACGGCCGACCCTGAATGAATTTCTCGAAGCCACGAAATTCGACGATATGCAATCGCGCTTGGCGGATACGATGGTCCTTGTCCGTCAGCAGCGTGACCTTGCCGTGCCCCTCGACCCGACTTAACGGGTCGATGGCGATCCGACACAAATATTCCGGCCGGGCGGCCGTTTCCAGATCGCTCATGGCGCGCCTCGCTCAATCGTAATGGAGTTGGGTATAAGATAGTGCGACCGGCTGACCAGACAATAATTGGCTGACGAAGGTCCAGATGGTGTCCGCCGAGGGCGGGCAGCCGGGTAGAAAGTAATCGATTTTGACCACCTCATGCACCGGATGCACCTGGGTGAGCAACAGCGGTATTTCTGGGTCGTTGGGAATTTGCGGATCGACCAGTCCCACCCCGCGCAGGTAGGATTCCTCCAGACAGTCCTTGAGCGCGAACTGGTTGCGCATCGCCGGAATGCCGCCGTTCAGGGCACAGGCCCCGATCGCGATCAAGGTCTTGCAACGCGCCCGAAACTCCATCAGCACATGGACGTTCTCGGCGTTGCAGACCCCGCCCTCGATCAAGCCGATGTCGCACTCGCCCAACTCCTTGATATCGGTCAATGGGCTGCGATCCAATTCCACCCGCTCGGCCAGATCGAACAACCGCTCGTCCAGATCCAGCAACGACATGTGACAACCGAAGCAGCCGGCCAGCGAACAGGTGGCGACTTTCAGGCGCGGCTCAATCATGGCGGCGCCCTCCTTGGCTTTCCGGCACCTGCGCCACATCGCCGACCATGCTGATCGGCTTGCGGTCATACAAGCGCTGGCCGATGGGCGTTTCGTAGCCCCGATGCTTGATCAGGATCGTTCCGGTCGGACAGACTTGGGCGGCCTTGTCGTCGATGCTGAACGAAGTGGCGCCCAACTGACCCGAAGGCGTGTTGACCACCAACCGCGCCTGGATGCCACGTCCTTGCACCGCGAAGATATTTTTACCATCCACATCGCGACTGGCCCGCACGCACAGTTCGCACAGGATGCAGCGGTTGAAGTCGAGCACCGCCTCGGGATGGGAGGCATCCACCGGACGGCGCGGGTAAAAGTGCGTGTAGTGCGGCGCCAGCATCCCGACGTAATAGGCCACCGCCTGCAACTGACAGGCCCCGCTCTTCTCGCAGGCCGGACAGACATGGTTGCCCTCGACGAACAACATTTGCAGGATGCCACGGCGCAGTTCGCGCAACTCTTCGATCTCGCTCTGCACGGTCAGACCGGCCGCCGCCGGCGTGGTGCAAGCCGCCTGCACCCGGCCGTTGACCTTGACCAGACAGACCCGGCAACTGCCATGCGGAGTGAATTCCGGATTGAAGCACAGATGCGGGATGTAGACGCCGGCCTCCAGCGCCGCCGTCATGAGCGTCTGGCCGTCCTCGAAAGGAACTCGCCGCCCGTCCAGGATGAAATGCGGTTGCTCGTTCATGGCATCGCTCCCAACAGCAGATCCCGCTCGTTCAGATAGGCGCCCGGATCGCGGCGACCGGTCAGTTGCCGTGCCTCCTCCAACGCCGCGTTCAAGTCGAAGGCCGGCTCGTAGGCGGTGGAACGCAGCCGTCGCTCATAGGCTTCCGGGAATTCGTCCAGGCTGTCGAGCACCGGATTGGGCGCGGTCTGGCCCAGCCCGCAATGACAAGCGACCTGCATGATCCGCCCCAGCTTGCGCATTTCCTCCAGATCTTGGCGGGTACCGTGACCGGTATGGACCTTGGTGACTAAATCGCGCATCAGCGAGGTACCGACCCGGCACGGCGTGCAGAACCCGCAACTTTCGTGGACGAAAAACTGAGTAAAGTTGCGGATGCCGTCGAGGATGTCGCGACTCCGGTCGAACACCATGAACGAACCGCCGGTGGCCAGATCCTCGAAACAGATGCGCCGCCCGAACTGCTTGGCGGAAACCGTGTGCCCGGCGGGGCCGGCCATCTGAATTCCCTGAGCATCCCGCGCGCCGCAATCTTCCAATACCCGCTGCACCGTGACGCCGAAGGGGTATTCGTAGATGCCGGGCCGCTCGCAGTCGCCGCTGAGGCTGAGTAGCTTGGTGCCCTTGGATTCGGCGGTGCCGCGACTGGCGAACCAGTCGCCGCCCTCCACCGCGATCTTGGCGGCGGCGGCGAAGGTCTCGACGTTGTTGACCACGGTCGGCCGGTTCAGGTAGCCGTGAGTGGTCGGGAACGGGGGGCGGATGCGCGGCACGCCATGCTTGCCTTCCAGCGACTCGATCAGCGCCGATTCCTCGCCGCAGACGTAAGCACCGGCGCCCAGATGGATGTCGATGTCGAAGTTGAAGCTGGGATCGCCGAGAATGGCCTCGCCCAACAGTCCCGTCTCGCGGCGGCGTTGCAAGGTTTCCCGCAGCGCTTTCAGCAGGTAACGGTATTCGCCCCGCAGGTAGACGAAGCCTTGGCGGGCGCCGATCACTCGGCCGCACAGCGTCATGCCCTCAAACACCAGATCGGCGAAATCCTGCATCAGCACCCGGTCCTTGAAAGTACCCGGCTCGCCCTCGTCGGCGTTGCAGACCACGTATTTCACTTCACCGGGGGCATTGCGGCAGGCCATCCATTTGGCGGCCGACTTGTAGCCGGCGCCGCCCTGACCTCGCAGGCCGGATTTGATCAGTTCGTCCAGCATCGCTTCCGGGCCGCGCCGCAACACCGCCCGCACGGCCGCGCCATCGGCGAAATGCCGGCCCAGCAGAATATCGGCGCGGCGGATGTTGCTGGTCACCTCGAAAAACTCGCGCGGCCACTGCTCCAGGGGGATTCGACCGTTGACCAGCTCCACGATCCGATCCAGCCGAGGCCGATCCAGCCGGGTCAGGGTGTAACCGTTCACCAGCGCGGCTGGACCTTGGTCACACATACCGGTGCAGGACGTGGTGCCGACGCTGACCACCCCGTCGGCACGGGTCTCGCCAATCCCGATGCCGAACCGCCCGCACAGGTAATGGAGCAGCTCACGGTTGCCGAGCATCCGGTCGGTGATATTGTCGCTGAATAGGATGTCGTAGGAGCCACGCGGGTCGGTGTAGAGAAAGGAATAGAACTCGGCGACGCGGCGCACCTTGTCCGGGGACAAACCCAGTTCCTCGGCCACCTGCTCCAGCGCCTCGGACGGCAACCAGGTCAGATGATCCTGCACTTCTCGCAGAATCTGCAGCAACCGGGTCGACAATCCGCCGTGGCGCCGCACGATATCGCGGACCGTCTGGGCAAACGTCATGGGTTCCGCCATGGACCACCTCCGTCGTTCGGCGGCCGATCCAGCACAGCACATGGATGGCCTGTTTTCAAACCGGCTTTATCCAATCGATCACGTTTGCAGGATACTCCAAACCTCATCAAAAAACTCATCTTCCTTGGGCTTGAAAGTGATTTTCCCTGAATGGCCGTTGAAAACAATTTGCACAGTACGGTGAGTGGATCAGCACATCGCAGATATTCCAAAACGGACACCGCTAAAGGCTATCTCAACAACGATGACATCCAGAGTCGTGAAGCACTGGTCGTCGAATTACCCTCGCACTTTTCGAATTTTTTATTAAGTTAAATCAAAAAGATAAATCCGAATAAACCTCAAAATCAGCACAATTGGTTTGCATTATCTGCCCGAGCGTTGTAAAACTAAAAAAAGAAAATGTCATTTTAAAGTTACCTAATTTGGATTTTTTTCCATTCTGATCTGAAATTATTGCTGCCTCTTCAATCGACTGAGCCACCCACTGATTCGGTCTGGCCGGATCGCCCGATAATCTATCGGTTGCGCTATCTCGTTATCCCTTTCAAGTACCAACTAATTTGGAAGCGCTATCGGCAACGATGCCATTATCGATAGCGGATATCGAGGCCCGCGCAATCGCGACCCGAACCTTCCCAATGAACGTCAAAATTGCCATCAGAAAGCTTTACAAGATCTTCGGGGATAACCCCAAGGTTGCCCTGCCGTTACTAGAACAAGGCGTGGACAAGGCGAAAATTTTCGAGCGCACGGGCCAAAGCGTCGGGGTCATGAATGCCAGCTTCGATATCCATGAAGGCGAAATTTTCGTCATCATGGGTCTATCCGGTTCTGGCAAATCCACTCTGGTACGCCTGCTGAACCGGCTGATCGAACCGACCTCGGGGCAAATCCTGGTCGATGACGAGGACATCGCCGTCCTGCCCGCAGAAGGGCTGCGCAATCTCCGGCGACGCAAGATGAGCATGGTCTTTCAGTCTTTCGCATTGATGCCGCATTTCAACATCATCGATAACGCCGCTTTTGGCTTGGAACTGTCGGCGGTTCCACGGGCGACGCGCTACGAACGTGCCTTGGCGGCGTTGGATCAGGTCGGATTGAAAGCCTATGCCGACAGCTATCCGGACGAACTCTCGGGCGGCATGAAACAGCGGGTCGGACTGGCGCGGGCGCTGGCCAACGACCCCGACATTCTACTGATGGACGAGGCGTTCTCCGCTCTCGATCCGCTGATCCGATCGGAAATGCAGGATCAGTTGCTGGACCTGCAAACCCAGCAACAACGCACCATCGTATTTATTTCCCACGATCTGGATGAAGCCATGCGCATCGGCGACCGCATTGCGATCATGGAAGGCGGGCGTGTCGTGCAAGTGGGAACACCGGAAGAAATTCTGCGCAATCCCGCCGACGATTACGTCAGTTCCTTCTTTCGGGGCGTGGATACATCCAAGGTACTCACCGCCCGCGATGTGGCGCGCACCGAACACGCGACGCTGATCGATCGTGAAGGTACGGGTATCCGTGCTGCTCTGAAACAAATCTCCTCTCGTTTTGAGGATTACGGCTATGTAGTCGGTCCCAATCGAGTGTTTCATGGCGTGGTGTCCGCCGATTCCCTACGGGCGGCAGGTGGGGGTGAAGGCGTCCCACTCAAACAGGCTTTCCTATCCGATATCGTTCCCATACCAGACGATAAGCCTCTGAATGAGCTATTGGGTACAGTCGCACAGACACCCTGTGGTGTACCCGTGATCGATCCGAATAAACGCTATCTGGGGGTGATCACCAAGGCCAATCTGTTACTGGCGCTGAATGGTGAGGGGGAATTGGTATGAGAAAACCGACCCATGATAACTGGGCGATGACGAACACCCGGCAATCCATATCTTCCCTAGGCGATACCCGCAACAAGATAATGAGCATTAACCTATTTATTCTAGCCCTATTTATCATGTTGGCATCTCCATCTGGAGTGCTCGCCGCCGACCCGCCAGAGGCCAATCCCTGGGCCAGCGGCGAACCTGCAGCGTCATCCACCCCCTCGCCCGCGCCAGCGGATACGGATTGGCTCGCCGCGGCGTCCGCCCCTGCGGACTCGGCCACATTCGACTGGCTCCATCCCTTTCAGGAAACCTTGATTCCATTGAATGTTTGGGTGGATCAAGGTCTGGACTGGCTGGTGAACAACTTCCGCCCGGTGTTCCAGGCGATCCGCTGGCCGATCGACGCCATCCTGACCTCGGTTGAATCCACTTTGCAGGCAGCGCCGGCCCCGCTGATCATTCTGATCTTCGTGCTGCTGGCCTGGCAGATGGTCGGACGCCGATTGGCGGTGGGCACGCTGATCTCGCTGGTGATCGTCGGACTGATCGGCGCCTGGTCCGAGGCGATGGTGACCTTGGCCCTAGTGTTGACCTCGGTATTTTTCTGTGTCCTGGTTGGGCTGCCGCTGGGCATCTGGCTCGCTCGCAACGATCGAGCGCTGGCGATCTTTCGCCCAATCCTGGACGCCATGCAGACCACACCGGCTTTCGTGTACCTGGTACCCATCGTCATGCTATTCGGGATCGGCAACGTCCCCGGTGTGGTGGTGACCATCATCTTTGCGCTGCCGCCCTTGATCCGCCTCACCAACCTGGGCATTCGCCAGGTGCCGGCGGACCTGGTGGAAGCCGCCCAGGCATTCGGTGCCAGTCCACGGCAAATGCTTTTCAAGGTTCAAATTCCTCTGGCGATGCCCAATATCATGGCTGGCGTCAACCAAACCCTGATGTTGGCGCTATCGATGGTGGTAATCGCCTCGATGATCGCTGTAGGTGGTTTGGGCCAGATGGTGTTGCGCGGTATCGGTCGTCTGGACATGGGCTTAGCGACGGTTGGCGGCGTGGGTATCGTGTTGCTAGCCATTATCCTCGATCGGCTGACCCAATCGTTCGGCGCGGATACCCGCCACCGAGAAGCTCGCCACTGGTATCAACAAGGTCCGGCAGGTCTCGTTTATCGCTTGCTGGCTCGCCACTAACGGCGCGAAACCGCGTCTCCCGTCCGGGGTGTCACGGCACCCCCTGCCCTTAAAATCCCAAAGAAGGAGAGATGCATGAGACATTTCACGACTCGTTGGACTGGCTTGAAAGGCTTCCTTGCCACGCTACTGGTGCTATGCCTGTGGTCCGCCGGCGGTCAAGCGGCCGATCTGCCTGGCAAGGGCGTCACCGTTCAACCCTTGAAGAGTTCGATTGCCGAAGAAACCTTTCAGACCCTGCTGGTCATGAAGGCACTGGAACGCTTGGGCTATGACGTCAAACCGATCAAGGAAGTCGAGTACGCCACCGCGCATGTGGCCATCGGTAACGGCGATGGCACATTTCTAGCGGATCATTGGGATCCGCTCCATGTGGATTTCTACACCAAGGCGGGCGGCGCTGACAAGATTTACCGGGAAGGCATTTACTCGCCGGGTGCGCTACAGGGCTATCTGATCGACAAGAAAACCGCCGATCAATATCAGATCACGCATATCGATCAGCTCAAGGACCCAAAATTGGCCAAGCTGTTCGATACCAATGGTGACGGCAAGGCCGACCTGGCGGGCTGCAATCCCGGTTGGGGTTGCGAAAAAGTGATCGAACATCAATTGGATGCATTCAAATTGCGGGATACCGTCACCCACAATCAGGGCAGTTACTCGGCGATCATCGCCGATACGATCACCCGCTTCAAGCAAGGCGAGCCGGTGCTGTATTACACCTGGACCCCTTACTGGGTTTCAGGCGTCATGGTTCCCGGCAAGGATGTCGTGTGGCTGCAAGTACCGTTTTCTTCGTTGCCTGGCGAACGCAAGGATGTGGATACGACGCTGCCGAGCGGCCAGAATTACGGTTTCCAGGCCAACAATCAACGGATCATCGCCAACCTGAAGTTTGCACAGGAAAACCCCGCCGCCGCCAAGCTGTTCTCGATCATGGAGATCAGCGCCAACGACATCAGCGCGCAAAATTTGCGGATGCGCAACGGCGAAAAAAGCATGGCCGACATCGAACGCCACACCGATGCCTGGATCAAGGGACACCAGAAAACCTTCGATGGTTGGATTCAGGAAGCACTCAAGGCGACTAAAAGCCAAAGTTGAGTTTTTTATCGTGGGATAAAACGGTCTTCCCAGCAAAATGGGAACAGGGTGGATCAGGATCGGGTCAAAACGGCAACGACAAAATCGTGACGCGCTTTCCGCAAGCCGCTTGTCGAGCGAACTGTGTGGTCGCTATGGCATTACCGCGAAATTGCAGGCACTATTTTTATTTTTGTCGCCCATATCACCGGAGATGAGACGCTTTCTATGCCGAGCCCTTTCCTGAAACGCCTTCACTGGCTGCTGCTGGGGTGGCTGACCGCCAACGCCGCGCAGGCGACCGTTTATCCCCTGCCGCCCCCGGACGTCGACCTCATCGGTCAGGTCAAGGTCGTCTACGCCACCAAGGAAGACACCCTGATCGATATCGCCCGTCGCCACAGTCTGGGTTACGATGAAATCGTCCACGCCAATCCGGGCGTGGATCGCTGGGCGCCCGGCGCGGGTAACCCGATCGTGCTGCCGACCCGCCACATCTTGCCCGATGCTCCGCGCGAGGGCGTGGTGCTCAACATCGCGGAGATGCGGCTGTACTACTACCCCAAGGCCGGCGCCGACGGGCAGCGTGTGGTCTACACCTATCCGGTGAGCATTGGCCGCATGGACTGGAAAACGCCGATGGGCTTGACCAAGGTCGTTGCCAAGGATGTCGATCCACCTTGGCGGCCACCAGCTTCGATCAAGGCCGAACATGCCGCCGAAGGCGATTTCCTACCCGATGTAATCCCCGGCGGCCCGGATAATCCATTGGGGCGCTATGCCATGCGATTGGGCGTGCCCGGCTATCTGATCCACAGCACCAACAAACCCTACGGCATCGGTATGCGGGTCACGCACGGTTGCGTGCGGATGTATCCGGAAGACATCGAACGACTGTTCAGCATGGTGCCAATCGGTACGCCGGTGCGTTTGGTTGACCAACCGGTCAAGGTCGGTCGTTTCAACGGCGAGTTGTACGTTGAATCGCACGAACCGCTGGAAGAAGACAACCTACCGATCAAGGTCACCCTGGAACAAGCGCAGCGGGCGATCATCGCCAAGATCGGCCCCGACATGCCGGGCGTGGATCCGGCGGCGCTCGAAGTCGCGGTCGAACAGGTCAGCGGTATGCCCGTGGCGGTCAACACCTTACCGGGTTACGGCTATGCGGCGCCACCGCCGGCCACCGCCTATCCGCCCACAGCCATCACGCCTTCCGGATATCGGCCCACATATCCCAATCCCGTACCCAGCTACTCCTATCCAACTTCGGGAATGCCGTCCGCTGGCGCTCCATCCACTTACCGGCCAACACCGGGCAGGCCAATGCCCTACCCAGGTGCCGCCGTCCCCAGCAGTACTCATTCCTCGACCGGCAACGCGCTGGGTGTCGCGCAACCTCGTGCGGCAAACTGATTGTAGCGGCAATAAAAAACCCGCGATCCACATGATCGCGGGTTTTTTATTGCCTGGCGCCGCGCTTATTTGTACATCGACTTCTTGAACATACGGTTGATCTTCTCCTCGGTCGCCATGCTGATGGACTTCGCTTCGCTAGCCATGGACTTGGCTTCGTTGGCGGTATCCATCGCGTTGCGGGCCATGGACTTGGCTTCGTTGGCGTCGTTCTGTACCTTCTGCAGATCGCTGGTGCTGGCACAACCAACGGTCAAACCGGCGATCAGGACCAGGGCGGAAACTTTGATCAGGCTCTTCATGGACATTATCAGCTCCTTACGCGCAAAAAAGATTGTTGTTGATGAGAAAGGCAACGAATGGCGGCCAAAACCGCTGCTAAGTCGATTATATAGGACAGTTATCACACTTGCAGAAATTCCCTTTATGTCAGAGGTCGATCCTCAACGAATTTCGACACGCATCCCGACCCTGACCCACGGTCTGAGCGCATCGATCTGCCCATTGTCCAGCGCCACGCAACCACTGGTCCAATTGATACCAGCACTATGGACATTCGGATCGCCGAAACCGACTCCATGAATACCGATCTGCCCGCCCAGTGGCGTATCCTGGGGTGGCGTACGACCACTGATCCAGGCGGCGCGGATGCGTTCGTAGGTCAACCGATCGATCCGATGCTCGCGCAAAGCCTGCTCAGCGTAATCGAGATTAGGAAAATCGAGGCCGATGAATTTCTTGAATCGACTATGATCGTTGATCCAGCCTACTCGGAATACACCGAGCGGTGTCTTATTGTCGCCACGACGAAACTTGAGGCCAGCGCCACTGCTACCCAATGCGACTTGGTGGAACACTCGCACCGGTTGTTGGCCCCTCATGACCATCAGATTGTCGGCCTTGGTATCCACCAACAACCAGGGCTCGTTGGGCACCGTCGCACGGCTCGGCGTCAATGGTGGCATGGGTGGAGGAGTTTGCACGTCGTTCGTGGCACAGCCACCAAGCAGCCCCGCCAAGATGCCGAGAAGAATTATCTGCCTATTAAACAGCCGCATAGCCAACGGCCCCTCCCTCCACCAACGATTTCAAAGATTGAATATATAAGACAGGCGAAGCGACAATGCAATATCAACCGCTGCCGCTCTCACTTTCCTCGGCTAAACGAGCGGCGATGCGGGCAGCATCGGCAATCGCACCTGATATTCCGCGCGGGTCAGCTTCGCCATGCCAGTCTTATTCCATTCCCGCAATAGCTCCTTAATGCCATCCATGCGTGCTCATCACCCTTGCCGGAGGCCGGTCAGCCGTCAAAAACGAGGCTCCAAGGCTACTGGAGTCAACAGGGAATTGCCGATAAAACAATTCTCCTTAGCCTTGCGGTGCAGTTCCAACACGACCTCGGGATCGGGAGTGGCGCCACCGAACGTCACCTTGGGCCGCAGCGTCAGATGGCTGACCATCGTCCTACCCTTTTCGTTCTTGCCGAGCTCGGCCAAAGGCTCATCCTCGTAGCTATCCACCACCAATTTCTTGAGCGCGGCGATGGCCAGGAAAGTCAGCATGTGACAACTGGACAGCGATGCCAACAATGCCTCCTCGGGATTGCTCATCTCGGGGTCGCCCGAATACTCCGGCGCCGACGAACCCTGCACGGTCTGATGGCCACCGGCCAGATGCCAGACATGGCTACGGTTGAAGGTTTTGTAATCGAAATCGGGCGTCGCGCGCCGCCAATCCAGCCGGATCGAATAACTCGACATGTTCGGTTCCTCGCTAAGAACAGCAGAAAAAAATGACCGCCATCATCCCTCTCTCCTCGCTTTCCGATCCGAGTGGCGCACCGATCAGGGCTCCCGGCGACTCCGCGTCATCGCCTCCAGCGCTTCGGGACCACAAGCATCGCCGACCAGCGCCTGCTCCAAGCGCACGATGCGGGCATGCAAGCGTTCATTTACCGCTTGCTGTCGGGCCAGCGCGGTGCCGTCGGTCGCCAATTGCGAGGAATTCGGCTGAATTCCGGGCCGACGACCGGATACCGTACCACTCAACAACCAGCCGGCCACGATGCCACAGAGCAGAATCGCCAGCGCCACCACCCCCCAGACCCAGGCGCGCTGGTAGCGAGGGATCGTCGCCTCGGCAGCGTGGATCGTGAACTGCGGGTGTTGCCGCTCGACCTGCTCGCTCATGGGATTTCCTCAGCGCTCCACCGTGAAGCCGGTTACCGGCACAATCGCGCCGGGGCGGATCGTGCCCTTGAACACCGACTCCTGGCCACCTCGGCTCAATCGCACCTGATACGAGGTTTCTTGGGGAGACTGCTCATCCTTGCGCGGAATATAGCGGACGGCGATTCGATAGGTCCCGGACATCGCCTTGCCAGATGGCCAGAATACATTTTCCACCGGGCGGTCTTGCAGTTTGTCGCGGGCGGTATTGGCATCCACGTCCAGGGTACCGCCGCACTCGGCGGGATTGCGATAATCCAATTGCCGGCCCGTGGGACAATTTACCACCAAATCGAGATCCCCATGGCTGTTCCACAGCAGTGTGACGGTAATCTCGCCCATGGCCGCGCCGGCGGCCGACATGCGCTGATCGAACTCTCGACGTTCCTCAAGGGTCGGCGCGCTCTTGACCAGCGGCGACTCGGCGGGCGTCGAACTCGGTACGGGCTGGACCGATGGTCGCGAGGACCTGTTCAGTTCCCCACTCAATTGTTCTTCCAGGGTTCGGGCCAGCGACGGCTCGCTGGTCGGTGGGTTTGGCGTAGCGGCGACCGCTGGCGAGCGAACGCCATCCGGCGGATTCTGTTCAGTCGGCGCCGGCGTCATCTTGCGAGGTTGCGCGTCACCTGACGGCGTGGTCGGCGCTGTCGCGATCGCGTCTTCCAGCGCACCGGGCTCTCTCGCAATCGCGCCGCCGGCCCGAACCACCGCACGTTCGGCGGCTGGCATGGTGGCAATCGGTTTCTGCCCGGCATGGTCCTCGCCGGGGGCGGTGGATGCGACTTCACGGCCGGCTGGAGGTGTCGTCCGATCGGGCACGGAACGGGTTTCCGCGTCAGGCGCGACAACCGGCACCGCCACGATATCGGATGACGAGATCTCCACGCTCCGCGATTCAGCGGGCGGAACCAAACCCGTACCCATATCGCTCCGCTCTTGCGCATTGGTGGTGGGCGCTGACGCATCCGCTCCGGCCGGCGGCCGGCATTGGTCGCGTCGTTCGGCCAGCCGTGCGAGCACCTGTTCGAGTCGGGCACGCAATTCCGCTTCAGTCCGCCGGGCATCCGCCAGTGCGCCAGCATTCTCTTCATCGGACGGCGCGGGTACCATAACAATCCGATCTGGGGTCGGGATTCGCCAATGGCTGAAAATCGCCGCGCCCAGCGCCAATAAAACGGCGAGCGCGAACACGCTCCAAAATCCCGTGGAGCCAACCACCACATAGCGTAGCGGCGATGCCGGTTCGGTCTTTTCCACAGATAAGGAACCCACCGTTGCCGCAACCGGCGCGGGCTCGGGTTCGAGCGGCGGTTTCTCCTCCGATTGCGCCGGCGCGGCTTCCACGGCCGCGACCGGCAGCACCGGCTGGGTCTGAGGGGTCGGCGACAATTCCGGCGGCGCGGATTCCAACGGCGCGGATTCCAACGGCGCGGGCGGCGGGACGGGTTCCGGCTGAAATTCGCTCGCGGCGGAGGGTTCGATCGGCGGAACAGGTTGCGGCTCGGCGCTCGTCAGCTCGGGTATGGGGATTTCGGGCACCACCACATCGCGGGGCGGTTCGATCGATCTGGACGCGGCCATCGCCGAATCGGGCGAGCCGGCCGGCTCCGACCAGGGTCGGTCCGGCGTAAAACCCCAGCCCGTCAGTACCGGCCGGCCGTTGACCAGAAACACCCCGGTTTCCGCCGGCGTGGCCAACACCACTCGCAAAATCGCACCCAGTCGATGCTGACGAACTTCCTTGGCGGTCGCGTACCGTTCCGCCAACTCCCGTCCCCGGCCGAGCAGATCGTCGATCCGGGCGCGAAGCGGCTGACGTCGTTCCTCGGGCAGATCGTTCAGGGCGACCGGTTGCTCCTCGGGATCGCCTTCGGTGTACCAATCGATCCGGTTGTTGGCCCGATCCACCACCGGTTCGGCCAGCAGCCAGGCCGCGTCCGGCTCCAGTTCACTAGCCAGCACCGCCCGAATTTGCGGGTACAAGGCATGCAACGGCTGACCGAAACCACCAATCTCGCGCAATCCATCAAAGGAACTGCTGCTGAGCAGAATTTGTTCCACCATGCATCGACTCGCCTTGCGATTGCCGACCGTTATCCCGCCATCCCAGCAACGACAGGGTCGTTCAACTGGCCGGCGGGGTCGGCTCGTCAGCGGGGTCCAGCACGATCGATAATCCACCGCCGCCAAGAGTCAGGTCGAGGCCGAGCTGGGCGTTTTGTAGGTACAACGTCACCCCTTTCTCGTTGCGCAGCATGGCGGGACCCCCACCCTGAAACACGGTCAGACCTCCCTCGGCCGAGACATATCGCCCGGCAAAATCGGCCACGTCCCGCAGCCGGTAGACCTGGCCCACCGCGCTGAGCTGGCTGATGCCCACCGTCGCCACCTTGAGCCCCGAGACCGAAAACCGGTATTGCCGGTCCTGAAACACCAGCGTGCCTTGCCCTTGGCTGTAGCCGAGCAACAAGCCCACCGAAAAACCGGAAAACTCCATGCGGGCGTCCGGCCGCGCATCCTGGGCCAACACCGGAACCGTTCCGGCAACCCACATCCCCACCAAAACCGCTCGAACGAATCGCATCGATTTTCTCCCACACGCACAACTTTCGAAATCCGGCCGCCGGCTGTCGAGCCCGGCTTCAGGCCGCCGGAATCGAATATCGGGGCCGCTCGTACTGATTCAATAGCATCTTCTCCAACTCGCGGGAGAGATCCCCAGTCGCGCCCCCGCTCTTACCGCTACGAGAACAACTATCCAGTTGCCAGAGGCCAACCTTCTCATTGAGATCGACCTCTTTCCATTTGGGATGACCGGTTTGCTTGAGCTGGCCGATATTGGCGCGGATGACCTGACCCAGCTTGGCCAACTGTTGGCAACGCTGGGCGAAATAGGGGCTTTGCTTACCGGCAAAGTCGAAGCTCATCAACACCGCCTTCACCGCGATGGTCGGCACGCTGCCGCTCGTCCACTCATAATCGCCCTGGCCGATTTCGGCCACCTGATATTCGCGCAGCATGCGTGGATCGTCCAGCGGCACGAAATGCACGTTCGCCAGCAACGGAGCGAATTCCGGCTTGTCGGTCAGGCTGCCCAGCTTGGCGAACAGGCTGACCGGCTTGCCGGCGACGTAGAACATGGCGTCGGCTTCGCCCTTGAGTACGGCGGTCACGCCCTGCAACGGCGGCAGGTTGAGCAATTCAGCCGGCTTGACCCCCGTCAACTGCAACAGATTCATGGCGGTCAACCAAGTCCCACTGCCCTGCTGACCCACCACCACCCGTTTACCCGTCAGGCCATCGAACGACTGGATCGACTTGCTGGCGAACAGATGCACTTCCTCATTGTAGAACGGGAAGATCAGCCGCAACCGGCCAGCGAGCTGACGCATCTCCGGGCTTTCCGAACGGCTGAGGAACCCCAGCACGTCGGATTGCACGATGCCGAAGGTGGCATTTTCCTTGCTATTGATGCGCTTGATGTTATCGATCGAACCTTGGGAGTCCTTGACCAGGATATCCAAACCGACGGTTTTGGCGACTCCGGCAATATCATTGCCAAACTGGATGTAGGTACCGGTCTTCGAGCCGGTCACCATGCCGATCTGTTTGGAATCGGCCTCTTCGGCCACGGCCGGCGTCAAGCTCAACAGACCCAACATAAACAGTAGGACACCGATCAACGGACGGTTCATGAAAAACGCTCCCGGTGGTTGGTCATGATGAAAGTGCCACCCCATCCGCGTTCGAACGCCGCTGTCGGGCGGATGGGTGGCGCGATCCTATTGAGTCCCGGCGGCGGGCTTCGGCCCGGAAGCTGGAGCTGGCTCGGGGGCCACGGTTCCTGGCACCGGAGACGTCTGAATCGTGCTCTGCCGCGCAGCGCTGGCGGGCATTTCGGTCGTTTGATGGCTGAACCACCACAGGCCGACGGCGGTCACGCCAGCGACGGCGGCGATCGCAATCCAACCGAGTAGCAAACCGCTCGGGCCGCGCCGGGCCGCGCCGGGCGCGGCGGACGACGGCGCTCCCGACGAGGAAGGTTGAGACATCGCTATGTGAGGTATCCGCGTCAAACCGGCAAACAGTCCGAGCAATACCGACAAGCTGCTGTTCGTAAGACGGTTCATAAAAAGGCTCCTCTGGCTAGGAATGCGGATGCGCTGAACTTGCCTGAATCATGCGCTGTTCCACGCTAGCGCGACCCAGACGGCTGGTGATGGCGAAGTCCCTTCTCCAGTTCCTGTACGGTAGGATCAAATTGCGATTTCAACTCCTCTTCCAGGCTACGGCCGGAGGGACGAACCGGCGGCGACACGGGGGCGGGCGAAGCCGTCGGCACGACGGGCGGCGTGGGCTTCGATTCCGGCGCGGGCTTCGGTGGTTCCCTCACATTCGGTCGATAAACCGGCTCCGGCGCGGGTACCGGCTCCGGCGCGGGTACCGGCTCCGGCGCGGGTACCGGCTCCGGCGCGGGTACCGGCTCCGGCGCGGGTACCGGTTCCGGCGCGGGCGCAACGCGATCATCGGTCGGCACACTGGCTGGCGTGGCTATACCAGAGGGCGCTGGAGCCCCGACGGGTTGCCGGCCGAACCACCACCAGCCCAATGCCGCCATCGCCACCAAAACCACCAACCCCAACAGCCCGACCAGTAAGCCGGACGCGCCACGTCGTTCCGTGCTCGCGACCGGAGGCGGAGGCGGTTCCGACCGTGGCGCCACCCGGGGCGACACCACTCGCGTCGGCAATTCCGACTCGGTAACCTCGGTAACCACTGGTACCGGCTGGACCAGCTTCTCCGCTGGCATGGACGGGCCGGCACCACCGATTCCACCGGTCCGGCGATCGGCGCCTGCCGTTGGGGGAATCAAACGACCTGGCACCCGGCGAGTCATCTCCACATCCGACGGCGCATTCTCATCCGGGAGCAACGGTTCCTGCTCCGCCGCCGTCCGCGATTCCGCCTGCTTGCGCGACGACACCAAGCGCGTTGGTAGGTCGTCCTCCGTCGATCCCGAGCCAGCGCCGATGTCGGGAATCGGCATATCGGGAATCGCCAGTTCGGCGGTACTGGCTTCCGGCATCGACGACTCGGCCGATCCGAAATTATCCACCGGCTCTGGGCGCGCTTTCGGTCCCGGATCGACCCGCGTGCCGCCGACCACCCGCCGCTCGCCGCCGGCGCCGCCTTCCTCGATATCCAGTTCCAGCGGCCAGACGAAGGTCACGGCGGCGGATTCATCCAAGCCCTGGCCGCGCACCGCCAAGCGGTAGGGCATGTTTTCCAACTGGAACGCCAGATCGGGATGAACGACGAACTTCAGGGCCGCGTCGCTATACCAGGCTTCTTCGGGTTGCAACCAGCACTCCGCCCCCTGCCAACCCTCCGGACACAAATGATTGGCGGCAAAACCGTGACGACTCAAGGCGAACTCAAAAGTCTCCAGCGTGCGCGGCAACCCTTCCAGGGTGACGATCGCGTGCCCCAGCGGGCGGGCTGGATCTTCCGAAACGCGGACTGCAAGGGTGGACATCGTCATCCTCCAGGGAATCGAGCGCGACGGGCGCCGCAAGCCCGGCGTTCCGTCCTTCTCCAAATAAATAATTGTAGGCTGGAACGCGTGTCGTGGTGACGGGAATCCCGGCTCAGGCCGCGACCGTTCGCAGTTTCATCAGCAATTCACCTAACCGTCGGTTGGCGGCCAAATCCACTTCGGCCCCGCCGCGAGTCCGGGCGTTGCGCTCCACCAGGTCCAGAAAACCGCGAATCCAATCCGTGTAGTAGTCCTGATCGTAGGTGGATTGCCGCTCGCTCAATTGTGGGCCGCCGCGCGGCACCGTCCTCGGCGGAAACACCGGACGAGGACCGGTTTCCAACGGCAGCATCGGCCGTTGCGTCGGCGCCAGCGCGTCGTAGCCCAGAAAATCCACGTAGCCGTTGAGCAGGTTGGCGGTCAGTCGGGCCGGCAGCGCCACGATCTGTTCGAACTTCATGCGGAAACCGGTCACCTCGCGCACCCGCGCCTCGATCCGTTCTTCCAGTTTCAGCCGCTGCGCCCCGCCGATCAATTCCTTGACGAACTCGACCATTACCGTTTCCGGCACCCGGAAATAATCGCACAACGCCTTGTTACCGCTCAGATCCTGCAAGTCGCGCATCCATTCCGCCACCGCCTCGCGGGCAAACAACGCGGCGTCATCCCGACGGGGCGCTTCGACCGGCTCCCCGTCGGCTCCTCCCAGACCCAGCAGCAGTTTCATCTTCTGGGTATCCACCGCCGCGCCGATGGTCGGAGCGCCGACCGCCTGTTTTTCATCCGGCAGGCGGGTTTCGATCCGGTAATAGATACCTTCCAATTCGTCGCTATCGGCCTGCAAGGCGCGCAGCAGTTCGCCGAAACGCTGCTCCCCGGCGCAATCGATCAGATGGCCGGCAACCTGCTGGGCGGCGGCCAGCCGCTTGTTCATTTCCTGTTCCGGGTTGTCGCTGACGTAGTAATGGTCGATATGCTCGATCATCTGCTCGCCCAGTTGCGCCACCTGAGCGGTCAGTTGCCGGCGCTTGAGTTCGGGGTTGCACAGCGGGCGCAGGTTTTCGGCCAGATAGGTGATGCCGCCGTCGTTGAGCGCGAACCCCGCCTCCCAGGCTTGTTGCGGGTCGCGGAAGTGGGCGCTGGCGGCGGCGTCTTGCAGAAACGCCTCCCGGAACATTTCGATCCGCTTGCGTTCGCCGGGACGAATGCCGGTCTCGCGACCCTCTTCGTCGTAATCGAACATGTGCTTGGCCTTGAAGTTGGGGTTGCGCAGCCAGTAGCTGTTGCGGAACGCGCCTTCGGTATCCCACTGTCGCGGCCAGTGGTACTGCTTGCCGAAAAAGTTGAGCAGCGAGCTTTCCAACCGGGTGGTCCAGCGGCTTTCGGGCGAGCGTTCACCGGCCTTTTCCTCGAATTCCATGTCGAATTTGGTTAGCACCAGAAACAGCGCGGTTGGCTGCTGCGCCCGCTGTTCCGGCGTGGCGCCGTGGGTACCGGCGATCCAGTCATATACCATTTCCGGCAGGGTCTTGACTTCCTGATTGCTGGGACCGATGCACAGCAACATGCTGGTCAGTTCCTGCTCGGCGCAGTAGCGCTCGAACAGATAGGCCACCTTGCCGCGCAAAAACAGGCTTTGCAAGGCGTCGCCACCCTGGAGAAAAGTCGGCAGATCCTTGATCTGTTCGCGGGAGCGCGCACCGGGAAAGTCGAGCAAGTCAGTGTGTTCGAAGAAATCCCAGGGCTGTTCGGCGATCACGATGCGCAATTCGGCGATCAGCGCCGCCACTTCGCTGCGCGGCAGGGTCACTCGCGCGCCACCGGCGCCGGTCAGGGTCAGAACTCCGCCGCCGCCATCGCCCAAACCCTTCAGGGTCTGCACGTCGATCAGGCTCTGCTCGCGCGGCAGCAGCGCGTCCAGTCCGGCGCTGGCCTCGCCGGCGAAATTCAGCCCCTGCAAACCGGTGTAGAGGCGGCTATAAAGCTGGCTGAAGGCGTCCACTCCGCCCCAGATCACCCCGAACAGGCGGGCGCGATCCTGAATCCGCAGCCGGGGCGCCAATTGCGCCGCCTGTTCCCAGTAGCCGTGCCGCAGCAGCCGCACCCGTTCGTAGCCTTTGAAATAGCGCTCGAAATAGGCTTGCAGGTCGAACACGTCCTCGGCGGTCAGTGGATCGACCGGCTGGGCTTGCGCCGCCGACACCAGCCTCTCCAACAATTCGGTCAACTGGGCCTGACCGAGCGGTTCGTCCTCGCTGTGGTCGCAATCGGCGTAATAGGTGTTGCCGAGAATCTTGACCAGATCGGTCTGGCTCAACAACCGCATCTGCACCGGCGCGGCCGGCGCGACCTCGGACCCCGGCTTCAGGCTGAAGCGGGTGACCAGGCCGGTGGATTCACGCCCGCCTTCCGGGTTGATTTCGCGGATGAAGTCGATTTTCTGACCGGCGAAATCGGCCAGCAGTGGCGCGGTGCCTTTGCGAGCCAAGGCCGAGATCAGATAGGACTTGCCTGACTGACTGGGGCCGAACACGCCCGCGCACATCGGCCGACGCACGGCCTGCTCCAGCCGGCGAGCCTGGGCAGTGAGACGACGGAACTCCTTGGTCAGGCCGGCTTTTTCCTGACGGACTCGTTCGGAATTGTCATCCAGCCAGGTCAGGAATTCGGCGCCGACCCGGTCCAGGGTCTGGCAGGCATTACTGAGAGTGGCGTCGTTGGCGGTCATGATGGCTTCGCTGGCGGTGGAGTCGTTGGCCTTGTGGACGATTGTAGCGCAGCCAGTCGGATCGTTTGTGGGGAATAACATGCCTGTCGGACACGGCGCGGGAGCGGCCGGTAAGACGGTCGGCGATTTACCAGTACGATCAAGATGAGTGACAAACAACCGGCGAACGACACGGCGGAATGAAACTTTTGAAGGCTGCCAAATGATAGAGAGCTGCTACCGTTGAAGAACGCCGCTATTGGACAGCACTACCACTGGACGGCCGTCGAGACAAGATCGAACGCTCGCTTGCGGGTCACATGGAAGTGGTTGGCACCGATCAGAACCCACATGAACGACGGCGCGACCGGGTCACGAAATCGGCATGAATAATGCTTGATTTAGTGGGACTTGTTCTATCGTGGAGATCCCGACCATGTTGACATCCGCCTCCCCCGCGCCCGAAATGCGTCGCTACCAGCGACGCGGCGACCCATTCCCGCTCTATTACTCACCCGAAATGGCGCTGCGCGCGCACGATCCGCATTATTTATTGCGATTGCTCTCCGATCGCGTCGCTCGACAAGCGCCCGATCGATTTAGCCTGTTGCCTCAGTTTCGCAGCCTGGACCCGGATGCCGTTCACTGAGCGCGCCTAGCACCAGCCGATGCCCCAAAATGGGGCGCTGGTGCGGTCGTGACCGTCGAATGTGGCAACACTCGCACGAGGTTGAACGCCTCGCCCGTTGTGGCTCGCCCGCGCCACCCACGGAACGACCCGTATGCGCGGGAGCTTAAAAGCCTTTTGGTTGTTCCCAGGCAACTGTCAATGCCGAAGAGCGGCGGCGGCCTGTTCACGGGTATAGAACCGCTCCGCCCGCAGAAAACCCGCTTGGACGGAGGACTTGAGGGCGGTTACCCGACCCGTCGTTGCGTCGCGGCTCACCACCACCGCCGACGGCAACCCATCCAGCAGGTGCATCGGCGCCGGCCGGCCATCGGCGAAGCAGGCGCGGTAGACCGCCCCCGTTTGAGTATCCAGAAACGCCGGCACAAACCCCAGTGTCCGGTTTTCGGCGCTGACCCCACCGGTCCCGCGAAACACCTGGTTTTGCCGACGCAGGGTCCGAGTGGTCAAAACCGGTTCCGGTCGCGCGGACAGCGTGCTGGCGAGGCGGGCGGCGGGCATCGGGTTCATGGCGGACCTCCGGCAACGGGAATCGAGAGTTTCTTCACCCGTCATACGTCGGCCGGACTCGATTTGGATGCAGCCGGCGCGGGCGGCGGGTTCGCTGGAGATGGTGCATACTGCGGGCCAAACGGGGAAATGGAACCGTGCCATCCTGGAAATAGATTGATTTTCAATTATTTTTTTGCATCGACTCGCCATGACTGGATCCCGAGATCACCTCCAGCCATGACATGTCGCGGTCAAGGTGGCAGCGCGGTGCGGACCATCGTGGCCCGATGACCGCCTCGGTGCGGTTCTCCAACCTGCGAGAATCCCAGCTCATGGTCTCAATAAGAGATGGCGCACTGCGCCACTCCCCACAGGTCTGGCAGCACGCGGAACCGACTGGTACTAGGCCCTGAGCTTTACCGATAAGCCATGCAAGCTTAAGAAATCAATCACATGATTGATGATTTTCCTGTCTGATTTTGCAAGATTTTTCGACTTGTAATGGTATGGTCCGCCCCGCTCCCCGCACGGCCTTGATGGCCTGCATAGACTCAGTGGATGACTATGCCATTGAAGAGCGGAGCGGATACCATGAAGCTTAGCGTGATCGGAATTGATGTGGGAAAGAACGTGTTGCATGTGCATGGCGCGGATGCCCAAGGCAAGTCGGTGCTGCGCAAGACCTTCGGTCGGGGGGC
>Ga0209607_1001214_pt1 | contig 21698 bp, 26 predicted proteins | sample AD_UKC117_MetaG_FD_184413 | JGI IMG/M metagenome (GOLD analysis project Ga0209607, IMG submission 184413) | Active sludge microbial communities of municipal wastewater-treating anaerobic digesters from Hong Kong - AD_UKC117_MetaG (SPAdes)... | ecosystem: Engineered > Bioreactor > Anaerobic >... | reverse complement strand
TAGATTATCCGTCTTACGTGCCATTTATGAAGTATTCAAAGTCGGATGATGCACGAAAAGAGCTGGCATTTAAATATAAAAATATTGCTTCTGATAATAACCTGGAGGTGCTGAAACAAATTCTGATTGAGCGGGAAAATATGGCTAAACTATTGGGATATGATACTTTTGCAGAATATAAAACGGAAAACAGGATGGCAAAGAACCCGAAAACGGTGTGGGATTTTGAAAATAACTTAAAGGAGAAAGTAATAATAAAAGCAAAGCGTGATTATGATGAACTTTTAGAAATAAAAAGAAAATATAAATCAAATGCTTCGATAAGCACTATTGAAACGTGGGAAGCTGCCTTTTATGATAACATGCTGCTGGAAGAAAAATATAAATTAAACAATCAGGAACTAAAAGAATATTTTGAAGTAGGAAATGTAATAAACGGATTATTTAAAATTGCACAGCATTTATATGGGATACAGTTTAAAGAGATTGATAACCCATCGGTTTGGCATGAGGATATAAAATTGTTTGAGGTGTTTGAAAATGGTGTGTTAATTGCCCGTTTTTATCTTGATTTATACCCTCGTAAGAATAAATACAATCATGCAGCATTATTTGGAATGATTCCGGGTAAAAAAACAGGTGAGAACTACCAGTTGCCAACAGCCAGCCTGGTTTGTAATTTCCCCAAAGCCATAGGAGATGACCCCGCATTAATGCTGCATAGCGATGTAGAAACATTTTTTCACGAGTTTGGCCATTTAATGCACGACCTGCTAACCAGAGCAGAGCTTTCTGCCCAGGCTGGAACCAATGTCGCCCGCGATTTTGTGGAGATGCCATCACAAATTTTTGAAAACTGGGCATGGAATTATGAATCATTAAAGCTTTTTGCCAAACATTATAAAACGGGAGAGGTCCTTCCCAAAGCTTTATTCGATAAAATGGTTGCAGCTAAAAATGTTGGCTCAGGCTTGCATGTTTTGCAACAAATCTTTTATGGTATCCTCGATATGACATTTCACGATAAATTTGATCCAAATGGAACAAAATCAACAACGGAGTTAGTAAAAGAGCTACAGAATGAAATCACTTTATATAATTTTCAGGAAGGAACTCACTTTGAAGCCGGATTTGGTCATTTAAATGGTTATGCTGCAGGATATTACAGTTATTTATGGGCATTGGTGTATGCTGAGGATATGTTTTCTGTTTTTGAACAAAACGGAATTATGGATAAGCAAATAGGTATGAAATTGAGAAAGATTGTTTTAGAAAGAGGATCTACTATTGAAGAAATGGATATAGTAAAAGAATTTTTAGGCAGAGAACCAAACGAGGAAGCTTTTTTAAAGTCGATTGGTTTATAAACCGGTAATAACTTTTTAATTATAAAGCTGTTCTGTTTTGGACAGCTTTTGTATTTTTACAAATAAAGAAATTTATATCAAGAACTCTTAAATGAAAAAGGACGATAATTTTTATAAATACCTGGAAGGCTGGCTTTCTATTTTCGTGAATATTTTTTTATTTATCCTTAAATACTGGGCAGGTATTGTAACGGGGTCTATTGCTATTATTGCCGATGCATGGCACACACTTTCCGATTCGTTAAGTTCTGTTGTGGTAGTTGTTGGTGTAAAGCTTTCCAACAAACCGGCAGATAAAGAACATCCCTTTGGTCATGGAAGGGCAGAGTTAATAGCATCTATTATTATTGGGATGTTACTTGCCGTTATTGCATTTAATTTTATTTTAGAAAGTATGAATAAATTAAAGCATTACGAATCGGTTCAATATGGAACTTTTGCTATTGTTGCAACGGTAGTGTCTATCGTGGTAAAAGAATTAATTGCTCAGTTTGCGTTTTGGGCAGGAAAGAAAACAAAATCGGTAACATTAAAAGCCGATGGCTGGCACCACAGAAGCGATGCTATTTCTTCTGTAATTATCTTAGTTGGTATATTTCTTGGTCCTTACTTTTGGTGGATTGATGGTGTTTTAGGTATTGTTGTTGCATTGATGATTTTTTATGCTGCTTACGGAATTATTCGCGATGCCAGCAGCCCATTACTTGGTGAGGTGCCGGATGATGAACTTATGGAAAGGTTATCATCATTATCAAAGGAAAAAGCAGGGTTCGATGCAAAAGTTCATCATATTCATATGCATCGTTATGGAAGCCATACAGAACTTACATTTCACATAAAATTACCAGAAAAAATGCCTTTAAATGAAGCTCATCAAATTTGCAATGAAATAGAGAAGGAACTGAAAAATAAGGATAATATTTTTGCAACCATCCACGCTGAACCTTTCTGATATTCAGGTGTTATGATGTATCTATAAGAAATAAAATGATTTTTTTTGCATACGCGTTTCATAAATTGAAATTTTATTTATCTTTGTTCGGTATTTAACGAACGGAAAAATGAAGAAGGAAGTTATTAGTGAAAAACAAAAGCGCCTGGCCCGATATGCAAAAGCTATGGGACACCCTATTCGCTTATATGTTTTAGAAATCCTTTCGAAAGAAAGTTGCTGTTATAGTGGCGATTTAACGGAGATTTTACCTATTGCCAAATCAACCTTATCACAGCATTTGAAAGAATTAAAAGATGCCGGATTAATTCAGGGTGAAATAGAAGCTCCTAAAATTAAATATTGTGTAAATAAAGTAAATTGGGAAGAAGCAAAAGGCTTATTCAGAAACTTCCTGCAACTATAAAAAAATTTAAATTATACATTCGCAATTTTACGAAATACGAACAAATAAAAAAGTAAATCATGGAAATAAAAGTATTGGGTACCGGTTGCCCTAAATGTAAAACACTGGAAAAAACAACTCGTGAGGTTGTTAGCGAAATGAATATTGAAGCAAACATTTCAAAAGTGGAAGATATCATGAAAATTATGGAGTACGGTGTAATGCATACGCCAGCCCTGGTAGTTAACGAAAAGGTAGTTTTCTCGGGACGAGTTCCATCTGCAAACGAAATAAAAGAGTTAATCACTAAAAACGAATAAATTATGAAACTTATTCATTTTTTTACCATTGCATTGATTGCCGTAAGCATTAACTTTTCGTGTACGGCACAGGCTGATAAAAACACAAAAGAAGAAACAGCTGTAAAAGCCGAAAATGTAGAAGTATTCTATTTTCATTACACTCGTCGTTGTGCTACCTGCAATGCAGTTGAAGATGTTGCCAGGGAAGTTATTGAAGAGTACTATGGCGATGATGTTTTCTTCGTATCCTACAATCTTGATGAAGATGTAGGTAAGCAAAAAGCAGAAGAAATTGGCGTGTCTGGCCAAACCTTAATTATTGTAAGTGGCGAAAATAAAATCAATATTACCAACGAAGGTTTTATGAATGCCAGATCGAATCCTGATAAACTGAAAGAAATTATAAAAGAAAAAATAGATCCGCTGGTTTAACCTAAGTTTTTATGGAAGAGTTTTTAAGTAATTTAATGAGCAATAGCTCGTTACCAATACTTTCTGCCTTTTTGCTTGGGCTAATGACTGCAATTAGCCCTTGCCCGCTTGCTACGAACATTACCGCAATAGGATTTATTAGCAAAGATGTTGAACATCAAAAAAAGGTGTTTAGAAACGGACTCGTTTATACTTTAGGAAGAGCAATATCTTATACATTGCTGGCTGTTATCATTTTTATCGGAGCCGATCAATTTAAGGTATCCGGATGGTTTCAGCAATATGGCGAAAAGATTTTGGGGCCCTTATTAATAATAATTGGTTTATTCATGCTGGATATACTTAAGATTAAGTTCCCTGGCATGAGTGGTTTAACCAAACGTTTCCAGGAAAACGGAACAAGCAATTACTGGGAAGTTTTATTATTGGGAATTGTATTTGCTCTTGCTTTTTGCCCATACAGTGGTGTCCTTTATTTTGGAATGTTAATTCCGATGACCATCAGCAGTGCGTCGGGATTGTATTTGCCTGTTGTTTTTGCACTTGCAACCGGAATTCCGGTTATTATTTTTGCCTGGTTGCTAGCTTACACCGTTTCTGGTGTTGGTAAATTGTATAATAGCCTGAAGGTTTTCGAAATTTGGTTTCGACGGATCATATCTGTTGTATTTATTGCGATAGGTATTTATTATGTAATTATTATATATTTTTAAAATGGAAACAAAAAAAGAATTTAAAATACTATTTTGGATTGCCGCTGTTTTTGTATTTGCCTATTTTATGCCACTCGAAAATGAGCGATTTAGCGGTGCGATTTATGCCATGTTCGACTTGGCAAAGTGGTATGCACGGGAGCATGTTGTGTTATGCTTATTACCAGCGTTTTTTATTGCAGGTGTAATATCTGTTTTTGTGAGCCAGGGTGCGGTAATGAAATATTTTGGAGCCAAAGCAAAGAAATGGGTAGCCTATACGGTTGCTTCGGTATCAGGAACTATTTTGGCAGTTTGTAGTTGTACTATTTTACCATTATTTTCAAGTATTCATAAACGTGGTGCAGGTTTGGGACCTGCCATAGCTTTTTTATATTCTGGCCCGGCAATTAATATTCTGGCCATTATTTTAACCGCTCGTATTTTAGGTTTTGAAATGGGTGTTGCAAGAATTGTTGGTGCTGTAGTATTTGCCATTGTTATTGGTTCAGCCATGTCGTTAATATATAGAAAGGAAGAAAAAGCAAAACGCAATGAACAATTAAATTTTCCAGATATGCCGGAAAAAAGGCCTATGTGGCAAACAGCATTTCACTTTTTTACATTGGTTTTAATTCTTGTTTTTGCCAATTGGGGAAAACCGGGCGAAGGTGTTACAAGTGGAGCATGGTACTGGATATGGGCTAATAAATGGTATATTACGGCTGTTTTTGGAATTTTATTGATATACTCGCTCATTGCAATTCTTAAATTAAAATGGCAATATGTTGCGCTTGCAGCTATTATAACAGCTATTTCGGCTTTTATAAGTTTATCGCCGCTAATTCCGATGGTAGTTGGTATTGCGGCTTTGAGTGTCATTACTTTATTGGATAAAAAAGAGCCTGAAAACAAGGAATGGACTTTATCTACCTGGGATTTTGCCAAACAAATTATGCCACTTCTGGCCATAGGAGTTTTAATTGCCGGTTTTCTGCTGGGCTCAACGCACGACGATACCGCCATGGCAGGCTTAATTCCAAACGAATGGGTGGCTAATCTTGTAGGTGGTAACTCGGTATTTTCCAATTTCTTTGCTTCTATAGTTGGTGCATTTATGTACTTTGCAACGCTAACCGAAGTTCCGATTTTACAGGGATTAATGGCAGCCGGAATGGGAAAAGGGCCAGCGCTGGCATTATTATTAGCCGGGCCATCTTTATCATTACCCAACATGTTGGTAATACGTGGTGTAATGGGAACACAAAAAACCATCGTTTATGTTTTACTGGTAGTTGTTATGGCAACCATTTCAGGATTAATTTACGGTGGATTATTTTAAATATGAATTGAATTATTAAACCGGTAAGATATGCAGTTACTCATCGCTTTTGCTGTTATAGCCATTATTATTTCTTTTATTGCCGATAAAAGGAAAACATTGGATGGATTAAAAAAAGGGATGATGATGTTTATTAACTTATTGCCGGCCATTATTTCAGTATTAATTTTGGTAAGCATTGCCCTGTTTCTTATGCCGCAAGAACTGATCATTAAGTATTTGGGAGAAGAATCAGGTATTACAGGTTACATTTTTGCTGCCACTGCCGGATCCATTGCTTTAATTCCGGGTATTGTGGCTTATCCAATGGCTGGTATGTTAGTGCAATCGGGTGTTGGGTATTCTGTAATTGCAGTTTTCATGACCACTTTAATGATGGTTGGGTTTTTTACTTTACCCATTGAAATTAAGTTTTTTGGAAAAAAAGTATCACTCATTCGAAATCTGTTATTCTTTATTGCAGCATTGCTAATCGGCTCATTTATAAGTTTATTCTACTAATGATGAAACAGTTTATCAAAAAAAATAAAATCAGTTTAGCGATTATAGGTAACTTTTTGATATTTACTGTTCTGTCTTTTTTATTTGATTACCAGCCGGGTAATACGATATTTCGCGAACACTTTTTTCAATTCCTTAAAGAAATGATATTTTTTCTTCCGGTGATGTTTATTTTGATCGGCCTGGGCGATGTATGGATTAACCGCGATAAAGTAGAAAAACACATTGGTAAAGATTCCGGATTAAGAGGGATTATCCTGGTTATTTTATTGTCTATGGCGCAGGTAGGTCCATTATATGGTGCATTTCCGGTAACATATCTTTTATGGAAAAAAGGGGCAAGCATTCGAAATATTTTTATATACATTGGAGCGTTTTGCACCATTAAAATACCAATGCTTGCATTTGAAATCGGATTTCTTGGGTGGAAATTCTCTCTTTTAAGAACAGCAGTTTCAATTCCTGCAATCATAATTATCGGAATTGTTATGGAAAAAATTATCGGCAAAAAAGATTTTGAAATTAAACAACCTTAAAAATAAAAACAGATGATACAATTGACAGATAAACCAACATTGCAAGATTTTCACCTTGAAGGAGTAAATCATATCGCTCCAGAAGAAGCGTATCATGCAGTAAAAAGTGAGCTCGCCATTTTATTGGATATCCGCGAAGAATATGAGTGGAATGAAAAAATGGATTTAACAGAAGTTTTATATCACCCCATGTCGTTCATTATGGATCGGTTAAAACACATACCTGATGATAAAACGATCGTTGTAATTTGTGCCAAAGGTGAGCGCAGCACAAAAGTTGCTAATTTGCTAAACCGTCAGGGATTTAAATCGGTTGCCAATCTGGATGGTGGTATTAACGAATGGAAAAAACAAAATCTCCCAATGGTAAGTGCTGGAAATTCTGGTTGCGGTTGCGGATGTTCTTGTTCGGGATAATAAAATATTAATTAATGATGGTAATTATGAAAAGACTTGCATTGGTTTTATTTATGGTGCTATTTTGTATGTACGATTCAGTTGCTCAGGATTATAGCCTTGAAAAATATATACTCAATTATGATTACGAATCGCGTAAAGAGATGAAAATTAATAGCGAACAACTTGTTAGCCTGCTTAAAGAAAATAAAGCACAATTGATTGATATTCGGTTTGCGGAAGAGTATAATTCATGGAATATGCCTTTTGCCATAAGTATCCCTTTACCTGACTTACCCAACAATCTTGATAAAATTGATAAAAGTAAAATCATTGTAACCGCTTGTCCGCATAAGGATCGGGCAATTATTGCCATGACTTATCTTAAAACCAAAGGTTATCAGGTTAAGTATTTAACCGATGGCTTGTTAGGACTTGCTGATTACCTGCGCGGAGATCAAGCCAAAGATTTTATGAATGAAATCAGATAAAATTCAAACCAAAATCAATTAAACTTATTTATGATGAAAAAACAAATATCAAAAAACGGTGAGTGGCACTGGTTTACCGGAGGGATCATTGTCTCTGTCCTATCCATGGCCACGTATGTTGTTTTCCAGGCTTTAAGCTACAAAAGTTACCCGTTTGGAGTTACAGAAAGTTTCGGAAGCATAGCCACTTTATTTAGGCATTCTTTTTCTGCTTTAGCCGAAAATCCGGTTATTCAGAAATATGTAAATAGTCCGTCTGCACTTATTTCAACAACCATGATATTTAGTATTGCTTTAGGAGGTTTTGCAGCGGCAAAACTTAACAGGAATTATGCTCCTGAAATTATTCCATCGGTATGGAAAAAATACCACGGACCAAGCGTATGGAAAAGATTTATTATCGTATTAATTGGTGGGTTTTTGCTTGGTTTAGGAGCGGTTCTTGCCAGCGGTTGTACTACCGGTAATATCTTACAAGGGTGGGCTCACCTTTCGCTGGGAAGTATCGTGGCAGGAGCTTCGTTCTTTATAACGGGAATTTTTATGGCTAAAATTCTTTATCCAAAAACAGGAGGACATAAATCATGATACTAAAAATAATTATCGGACTAATGGTAGGCTTTGTATTTGGTTACACATTACAACGAACTGGAATAACAAAGTATCCGCGCGTAATGGGTATGTTATTGTTAAAAGATTTTAAAATTCTGAAATTCATGCTTACAGCAGTAACTTTTTCATTAATTGGATTTTATACGCTCGATAGTTTGGGCATTATTGAACTTAACCCAAAGCCTTTGAATTGGGGAAAACTGGTGGGCGGACTTATTTTTGGTACAGGTATGGGCATGCTTGGCTATTGCCCGGGAACTATGCTCTCCAGAATTGGCGAAGGGAAAAAAGATGCCTGGGTTGGATTGCTGGGGACAGTTTTGGGAATATTATTTTTTGCTGTTAATGTCAAATTCTTTAAAACACATCTTACATCAAAATCGATGAGTGGTGATATTTCTGCAGCATTGGGTATTAACCCTTGGATTATTGTACCTGTAGCAGCCATTATTTTTATTTTCATTATTTACCTGGCCAATAAAAAAGTGGATGATTTTAAACAGAATTTTTGATTGGGTATATGAAGAAATTTTTTACATGGTTTCTGGTAGTATTCAGCATTCTGTTTTTTGTTCTGTTATTTATATTTAAAAACCAGTTAAATCAAACTGCATCAACTATGATTTATGCACAGTTGAATGAGAACGAAAAACAGGATGTTACCACTTTGGTTGATTCACTTTACAATTATTCAAAAAGCGGATTACCTTACGAAATAACCTTTCTTGAATTCGGTTCAACCGGATGCTCGGCCTGTAAACGTATGGAAAAGGTAATGGAAGAAATTAGGGAGCGATATCCCCAGAAAGTAAAGGTGGTTTTTTATAATATCACAATCCCCAAAAACCAAAAACTGATGAAATATTATGGAGTTTCAGTAATCCCAACACAAATATTGCTCGATAATGAAGGGAACGAATTTTTTAGGCATTCGGGATTTATTTCTGCAAAGGGACTTACACAATATTTTAAGTAGAATTGATTAGTTTTACTGTCTAATGTGTATTTATTATGACGGAGAAGGAAAGAACTGAAATTGTAGAAGTGATTCTAAGTCAGATCGAAAAATCTGAACAGAAAATTGAAGAACTGAAGGAATTTACTGAACCTATAGCGCCTGACTGTGCTATTGGGCGAGTTTCGCGAATGGACGCTATTAACAACAAGAGTATCTACGATGCAAGTATGAGCAATACCCGCCAACGATTAGAGCAACTTAAGCAGGTCCTGAAACATACCAATGATGCCGATTTTGGCATTTGTACTAAATGCAGGCAGAGTATCCCGATTGAGCGATTAAAAATAAGGCCGGAAATAAGGCTTTGTGCAAGTTGTTTGAAGAAGTAATATTTTGTTTTTGCTAATTTATATCAATTATATTATTCTGGATACGAAAGCATTAAAACTTATTGAACATAAAAATGATAATAAAGGTTTTGAAAACATAGCTAATATGGCTGGAGGAATGGTAGAATGGGAGAGGGATGGGTTACCCTTAAAAATAGATAAAACGGAACGATTAAGTGGTTCATGCGCTTGTATGTTGCGAAAAAGAGAAAACAAATAACAAGTAAATTATAACAATATGAAAGTATTAATTCTATGTACCGGAAATTCATGTCGAAGCCAAATGGCACATGGATTTTTACAATCGTTTGATAAAAATCTTTATGTTCGTTCGGCCGGAACCGAAGCATCGGGTAAACTGAACGAAAGGGCTGTTGCTGTGATGAAAGAAATCGGCATTGATATTAGTCATCACACATCCGATTCGGTGGATTTATATTTAGGTGATGAGTGGGATTATGTTATTACCGTTTGTGGGGGAGCCAAAGAAGCCTGCCCAGCTTTTATGGGTAAAGTAAAACAACGTTTGCACATAGGTTTCGACGATCCGTCAGAAGCTACCGGAACCGATGATTATATCTGGGACGAGTTCCGTAAAACCCGCGATGGAATCAAAGATGCTTTTTATAAATTTTATATCGAAGAAATAAAACCGCAATTATGAGCAAAGATTTAAAAGCCATTGTAAAAGAAAAATATACTGAAATAGCAAAACAATCTAAAGAACAAAACGAAACATCATGCTGCAGTTCATCAGGTTGTTGTGGCGATTTAGAAATAAGTATGATTGGCGATGAATACAAAAACATTAAAGGACATAATCCTGATGCCGACTTAGGCCTTGGTTGTGGATTACCCACTGAATTTGCTGGAATAAAAGCAGGTGATTCGGTTCTTGACTTAGGTTCGGGTGCTGGAAACGATTGTTTTGTTGCCAGGGCAATTGTTGGAGAATCCGGGAAAGTAACAGGTATTGATTTTACTGAAGCAATGCAGGAAAAGGCAATAAAGAACAATGAAAAACTGGGGTACAGCAATGTTGAATTTGTGCAAGGCGACATTGAAGAAATGCCATTACCCGATAACTCATTTGATGTAGTAATTTCGAATTGTGTTTTAAACCTGGTTCCGGATAAAGAAAAGGCTTTTAAGGAAATTTATCGTGTATTAAAGCCTGGTGGTCATTTTTGTGTTTCTGATGTTGTAATTCGGGGAGATTTACCGGAGAAGATAAAACAAGATGCTGAAATGTATGCGGGATGTGTTTCAGGCGCATTGCGAAAGGAGGATTATTTACAAATTATTAAAGAGCTTAATTTCAAAGAAATTGAAATTAAAAAGGAAAAGGAAATTGATATTCCAAATGTCATTATGCTAAATTATCTTTCTTTAGATGAACTAAGGAAGTTTAAAAAAGATAAAACAGGAATTTTTAGTATAACTGTTGCTGCAAAAAAATAATTTTCAATTCTAAAATTTAATATTATGCCATCCAAACCAAAATTAAAATTTTTAGACAGATACCTTACATTATGGATTTTTCTTGCCATGGCAGTCGGCGTATTGTCTGGATATTTTTTCCCTGCCATTGCAGGATTCTGGGAGTCGTTAAAATCTTCTCCCGAAAGTACAACCAATATTCCTATTGCCATAGGGTTGATTTTAATGATGTATCCACCTTTAGCCAAAGTTAAATATGAAGAATTGGGCGATGTTTTTAAAAATTATAAAGTCCTTTCTTTATCGCTTGTACAAAACTGGATTATTGGCCCGGTGTTAATGTTTGCATTAGCCATTTTCTTCTTTAAGCTTTTCCCGGGCGAGAACAATTCAAATCTTCCATATATGTATGGTATAATAATGATTGGATTGGCCCGATGTATTGCTATGGTAATTGTTTGGAACGATTTAGCCAAAGGGGACACCCAATATGCTGCTGGATTAGTTGCATTTAATTCCATATTCCAGGTTCTTTTCTTTTCTGTTTATGCCTATTTCTTTGTAGCTGTGTTACCCGGATGGTTTGGAATACCTACAAATAGTGCGGTTGAGAATATTACTATCGGGCAAATTGCCGAGAGTGTTTTTATATACTTAGGAATCCCTTTTATTGCAGGGTTTTTAACGCGTTTTGTGCTTATCAGGGTAAAGGATAAAACCTGGTATCACACCAAATTTATTCCTAAAATAAGCCCGCTGACATTAATTGCATTGTTGTTTACTATTGTAGTAATGTTTTCGTTAAAAGGCGAATATATTGTTAAAATTCCGATGGATGTTGTGTTGATTGCAATTCCTCTGCTCATTTATTTTATAGTGATGTTTGTACTATCTTTTTTTATGAGTAAAAAAGTTGGGGCAAACTATGAGCAATCGACCACCTTGTCGTTTACAGCGGCAAGTAATAATTTTGAGTTGGCTATTGCTGTTGCTATTGCAATTTTTGGAATGAATTCGGGCGAAGCCTTTGCCGCTGTTATAGGCCCCTTAGTTGAAGTGCCCGTTATGATAGCCTTGGTAAATGTTGCTTTTAGGTTTAAGAAAAAATATTTTCTCAGTTAAAATATTTACAATAAAAAAGAGCTGTGTTTTAAACTCAGCTCTTTTTATTTATGTAAGATGGGTTTTAATTTATTTTGAAATAACCAATTACTTCGTTAAGGATATCTGCTTGTTCCGAAAGGTTGTTTGCATCATCGCTCAACGATTGAAATAAAGCTGCATTTTGCTGAGTAATCTGATTTAAAGCCTGCAGTGCATTGTTAACCTGGTTTGCCCCGGAACTTTGCTCATTGCTTGCAGCAGCAATTTCTTGTATTAATTTGGATGTTTTCTCAATTTGGGGAATAACTGTATTAACCAATTGTTGTGCTTTTTCGGTTGTTTTTACACTAGATTTAGATAGTTCTTCAATTTCCTGTGCTGAAACTTTACTGCGTTCAGCAAGTTTTCTCACTTCAGCAGCTACAACGGCAAAACCTTTTCCATGTTCTCCTGCACGGGCAGCTTCTACGGCAGCATTTAAAGCCAGCAGGTTGGTTTGGAATGCAATATCATTTATTATTCCAATTTTTTCTGCAATTAATCGGATAGAATCCAAACTGTTATGGGCGGCTTCTCCAACTTCTTCACTTGTTTTCGCCGCACTAACCGAAATGGTTTCGGTCTCTTTCGAGTAATCTGAGTTTTGCTGAATATTTGCAGTCATTTCTTCCATTGATGACGCTAATTCTTCTGATGAAGAGGCCTGTGAATTTGCTCCATTAGCTAATTCTTTCGATTTATTTGTAATTTCAAGGCTTGTTTGGGTAATGTGATTTGCCGAATTGGTAATGGAAGAAACCATTTCATTTAGTTTCTCGGCCATATTACTTAACGATTTTGCTAAATCACCTATTTCATCATTTTGATTAATTTTTACGGTTGCTGTTAAATCTCCGTTCTCTATAGCTTTAGCAAATTCAACTCCTTTTTTAATAGGAACGGTAACCGTTCTGTTTACAAAAACCAATACGATAATAAAAATGATTACAATAATAAGACTTGTGATTATAATAACCTGTGGAAAACGCTGAAATGACTTTTGCATTTGTGTAACCGATTGATTGGTAAGATCGGTTTGATAATGTATCAGATCATCCAGTAAGCTTATCGCTCTGTTTGTTTTTACCATTATTTGTCCCTGCTCTTCAACCAGAGGAGTTACTTCAAAAACAAGCATAATATCATCATAGCTTTCGAAGCTATTTAATTGGCTCATTACTTGAAGATTTAATGGGATAATTGAGTCGCTAACAACTTTTGCTAATTGATCCATTTGTGAGATCTTCTCTTTTTCCCAATTCTCAGGTAAGTTTTGCAATTGTTTTAAATTAGAAGGAATATCTTCTTTTAATATTTTTGATAATTTTAATTTATCCGGTGTATTGTCTTGTCTTTCTATATAAACCCAGTTTTTTATAAGCATTTTCGAATCTACTAAAAGCTGCCTTAACGAAATCAGATTATTTTGAGCAGGATTATAGCTTTCTATAATTTCGTTGTTTAACTGGCTGTTTTTTAAAGAAGAACTTAAGGTTAATACTGCATTAATGATTAATGCTAAAAGTATTACACCAAAACCCAGAATAAGTTTGTTCCCAATAGTTAATTTCATGTTCAGTTATTTTAATAATTTTTGCTAGCCATTTCCGATACCTTAGAGTGGTATTTCAGACCATGTTTTAATGCATTACCGCCACTAAAAGCATATTTTAGTTTATCTCCTTCCGATATAAACTGTATTACTGCACCTTTTTCGATGGCCGAATAGCTATCACTTATTATTAAGCAATGTACACCTGTAAGTTCGTGTATATTAGAAATCTGATCCGATTTCTGTGCTTCAATAAAAATAACATGGCACTTAGAAATGTCGTTTTTATTACTAAAATTTTTGACAATAATATTTTGGGTTACATTCTTTTTGCCACTTGTAGCTTTTTCCAGCTCGGTAAACAGTTCTCTTGAGCCATATACTCCAATTATAAAATCACCTGATTTTTCGGTTTGTGGCCAATCGAAAAATTTGGTAAAGTTATAAATAAAGCTTGCTTTAGCTTGGTTTATACCCACCTGTCCGTTACTAAATTTAACAAACATCAATAAAACAAATACGCTTAAAAAGAATTTTTTCATGGTTAAATTTTTTAAAATTATTCTTCTGCAAAGTTGGGAACTAAATATTAAAAGTTCAGATTAATTTGGGTGATATATACCATTGAATTAGGATGATTTAAATCACCTTTGCTAAACAATGTATAAGTTAGCGTTTCTTTCTAAAAAAATCAATAAGTAAATTACTGCACTCATTTTCTAACACTCCTTTAATTACCTGGGTTTTTGGATGCAGCAGGCTTTGTTTAATCGTTGTATAACCTCTTTTTTTATCGGAGGCTCCATATACTAATTTAGATATCTGTGTCCAGTAAAGCGCTCCGGAGCACATAATACAGGGCTCTAGTGTTACATATAAAGTGCAGTCTGTTAAGTATTTACCTCCCAGGTAATTGGTTGCTGCAGTAAAAGCTTGCATTTCGGCATGTGCAGTAACATCATTTAATGTTTCGGTTAAATTGTGAGCACGTGCTATTATCTGGTTATTGCAAACTATTACAGCTCCAATAGGTACTTCATCCTTAGCAAAGGCTTTATTTGCTTCTTTTAAAGCCTCTTTCATAAAATATTCATCCGTAAATAATTGCATTTTCTTCTAAAGCCATTAATAATGCTGGTAATTTACATTTTTACTCTTAAAACTAAAAGCATTAACGTTTTTTAAACGGAAATAAAATTATATTTTCGCAAATTGAATAATGATATAAAGATATAATATGATGTATAGAACACATAATTGCGGTGAGCTAAGAATTGCAAATGTTGGGCAAACTATCACTTTAAGTGGTTGGGTACAGGCTATTCGCGACCTGGGGGCTATGAAATTTGTTACCATCAGAGACCGATATGGGATTACCCAGTTGGTTTTTGATGAAAATACTCCGGAGCAGATAAAAATGGAGGCTGATGAATTAGGCCGTGAGTACGTTATTTCTATTACAGGAGTAGTAATAGAAAGAAGCAGTAAAAATCCCAAAATGCCTACCGGCGAAATAGAAATTAATGTAAATAATTTAAAAGTTTTAAATAAATCGGAGATACCTCCTTTTACTATAGAAGACGAAACTGATGGAGGTGATGATTTAAGAATGAAATACAGATACCTCGATCTTAGGCGGAATCCGGTTCGCAAGAATCTTGAACTGAGGCACAGAATGGGGCAGGAGATTAGAAAATATCTGGATGGACAAAAATTTATGGAGATCGAAACTCCCTATCTAATTAAATCAACTCCCGAAGGAGCACGCGATTTTGTTGTCCCTTCCCGGATGAACCCAGGTGAGTTTTATGCTCTACCGCAGTCACCTCAAACTTTTAAGCAATTACTCATGGTTTCGGGTTTCGACAGGTATTTTCAAATTGTAAAATGTTTCCGCGATGAAGATTTGAGAGCCGATCGTCAGCCTGAATTTACACAGATCGACTGCGAAATGTCGTTTGTGGATCAGGAAGAGATTTTGCAAACATTCGAAGGTTTAGCCAAACACCTGTTTTACGAAGTAAAAGGAATAACATTTAACGAAACTTTTCCTCGTATTACTTACGATAATGCAATGAAATATTACGGTAGTGATAAGCCTGATTTACGTTTTGATATGAAGTTTGTTGTACTTACTGAAATAACAAAAGGGAAAAATTTCCAGGTTTTTGATAATGCAGAGTATGTTGGTGGAATTTGTGCCAAAGGATGCTCGGAATATTCTCGCAAGCAATTGGATGAGTTAACTGCATTTGTTCAAAGACCACAGGTGGGTGCTAAAGGATTGGTTTATGTTAAATGTAATAACGATGGGACCTTTAAATCATCGGTAGATAAATTTTACGGCGAAGAAGACCTTAAAAATTGGGCTAAGCAGTTTAATGCCGAAATGGGTGATCTGATATTAATTTTAGCCGGTGATAAGGAAAAAACTTTAAATGCTTTAAATGTACTACGCTTAGAAATGGGAGACCGCTTGGGTTTACGCGACAAGAATTCTTTCGCTCCTTGCTGGGTGGTTGATTTTCCTTTATTGGAGTGGGATGAAGACGAAAAACGCTTTTTTGCCAAACATCACCCGTTTACATCACCTAAAACAGAAGATATTGAATGGTTTGAAACCGATCCGGGGAAAATGCGTGCCAATGCTTATGATTTTGTAATTAATGGAGTTGAAATAGGCGGTGGTTCTATTCGAATATTTAATGCCGATCTGCAAAAAAGAATGTTTAAAGCACTTGGTATATCGGAAGATGAAGCAAACGAAAAATTTGGATTCCTTTTAAATGCATTTAAGTATGGTGCTCCGCCTCATGGAGGTATTGCTTTTGGTTTCGACAGATGGTGCTCGGTTTTTGGAGGATCAGAATCAATTCGTGATTACATTGCTTTCCCTAAAAATAACTCAGGGCGAGATGTTATGATAGATTCACCATCAGAAATTGACAATAAACAATTAACTGAACTTAGTTTAAAGATTGTTAAAGAATAATGATCAAAAAAGAAACAGGCGGGTTTACCCGCCTGTTTTGTTTAAACACTATGATTGTCTTAGATTTTCTTTTCTGTCGAGAATTTATAGATTCCTTCAACATCCCATTGGCTAGTACCACGATTCCATTTATATTCGGTTTTTTCAATCATATAACCTAATTCATTATAAGTCGCAGTAAATCGGTTAAAATTTTTCCAGTCGCTATTATTATAATCATATTTGCGTTCAATATACTCGGTTTGGTTTCCTTTTTTATCATATATGTACTGTAACTGAATACCTTCTAACCATGTTTTTTTACCGGAGTTCCATGTGTATCTGGTTTCTAAGGTTTTATCGCCACGATAATTGTATTCCAGGTTATACTTTCCTTCTGTCCTCCAGTTGTTAGCAGCCCATGTTTCGGCAATTACTGTTGATGGTGGAGCAAAAAGGTTGTCAAATTCCATATTAAAACGCTTATAATTATCCCAGTTTTGCGTAACTCCGTTATAAAGGCTGATGCTTACTGTGTTTTTATCTCCATTCGTATTATAAGATATTAAATACTTCATGATATTAAACCATTCGTTGGTTGGTTTTTTCCATTCCTGGAATAATACTTCTTCTCTTCGGTTTCCTTTATAGGTTGTTGTTTTTAATTGTGCATTTACCCATCCGTTAAAATTTTGGTCCCATTTTTGGGTGATTTGCTCAATTTCATTACCTTTTTCGTCGTAACTGTAATTAATTTTTAGATAATTACCCCAATTCCTGGTGGTGCTATTCCACAACTGAACAAAGTTTTCTACAGGGTTTTCTTGGGCATCAAATCTTCGGACTTCTCTCTGGAAATAAATCCACTGATTGGTTTGAGAGTCGAATTGGAATGTGTAGAGAGTATCTGCTCCCGACCAATTCATTTTGGGTTTGCTATCATCAGGAATTTCTGATTTTGGTTGCGCATTTGCATTTAATCCTATAAATGCTGACAACACTAAGCCGATCATTATTTTATGTATTGCTTTCATGACTTTTATGTTTTTAAAGTTTAACATCTTTTTCTTTGTATTGTTTTCTATACCTAAGATGATTTTTATCTCATTTACCCTATCCTGTAATTAAAATAATCAGATAATAAGCAATATACGAAATGTTTTTAACAGTATACAGTGTGTTGTTCGGAGTAAAAAAAAGTAAAAAATTTGTGTTGAAAATAAATTTAGTGGAAAACTTTAACCAAAATTGTTAAAAACTTAAGGACTTATAACTGGCAGCTTCTGTTAATATACTATTACTTTGGAGTTTTAACCAAATTCGATTTCTTATGTTAACAGTTAATCAGGCCGAAAATAGATATTTAGTTTCATTTGCTAATGTTTCAATTTTTAATGTTCTAAATTCCAAAGAAGTTGAAGCTAAATTAAGGCCAATTATTTCACAGCAGGAGTCAAAACTTACACTCAGTTTTACAGGTGTTGATTTTATTGATAGTTCTGGCCTTGAAGTGTTAATTAACCTATATAAAGAATCAAAGCGTAGTAATTCCGGTTTTAATTTGATAAATATATCAAATAACTTAAAAGACTTGATGAAACTTGTAGAGTTAGACCAGTTTTTTAATTTGAATTAGAAATAAAAAAGGCTTGAGAAACCAAGCCTTTTGTTTTTTATTCTGAGATCAAATCTCCTATAAGTGTTGCCGATGTGCAGTCGATTATTTCTACCCTAACATAATCTCCTATTTTGTAATTGCTTCTTGGAAAAACTACCACTTTATTTTGTGTTGTCCTGCCGTACAGGTGTTCTTTTGAACGTTTAGAAACTCCTTCAACAAGTACTTCAAAGGTTTTGCCCAGGTCTTCTTTTTTACTCCTTTCAGAGATTTTGTTTTGTAAGTCAATAATTTCTGTTAATCTTTCTGTTTTTACGGAATCTGGCACATCGTCTTTTAAATGGCGTGCAGCATATGTTTTGGGCCTCTCCGAATATTTAAACATGTATGCAAGATCGTATTTAACCCATTCCATAAGGCTTAAGGTATCTTTATGATCTACATCCGTTTCACCCGGGAAACCTGTCATTATATCGGTGGAAATAGCACAGTCAGGTAGTATTCTCCTAATCGCATTTATTCGTTCCATATACCATTCGCGGGTATAACCCCTGTTCATTTTTTCCAGAATGGCTGTGCTTCCCGACTGGGCTGGCAAATGAATGTGATTACATATGTTATTGTACATAGCCATAGTATGCAATACCTCATCCGACATATCTTTAGGATGCGATGTTGAAAAGCGCACTCTTAACTGCGGGCTTATTTTTGCAACCATTTCAAGCAACTGTGCAAATTTTACCCTTTCCGATTGGTTGATCCAATTGTACGAATCTACATTTTGCCCTAACAATGTTACCTCTTTATAACCTTTTTCATAAAGATCTTCAACTTCTTTAATTATTGAATAAGGGTCGCGGCTTCTTTCACCTCCACGCACATAAGGTACAATGCAATACGAACACATATTGTTGCAACCACGCATAATAGATACAAAAGCTGAAACATGGTTTTTGTCTAGGCGAACAGGATTAATGTCGGCATATGTTTCTTCTTTTGATAGTATAACATTTATAGCTTTTTGGCCCGAACCTGCTTCTTCTAATAAATTAGGGAGCTCACGGTAAGCATCCGGGCCAACAACTAAATCAACTGTTTTCTCTTCTTCAATAAGTTTTTCCTTTAACCTTTCTGCCATGCAACCAATAACACCTACAGTAAGTTCAGGTTTTTTGCGTTTTATTTGCTTAAATACATCCAGCCTTCCCCAAACTCTTTGTTCTGCATTCTCTCGAATAGAACAGGTGTTAACTAAAATAACATCAGCCTGGTTAATATCTTCTGTTACCGAATATCCTTTATCTTTTAAAACAGAAACAACTACTTCGCTATCTGCAACATTCATTTGGCACCCGTATGTTTCTATATATAATTTGGGATGCTTATCGGCTTGCTTATCACTCATGGCATTTTTATATTATAATTCAGCGGCAAATTTACCAAAAAAATGCGTGGCATCGGCAGAATATGTTGCAGGATATAATAAAAAAAGACAAAAAAGTCTTTTTTAGAATAATATGATAATCTGGCTTACAATAATAATGAGGATTAATGCAATAGGGTAAACCGTTGCATAAGCTACCTGTGGCGCATTGGTTTTTGTTAAAGGTTCAATTACAGAAAGGGCAGGTGTGCTGGTCATACTTCCCGACAGTCCACCTAAAAGCCTTAGAAAGTTCAATTTTAAAAAATAGCGCCCTACAAATAGTGTTATAAACATAGGTACTATTGTAATTGCTGCGGCAAAAAGCAAAAGGTATATCCCATTTCCACTTAAAGTACTCATCATTTTCGAGCCGGCATCGGTGCCTACTCCTGCCAGGAAAAATATTAATCCTAACTTTCGTAAAAATTGATTGGAAGGCCCGGAAATATTCCATATAATTTTTCCTGTTTTGCCAACTCTGCTTAGAACCAATCCTGCAACCAACACTCCCCCTGTTAAGCCCAGGCTTATCGATGATTTTAAAGAGATTGGGATTTTTATCAGGCCAATCAATATTCCAATGAATATTCCTAAAACAATGGGTAAAAAATCTAATTCCGATAAACGGCTTTTTTCATTTCCGAAGAAATCACCCATGGCTTTCATATTTTCTTCTGGCCCTGCAACATTTACCCTATCTCCAAAACGAAACCTGCTGTTTACGTTTGGAGTAATTTCAATACCGCTTCGCCGTATGGTGGTTATGGTAATATTTAACATTTGCAAATAGGTTAATTGGCCTAAAGGTTTGTTAATGATTTTGTTATTGGTAATTATAAAATGCCTTATAGCGTATTTCCTGTTAACAGGAATGGGGATGTTTGTTTCTTTCCCGATAATATGTCCCAGTTTTTGAAGGTCTTCGTTTGTGCCACTTGCCCTTATTATTGCACCTTGTTTTAAAACAGTAGAAGCCTTGGGGTTAATCATGGCATATTTCTGATATATTTTAGAAATATTTGTATTAGTTACCGACCTTAGGTTTAACTCACCAATAGTTTTATCAAAAATCTCTTCGTTATCGACAATAAAATTTTTGGTGTAGATTTTCGGGTAGTCCATACTGACTTCCTCTAAATGTTTTTTTTCTTCAATCCCCAAATCAATTTTAAAAACTCTGGGCGCTAAGCGTGTTAATATAACAACACCAATAACTCCAAAAGGGAATGCAATTCCAAAACCTATGGTTGGAATTGCCGATTGTGTGTTTTCGATGGTTACGGCCAGGCTCGACGCACTGGTTAAAGAACCCGAAAATAACCCTACCGCTAATAAAATGTCTATATCAAAAATTTTAGCGAAAACAACCGTTAACATACCTCCGCTAATGCATAAGGTTAGTGCAACAATAAGTAGTTGCTTGCCTTGCTTTTTAAAGCTTTCGAAAAATCCCGGGCCAGCTTGTATCCCAATGCTATACATAAAAAATATTAATCCGGTTTGCTGGATTATAGCCGGAATCTTATATCCCCAATGGCCAAAAAACAGGGCTACAAAAAATATGGCAGAAGTATTTAAGGAAATACCTCTTATATTTATTTTCCCCAAAATTATTCCTAAAGATGTTAAAAGAAATAGTAATGTATAATCGGATAAAGCAATGTCCATAATGTAAAATTACAAAAATGTAAATAAAATGCCTGCACTTTCTATAACTTACATTCTTTATAATTAAACCAAATTATTAATTTTACAGCAACTTTTTATTATCGAATAAATTAAAAATATAAGATATGTCAGGTCATAGTAAATGGTCGAAAATTAAAAGGGCAAAAGGGGCAAACGATGCAAAACGTTCCAAAATGTTCTCTCGTATTGTAAAAGAAATTACTGTTGCGGTTAAAGAAAGTGGCTCAGACCCTGAATCAAACCCCCGGTTGCGATTAGCCATTAATAATGCCAAAGGGGTTAATATGCCCAAAGATAATATCGAAAGGGCTATTAGTAAGGCAGATAAAGATGGGGCAAACCTCGAACCATTAACCTTCGAAGGTTACGCGCCAAACGGAATAGCTGTGTATGTAGATTGTTTAACCGACAATAAAAACAGGACGGTTAGTAAGGTCCGCGCCATTTTTACCAAATATGGAGGTAATCTAGGGACAAATGGTTCATTAACCTTTTTATTCGATA
>Ga0209607_1001212_pt1 | contig 21710 bp, 20 predicted proteins | sample AD_UKC117_MetaG_FD_184413 | JGI IMG/M metagenome (GOLD analysis project Ga0209607, IMG submission 184413) | Active sludge microbial communities of municipal wastewater-treating anaerobic digesters from Hong Kong - AD_UKC117_MetaG (SPAdes)... | ecosystem: Engineered > Bioreactor > Anaerobic >... | reverse complement strand
GCGCTGACCGATGTCTGGACGGACGGGGCGAACTGGCGGCTGGGGCACTGGCTGACCGGACGGCTTGGCGCGGTGTCGCTGGCGGCGCTCGTGCGGCACCTCTGCCTGCGCGCCGGGCTGCCCGAGTCCCGGATCGACGTCACCGGCCTCTGGGGCGCGGTCGAAGGCTACGCCATCACGGCGCTGGAAAGCCCACGCGCCTCGATCACAACGCTGTCGCGGCATTTCGGCTTCGACGCCGTCGAGACAGAGGGGGGGATCCGCTTTGTCATGCGCGGCCGGGCCTCCGTCGCCACCCTCGCGCCCGACGATCTGGTGGCCACCCGCGAGGGCGATGTGCTGGAACTGACGCGCGGCCAGGAGACCGAACTGCCGCAGGCCCTGAAATGGCAGGTCGCCCGCGCCGACGAGGATTACGACGCGGCCCTCGTCGAGGCCCGGCGCATCACCGTGGACACGACCCGGATCGCGTCCGAGTCCTTTCCAATGGCGGTGCCGCCCGAGGAGGCCGAGAGGCGCTGCCGCCGCGCGCTGATGGAGGCGTGGGTGGGCCGCGAGACGGCGGCGTTCCGTTTGCCACCCTCGCGCCTCGCGTTCGATCCGGCCGATGCGATCCGGCTCGCGCATGACGGGCGTCTGGTCGATCTGCGGCTCGTCTCCATCGCCGACGCGGCAGCGCGCGGCATCGAGGCGGTGCGGCAGGACCGTGCGACTTACGATCTGCCGCCCGGCGATCCCCGCGCGGCGTCGCTGACGCGGGCCGTGGTGTTCGGCGCGCCGGACGCGGTGCTGATGGACCTGCCGCAGCTGACCGAGGACCAGCCCGCGCATCGACCGTTTGTCGCGGCGCACGCTCTTCCCTGGCCGGGCGAGATGGCGGTGTTCCGCAGCCCCTCGACGGACGGGTTCGAGTTGCTGACCACGTTCGGCAGCCGCGCCCGGATCGGAGCGCTGGTCTCGGACTTCTATCCGGGCCCCACCTCACGCTTCGACCACGGCAATGCGCTTGTGGTCGATCTGCTCACCGGCACGCTGGAGAGCGTCACCGACCTGACGCTGTTGGGCGGCGCCAATGCGCTGGCTATCGAGAGCGCGCCCGGCACCTGGGAGATCGTGCAGGCGGGCGCGGCCGAGCTGCTGGCGCCGGGTCGATACCGGCTGACCCGGCTCCTGCGCGGCCAGCGCGGCACCGAGGGCGCGATGGGCAATCCGGCGCCCGCTGGCGCTCTTGTCGTGGTGCTGGACGCGTCGCTGGCGTCCCTGCCGATTGCCGAGGCCGATCTCGGATTGCCGTGGAACTGGCGCATCGGTCCGGCGAGCCGCCCCGTCAGCGACGAGACCTATGTGGCGCAATCCTTCACGCCCGCGGGCGTCGGGCTGCGGCCGTTCTCCGGCGCCCATGTCGAGCAGCCGTGGCGCAGGCCGCGCACGCCCGGCGATCTGACGATCCGCTGGACGCGCCGGTCCCGAGCTCTCGCGGCCGACAGCTGGGGCGGGCTAGAAGTGCCGCTCGGAGAAGAGCTCGAAGCCTACGAGGTCGAGATCCTTGATGGCGCGACCGTTAAGCGGGTGCTGAGCACCGCCACCACCAGCGCGGTCTACACCGCCGCAGACCAGACCGCCGATTGGGGCGCGCCGCTCGGCCCCGGTGACACGCTCGACAGCCGCATCTACCAGCTCTCCGCCCTCGTCGGGCGGGGCGCGCCCAAGACCCTCACGCTGATACTCTGAAGGCCATCCCATGTCCGACGCCACGACCCATCTCCTGCTGCCCTACATCCTGGCGGCGCAGGCCCAGAAGCACGTCACCCACAACGAGGCGCTGCGGCTGCTCGACGGGCTCGTGCAGCTCTCCGTGCTCGACCGCGATCTGACAGCGCCGCCCGGCAGTCCCGCCGATGGCGATCGCTACATCGTCGCCTCGGGCGCGACGGGCGAATGGTCCGGATGGGACCTGAACGTCGCGCTCTGGACCGATGGCGCCTGGCTGCGACTTCCCCCGCGGATCGGCTGGCGCGCATGGGTCGAGGACGAGGGCCTGCTGCTGGTCTACGATGGCGCGGGCTGGCTCGGGACCACACCGGCGGCGCTGCAGAACATGGCGCTCCTCGGGGTTGGCACCACGGCGGATGCATCGAACCCGTTCTCGGCCAAGCTCAACGCCGCGCTCTGGACGGCGAGGACCGTGGCCGAGGGCGGCACCGGCGACCTGTTCTACACCATGAACAAGGAGGCGGCCGGCGACGATCTCGGTTTGACCCTCCAGACCGGCTTCGTGACCAAGGCGCTGGTGGGGCTGTTCGGGTCGGACCGCTTCCGGCTCGCGGTCTCCGCCGACGGCAGCACCTTCTTCGACGGGCTGAGCGTCGACAACGCCACCGGCATTGTCGATCAGCCCCGGCTGCCGCGGTTCAAGGCTTACACGAACTACGACAACTACGTCGGCGTCGGCACCTGGACCAAGATCGGCCTTAACAACACCGACTACAACGATCAGGGCGCGTTCGACGCCGTGAACAACCACTTCGTCGCCCCCGTGGACGGCACCTACCTCTTCGGCGCGACTCTGCTGTACAAGATCAACGCCAGCGCCACCGCCCGCATGCGCGGGCGGCTCGTCCTGAACGGCACGACCGAAATCCGCGGCTCCCTCGGCGAAATCTCCGCCACTCATGTCTCGCTCGCTACCGCGATCTGGCTTCAGACCATGGTGCCGCTGACGGCAGGCGATACCGTCGAGCTGCAGGGGTATTTCCGGGTCGCGGACGGCTACTTCGCCGCCGACCACACGTCCTTCTGGGGCTGCAAGGTCGGCTGAGCGGCGGAAGGAGGATCCGATGAACCCACCCCGATCCGAGGGCTTCGTGCGCATGCCCGACGCCGAGTTCGAGGCGATCTTGACCCGGGCGGCGGAGGAAGGCGCCAAGCGTGCGCTGGCCGATGTCGGCCTCGACGGCGACGAGGCCGCGCTCGACATCCGCGATCTGCGCTCCCTGGTCGACTGCATCCGGCTGGTCCGCCGCACCGCGATGCAGACCGCCGTCCGCATGATCACCACCGGCGTCATGCTGGCGCTGCTCGCGGGTATAGCGATCAAGCTGAAGATCTTCGGCGGCGGCCCGTAGCCGCTCAACACCCCCGTTCACCAGCCCAACCGCACCCGCCCTCGAGGCGGTTTTTTTTCGTTTCGGAGGACCCTCATGACCACGACCTTCCACCGCCATTGGCGTGATGTGCCGGAGAGCGCCTGGCGCTGGCCGAATTTCTCGCCCGCCGAGATTGCATGCCGGGGCACCGGCAAGCTGCTCGTGAACGAAACCGCGCTCGACAAGCTGCAGGCGCTGCGCGACCGGCTGGGCAAGCCGCTGATCGTCCGCTCCGCCTACCGCAGCCCAGAGCACAACCGTGCCGTGGGGGGCGCGGGCCGGTCGAAGCATCTCGACGGCGCCGCCTTCGACATCGCCATGGCGAACCACGATCCGGTGGCCTTCGAGGCTGCGGCGCGCGAGGTCGGATTCCTCGGCTTCGGCTTCTACCCGCGATCGGGGTTCATCCATGTCGATCTCGGGCCCGCGCGGCAGTGGGGCGAGCGGTTCCCGGTCCGGGCGACGGCATTTGCAGCCGAGACGCCGCCCGCGCGCGAGGTGCTGGCTGACAGCCGCACCATGAAGGGCGGCGGGGCAGCCGGTGTGGCGACGCTGGGCGCGGCGGGCGTCGAGGTGGCGCAGCAGGTGCTGGCCGAGACCCAGACCGCGATCTTGCCGCTTGTGCCGTATCTCGACACGTTGCGTTGGGTATTCATCGCCGTGGCGCTTGGCGGCATCGCGGTCACGATCTACGCGCGTCTCGATGACTGGCGCCGAGGGCAGCGGTGATGGCCCCGCTCCTGATCGGGTTCGCCGCCAGCCCATGGATGCGGGCCGCTTTGCGCTACGGCGCCATCATCCTCGCCCTGCTCCTGTTCCTGCTTTCGCTTCGGCGGTCCGGCGAGCGAGCGGGACGCCTCGCTGAACGCCTTCAGACCACGGAGAAAGCCAATGATGTCCAACGCCAGATGCTCGAGGCGACGGCTCGTCGTCCTAGGTCTCGCGACGAGCTTGCTGAGCGGCTGCGCAACGGTCGGTTCTGAGCCCGGCATCGCGACCGTCTGCCCGCCCGTGGTAGAGTACAGCCGCGAGTTCCAGGCGCGCGCAGCCGAGGAGCTCGCGCGGCTGCCGCACGGGTCGGCCATCGCCGAGATGCTGAGCGACTACGCCGTGATCCGGGATCAGGTCCGTATGTGTTCTCGCCCCTGATCAAGAGCCGAATTGGAGCCTCAAGGTCAGGCAGCAGCGTAGCTGGTAAAGACCTCGTTCGATCCGTCGCGCCGGATCAGAAACACGTCGTAGGCCTCGCGCTGGCTTTCCGGTCCCATCCCGGGCGAGCCGTAGGGCATGCCTGGCACTGCGAGGCCGACCGCGTCGGGGCGTTCCAGCAGGAGACGGCGAATGTCGGCAACAGGGACGTGACCCTCGATAATGTAACCATCCACACGACCCGTATGGCAGGAGACCATCTCCTGCGGGATGCCGTTGTCCAGCTTGTAGCGCATCAGAAGCGTCCCGGCGCTCGCCTCGGTCGTGACGGCGAAGCCGTCGTTCTCGAGGATCTCGATCCAGGCCGAGCAGCAGCCGCAGTTGGGGTCCTTCATCACGTGGATCGCCGGACCGGCGCCTTGCGCCAGAGCCCTCAAGGGCGACGCAGCCGCCAGCGCAGCTGTACCGATCAGGAGCTTGCGGCGGGAAAACATGTCTTGGGTCATCTGATGTTCCTTTCGAGGTTGGATGTGTGGGCTGGCAGATCAGAGGTCGACCCGCCTGAGCCGCAGGGCGTTGGTGATCACCGAGACCGACGACAGGCTCATCGCCGCCGCCGCGATCATCGGCGAGAGCAGAAGTCCGGTGACAGGGTAAAGCAGCCCGGCGGCGATGGGGACGCCAAGCGCGTTGTAGGCGAAGGCGAAGAACAGGTTCTGCTTGATGTTCCGCAGGGTGGCGCGGGCGAGCTTGCGCGCCCGCACGATGCCCATCAGGTCGCCGCCCAGCAGGGTGATGCCTGCGCTTTCCATCGCAACATCGGCCCCGGTGCCCATGGCGATGCCGACATCGGCGGCGGCGAGCGCGGGGGCGTCGTTCACCCCGTCGCCCGCCATGGCGATCTTGTGGCCGTCGCGGCGCAACTGGTCGATCAGGTCCTTCTTGGCCTCGGGCAGGATGCCTGCGCGCACCTCGTCGATGCCGAGCTTGCCCGCCACCGCCTGCGCCGTGCGTTCGTTGTCGCCCGTCGCCATGATCACCCTTAGCCCTTGGGCATGAAGTTCCCGAATGGCCTGCGCGGTACTCTCCTTGATCGGGTCGGCGACCGCCACGATGCCGACGAGCGCGCCGTCAAGCGCGACGAACATCGCCGTCTTGCCCTCGGCGCGCAGGGTGTCGGCCTTTGACTCGGCCTGCGCGGTGTCGAGCCCCATCTCCCGCATCATCGCCGCGTTGCCTAGCGCCACCGCGCGCCCACCGACCCGGCCCTGTACGCCCTTGCCAGTGACGGCGTCGAAGTCCGTGGCCTCCTGACGCGGCGCACCCTGCGCCTCGGCTCCCTCGACAATCGCCTCAGCCAGCGGGTGTTCCGAGCCACGCTCCAGCGCTGCGGCCAGCGACAACAGGTCGGTCTCGGTGACGTCCCCGAGCGCAACCGTATCGGTCAGCTTCGGCTTGCCCATGGTCAGCGTGCCGGTCTTGTCGACGATGAGCGTATCGACTCCTGCCATTCGCTCCAGCGCCTCGGCGTCCTTGATCAGCACGCCCGCCTGTGCGCCGCGCCCCGCCGCCGTGGTGATGGAGATCGGTGTCGCCAGCCCCAGCGCGCAGGGGCAGGCGATGATGAGGACCGACACGGCCGAGGCGATTGCGAAGACCAGCGCGGGCTCCGGGCCGAAGATCAGCCAGACCACGAAGGCGACGATGGCGATGACCACCACCGTCGGCACGAATATCGCCGACACCCGGTCGGCCAGCCCCTGGATCGGCGCGCGGGACCGCCGCGCGTTCGACACCATCGCCACGATCTGCGCCAGCACGGTATCGGACCCGACCTTGCCTGCCTCCATGACCAGAGAGCCGTTCTTGTTGATCGTGGCGCCCGTCACCTCATCCCCCGGCCCCTTTTCCACCGGCATTGACTCGCCGGTCAGCATGCTTTCGTCCAGCGACGAGCGGCCCTCGATCACCGTGCCGTCGACCGGAATGGCGTCGCCGGGACGGACCCGCAGCCGGTCGCCCTCCATGATGTTCTCCAGCGGCGCATCGTATTCAGTGCCGTCCGGCAGGATGCGCCGCGCGGTCTTCGGCGCCAGATCCAGAAGCGCGCGGATCGCATCCCCGGTGCGTTCTCGCGCTCGGAGTTCCAGCACCTGGCCCACGAAGACCAACGCGACGATCACCACCGCCGCCTCGAAATAGGTGCCGACGCCGTGGCCCATCCGGTACTGTTCCGGAAACACCCCCGGCAGGAACGTCGCGACGAGCGAGTAAAGGTAGGCCGCCGCCACGCCGATGCTGATCAGCGTCCACATGTTTGGGCTGCGGTTCACAATGGAGTCCCAGCCGCGCCGGAAGAAAGGCAAGGCGGCCCAGAGGATGATCGGCGTTGCCAGCACGAACTCGAGATAACTTGCGGTCTGATGCCCGATCCAGTCGCGCACTGGCAGCGCGACCAGTTCACCCATCGTCAGGATGATGAGCGGCACCGCCGCCGCCGCCGAAATCCACATCCGACGCGTGAAGTCGGTCAGCTCCTCGCTGGGCTCATCCGACGGCACCATCGGTTCCAGCGCCATGCCGCAGATCGGGCAGGACCCCGGCGCATCGCGGACGATCTCGGGATGCATCGGACAGGTGTACTGGACGTTGGCCGGAGCAGCCTTCTTCTGTCCGGCGGCCCGGCCCGAGGCGTAGAACCACGGATCCGCCTTGAACTTCGACTGGCATTTCTCCGAACAGAAATGAAAGGTCTCTCCCTGGAACTCGGCGTGACGCCCGTCCGGCTTGACCGCGACCGTCATCCCGCAGACCGGGTCCTTTGCGGTATTCGCCCCCGCCGGAATGTCGGGCGCCGCGTGATGGTGATCGTGCTCCATAGTCTGCCAGCCTTTCGATCTCTTGTTTCAGCTTGCCGCTTCCAGCCGTTGGAAGCTCAAGCTCTTTTCAATGGTGGTCGTGAGCGCCTTCCAGGGCGGGATTCCGTGCGAGGAAGATTCCGACGAACAGGAACACCAGCGCCATGCCGATCGCACCCAGGACGACGATCAAGGGGTCGGACTGCCATTTCATCGCGGCGAAGGCGGCCAGCACCACGGCATCAAGTGCGATTGCCGTCAGCAACACCCAGCCCCGAGCGCCGATTTCTTCGCGCAGATGCCGGAACACGCCGAAATGGATGATCATGTCCATCACCAGATAGAAGAAGGCCCCGAGCGAGGCGATGCGGCTGAGGTCGAAGAAGACCGTCAGGAAGCCTGCGATCACGACGGTGTAGACGAGTGTGTGGTCCTTGATCGTGCCTGGCATCCCGAAATGGCTGTGCGGGATCATCTTCATGTCCGTCAGCATCGCCAGCATCCGCGAGACGGCAAACACGCTGGCGATCAGGCCCGAGGCAGTTGCCACCAGCGCAAGCGCCACCGTCAGGTAGAAGCCGGTTTGCCCGAGGGCTGGTTGGGCCGCTTCAGCCAGCGCGTAGTCCTTCGCCGCCACGATGCGATCGAGCGGCAGGCTGGAGCCGACCGCGAATGCGACCAGCAGGTAGACGACGACGCAGATGGCGATGGACAGGACTATGGCCCGGCCCACGTTCCGATGCGGATTGGTCACCTCGGCGCCGCTGTTGGTGATGGTCGTGAACCCCTTGAAGGCGAGAATGGACAGCGCGACCGACGCCACGAACCCACCCGCACGAAAATCTCCGCCCGACGCTTCGAACGAAATGCCGCTGGCCCACAGACCGGCCGCCCCGAACAGCGCAATGCCGCCCACCTTGAGAATGGCCATGATAATGGACAGCAGCCCGACCGACCGGTTGCCAGAGACGTTCACGAGATAGGCGAAGACGATCAGCCCCACGCCGAGGACCGGCACGAGAATGCTGTCCGGATCGCCGCCGAAGGCTCGCAGGGTGTAGGTTCCGAAGGTGCGAGCGACGAGGCTTTCGTTGATGACCATCGACAGCGCCATCAGGAGAGCTGCGCCCGCCGCGACCGTCGTCGGTCCGTAGGCTTTCTTCAGGATCATCCCGATGCCGCCCGCAGACGGGTATGCGTTCGACATCTTGATATAGGTGTAGGCGCTGAAGGCGGTCACGATGGCGCCGACCACGAACGAGAGCGGGAAGAGAGGCCCGGCGAGTTCGGCGATCTGGCCGGTCAGCGCGAAGATGCCCGCGCCGATCATCACGCCGGTGCCCATGGCTACCGCACCGGAAAGGGTGATGCTGTTCTTCTGGTACTCGCTTCCGGTCATGGATTTCCCTTTTCAGGCTTTTGCCGCATGGCTACCCAAAGCAGTGGCAGGCCCGTCAAGAGGCCGAGGCCAAGTACTGCCCATGTCGCCCGGCCCAGATCTCCGCTCACCGCCTCGCCGCCGAAATGGGCCAGCAGGAAGCTTGCCGGAATGATCCCCGCCAGTGTTGCCAAGGCGAAACGCCAGGCGTGCAATCGGCTCAGTCCGGCCGCGTAGCTGATCATGTCGAAGGACACGAAGGGCATCAGGCGGCTGGCAAGAACCGTCGCCGTCAACGCGTTCTGCGAGCCGAGCAGCCCGGCATCGACGCGGTCCCCGAACACCCGCCGCAGGACGTCATGCCCCAGAACCCGTGCGAGACCGAAGGCGATCAGCGCCCCGAGCTCGGCGCCGATGACGACCTGCACGGTCCCCCAGAGATGTCCGCAGGCCGCTCCGGCCGCCAGTGCGATGGGTGCACTCGGGATTGGGCTGGCCACGACCGCGATGGTCATAAGCGTGACGATCAGGACCGGCCCCCAGAGACCCGCACGCGCCACCAGCGTTTCCAGACGCTCGGGCTCCAGGAGGCTGCGCGCCTCGGCGAACACCGAAGGCGCGAACTGCCAGACAGCGAGCAGTCCGATGCCGAGGATCGCAAGGCCCGCGAGAATGGTGACGCGCAGGCTCATCTCAGACCGCCGCGACGGCCTTCGCCAGGAGGTCGCGCACCTCGCCCGCCACGGCCGTCAGTTCGGCGTTCTCAATCGCCTGCATCGACGCCACAGGATCGATGGCACTGACTTCCACGCCACCGTCGACCTCGCGCAGGATGACGTTGCATGGCAGCATCGCACCGACGCGCGGTTCGATCCCGATGGCCTGATGCGCCATCTTGGGGTTGCAGGCGCCGAGGATGCGGTAGGCGGGCATCTCGACATCTAGCTTCTTCTTCATCGTCGCCTTGACGTCGATCTCGGTCAGGATGCCGAAGCCGTGGTCGGTGAGGGCCTTCCGCGCGCGAGCGTCGACGTCGTCGATACCGGCGTCGGGGAACATTCGATTGATCGTGTAGGTCATTGCCAACTCCTTTTTTCTATTTCCGAAGATACTTGATCAGCGCTGCTATGGCCAAAACCAGCAGCACGAGGATCAGCAGGCCGAAGAGCCAGCCAAACCCCATTCCGAAACCCATTCCGGGGCCCATGTCGTTCCAGTTCATCATCTCATCCTCCTGATTTTTACCCGCAGGGTGCGTCTTTTGGCCGGCCCTCACGACAACATGGGGCAGGACAGACCAGGATCGGTGCCGGGCGGGGCGCCATGTCCGGACGACCCGCTGGGATCAGACGGACGCCGTGACCGCGAATTCGGTCATCATCCCCGTCGTAAGGTGCGGCATGTGGTGGCAATGCAGCATCCATCGGGCGGCCTCACCGACATCGAGGGCGACATCGACCATCGACATCGGTGGCACGTGAACCGTGTCGCGTAGTGCACCGGCGACCCGACGCCCGTTCAGCCCGACGACCTGGAACACATGGCCGTGCAGATGCATCGGGTGCGCCATCATCGACATGTTGTGGAACGACAGCACGACCCGCTCACCGCTGCGTGCGGTGATCGGCTGGTGCTGGCCCCAGACTGCCCCGTTTATCGTCCAGACGTACGGCTGCATCGAACCGCCCAGCATCAGCATCTGGCTGCGGTCCACGGGTCGATCCGGCAGAGCGTCCAGCGCGATGAGGCGCGCCTCCTGCGCCAGATCGGTGTCGAACGCGGGCGCTTCGGCATCCGCCATTGCATCGAGACGCCGCACTTCGGCACCCTGCGTGGCGAGGATCAGGCCGGTGCGCTCGCGCGCGCCTTCGCGCAGGGCGAGGATCGGCCAGGCGCCGCCTTCGTGCGGCAGGTCGATCTCGATGTCCAGACGCTGGCCCATTGCCAGACCGAACCGCGTGCCGGCGAGAGGTTCGACCGCGTGCCCATCTACCGCGACCAGCCGCGCCTCGGCACCGCCGGTCTCGATCCAGAATACCGTCGCCGCAGCGGCGTTGATGACCCGAAGCCGGATACGGCCACCGCGCTCGACCTGGACCACCTCCGGGTCCGACAGGGTCCGGTCATTGGCGAGATAGGCGTCCCAGTCATAGTCGTTCAGGTCCATGGCCATGCCGCCCATCTGGCCGCCCATACCCATCATCCCGCCCATTCGGGGCATGTTGCCCATCGGCATGCCGCCCGTGGCGCCATGGCCCATGGCCCCGTGATCCATGCCCTGCATCGCCCCCATGCCTCCCATGGGAGCGCCCTGATCGGGCAATGCACCGGCACCATGGCCCGCGCCGTGCCCGCCGCCATGACCTGCGCCGATCTCGGCCAGAACCTCCTCGGGGGCCTTGAAGGAGAAGTCATGAAGGAACATCACGACGTCTTGCCGGTCGGCAGCAACGTCCTCGGCCGAGCGCACGATCAGCGGCGCGGCGAGCAGCTGCATCTCCTGGGTGGGCACATGGCTGTGCATCCAGTGCGTGCCGGGCCGTGCCTCGAAGTCGTAGGATCGGGTTTCACCCGGTGCGAGGAGGGGCATCGGCATGTCCGGCACACCGTCCTGCGCGTTGGGCGGGATCTGTCCGTGCCAGTGGATGATGGTACCGACGTCCAGGTCGTTGGTCAGATCGACCCGGAACCTCTGGCCGGGGTCGAGGATCAGTCCCTGACCGCCGGGGCCGGCAAGCCCGAAGACCGTGGCAGCGCGACCGTCGATGTCGAGCGTGCGCGTCGCAGCGGAGAGGCTGATCGGCGCCACCCCTTGCGCGAAGGCGATGCGGGGCAAGTGTGCAGCGCCAATGGCGGCCGCACTTGCGGCAAGAAAGCCGCGTCGAGAAAGCATGTTCATGGTCGTCTCCTCGGGACTTCCGTCCCGTTCATCAATACCGATGGGGCGCCTCGGGCGTCTGCCCGGGCGCGCTCAGAGGAGACGGAGCTTGGGAGGTCGTTCGTTCAGTCCCGGCGCACGGCTGACGTGGATTGCCGCGGACGGGACGTCATGACTGGCGGCGCCGTAGGCGTGCCCGGCTTCCTCGCCTGCCGACGTCAGGAAGGCAGAGAGGCCTGCGCATACGAACTCGCACATCTCGGCATCGGCCGATCCACAGTGCTCTCCAGCGTCACAGTCGAAGCCCGAAATGACCGGAGAGTGCATCATGTCGGCGACATGCATCGCGTGATCCACACCGGAATTCATGCTCATGCGTGTCGCATGCGCGGAGGTCACCGTCGTCACCACGGTGATCGCGAGTATGGCAAGCATGGTGACGACACGTTCGAGCATGCTGCAAAGATAGGCATTGCTCACGAGAATGTCCATTGTCGCAGGCGCCTCGCCGCTGGCACAACGTGGTCTCGACCAAACGCGAATGTTATTCCGCAGTGATCGGCGATAGACGTCTTGAAAAAAGCTCTCCGAAATACTGTCGTGATCGGTCTGGTCGTCGGAGGTGTGATCCTCGCGGTCTTTGCTGGCTGGCGTTATGCCGGTACCGCATCCACCGCCGTGGCGTCGGCGGACATCATCGCGCAAGGACGCCAGATCTATGCGGATCAGTGCGCCGCCTGCCACGGCGCGGAACTGGAGGGCCAGCCGGGCTGGCGCTCGCCGCTTCCGTCCGGCCGGTTGCCGGCGCCACCCCACGACGCCAGCGGCCACACCTGGCACCATCCTGACGATGTCCTGTTCCGCATCGTTAGGGAAGGCACCGCCGCCGTGGTCGGCGGCGGATACGAGAGCGACATGCCCGGCTTCGCAGACGTGCTGAGCGACGCGGACATCCGCGCCGTTCTCGACTACATCAAGAGCACATGGCCAGAGCGCGAGCGCCGATACCAAGAGAGGGTGTCGGAGGCAAACTGACATTCCCCATGGTCGTCGGCTGCTACTCGCGCCAGGCCAGTTCGCAGACCGAGTTAGAGGAACGTCGCCGACCAGGTCAGCACCATGAAGCCGCCGAGCGACTGCATCATGTTGACCATCCGTATCGGCCCGGTTGCCTCGATCTGCGTGTACCCGAGCGTGGCGAAGTTGACGCCGGAGAAGTAGATCAGGCCGCTCCAGCATGGGTCGTAGCTGCCGTCGAAGCCTCCCACGCCCCAGCCCTGCAGCGCCCTGTAGACTGCGGCGAAAGCCAGGATTTCAATCGTGTGGAGCGCGAGCAGCCCGACGAACGCCACCATGATCGCCGCCTGCGGTCTCTCTTTCGAGTTCGGCTTCACGCCCCGGACGGCCAATAGCCCCGTAGTGGTGCGCGACCAGATGGCGGCCACCAGCGCGAAACCGAGCAGAAGCCCGATTCCAGTTGCAGCATGTTGAGCACTCGCGGCGGAACAGTACCCCGAGGTTTATGTTCTCAGCGCTCGGCCCTGCGGCATGGCAGCGGAACCATCGCCCTGCCGATGATCTGATCTCAGGCCTCACGTTCCGGATCAAACGCAAGAAGCCGCAGCGCGTTCAGTGTGACGAGCACCGTCGCGCCGGTATCTGCAAGGATCGCGATCCACAGCCCGGTAATGCCGAGGATCGTCGTCACCAGAAACACCGCCTTAAGGCCGAGCGCGATCGCCACATTTTGCCTGATGTTCGCCATGGCTGCGCGAGCAAGGCGAATCTTGCCGGCCACATCGGTCACGCGATTGCGCAGGATCGCGGCGTCCGCGGTTTCGAGCGCGACATCCGTTCCCGAGCCCATGGCCACGCCGATGTGGGCGGTGGCGAGTGCAGGGGCATCATTGATGCCGTCGCCCACCATCATGACATGGCCCGTGGCCATCATCTCGCGGACCGCCGCGACCTTGTCTTCAGGCATCAGTTCGGCGCGATGCTCAATGCCCAGCCCAGCGGAAATGGCTGCTGCCGTGCGCCGGTTGTCGCCGGTCAGCATCACAGACGCGATGCCAAGCGCCTTGAGTTGCTGCACCGCGCGGGCGGCATCCTCTCGGGGTTCGTCCCGGAGCGCTACGAGTCCGACCAACTGGCTCCGGCGGAAGACCGCGACGACTGTCTTGCCTTCATCTTCCATGCCGACCACCGCCCGGAGCGCGTGGTCGTCCAACACACCGCGCTCCCCGGCGAACCGTGGAGAGCCCACCCAGGCGGTTTCACCCTCAACGACTGCTTCGGCCCCTTTGCCCGGAAGCGCTTTGGCGGCGGTCGCGGCCAGGAACGGCGCTCCCGCAGCTTCCGCGCGGGACAGGATCGCCTCCGCCAGAGGATGGCTCGACCCCGCTTCGACGGCGGCAGCCAGCGCCAGCACCTCTGTCTCCGATCCCGAGATCGGCACCACGTCCGTGACGCGCGGCCGTCCGTGGGTCAGGGTTCCGGTCTTGTCGAATGCGACATGCGTGGTGGCCGCCGCGGCCTCGATCACGGCGCCTCCTTTCATCAGCAGCCCGCGACGCGCGCCTGAAGAAAGCGCAGAGGCGATGGAAGCCGGTACCGAGATCACCAGCGCGCAGGGGCATCCGATCAGGAGAAGCGCGAGCGCCCGGTAGATCCACGTATCCCAGCCTTGCCCGAACGCGAGGGGCGGGACGATGGCCACCAGCACCGCAACTCCGACGACGGCCGGCATGTAGATGCGGCTGAAACGGTCGATGAAGCGCTCGGTCGGGGCCCGGGCGCTTTCCGCTTCCTCGACCAGCCGGATGATACGGGCAATGGTGTTGTCCTCGGCCGACTTGGTGACCCGAACACGCAGCGCCGCCTCGGAATTGATGGAGCCGGCAAAGACGGAGGCACCGGGTTCCTTCAGCTTCGGCACACTCTCGCCCGTGACGGCGCTCTCATCGACGCCCGAGGTGCCCTCGATAACTTCGCCATCTGCCGGGACCCGGTCTCCCGGGCGCACCAGAACGATCTGGTCCACCTGCAGCTGGTCGGCTGGTATCACCCGAGTCCGGCCGCCGATCTCCAGGATCGCGGTCTTCGGTACCAGACGAGCGAGCGCCCGGATCCCGTCGCGGGCCTTGTTCGCCGCAACACCTTCGAGAACCTCCCCGACGGCGAAGAGGAAGACGACGAGCGCCGCTTCCTCGGCGGCGTCGATGACGAGCGCGCCGCTGGCGGCGATTGTCATCAGCATCTCGATCGTGAACGGCATCCCCGCTCTGGCGGACGCGACGGCGCGGCGTGCGATAGGGGCGACACCAATGAGCGTCGCGAGGATGAATGCCCACGTTGCCACATCCTGGGAGGCGAGCAGTTTCACGGCCCATGCCGCCGCGAGGAGGAGACCGGTGCCGATCACCAGTCTGCCCTTCGCGGTCTGATACCAACGCGAACCGGGCCCGGGACCGCTCTCGGGCCCTGTCGATCCAGCGTTGGGCTCGAGTCCTGCGGCATCTCGCGAGCCGTCCGCACGGGACGCTTGCTCATCGTCCGGCAGCACGAAGCCTTTCCGATCGGGGCTCGATCCTTTCGCCGCGATCCCGTAGCCGAGCCGCTTGACGATTGCTTCGATCTGGTTGCGAGGGGTCTGCCCTTCATCCAGAGTCAGCCGAAGCCGCTCGGTCATTAGCGCCACATCGACGTCGCTCACGCCAGGCAGGCGTTCGACCGCACCCCGGACCTTGCCGGCGCACGACGCACAGTCCATCCCGGAAACCGTCCATTCGTAGGTTGCACTGTCGTTCGCCGTCATCACGCCCTTCCAACCCGCCCAGCGGGCAACATTGTATTTGCTGAGTCGGGAACCTAAGGTCTCTAGTAGCTATAGCTTCAAGAGGAAATCTGATGCTCACCATCGGAAAATTGGGCGAAGCGGCCGGCGTGAAGGTTCCGACGATCCGCTACTACGAGCAGATCGGGCTCCTGCCGGAGCCAGATCGCAGTGCCGGGAACCAGCGGCTCTATGGGCAGTCGGCACTGGATCGGCTAGCCTTCATCCGCCATGCGCGGGAGCTCGGTTTTCCGCTGGACGCTATCCGAGACCTTCTGAGTCTCTCTGACAGACCCGATCAATCCTGCGCAGCCGCCGATGTCATCGCCAGGGCGCAGCTGGCCGAGGTTGAAAGCCGCCTTGCGCGCCTGACTGCGCTGAAAGGCGAACTTGAGCGCATGGTCGTGCAATGTGCAGGCGGTCGGATTGCCGATTGCCGGGTCATTGAAGTTCTGGGCGACCATTCGCTATGCGCAACCGATCACCAGCATCCGGAGAGCGAGGCGGCATCGTGAAAGCACCCGGCACCCTCGCCATCTACATCGGTGCCGCTCTGGCCGAGATTGCGGGCTGCTTTGCGGTCTGGGCATGGATGCGGCAAGGCGCGAGCGCGCTCTGGCTGGTCCCCGGCCTCCTGAGCCTGGCCGTCTTCGCTTGGCTCCTGACCCTTGCCCCCTCCGATTTTGCGGGGCGGGCCTACGCAGCTTATGGCGGGGTCTATATCGCAGCCTCGCTCCTCTGGCTGTGGCTCATCGAGAAGCAGCGCCCGGACACTTGGGACCTGACAGGTGCCGCAATCTGCCTCGCCGGTGCGGCCGTCATCCTGTTGGCGCCGAGGGCGGCTGGTGGATGATCGGGGGTGCTCTCCAAGATCAAGGCAGCCGACTGCCGCTCATCGTTGCCGACATCACGATAGAGCCAACCTTTGCGGACGGACTCCCGCTCTTCCAGCGTAGCAGCTGTGCGCATCAAATAAAATCAATGACTTATACTGGAGAAGGTTGGACGTCAGACCCATCCCCTCCGCCACTTACCCCCGCGAAAGCGTTTTCCCCATCAGGCTGCGGCCGGATTTTTCCGTTGTTTTCGAGGGTTATGCAGGAGGGGCTGTTAACCGGCCCTGCTGCCGGGTGGCCCCGAAGTGGTCTCTCCGGGCCGATATTCTCCGGACCTGTTGACTGCGCAGTTTTGGTGAAAAGCTTTCAAGCATCTGTTCTATAGGCCATTTTTGCCTGTGTCCGCGCGGCCTCCGATCCCAGTTCCATCCGGTCGAAATGTCACTGGCGTCCAACTCTCTGATTAGGCAGTGGCATTTCCGCGGGTCGTTGACCTCATCGCTGTGTTGTGACCATTCTGACCACAAATCAGGGAGGGGTCCATGAAGGCCGTGTCTGCCCGTGAGGCCAAGCATCACTTCGGCCAGTTGATCGATGAGGCGCGGGCCGAGCCGGTGGTCGTCGAGAAGCATGGTCGTCCGGTGGTCGTCGTTCTTGCGGTCGAAGAGTACCAGCGGCTGACCGGCCAGACCGTGGAACCTTCCGGCAAGAAACGAGAGGACGAGCGGTAGCGCATGCCGATACTGAACTGGCTGACACGGGACGAGGACATCCGCACGGCACAGCACGTGCCCTATCGCCTGCTGGAGGAAGTCCCGGATTTGTCGGCGGGCGACGGTGGCGCGGGCAACATGCTGATCCAGGGCGACAACCTGGAAGCGCTGAAGGCCCTGCTCCCCTTCTATGCCGGTCGGGTGAAATGCATCTATGTCGATCCGCCCTACAACACGCGCTCCGCCTTCGAGCACTACGACGACAACCTCGAGCACACGCAATGGCTGGCCATGATGTGGCCCCGTCTGGAACTGCTCCGCGATCTTCTCGCCGAGGATGGCTCGATCTGGGTGTCCATCGACGACAACGAAGGGCACTACCTCAAAGTCATTATGGACGAGGTGTTCGGGCGTTCAAACTTCATCGATACCGTCATTTGGCGAAAGAACTACTCCCCCAAGTCTAGCGCGCGACATTTCTCATCAGATCATGATTACATTCTTGTTTACGCGAGAAATTCCGAAGCCTTCAAGCCGAACCTAATGCCGCGGACGGAGAAGCAGGATAAGGCCTACAAGAACCCCGACAACGACCCGCGTGGCCCGTGGAAAACAAGCGATCTTTCAGCGCGGAACTTCTACAGCCTCGGCAAATACGCAATCACATCTCCCAGCGGACGCGAGATCAAGGGTCCGCCCGGCGGCAATTACTGGCGCGTCTCCGAAGAGAACTTCTGGCAGCTAGACGCCGACAATCGAATTTGGTGGGGGAAGAATGGTGATGCAATCCCCCAGATCAAGCGCTTCCTTTCGGAGGTTAAGCAGGGTGTGACCCCTCAGACAATCTGGTCTTATGAGGAGGTCGGTCATACTCAGGAAGCCAAAAAGGAAATACTGAAGCTGTTCGAAGAGGACGTCTTTCTAACGCCAAAGCCAGAACGGCTCATGCAAAGAGTGATGCAGGTTGCGACGAACTCCAAGGATCTTGTTCTCGATTCTTTTCTAGGGTCGGGAACCACGGCCGCTGTCGCCCACAAGATGGGGCGACGCTACATCGCGATTGAGCTCGGAGAACATGCCGTTACCCACTGCGCGCCACGCCTGCAAAAGGTCATCGAGGGCGAACCGGGCGGGATTTCCGAGGCGGTGGGTTGGCAAGGTGGCGGCGGTTTCCGCTTCTACCGGTTGGGCCCGCCCGTCTTCGACGAGGAGGGCCACATCCGGCAGGACATCCGCTTCCCGGTGCTGGCAGCGCATGTCTGGTTTTCGGAGACAGACCGGCCGTGGGATGGCAGCGCCGACAGCCCGCTGCTCGGCATCCACGACGGCCGCGCCCAAGCGCTTCTCTACAACGGCATCCTTGGCGACAAGAGGCCGGGCGGCGGCAACGTGCTGACCCGCGCGACCCTCGCCCTGATCCGTGAGGATATCGCCAAGCTGGCACCGGACTTCGACGGCCCGCTGACCGTCTATGGCGAGCAATCCCGGCTGACGCCCGCGACGCTCGACCGCGAGCGCATCACCTTCAAGCAGACGCCCTACGACGTCAAAGCGCGGGCCTGAGGGGCATCTGATGAAACTGAAGCAATACCAGACCGATACTCTCTCCGTTCTCCGACGCTTCTTCGAGGAGGCGCGCGTGGCGGGCCCGAAGGGCGCGTACGAGGCGATCACCAGGGAGCCGGACCAGGCCAAGCGGCTCGGCCGGTACGGCGGCACCTACACGCCGCTCGCCGAGCTGCCGGCCGTTCCCTATGTCTGCCTGCGCCTGCCCACCGGGGGCGGAAAGACGATCCTCGGCGCCCACTCCATCGGCATTGCGCGCGACGCCTGGGTGGAGAAGGACTATCCGATGGTCCTGTGGCTAGTGCCGTCGAACACGATCCGACTTCAGACGGCCGAGGCGCTGAAGAACGCCCGCCACCCCTATGGGCAGGCGCTGGACGAGGCCTTCGACGGCCGGGTTCGCGTGTTCGACATCGCCGATTTCACCCACATCCGCCCGCACGACATCCGCGACCATTGCTGCATCGTCGTCGGCACGATCCAGACCCTGCGCGTGTCGAACACTGAGGGTCGGAAGGTCTATTCCCACAACGAGAACATGGAGCCGCACTTCGCGGCGCTGCCCAAAAGCCTGCCGGGGCTGGAAAAGCTGGAGGGCGGCGGCGTGAAGTTCTCCTTCGCCAATCTGATGCATGTCCACCGGCCGTTGATGATCGTGGACGAGGCGCACAACGCGGTCACCGGCCTGACGCGCGAGATGCAGGCGCGGGTCAATCCGTCGGCGATCATCGAGTTCACGGCGACGCCGCGGCTCAACTCGAACATCCTGCACAGTGTCACGGCGCAGGAGCTGAAGCTCGAGGAGATGATCAAGCTGCCGATCATGCTGTCCGAGCACGACACATGGCAGAACGCCGTGAATGGCGCGATCGCGTCGCGAGCGTCGCTGGCTGAGGAAGCCGAGAAGGACACGTCGTACATCCGACCCATCGTCCTGTTCCAGGCGCAGCCCAAGAACCAGGAGGTGACGGTCGAGGTGCTGAAGAAGCACCTGATGGAGGTCGAGCAGATCCCCGAACACAAGATCGCCGTGGCCACCGGCGATCAGCGCGAACTAGATGGCATCAACCTGTTCGATCCGAAATGCCCGATCGAATACGTCATCACAGTCGAGGCGCTAAAGGAGGGCTGGGATTGTTCCTTCGCCTATGCTTTCTGCTCGGTCTCGCGGATCCAGAGCGCGGTGGACGTCGAGCAGTTGCTGGGGCGAGTCCTGCGGATGCCTTATGCCAAGCGCCGCAAGGCCGAGGATTTGAACCGCGCCTATGCGTTCCTGTCGGAGCCGTCGTTCGGCGAGGCGGCGCGGTCGCTGGCCGACAAGCTGGTGGCCATGGGCTTCGAGGAGGATGAGGCGCTCGACAACATCGAACCTGCGCAGACCTCGCTCGATGCAGATACCGGCCTCTTCGGCCCGCGCGACAAGCCGAAGCCGACCTTCAAGCACACGGTGACGGCGACACCTGAGGTGGTTGCCGAACTGAAGAAGCGCGAAGGGGTGAGCGTTCGCGAAACCGACGATGGGAAGGTCGAGATCGCCGTGACGGGGCGTGTTGACGGCGGCCTCGAAAAGGCGATCGTCGAGGCTCTCCCCGAGACCGAACGAACGGGGTTCTCGGCGGCCGTCACCAAGTATCGCGTCGAAGTGAAGGACCAGCTATCGCCTGCAGAACAGGCCGAGGCGTTCGAGGTCCCCCGCCTGGTCTCCGAGATCCAGGGCGAGTTCGAGTTCGCCGACACAGACGTGTTCATGGAGTTTCACGACTGGTCGCTGCTCGACCACTCGTCGAAACTGGGTGAAGGTGAGTTCGCGATCCGCGAGACGGCGCACAGCTTCGAAATCGACCTCGACGGCAACCGCATAACCTACCAGTTCGCGGATGAAGAGGAGCAACTGGCACTCGACGTCGATGTTGAAGGCTGGACACCGGAGGCGCTGGTGCTCTGGCTCGACCGCCAAGTGCGCCAGCCGGACATCCATCAGAGCGAATTGCTCCGCTGGCTGCGCGACCTTGTCGGCCACCTTATCACCGTACGCGGCATGCACATCGCGGCGCTGATGCGGTGCAAGTTCATCCTCGCCCGCAAGGTTCGCGAGAAGCTCGCCGCCATCCGTCAGCAGGAACGCGACGGCGTCTACCAGCGGTATCTCTTCGCGCCGGAGGCCAAGGTCGAGGTGTCCTTCGACCAGGCCTTCGCGTTCAAGGACGGAATGTATTGGGATCAGCGCCGGTATCGTGGGCGCTGGAAACCTCGCAAGCACTTCCTTGGGCCGGAACATGTGCCTGCCTTCGATGGGGCCGAGAACGGTGAAGAATTCCAGTGCGCGCAAGCCATCGACAGCTTGCCAGGCCTGAAGTTCTGGATCCGCAACGTCGCACGCCACCCCAATTCGTTCTGGTTGCCGACGGCCACGGACAAGTTCTATCCGGATTTCGTGGCTCAATTGGATGACGGCCGGCTGCTCGTCGTAGAGTACAAGGGTGCGCTCACTGCCGAGGGGGCAGATACCGACGAGAAGCGGACCATCGGTCAGCTATGGGAGAGGAAGAGTGGCGGGAGGGGTCTGTTCATCGTGGTAGAGAAAACCGTGGATGGAATGAGCATGCGAGATCAGATCGTCGGGAAACTCAGTCCGCGCCTGTGAAGGATGCGACCACGGGAGGAGGAGTATTTCTGTGCTAGGCGGTGTAAAGGCCCAGTGCTGCGAAAGTCTCCAAAGTCTTGGTGCATCCTCGGCAAAGCCCGCATCCAACGGTTTCCCTGTGGCACGAGAACGTCCAGCGAAGCAACGAGTGTGGAACTCCGCTTTCGCGCACGAGCTGGACAGTCGTCATGTTGATTGCCGGAGCCGTTACCCGGGCGTCGGGCAGTTCGCAACGTATCAAGGCGTCGATCGCCGTGACGAATTCAGGATTGCCGTCGGGATGAACGCGGTCCGTAATCACCGTTCCCACGGCGATTTCCTTCAAGCCGCGATCCGCACATGCCATGGCGGCTACCGTCACAAGGAATTGGTTCCGAAATGGCCACGCCTCGCTAACCTTGGAATAAGACGCCATCCCTCGGCCAACCATATCCCCGGCACCCAGGGCAGCTACGTTCGCCGCCACCACCTCCTGCGGCAAGTCAAGCTGTTGTGCCAGGTGCGATGCGGCCCTGAGTTCTCCGGCTGCAGGCCGCTGCCCATAATCGATGGTGAGCAGTAAGTCTGGCCGCTGCCAGTAAGATGCTTCTAAATACCTCGCCAAATCAGCCCTTTGATGATTCAATCCGCTCCATGTTCGGGGATGGAGGGTTTGGTGGCGGGGCAGCCGGGTTTCTTTGATCTGGACGAGCGGTACGCGGCGCTGT
>Ga0209607_1001211_pt1 | contig 21719 bp, 22 predicted proteins | sample AD_UKC117_MetaG_FD_184413 | JGI IMG/M metagenome (GOLD analysis project Ga0209607, IMG submission 184413) | Active sludge microbial communities of municipal wastewater-treating anaerobic digesters from Hong Kong - AD_UKC117_MetaG (SPAdes)... | ecosystem: Engineered > Bioreactor > Anaerobic >... | reverse complement strand
GCCTTGTGGACGTTTGCCACGACCGAGAGCTTCGAGGACGCGATTTTGCGGGCCGCTAACCTGGGCGATGACGCCGACACCACCGCCGCGATTTGTGGGCAAGTCGCCGGCGCATTTTATGGCGGGGTGGGAATTCCGGTCCGCTGGCTGGAAAAACTGGCGATGGGCGAAACAATCGCCGGGTGGGCGGACCAACTTTACGCACTGTCAACAGTGCGAACCTAGAGCAATCGCGCTATGTGTTTTTCCTGACTCTTATCAATCTCTTGCAAAGCATGAGTGTTGTGCTTTGACAAGTTGATCTTCAGTCAAATCAATTTCTTAGATCGACATAGCGCGATTGCCCCGACGCTAATGCGTGAAGTAAGTCGCAGCAATCTGACCGTGCAGCGCCCCAAAGCCGACTTGCAACTCGTCGATGAATTCGTGCAGACCTTCGTGAGCCAGTTCTGGCACCGCGGCAGAGTTAAGCCGTTGCTTGAGCGCGGCGATGCCAGCGAGTGGCACAGTGTTGCCAGGAAGCTCCAACAGACAGACTTCCAATTGCTTCAGACAGCAGGCGACCGCGCGCGGGAAGAACTCATTTTGCAGCAGGAATTTCAGCACATCAGGACCGCCAACCCGTAACCGCACCTGCTGGCGATATATCTGGTAGGCGCTGAGCGATTTCAACACGCTCATCCATTGAATGCTCTCAAAGGGGTCCTGTTCCTCGCGTTCGGGTATGACCGCGCCCTGACTTTGTGACAGGCTGCCCTCTGTCGCCTCTTGCGTTTGGGTCTGCGACGCCGCTTGACCGGGGCGCGGCAGCAGATTAGCCGAACGCACATCCAGAATACGGGTCGTCATATCCGCCCGCTCCAGATGGCGACCCAACCAAACGAAATCATAGGCAGCGGTCTGGCTCATCGTGCCGGCCAGCATACCATTGATTTGTTGAACGCCGTGAATCACCCGGCGCAGGAATTCAAAACGGCCGCGCCGGGTCGGGACATGGTCGCGGGCGTAAATATACAAACTATTGATCTGCTCCCAGGCCTCCTGGGGCACCGTATCGCGGGTCGTGCGCAGGTTTTCGCGGGCGGAGGCCAGGCTGGAGATGATCGAACCGGGGTGATCGCGATCGCTGATGAGGAACTTGACCACCGTGTTCTCGTCGGCGAGCCGGTGCGGGTCCTTTTCAAAGAACAGATGCTCGGCGCCTACAATAAAAATCATGGGCAACCAGCCAAAGGTCGTATTGCGCGGTAAATCCAGCAACAGATTGGTATTGACATTGATGATGCGCGCGGTGTCTTCGGCTCGTTCCAGATAACGGGCCATCCAATAGATGTTCTGAGCAACGCGTGACAGCATGATTAGAAGCCCTCGGTGTCGACGATCCAGGTATCCTTGCTTCCCCCGCCTTGCGAGGAGTTGACCACCAGCGAACCCTTGCGCAACGCGACCCGGGTCAGACCGCCCGTAGTGACATAGGTGTTAGGGCCAGAAAGAATGAATGGCCGCAGGTCGACATGACGCGGTTCCATCTGGTCATCACACAACGTTGGCGAGGTCGAGATCGACAACGTGGGTTGGGCCATGTAATTGCGGGGATCTTTCTTGATCAATTCAGCAAAACGCTTGTGTTCGCTGGTCGAGGCGTGCGGCCCCACCATCATCCCGTAACCCCCTGATTCGTTAGCGGGTTTTACGACCAGTTGATCGAGATGATCCAGCACGTACTGCCGGTCCTTTTCTTTCATGCACAGGTAGGAAGGCACATTGGCGATCAACGGCTCCTGATCAAGATAGTATTTGATGATCTCTGGGACAAAGGCATAAACCACTTTATCGTCGGCAACGCCTGCGCCGGGCGCATTCGCCAACGCGACCTTGCCAGCGCGCCAGGCTCGCAGCAGACCCTTGACGCCTAATGCCGAGTCGGGTCGGAACGCCTCGGGGTCCAGGAACAGATCATCAATTCGCCGGTAGATGACATCGACCCGCTCCAATCCTTCGATAGTGCGCATATAGACGCAATCATCATCGCCAACTTCCAGGTCGCTGCCTTCCACCAGTTCCACGCCCATTTGTTGAGCGAGGTACGAATGCTCGAAGTAGGCTGAGTTGTAGATGCCCGGAGTGAGCACCACAACATTCGGATTGTCGCCAGGACGCGGCGACATCGAGGCCAGCATGTCGTAGAGACGCGGCGCATAATCGTCAACCGGGAGAATGCGTTGGTGCTCAAACAACTCCGGGAAAACCCGTTTGGTGACCACCCGATTCTCCAGCATATAGGACACGCCGGAAGGCACCCGCAGATTATCTTCCAACACGTAAATCGTTCCATCCTTGTCACGCACCAGGTCCGAGCCGCAAATATGCGCCCAGACGCCGTGGCGTGGACTGACGCCCATGCATTGCGGACGGAAATTGACTGACTGCGCAAGCACTTCCGCAGGAAATACTCCATCCTTGATGATTTTCTGATCGTGATAGAGATCATCGATAAACAAATTGAGAGCCTGTACGCGCTGTTTGAGTCCGGCCTCGGTGCGATCCCATTCACACTTGGGAATGATGCGCGGCACAACATCAAAGGGCCAGGCCCGGTCAATGCTGCCGCCTTCGGTATACACGGTGAAAGTGATGCCCAGCACTAAGATGGCCAACTCGGCAGCGGTCTTGCGCTCGTGCAACTCCTCATCACTCAAGGAAGCCAGATATTCGCACAGGGCTTGAGCGGCTGGGCGTGGCCCGGAACCGTTGTTAATCAGCTCGTCGTAACAACCGGGAGCAGCATACTGTTGCCAGTGGATGGTCATCGAGTTAGTCCTTAAATTCCTACATTATAAAAACCGACTAATCATCCATGGGAAAAAGCAACATCCAAGCCATAAATGTCTTCTCCGCTTAGATTCGTTCATTACGCGCATAGCATGATGCTTTATTTTAGGAAATCGCCTGATAATAGTGCGTTCTGTTTTGTTAACGCACTTATTCAGTGCGGCGTATGCCACAACTTGAGCTGGAACGTTGATAACATCGTTAGCGCAAGCCGTCAATTAAGTCATTTAACGCTGATTAAACCCCCCAGTATTGCTATTCGAACCCGGCGGCTGCCGCCACCACGGCGTTTGCGATTCCTGGGCGCGTTGCTGACGGAGTTGCTCCTGATAGCGTTGTTCAGCCAGATCTTGTTCCATTTGTTGACGGCGCATCTCTTCCAACTGCGCCTGTTCCCGTTGCTGCTGAGCCAGGCGTGCTTGCTGACGCAGATTCAACAGATTCGCGTTTTGTGGCATCGCGCGTAACCCACGACTGATGTAAGCGAGGCTTTCGTCCGGACGACCTTGGCGCAGGCTTTGTTGAGCGACATCGCGGTAGTAAGCAGCAATATTATCAATGCCCTGGAGCGCAGTGGGATTGCCTGGCTCCAGTTCCAGAACGCGCTGATAGGTTGACAAGGCATTGCTGCTGGCCGGAGCAGTGAACCGACGGCTGGCCATTTGTTGTTGAGCGTCGGCGAGTAATTGCGCGATTTGGGCTTCCGCCGTTACCGGGGCCGGTTCCCCGGACGGTTTCTCTTCCGGCGTTGTATCAGCAACCTCGCGCTGGTCGTCTGGCGAATTGACGGGTTGTTCGATGACCTGCGGGGGCGCATTCGGATCGCTTTCGGTTTCAGGAGACGCCGTCGCTGACGAGGATGCGGCAGCAAGATTTTCAGATGGCGGAGCGTCCGCCGGGTTGGCCAGAGGCTGAAGAGGCTCAGTCTGCGCTGGGAGCGACTTGGCGGGTGGCTCCATGATCGACCCGAGAGGCTGATAGGCAGGACTATCCTGGTTTTCGAACCATTGAATGGGGTCCCGCAGCGCCGGGATTTGCAGCAGAAAATAAAATCCGGTCGCGCAAACGACTGATACAGCGCCCAAGTAGAGCATGAAGTGGGCAAGCCAATTCAGAAAACGGGAACCAAGGGACAGCGATTCCGTCCCTGCATCAGGGACAGAAGCCGCTTCGGAAAGAGGGAAATCAACGGTATCGGGTTCCGGTTTCATAACTAATAAGCCGTACAAAAACTAACCTAATTGATTGCAAGAACTCGCTTGAGGGTCATTTTGCGGGCTATCGCTCAAAAGCAGACTCCTTCAGGAATAAACGACCCGAGCCGTCTCTTACAAATCATAGTGATTAATGGGGATTGGCAAAGCGTCCCAATGAGGTAGAATACAAGCATCTTCCGCATTTGCTCTATGCAACTCCTCCCGGAGAGGTACCGAAGCGGTCATAACGGCGCCGACTCGAAATCGGATGGGGGCTTAGCCGCCCCACGCGGGTTCGAATCCCGCCCTCTCCGCCAAATCAACGGCTTGTACGTTGCTGGCGTTCTTCCTTTTGAATGAGTTATTTAATCATAATAACTCTATTTGCGCTTCCAGAGAAAGTAGTACTTCAACTCAGTGACGGTGTGGGCTAGACTCAACTCGGTTGCAGCGTCGGCAAAATACCCCGTCGCGCATTAAAATTCATCAAGCGATTCAGAGGAGTGAACTATGCCAAAGAAAAAAGAGCCGACCGGAACACCGGTCAAAGCGGGAACTACGAAAACTGCCAACAAGGCCGAACCCTTGAAGACAACGCCCGCCAAGCCTGTAGAAGCCCCCAAACCGGCAACTGCGGAAAGCGCCGCCAAGCCCGCGCCTAAATCCACTGCTTCAGCCAAACCTGCCCCCGCCAAGGCCGCGGAGAAACCGGCGCCAACGCCTGCTACTCCCGCCAAGGCCGCGGAGAAACCGGCAGCAACGCCTGCTACTCCCGCCAAGGCCGCGGAGAAACCGGTAACTGCTTCCACCAAAGCGAAAACCGCCAAAACTTCCGCTGTCGAAACCAAGGTTCCAGCGTCCGGCAAGCGCGCCGATTCCGTTGTCACCGTCATCGTCGCCAAATACGATGTCGGCTTTGGCAACAACCTCTACATTCGCGGCGAAGGCGCTGACCTCGCCTGGGATGCTGGCGCCCCGATGAAAAACGTCGAAAATGATGTCTGGGTATGGACGACAAATGAAATGACTGAAGGGGTCATTTCGTTCAAGTTCCTGATCAATGACAACCCCGATCACTGGTCTGCCGGCGACAATCTGTCCGCCTCGGCTGGCGAAACGACAACCCTGTCGCCAGTCTTTTAAATCGCTTGCCGGGCATGTCGATGGCCGAAAAAACGGCGGTTGAAAAAAGCCCTCACCTCAGTCCCCCTCCCACGCGGAGGGGGTTATACCGTTTCCAATTCCCGTTGCAAACGCGCGAACTCCTGGCGCGAACGGACAACGCAATCCTCAATGGCGATCCCGGTAAAGTAGTTGCCAGTCAACGCCAACCGGCTGCCGGCCAGCAATCCGTCAACGGCCTGTGTTCGTTCCACATGACCTACACGCAGGGCAGGCAGCTGATTAGTCTTACTCACCACATTCGTCAACACCAGTTGATCATTCGGCAAACCGAGCACCTGGGCGATACAATCCCGTTTCCCCGCCTCATCCAACCGCCTTGGCCGGAAATGAAAAGTGAATCCCCGATACGACGGATCCGGGACGGTATCGCGGGAAACGACGGAAAGAAAAGGTTGATTGCGGCCAATCAACCCCGCTACCCGAGGCAAGTTCAATCGGGATTTGGGAATCGCCACGCCGACCGTTTCCACCGTTGCGGTCTCCACTTCCATGATCTGTTCGGTCAACTTCGGAAATCCAGGCCGGAGCAACCGGGTCGTTACCGCGACGGGGGTTGCCAGGCATAGGGCGCGGGCAGTGTAATCGCCACCATCAGTTCGAATGACAAACTGCTCGCCCTGGTTTTGCAGGTCGTTTACGGTACGGCCTAACTCGACGCGAAAGCCGGATGATCCCGCCAGAATATCGGCCAGGGTTTGTAAACCACCCGGCAAGGTAAAACCGCGTGGGACATCCTTGCGCCGGGGACGAGGGTTGAACAGGGCATCGGCGGGAAACTCATCGGCGGGTTGACAGACCACCGCACTGAAAGCCGGTTCGAACACCGTCGCATAATTGCGCGGACCGACGATATGACCGTAATATTCAGCAATGCCGCGTCCGGTCTTGATTAAACCCAGCAACCGGAATGGCGCCAGCAGCAACTCGGAGAAAACCAGTTGTGTAGGAATGCGGCGCACAGCGCCATCGGCAAACAGGCGAAAACCGACTTTGGCGCGGGGCCGCAAGCGCTCGAGCGCATGGAGCGATTCCAGGATCGCCAGCAGATTGCCGTAGGAATTGAATGCGCTATGCGCGCCCAGCTCCAGCCAGAAACCGTCCAGCGCGCCGGTAAAGCGATGCGAATGCAGGCATCCCCCAACCCGATGTTCCTGTTCCAGAACCCGCACGCTCCACCCAGCGGCGGCAGCATAATGCGCCATGCTCAGACCGCTGATCCCGGCGCCAATAATCAATAAATCGCTATCCGCCATGATGACCTCACGTTAGCCAAACCATGCTAGGTTCATCGACCCGGTTTTACGTACCATCGAAAGGGCTTATTACCACGAACCTGAAGGAAACGCCATGACCATCACCTCCTACTTTGCCAGGGATTTATTCCAGGGCCAGACCGTTTTCATCACCGGCGGCAGCAGCGGTATTAATCTGGGCATCGCTCGCAACTTTGCCGCAGTGGGGGCGAACCTTGGCATTGTCGGTCGCTCGCAAGCGAAACTGGACGCGGCGGCGGCGGAACTACGCGCGCTTGGGGCGCAAGTTTCCACTCATTCCGCCGATGTGCGCGACGCAGCGGCATTGGAAACCGCTATGCAGCGCTGCCGTGAAACACTGGGACCGATGCAAACCCTGGTCTGCGGCGCGGCGGGCAATTTTCCCTGCCCGGCTGAACAGATCAGTCCTAATGGCTTCAAATCAGTCATTGATATCGATCTACTGGGTACATTTCACGCCTGCCGGGCCGCATTCGAGCAACTCAAGGAGACGCGCGGCAATATCCTGTTCATCTCGGCGGGACAGGCCTTCATGCCTTATGCGTTCCAGGCCCATGTCGGCGCAGCCAAGGCCGGCATCGATCAGATGATGCGCAATCTGGCACTGGAATGGGGCCGGTTCGGCATTCGATGCAACAGCATCGCGCCCGGCCCGATCGAGGGCACCGAAGGCGTGCGCCGGCTGGTTCCCGAAGGCAGCGCCGATCGATTGAAAAAGATGATTCCACTAGGCCGCTTCGGTACGCCTGACGATATTGGCCAGCTGAGCGTCTTCCTCGCTTCGCCACTAGCTTCTTACATTACCGGTACGCTGGTGGTTGCTGATGGCGGGCAGAATCTGCCGGGGTCCGGGGCGTGGACGCAATTGATTATGGCGGAAATGGCGAAGGGGAAAGGCTAAAGACGAAGCACCGGAATCCGTGCCATCACGGCGCCAGCAGATCGCCGCCTTCCATCTGCAACACTTCCACGCGCCAGCCGACCAGCAACACACAACCGGTCTGGCGGCGATGCCCGGTATCGGTGAATTCGAACACGTACAGTCGCTCCCACTTCAACCGGCCATCATGATCACGCCGCAGCCACAACCGTTCCAGAGCCACAGTATCGTCCAGCAGTTGCACATTGCTCTGGCGACAAGCCCGGGAACTGGCGGCTTGCGCCTGTTCGCGCGCGCCCAGGCTGTCCCGCCAGAACAGCAGGGCGATGCCCACCACGAGCAGAAAGCCAATGAGAAACGAGAAACTCACAACAGCGGCTTCAAGCGCGCCAGGATGTCATCCCGCGCCTGAGCCAGCAACGATTCCCGATCCAGACTGTCAAGAATATCCTGCACGACCCGTTTGGGTCCGCTCTCGCCCCAGGACTTGCCCTGGATGAAGTATTGTTCAGCCGCTTTGCCGACCACATAAGTCCCATACCAGGCGACTGCGCCCTGCGCGCCCGCAGTCACCACGGTGGACAGACCCAGACTGACGCCTTTGAGGGCCGATGCCACCAGGTTCATGCTCCACACCGTGCCCATTAGAAACATCAGTTGGGTAAAGATGGTTTTCAGCAGGGCGCCAGCTTCGCCTCGATTAATCGGCAGACCATAGACCCGGCCAAGATGCACCACCATCGCTGCGTCGGTCGCTACCGCCGCCAGCATGTCCGCGATCGGAATCGGATTCAATGCCACCGCGATGCCTTTGCCCAAACAATAGTTGCGCACCACCTTCTCGGCGACCTCTCGGCGGATGATGACAATTTCCTTGGTCAACCGATCCGAGAAACGCCCGGCGAACAGTCCGGCATTGAGCGCCGCCATGGTCTTGCCTTCCGCCTTCAGAATGTCCCAGATGCGTTCGCGCAATCCGTTCACATCCGGTTGTGGCCGCCGTCGGGTCTCGGTCTCATTGCCCTCGGCGTCGACCAGAATCACGATGCGTTCCGCCGGTTGGGCGGAAGCGGTCACGATGTCCTGGGGCTGGATCAAACCGGTGGTGCGCTGGCGCAGCGTCTTCAACAAGGCGTCGCGGTCGGTTTGGTTATAGCGATCCATTTTGTTCAGCACCAGCACCAGCCGCTGCGCCACGCCTTTCACCTGCCGCAGGGCCTTGATTTCGGTGTCTGTGATATCGCCGTCCACCACGAACATGACCAGATCGCTGCGACTGGCTACGTCATGGGCGAGTTGCTCGCGCTCCTCCCCGGCCACCTCATTAATGCCCGGTGTGTCAATCAAAAATACTCCGCCTGCGTCGTATTCCTGCCAGCGGGCATGAGCGGCGCGGGTCGTCTCGCCATGCAGGGGACTGGTCGAAAACCGGGTCTCGCCGAGCAGCGCATTCAATAAAGCGGACTTGCCCACACTCACCCGACCAAACACCGCGATATGGATATGCCCCTGCTCGATTTTCTCCAGTAATACCTGGAGTTGCTGGTACTCATCGGCCAGCGCCTTGCGCACTGGCGGCGGCACTCGTTGATCGTCCAGTAGATCACGCAGGCTCTCGCGCGCCAATGCCAGATGGTCGTCGCCGTCAACCGGTCGTGGTTCCGGCATTGGCTTCTTCTTCCCGTTTTCGCGCCCAAACCAGTTGGGCCAAACGTTTTGCACGCGCTTCCAAATCTTCACTCAGGTTATCCTCGAACATCCGCAACGTCGGCCCGCTGACCAAATCGCCTCGACTTTCCAGAGAGCGGGCCACCGCCTTGCCCAGACTCTCGAAGACCAGTCCATACACCACGGCGTGCATCATGCCGCCTACCACTGTGCCAATACCCGGAAAGGCCTTAAATACATTGCCGACCAGCGCGAGCAGCAGGTTGAAATTGCGCCTGATCTGATTGCCGGCCAGATTCAGGAACCGTTGCGTATCCATCTCGCGCGCCGGCACTTCATACAGAGCGCACAACTCCTTGATCAGATTAAACCCCAGGTAGCCTTGAATCAGCACATCGGTTCCCGGACTCACCGCCGCCAGCGCCCCAAACACCGCCTTACGCGAATAGCTCTGGATAATCGTCTCGGCTTTGCCGCGCCGGTGCTCGGCCACGGCGGAATCGAGTTTCTGCTGGGCCAGCACGAACACCGCCGTGTCGCGCAGCGCATCCAGCACCTGCGGATCGGTATCCAGATAACGCTGCAAAGCGCATCGCAGATCCTCGACTTCCGGCTTGCGCTCGCGCAGGGAAGTTTCCTCGCGACCGTCATGGTAGATGCGGGTCACTTCCTCGACGCCGCCGCATTGCACCGGCGCCACTTCGACTTGTTCGCCAATCCGCTCAGCCAGGCGTCCACGCACCAGGGTCAATTCTGATTCGGTGAACCGATCGATTTTGTTCAAGGCAACGATCAGCGGACTGCCCAGATCGACCAACGTCCGCAACGCTTCATACTGATTACGGGTCAGATCGCCCTCGCACACATAGAGAATCACATGGGCGCGCAGGGCTTCGTCGCGAGCCATCCGGTCCAGACTGCCGTCCGCCTCATTCAGACCTGGCAAATCGGCCAGCACCAGACGGTCGCCCGCCGAACTGGTCCAGGTGTAGTAGCTCACTTCGCGAGTCGTGCCGCCGCAGACATCGACCGCAATATCGGTTCCCGGCAGCAGGGCGCGAATCAGCGAGGATTTGCCGGCGCTGATTTCGCCGAATATGGCGACGATGATTTCGCCCACCGCCCGTCGGCGCTGCAACTCTTCCAATTCGTGACGGATATCGTAAACCGGCACCCCGGCGGCTTCGCTGCGCTCCATCCGTTCGCGCAGCGTCGCCTCGTCCGGCGGCGGGGCCGGCTTACGGGGTTTTTCACTGGGACGGCCCCAGCGCAATACGCGCCAGACCGCGTAAGCGCCACCGCCGCTCAAGACGCACAAAATGAACAGATAAACGACCCAGAACGTCGTCGGCGCACGCTGCAAGCGCTCCCAGACTGACAGGCCCAGGTCGGTGATATACAGCACCAGCACCAGCAGGAACGCCACGCCCACACTGGCGCCGATCGCCAGTATCAAACGCACCGGCAAGAGCGCCCGAGCAGCGGGCGACAGCGGCAGCTTGGACAGTAAGGGCTTAGACAGCGACATCGGGCGGGAACAGGTCAAGGAACGGTTGCGGAATCTTCTGGATAGCGCGCCGGGCGTAGTCGAAGAACACTATGCCGGTTTTAGCTTGCGCCACTTCCCGACCACTGACTTTTTCCGTGACGCGGTAAAGAAAATCGCAGCCGTACTTGTTGAAATCGGCGAGCGCGATGGCGACAACCAGAGTTTCACCAGGGAACGCCTCGGATTTATACACCAGAGCGCTATCGGTCATGATCAGTCCAAAGCCGCCAATGCTCCCTTCGCTGAGACCGTAATGTTCCAGGAAACAAACGCGCGCCTCGTGCAGCAGACCCAGCATGGCGTCATTGCCCAAGTGTCCGCCATAATTAACGTCAGTGATCCGTACCCGTAGTTCGGTGGTAAATAAATAATGGGCTGGCAGTTCTAGTTTAATTCGCGCCATGCGCCGCCTCGATCTCGGAAGTCCGTTTTAATGATTAGGTGTGAAAGTCCGACCGCTTTATGCAACATTGCGGTCGCGGCGGGAATTGTAAACGATTATCGGTTAAATCACCCCTCCTGATCAGCCAGCACCGTGCAAACCACGCGGCGGTCGTTACGCGGCCCATCGAATTCGCAGAAAAAGATATTTTGCCAGCGAGACAGCCCCAACTTGCTGTCAATCACCGGAATCGTCTCCGACGGTCCAACCAACCCCGCCTTCAGATGGGCGTCACCGTTGCCGTCCTGCTGGTCATGCAGCCACACCCCGCGTGGAATCAGCTTGCGCAGCAGATTAACCACGTCCGTTTGCACACTGTCATCCCAGTTTTCCTGGATCATGGTCGCAGCGGTAGCGCCTTGGGCGTAAACCGACAGCAGGCCGTCGCGGACGCCGCTGGCCTTGAGCGCTGCCGCCACCTGTGGGGTAATATCAATCAATTCCTCGCGCTGTCGGGTCGACAGGTGAATGATTTGACGCATGGCCTTATCTCTTTATTATGACACTTGGAATACCGGCGCGATTCGGTTACTTGACTCGTTGCCACTGCTGCTGCTTGCTGAAGAACATCCATTTGCCGGTCACTTCCAGTATTTTACCATCCGCATTCAATTTGGCTTTACTAGCATAAACGCCGCCGTCCGCAGGATTGAAAATCTTGCCGCCGGTCCATGCATCGCCGTCTTTTTTCAGATCCCATAGAATCTTCATGCCCACTAATGGCTTGTCCTTCGACTCACCCTCACATTTGCTACAGGTTTTCTCTTTGGCGCCTTCCAGCAATTCCACGATTTTTCCAGTCAGTACGCCATTGCTTTCGGTGATTTCGACGATACTCTTGGGTTTGCCAGACTGGTCGTCGATGGTTCGCCATTGTCCCACCGGGGACTGGGGATCGGCGGCCTGAGCGGTCGTGAGCAGCAGCAGGCCACACAGGGCGCCAAGGCCGGTGATGAGTGCGATTTTTTTCATGGATATTCTCCTGGTTGGTTTGCAGGCCGTGGCAAAGCGCGGTCAAATTCAGTGTAGGCGGTAGCGGTTATGGTTGCCTGCACAATGACGGCTGCATAATGGAGCGAGGGCATGTTGCCGGTCGAATGGGGTTTGTTGCTATTGATTCTGGTTGCCAACGGTACGCCAGTTCTTGTCACGCGGCTCTGTGGCGACTGGGGCGGTCGCCCATTGGATGGCGGCTGGATACTGGCGGATGGACGTCGCCTGCTGGGCGATGCCAAAACCTGGCGAGGACTATTAGCCGCAATGCTGGCAACCGGACTGGGTGCAGTATTGCTGCACTGGCCGATAGGGGTCGGGATCATCATCGGCCTGGCCGCCATGTTGGGGGATGTGCTGTCAAGCTTTATCAAACGCCGTTTAGGTCTGGACTCCAGCAGTCAATCTGTGGGGCTGGATCAGATTCCCGAAGCGCTGTTGCCCCTGCTGGCGGTAGCGGAGACTTTTGCTCTGGGCGGGCTGACGATCGCTATGATCGTGGTGGGATTTGCAGTGCTGGAACTGACGCTATCGCCGCTTTTCTACTGGCTCGGCATCCGCAACCGGCCCTATTAAACAGACTCCTTTTGCTGGGCAGTGAAGCAGCGTAGCCGATGCAACGTGATTTCCGGCGGACAGTTGAAGCGTACTCCGACCACCGATGAACCCGAACCGACCGAGGTATAACCCTGCATGGTGTGATAACGCCAGAGACCTTTGCAAAAACGGCGTGGACAGTGAGCATTCGTCATCAAGGCGATCCCACCTGGCAGGCAGATCTGACCGCCGTGCGTATGGCCGCTGAGCATCAGGTCGAAACCGGCGTGAGCCGCCAGTCGATAGGGTTCCGGGGAATGGGAAAGCAGGATAGCGGCGGCATCGTGAGGAATCGCGGCAGCCGCCTTGTGGAAGTTGTCGACCTGATAGTAGTGCGGATCGTCAATACCAGCCAAATAGAGCGTCGCTCCGTCGCGTTCCAGCGCCACCGATTCGTTCAGCAGCAGAAAAATATCCAGTTGCTCAATCCCGCTGACCATCCGGATCGAGTCGTGGTTGCCCAGGATGGCGTAAACCGGTCCGCGCAGATGTGGACGCACCTCGGCCAGCGCCGCGATGATCGCTTTATAGGCGCCATACGTTTTAGCGCGAAAGTCGCCGGTGATCACACATACGTCATAGTCCACTGCTTGCAGGCGTTCGATCAAGACGGCGGGATAGGCGGGATGAGCATCCAGATGCATATCGCTCAAATGCAGCAGGGTAAAACCGTCAAACGCTACCGGTAACCGGGACAGAACGATGTCGTTGCGGCGGATCTGCAGCGCAGCGGCGTTGCGCACTCCCCGTTGGTACAGTCCCAAGCTGCGCAGTGTCAAGCGTATCAGCGTGTGTATCGAGTACCAGTTCTCGATGTGGAAGAAAGTCCGGCCCCGTCCGAAGATTTGCGTCGCATGTTCGGCCTCAATGCCAAGTCGTTGCTGCAAATGCACCCGGCCCAGGCGCTGTTCGAGTTGCCGGTATTCAGTGGATTCACGATCCAAAATAGCCGCCTTTAGAGCCGTTGCCGCATTACGTCAGTGATTTCGGCATCGCTGAGCGCCAACGGGTTGGTCTTCATGCTGCTGCCGCGTGAATGGGTGACAACGTGGGCGAAATCACTCTCCTGAATGCCATAAACATTTAAGCGAGGCAGACTCAGTCGCTCGGTCCATTCATCCAGCAAGGCTAACAGCGCAGCGTGGCCTTCTTCCAGACTCGGAAAATGCCGGCCATGCAGCAGATCGCCAGCGCGGGCATATTTACGCCAAGCTGGATTGTTGGGATCGCGCTCCCGCAGCGCCGCCAGGTTAACGCGGGTCGCGGCCCCAACCAGAGTGCCGCAGACTACGCCATGCGGGATCGGGAAGAATGCACCCAGAGGCGAAGCCAAACCATGCACCGACCCCAGGCCGGTCTGCGCCAGGCAAACGCCGGACAGCAATGCTGCATAGGCCATGTTTGCTTGTCCGGCAGCGGCGTTTTCTCCATTTTCATACCACGCGAACAAACCATCTCGCACGGCCTGCAAACCGCTTTCCGCCAGCGCATCCGTGAAGAGATTCGCTTTAATCGACACATAAGATTCCAGCAGTTGCGTCAATGCATCCATCGCATTGGCAGCGATCTGCGGCTTGGGACAGGACGCCAGCAGGTCAGGATCAAGCAGCGCGTATTCTGGAACCAGCTTGTCATCGCGAAAGGACTTTTTGAAGCCGTCAGGGCCACGCTGACTCAGGACGGCATTTTTAGTGGCTTCGCTGCCTGTGCCGGCGGTGGTCGGCGCCGCGATAAACGGTAGCGCCGGCCCTTGATAGGTTTTTTCCGGGCCGACCCCTTCCAGGTAGTCCATGACCGAATCGCCGACCTGCAATAAACCGGCGATGGCTTTGGCGGCGTCCAGGACGCTGCCGCCGCCGATGCCGGCAACTGCGGTGAACCCCTGGCCGTGAAATTCCCGAACTGCGTCATCCACGTTTTGCGGTGACGGTTCATCCGTGATCCGCACCTGCGCCCAGTCGATGTTGGCCTTTTCCAGAGCGTTCAACAGCGCTGGCCAGTGGGGCGATTCAACAAATGAGCGCTGGCCAGTAATCAACAGCACCCGGTTGCCGTACCGGGCGATCAGACCGGGGAGTTTTTTGATGCTGCCAGCGCCGAATTCAATGCGCGGCAAACGGGCAATTGAGAAAGGAGTGATCATAGCGGCGCTCCAAGAGATTTCATGAATTAAAACCAAAAGCACTATAAGCTATTTCTCTGGTCAATCTCAAAACGCCTGATGGGAGTACACCGTGAAACTGCTGGCCCTGGAGACCGCCACCGAAGCCTGTTCCGCCGCTGTGTGGGCAGATGGCGCTGTATTGGAGCGCTATGCACTGGCTCCACGCCGCCATGCGGCGCTCATTCTACCGATGATCGAGGCAGTGCTGGCGGAAGCCGGATTGAGGATTAATCAATTAGACGCTCTGGCAATCGGGCGCGGACCCGGCGCCTTCACCGGAGTCCGTATTGCGACAGGGATTATCCAGGGCATTGCCTTCGCCAGCGATCTGCCGGTCGCGCCGGTATCCACCCTGGCGGCGCTGGCCTTTGGCGTTACCCGGGAACCCGGTCAGACGCGAATCGCCACCGCGCTGGATGCTCGCATGGGGGAGGTGTACTGGGGAACCTGGATGATCGATGGCGAAACCGTAGAACTGCTGGGCCAGGAGCGGGTTTGCGCGCCTGCTCAGGTCACTGCTCCGCCAGGCGAATGGTTTGGAGCCGGGGCTGGTTGGGCCGCTTATTCCCAAACTTTGCTGCAACGGCTCACTGTAAGCGGCTGGCAGGGCGACTGCTATCCCCATGCTGGCGATGTGGCCCGCCTCGCCGCGGCTCCCAGCGGACGCAGTGAATGGCTGACCGCTGAGCAAGTGTTGCCCGTCTATTTGCGCAATCAGGTTGTGAGTCAGCTCCCTGCGGTATCCCGCTAAATCGTGTTGCGAATATTTGGCATTTAAGTATCATTCGCGGTAAGCTCCCTCCGCTGTAGCCAAAAAGACAAAAAGCATGACTACCTGGAGGATATGCCCATGAATACTGCGATAATTGCTGATCCTGCCCACAGTAAGGCGCTGCCCGACCTGGTGGCCAAGCTGCTGACCGCGCGTCAGGAAAGCCTGGTGCTTTATCAAAAACTGGCTGCGATGAAACCCTTTACGCTGGTTGATCCTGCGCGGCATCGATTGCGACGATTTCAGCAGGCGCTGGTGGATTATCTGGCGCTGGGGCCGTTCGAGGTCTATCAGGCGCTGGAGGAACAACCGGCGGATTCGCCGTATCGTCAGGCCCGCGAACTGGCCCGGCGACTTTATGCCCCCATTGCTTTCACCACCCAAGCTGCACTGGCCTTCCATGATCGCTACGACGGCGAATTATCGGAACCGGCGCTTGCACAACTGGACCAGGCGCTCTCGCAACTGGGTGAATCATTGGCAACCCGTATTGAACTGGAAGATCAGATTTTGGCTGCCGTTAGCCACAGCCTAACCCAATCTCGGGTAGCGGCTTGATTTTTTGTTAATAGCTTCAGTAACCCCTTAGCCAGGCCGGGCGCAACGACGTCCGGCCGGTCAGCGCTTCTCCCAGTTGCGCCAACAAGCGTTCGCGATCCCTGGGCAATTCACCCGCCAGCGCCAGGGCGTTGGACGCATGATTGGAACGAAACACCAGCGGCGCGAGCGGATTTAACCGCTCGATCAGCCGCGCCTGCTCCTCTAAAAGCGCGTGGTCATCCTGCTCCTGGAACGGTTCACGGAACTTGCGATGAAATTCGTCATGGATCATCGGATCCAGCATGAGTTGCAAGGTTGAGAGATAATCCAGCTTCACCTGGTTGACCAACTCAGCAGTGGCGTCGATGTGTTCCCGCCAGCGCGCCTGTCCGCCGAGACCAAGAATCACCGTCGCGGAGAGGGTTAATCCCGCCTGTTTGGCTTTGGTCAAACCATTTGCCATCGCTTCCGGCGTTGCACCCTTGGTAATGCGTTTCAGTAAATCTGCCGCGCCGGTTTCAATACCGTAATACAACAGTTTCAGACCGTTCTCGCGCAATGCCGTCAGTTCTTCCACTGACTTCTTCAATAGATTGGCGGGCAGCGCGTAACTGGATACGCGCTCCAGGCGGGGGAAGGCCGCGCGCAGCGATTCCAGCAGCACCAGCAGATGATCAGTCGGCGCGGCCAGGGCGTCGCCATCGGCCAGGAACACGCGCCGAATTCCGGGAACGGCTTGCGCCATAGCCTGGATTTCGGCCTGAACCGACGCCAGGGGACGAATGGCAAAGGTTTTGGTTCGGTACATCGAACAAAAACTACAGCGGTTAAAGCTGCATCCCAGGGTCACCTGCAAAATGAAACTGTCCGCCTCGGAGGGCGGTCGCCAAAGCGGCATGTCGTAATGGATCAACATCGTGAATTCTCGGGCTAATCCGCTATGGGCAGGATATCGGGAACAGAGATTCCGTGCTGCCGACAAGTGGCGGTCAAGGTATTCAGCAACAGACAGGCGATGGTCATCGGCCCTACCCCGCCCGGCACCGGGGTAATCGCGCCCGCGACTTCAACCGCCGAGGCGAAGTCTACATCGCCGGTCAATCGACTCTTGCCATCGGGAGTGGGAAGGCGGTTGATGCCGACGTCGATCACCGTCGCACCCGGTTTCAGCCAGTCACCCTTCACCATCTGCGCCCGGCCCACCGCCGCCACCAGGACATCCGCTCGCCGGCATTCATCCACTAGGTCGCGGGTGCGGGAATGGGCGATCGTTACGGTGCAATGCTCACGCAGCAGCAGGGCCGCCATCGGCTTGCCCACGATATTGGAGCGTCCCAGCACTACCGCCCGTTGGCCGGCCAAATCCCCAGCATGGGCTTTCAGCAGCATCAGGCAACCCAGCGGGGTGCAGGGCGCCATTGCGGTTCCACCGGTCGCCAGCAGACCCGCGTTGACCGGATGGAAACCGTCGACATCCTTAGCAACGGCGATAGTCTCGATGACCGTCTGCGGATCAATCTGTTGGGGAAGAGGCAACTGCACCAGAATGCCGTTGACCGCCGGATCCTGGTTCAATTCGACAATACGCTCCAGCAATTCGGATGAGGTCGTGGTGGCGGGCAACCGGTATTGAAAGGAATTCATACCCGCTTCCTGAGCCTGCAAGCCCTTGTTACGCACATAGATCTGGCTAGCGGGGTCTTCACCTACCAGGACAACCGCTAAGCCTGGGGTTAAGCCATACACCGTTTTGAGCCGGGCGACTTGCACCGCGATGCTGGCGCGGAGTTGGGCAGCGAAATTTTTACCGTCAATAATCGTGGCCGTGGCCATGGATTCTTCCCTTGATGGTTGAAAGCGTCCGCCAATTCTACTACAGGACGCTGACCTGCTGCCGTTATGCGGATGTCGAGGGGGCCTGAATTTGCTATTGTCTTGCTCGCCGTTATCCCTACATTCCGGGTCATGGCTATTCACTGCAGCAGTACGCAGTGCGTACCCTACTCTTGAATGATCGGTATCAACGTCATCGATGTAGGGTACGCACCGCGTACCTTGGAATGCAGGCTAAACAGGTTGCCAGACTATAATTCTCATCACATCAAACGATAGCTGTTAAATTCTGTGTAGCCCAGTAGGGTACGCATAGCGTACCTTTTCTCAGCGCGGGAAATCCTCACCTCCTTCCAGCGTGAACCGGACGAAGGCGGCTATGCTTTTTGTTCTCGCCCGGTAACCGTTCAGTCCCACCCTTTGGCAAAGGGGGTCAGGGGGAATTTTAGAGCCGTCGCCCGTGCGCAATCCCCCACCGGCCCCCCCTTTTTCAAAGGGGGGAGGTGAACGCTTACGCGGCAGGTTGGCTGAACGGATGGACATCCAGGCGCTGCTTACCTGATTTTCGCTTTGCCTTCGTGAATCCATGAATTGGGAGGAACCCCGCTGTGTTAACCGAAGCGCTGACCTTCGTTTCGATGGACTGGATCAAGCCGCTTGCCAAGAAACTGAAGGTAATTCGAGATGATAGAATCGGAGAAATCAACCGGATCGCTGACACCTTCGGCGATCCTAAAGAGCTGGCGCGCTTTTATGTCGAACCCAAATGCCAGCACCATAACCCGGCGGATTACCACGAGGACGAAGCATCCATCTCGTATGTAAAAACGCCGATATTCACCACCATCAACGACTTTTTAAACAGAGAAGTCGCCATACGAGACGGGCGCACTCAACTGTTTATTCTGGCCGACGCCGGCATGGGCAAAACCTCCCTGCTGGTCATGCTCAAGCTGACGCATCTCCTGGCGTTCTGGCCCCCAGGGTACGATTGCCTGCTGTTGAAACTCGGCTCCGATACTCTGGAGGTGGTTCGCCAGCACCCGAACAAGGCGAATACCGTGTTGTTGCTCGATGCCCTGGACGAGGACCCGACCGCCTGGGGCCATATCGAACAACGGCTGGTCGAGTTGCTGCACGCAACCACCTCCTTCCGGCGCGTCCTCCTTTCATGCCGCACGCAGTTTTTTCCCGAAACCGGAGCAGATCCGTTTGGCAGCCCTGGCCGGGTGACCGTAGGCGGTTTCATCTGCCCCATGCTTTTTCTTTCGCTCTTCGATGAGCGTCAGGTACACGAATATTTATCCAAACGATTTCCCGACCCTTGGCACTACGGACTAACGGGGTGCAGGCATCCGTCGTGGCTGCGCGCCGAGCAACTCCTCAGCTCCATGCGTTCCCTGCGCTTTCGACCGTTGCTCCTGGCCTACATCCAGGACCTGCTGGACGCCAACCGGACGCAGTGGGACGAGTACGCCCTCTATGAAGCACTCACGGAAACGTGGTTGCTGCGGGAAGTGAGCAAGCTGGCGAAACAAGGCATCAAGCTGACCCAGGAAGACCTGTGGACAAGCTGTACCGCCGTGGCGGTTCACCTGCAAGCACTTGGGAAGCGCGTGCTGTCCCAGGCCGAGCTACGGGGTTTGGTGGCCGGGTTGCCGATGATCGCCCATATTGAGCAGCTCGATTTTGGAGGGCGTTCGTTGATGAACCGCACCTCGGACCGCGAATATCGGTTTTCGCATTACAGCACCCAGGAATTCCTGGGGATTCATGCCCTCGTCGAGGGCCAGTTGGAAGTGGTGAAGGGGATTTGCCCGGCGGCGACTCGGGAACCGAAGCTGCGGGCCACGGCGCAAATGCTGGACTTCTTGCGTTGCTGTACCGATAAAGTTGATGGACTGCAATTGTTGAAGTGGCTGGATTGGAGCGACATTAAACTGAATCAGTTGGCGGGATGGCTCCGCTTCCAGGAACGTTTGCCGGGTGATGATACAGGCCCGGAGATGGTGGTGATACCCGCCGGTGAATTCCTCATGGGTTCACCTGAGGGTGAACCGGAGCGCCAAGCCGATGAAGGACCACAGCACACTGTGGTTTTAGCGCAACCTTTTGCGATGGGCCGGTATGCGGTCACGTTCGAGGAGTACGACCGTTTCTGTGCGGCGACCCGCCGGGATCAGCCGAATGACCGCGGCTGGGGCCGTGGGCGGCGGCCGGTGATCAACGTCTCGTGGGAAGACGCGGTTGCGTACTGCGCCTGGCTTTCGTACGAGGCGGGAGCATCTTATCGGTTACCCAGCGAAGCTGAATGGGAATATGCGGCGCGAGCGGGGACTACGACCGCCTTTTGGTGGGGCAACGAGATTGACCCGACTCGCGCCAACTATGACGGCAGATCTGCCTATCGAAATGGAGCGCGCGGTGCGTATCGCCAAAGAACTGTGCCCGTAGACGATTTCCAGCCGAACCCGTTTGGTCTCTATCAAGTGCATGGCAATGTCTGGGAATGGGTCCAGGATTCCTGGCATGACGATTATCAGGGCGCACCGACGGACGGTTCGGCGTGGGAGGAAGCGGGCAGCGGTCCCCGGGTGCTGCGGGGCGGCTCGTGGGACTACGTTCCGTAGAGGTTGCGGTCGGCCGCGCGCTACTGGCTCCTCCCGCGCCTCGTGTACGACATCGTGGGATTCCGTCTGGCCAGGACTTTAACCCTTTGATCTTTATTCTTTTACCCTTTCAGGGGTCCAGGGGGCGAAGCCCCCTGGTCGCGTTTTTTTAGGGGGTAGGGTATGGATGAGAAACTCGATCAAGGGACACCGCGCGCTGTGCAAGCCTGCCATGAACTGCTGGCCTGGCTTATTCCGTTGCTCGACCAGTTTCCGCGCTCGCGCCGGTTTACGCTCGGGGAGCGGCTGGAAACGGGCTGGCTCGCCGTGCTGGAAGCGCTGGTGGAAGCGGCCTACAGCCGCGACAAACGCGCCGCGTTGACTCGCGCCAACCTCCGGCTGGCGGTGAACCGGCATCTATGGCGGTTGGCCCTGGAGCTGAAGGTCATCAACCTGAAACGCTACGAACATGGAGCCAAGCTGATCGACGATCTGGGTCGGCAGATCGGCGGCTGGCTGCGGTCGCGGGACGCCGCGCCATGAAGCGGCTGGATGACTTGTGGCCGCAAGTGGTGGCGTTTGAAAATCTTTGGCTGGCCTGGCGCAAGGCCCGGCGGGGCAAGTCTCGCGCCGCTAGCGTGGTCGCTTTCGAGTTGGACTTGGAGGCCAACTTGCTGGCGCTGCGACGCGAACTGGAAACCGGTGATTACCAACCCGGCGTGTACCGATTGTTCACGATCTACGAGCGCAAGCCGCGCCGGATCGCCGCCGCGCCGTTCCGGGACCGGGTCGTGCATCATGCTGTGATGAACGTTATCGAACCGCCCCTGGATCGCCGCTTCATCCACGATTCCTACGCCTGCCGACGCGGCAAAGGCGTGCATGCGGCGGTGGACCGCTACCAGGGTTGGGCGCGACGTTATCGCTATGCCCTCAAATTGGATGTACAGCAGTATTTTCCCTCGATTGACCACACCATTCTCAAAACCACCCTCCGCCGCTACCTGCGCGATGAGCGGGTGCTGGCGCTGCTGGAGCAGATTATCGACGGTACTCCGGACGTAAGCGTTCACCTCCCCCCTTTGAATGATCTTTAAAAATTTAATCCGGTACTTCTAGCCCCACGTAGCGCAGTAGTTCCAAGGAACCTTGGGCAAACTGATTGAGGAAGCGGTCGATCTCGGT
>Ga0209607_1001209_pt1 | contig 21732 bp, 25 predicted proteins | sample AD_UKC117_MetaG_FD_184413 | JGI IMG/M metagenome (GOLD analysis project Ga0209607, IMG submission 184413) | Active sludge microbial communities of municipal wastewater-treating anaerobic digesters from Hong Kong - AD_UKC117_MetaG (SPAdes)... | ecosystem: Engineered > Bioreactor > Anaerobic >... | reverse complement strand
CTCCTGCCCAATCGCCAGATTCGTGGGGACCCCCTGATTAAATAACCACACATTGAGCAGATAGCGCTCCGTTTGCCCGGCGGCCAGCGCCCCGGTCGTCGTGATATCGCCAAATCCGGGATCGACGGTCAGGTTCCCTTTTAACCGTAACCGATAATGCCAGCCCGGTTGCGCCTCCAGCCACCGGAAGAGGTCGACCGAGGGATAAAAACGATCGGCGCAGAACAAGACCTCGACCCCGGCGGGGAGCCACGCGCGCACCCGCTCCAAAAGGGTGTGCTGGGCGGCAAAGCCAAGATTGGCCGGGCCGGCTTCCACCACCCACGCCAAAGGCAACGCCCGGTGGCCCACCCCCAGGCTGATCATCAAAATCGCAAAGCGATCCCCTAAATCCGTTTGATCCATGCTCAAAGTTATCGTCTCTCCATGCTGACAAGCGGCCACCAGCGCTTGACGTGCCCACGGTTCCAGCACTTGGGCACTCGACACGCGCGGATTCTTCAACAACCGTCGCAGCCATTGCTCACGCATGTCCTGTCGTTCCGTCTCCAAGGGTAAAAGATTGGCGAGTTCCACCGTATTTGGGGTCTGCGCGTGTAGAACCGCCGCCACCGCCAAAGCCAACTTGGTGATCACCGTCTTGCGCAGCGTCGGGTGGGCCGCTCTCAACCCCGCTTCGACTTCTATCGCCAACTGCCTTACCGTTCCCATCGTCTCCTCGCCATCTCAGTTAAACTCATCTTATAGTCTAGCTGAGAACTGATAGGTGGTAAGGCCTGCCCGGTTCGCCTGGAGGTAGCAACTGCCCCAGACGGCGCGACCACAGGGGGGGTGCCCCTACAAAATGCGCGGCAACCGTTTTTTGGAATCAACTGATAGGTGATGAGGGCTCATTGCCAAAAGCCGAATTGTTTGCGAAACTCAATGTCAAGCTGTGCGGATACTGGCATTACTACTTCTACTTTGTCAGATTAAAACACAAACTTTTGATTTATATAAAATTTACACCAAATGGGTGAAGTAACCATCCCCCGGCAGAGCCGGGGGCTTTCGTTTATGAGCCGCTCAAAGCGGCTGCGGGGTCGCCTACGCGGCCCCGCTTTAGGAGCCACCTAAAGGTGGCGCCTCAGTGCAGAAGCCAAACCGATACAACTCATCTTCTCTTGTTAAAATCGGTACTTGCAACCGATGCCTTCTTTAAATACCCACACCGATCGATAGGAACAGTGTCCACGATTAACATGAACAAGATCAAATAGTTCATCAACTTTATAAAGCCTTGCTCAAACCGAGGGGACGCCCCTGATTCATGGACTTTAGCGGATCCCCGCACCGCCGTTGGGGGACGACTCCCGGAACTGTCAAACTGTTACTGTCCCCCGGCAGAGCCGGGGGTTTACCTATTTTTAATTAATAAAACTTTATGAATCAAATACATGTATGTAATCTGACAAAGTAGAACTACGGTGTTCGAGGAAATTACGAGAGCCTCAATGATTATTTTTACCAAGTTAAAGGGCAAAAGCTCGTTACCAACACCCCGGCAGTTTGGCCAGGAATACGGCCATCACCATATCCGCCGAACCGTAATAACCCAAAATTAAACGTGTCATTAACCCCAAAGCAACCCCCAAAGCGACCAGGCCGGTCAAGGTCATTAACCAACGCATGGACATCGTTTCACGCGCCAGCCCGCGCAATCCGTGGAACCGGTCGTTCACGGATGGGGAGATTGAGTAAGCCAGCAATAACACTCAGCATGATGGCAATGATCCATATCCGATCATAGTTACCTGCCATGTCATAGAGATAGCCGCCCAGCCAACCGCCAAGGAAGGCGCCCACCTGATGAAACAAAAACACGATACCGCCCAACATGGACATATTCTCGACACCAAAGATTGTCGCCACGGCGCCGTTGGTCAGCGGCACGGTGCTCAGCCACAATAAACCCATGGCAAGGCCAAACATATAAGCACTCCACGTTGTCACCGGAAGCCATATAAAGAGAGCAATCACAATCAGACGGGCGCAGTAAATCCCGCTGAGCAGGAGTGGCTTGGGGAGATAGCCACCCCAAAATCCCGCCAAGTACGAACCCGCGATGTTAAACAACCCGATGAGAGCGAGAACAATAGCTCCCGAAGCCGGAGGTAACCCCTGGTCAACCAGAAACGCAGGGAGATGAGTACCGATAAAAACCACCTGAAATCCGCATACAAAAAAACCGAACGATAACAGCCAAAACCCTCGGTGAGTTCCCGCTTCAGCGAGAACAGCGCGTAACGGTAGATCTGAGTGTTTTACACCTTGGCCAGGCTCCATCATCGCTGCGGAAAGGGGTAGCATGAGGACGCTCAATCCTGCCAGCCCCATCAGCGCGTGGCTCCAACCTAATTCGGTAATTAGCAGGTTGCTGCCTGGCAACAAGAGGAACTGTCCTAGTGGGCTGACACAGAAGTTTTGACAGGTTCAGAGATTTCTGGCTCCACCGAATTTTCAGAAGATTCCAAGGGAGGATAGAGGCGCTTGAGTTTGACTCGGGCCAAGTCGGTGCCGAACTGCCAGTGGATTTTAGTCTGCAGTTGGTTGCGTGGGCCTTGCCAAGCGGCGATTTCCTCCCGCAAAGTTTCGAGGTTCGCCATGCGACGATTCAAACACTGGCCGGCGAGAACAGCGAACTCACATTCCGCCATATTGAGCCAACTTCCATGCTTAGGGGTGTAATGAAATTCGAGCTTGCGGGTGATCCGGCGGGCTTCCTCTGGAGAAAAGACACTATACAACGCCGCAGGCGTGTGGGTATTGAGGTTGTCCACGACCAACCGGATTCGCTCCGCCTTCGGAAAATACACATCCACAAGTTGCTGCATTTGCTGGGCAAAATCGCGTTTGGTGCGCTGTTTCGTGACATTGACATGACGCCAACCGCGCAAGGGTTGTACGAATAGAAACAAATTGGCGGTGCCTTCGCGTTTATATTCACAGTCATAGCGCGCCGGTTGACCCGGGCGGGCGGGTTGAGGACAGCGGGTTTCGCTGGTCAATTGCACCGGACTTTCATCGAAGCACACTTGGGGGTATCGAGGATCATCGGGTTCGGCGTACAGGTCCAAAATCTCCTCCATATGCCAAACATATTCGGGACTGACACTGGGAATGCACCATTCTTGACGTTGCCAGGGTTTGAGGGCGTTTTTTTAAGGATGCGTCGCACACTCTCACGGGAAATGGCTTCTATTGGCCGGAGTTCCATGAAGCGGTCCGCTAACAATTGGAGGGTCCACCGACAACGGCCAGCGGGCGGGGTACTACAGGCCAAGGCCACCAGAAAGGCCGCCTGTTTGCCGGTTAGGGTCAGCGGTGATCCTGACCGAGACCGCTCGCTTAATGCCGCCAGCAACCCTTCGTCGACAAACCGTTGACGGGTGCGATGCACGGTCGAAATCCCCAAGTGAAGGCTTTGGGCAATGGTCTCATCCGTCGCCCCTTCTGCAGCCTGCAGCAACACATGGGCACGGGCCACCTTACGCGCCGCCACCTTGCCTTTATGAATGACATTCAGCAGGTCTCCCCGCTCCTCTTCAGTCAGATCAACCAGATATTTGTCGGCCATGGGGATTCCTCCTGTTGATCTCAACCATAGGGTACCCACCACTACCTGTCAAAACTTCTGTGTCAGCCCACTAGTGAGCCGATGGACATGGATAACCCCATGGCCCAACTCCGTCTGGCTGGAGCCACGACCCGGCTGATAACACCGAAGATCACGGGAAAAGTCGTCCCGCTTAAACCCAATCCGATCAGAAGGCCAGCGCTGATCAATAAACTCCATTCCGTGGCTGCCTGGCTCATCAAATAAAGTCCCATCACATACAATAACGCGCCGCCGAGTACAATCCAGCCGGCGCCGTGCCGATCGGCCAGCCGACCCGTGAAAGGTTGCGCCAAACCCCAAACGAGATTCTGGGTCGCAATGGCCAGAGCGAAGGTCTCGCGTCCCCACCCCAGGTCAAACGACATGGGGTGCAGGAACAGACCAAAGGCGTGGCGAATACCAAGAGAAACCGAAAGCGCTAAGGCGCCGCTGAAGAGAACAACGCCGGGCGTTCGCCAACTCTGGATATTCAGCGATGGTTTTTTCAACATCGAAAATCTCTTGGATTGGCTTGCCTCACGATAGAATAGCGCTCTATTGGGAAATCCGGAATGAGGGAAATGCCCTTACCACCGATCCGTTCCTCATGACGAGGCAGATCGGGTAGAAGGGGGGTTAGGGGAGTTCCATTTGAAGTCGCCTTTCCAGCACCGGTAGACCGCGCGTGAACCAGGAAAGGGCGCTGCAGGCGAGTTTTCTAAAGGTCCAATGCTCGGGATTGGTTTGCGCTTGAATTTTTTCCTCCTGTCAATTTTCCTGCGATCGCCGGGCGTCGCCAGGCAAAGCCGGAGGGCTCACCCGTTGATCGGAATTCGCCAAGGGTGTCATGCGGGCTTACCTCATTGCTCTGATCACAGGAAAATTGACAGGACAAAAAACATGGTATTAATTCCTTGGCCTAATGGAACAGATGATTGTGACCCCAAGGACTTTGTGCCACAAACTGTGGCACAAAGTCAGAGTGACCCGCGAAAGATGGTCTGTGGACGGGTTTGATTTTAGCCTCCTGAATTATTGATAACGAACTCTTCTTTTTCTATTGCCCCCTACCCTGCCTTGGGTATTAAAGATCCCTTGGGATTTAGGTCTTCAAGGTTCGATAAGCATCGGCGGGTCGATGTGATGCACCTTCAGGTCAACCGGCTCGTTACCCGACCGGTCATTTCGGGTCATTGACTCCCCTGTTATCGCCAAATTGGCCCGTTTGACCGAACGCTTTGACCCGTTCAATCACCCTTCATGCATCCCTGAACATCCAATAACCCTTTCATTGGGCATCTCTTTTCTTATGTGGCATGTCTATTGCTTTTGCTGAGGCAACGTTCACTGTTTTTTTAAGGAGCGACCCGAGATGCTTCAAAACACACTGACCAGAGAATCGTTCTCTTTCGCTTCAGGCCCCCGGCCTTCCCGCCGACCTGAGCGCATCAGCCCGGCATTACTCCGGCGTATGTCGGCACGTCTAGCGGTGGAAACGATGCAGATTGAGCGAGAGGCCCAAAAGGCCCTGCACGAAGTCTGGGATGAGCCCACTCATTCCCGCACGCTCCCTTTCTTGACTGCCCAAGCAGTCTAACCCGAACCTGGAGTCACGCAGTGAGCAATCTGGGCTTTCCCGTCTCTTCCGCCATGCGGTTAGTGGATTTAGCCGCGACCTTGGCTCGCCAGGGACTTTGTTTATCTTGGGATGCGACCCGCCGCACCGTAGTGGTGGCGGTCATTCCATCATGAAGAGCAAAGCTAAGAAGATCTCTTTCCAGATAGCTGCTTAGGTGGCCAGAGGTCGCTAAGGAGGAAAACGCTATGTTTCCCATTACCCCCCTGTTGGGCGCTTCGCTGGTGATCGCGGGTCCCCCGCCCACCGCACCTTCACGTAAGCCGTTGACGTTTGCCCAGATCTATCAGTTCGTTGACGAACAAGCTTGGCTCAATATGGATTCCAGTCAGTTCGGTTTATTAACAACATAAAAAACCACGTCCTCCGGGCGTGGTCAGAGACGGACGGCTCTGCCAGTCCGTCATAGTGCGCACAGAGCCACATTGGGACGGCTAAATGTTAAGTGGGATTTCGCTCGATGGTCCCAAATAGAACACATTTAAATAACAGATTTTCGAAATAGACCCAAAACAGCGCCGATGATTTGAAAGTGACTCTTGAGGCTACCTGGAAGGTAAACTAAGCCCCCTTTGGGGGCAACCAAAGCCACCCGCTTTGCGGGTGGATTCTTTACTATGCAACCAGCAAGGTGAGGAGGGGGCTGAGTAGGCTTTTCCCCCGGCGGCGGACGTTATGCACGAACTGAAAGAAGCCCAAATACAACGGCCGTTTCTCCTGCGAGAGGCCACGATGGGGCCGCAACCAGGAACGGAGCAGCGACCCGCAGCCTTCCTGCGTGTTGACATGAATCTCATGGAAGCCATCACCGTCCTCGTCCCGCGCGTATTCGCCCCGGCTATGACACACGGTATGATGATCAAAACCCCAATCAGTCAATGGGTTATAGATCGAGTATTCGTCGGTATGAACGCGCGATCCCGGTTCGATGAACCGCTGGATCAGTGGGCGAATCGTCGCCTGCTGGACATTCTCGACCCTGCGGATCACCACCGCGCCGCCGCGCTGGATCATGCCGAAAATCGGCGGCTTTTCCGTCGCCAGGGTCCCCCGACCCCGTGCCCCCTTCAACCGGCGACGCCGTCCGCGTCGTCCGGCTCGGCGCACCGCTTCCGGGTGACCCTGATGGCCTGCCACGACGTAGACCTCGTCGCATTCCACCTCGCCTGACAACACCGGTTCGGGTGGGCGGGCCACAGCCCCTTGTCGGAGCGGCTCGGTCATCCGCTGAGTATCACTCGGGTCCAGCCCCCGTTCCCGGGCGATTGGTGCATTCGATCGGTTGCGTCCCATGAAATACAGACACAAAATCCATACCGAGAGCGGTTGATGATGACCGGCGAACACGGTACCCGTCAGATCGTCAAAGTAGCGACCACACCCCTCACAACGATACTTCTGCCGAGCGGGTTGGGTCGTATCCCGCCCTGGCCTCGTCACCGTAGCGGCGGCGCAGTGGGGACAACGCACCCCCTCGGGCCACCGGGCCTGGCGAAGCGCTTCATCGCATTTCTCGTTATCCAGCAGGTTTTGGAGGGAAATCATCGCCGTAGACCTTCATTAACAGCGGTTTGGAGGTCGTTCAGTGTACCGTAAACCCTGCTCGGAGCGAATCGTCCTCAGCAGTCTGGAATCCATATTGAGCCTTGATTTTATTTTGTTCTAATTTGTAAGCAGTGAGGAAGTCTCTGAAGCAAGATCGTCTTCAAGCGCTTGATCGATCATAACGCGGACGGCCAGAAGCGCTATTTTTCATCGGATACTTCGTACCTGGTTCTACGTAACTACATGATTTTTATATCACTACATGTGCAGGGCTACCGACGCCTCCTCACTCCGGCGTGGCGCGCGGTCCCTGCTCGCGGATCGCGGCCCGCAACGCTTGCGCCAACCGGATCGGCTCATCCGGCCCCAACCGCAACGCGTTCCCCGAGGTCCGCTGAATCTCGACCGCTTCACAACCGGACACATTGTACAGCCCGCCGTGGGGGGTGCGGTGAATGCCCCAGCCATGCCACACGGAATTCCGCACGGTCTGCACCGCCACGATGTCCGCCAGCGCAATGTGGCAGTGAACCAGGCCGATACCCAGGGCAATCGCATTAAAATTTGATAATTAAAAGATACAAATGTATTTATAAATTTTTCACCTCTCTATCAAATTATATATTTATTGAAATAATTGATTATTTATAATACATAATTAGAGATTACTTATATTACATCTATCAAAATCATAAGATGAGAGTTAGTCTAAAATGTATATTTATTACTACATTTTAGAATTTTATGAAATATTTTAAATACAATAATATTTAAATAGTTACGTTTTTTTAATGCGATTGCCCTGGGCCGATACCCAAGCGAAACGTGAGATGCGTGGCGTCAATTTCTACCGTCAAGTGGTAGAATAGCAGCGTCGCGACGCTTATCAGGACCGGCCCGCCAAAAATGAGCACCGGCTCGCCCAGCGCCAGGCCCAGCGCGACGACCAACACGGCAGAACCCGCCAACGAACCCACGACCACTGCGCCAAATTGGCGATAACGATAACGAAGGGGCGATGTCATGAACGCGCTCCAAAAGGGGTTGAGAAGGCTTGGATAGGATCACCACGTCCCTTCAGCGGCGGCGCGCACTCGGGCGGGTTCGTTCGTGAAAATCGCCCGGCTTGTCCTTGACCCAGGCGATGAAACGCGCCACGCCGGGATGCGCCTGCAAGGCGTCAATACTTGAGTAAGTCCGCGCCAGCTCCGCTTCAGTCAGCAGCGCATGGATTTGTCGATGACACATCCGATGCAAGACCACGGTCTGTCGGCCACCCCGGGACTTGGGGATCAAGTGATGGGCTTCCTGTTGCGCGGCGGGCATCGGCCGCTCACACAGCGGACACACCGGCCCCGTCGCCTTGAGCGCGTCGGTTGTTTCATGGGCAATCTGTGGGTCGCGCGCCATCGCGGGTTGCTACTCCCCGGGCGGGATCCGCCCGTCTTTAATCACATTCCATGCACCCATCGGCCGATTCCAGGTCTTCATAACTCGCGAGCATGAAGCGCGGGGTACAGACCGCCAGAAAGATCAGATCGACCGCGCCGGTGTTGGCTATGCGTTGGCGAATGCCGGGGGGAATCACCACCACCGCCCCCGGTCCGACGGCTTCCGGCGGTCAGTCACCCACTTCCACCCGGCCCCGGCCTTCCAGGATCACATAGCGCTCGGTCACGCCGTGCAGGCGATGCCAGCGGGTGGTCACGCCCGGTTCCACCCGTGCCCGGGCCACCGAGACGGCTTCATCCGCAGGCGCATTCCACGCCTCGGTGATGAAACAGCCCTCGGCAAAGTAGTATTCATCGGGCGGGGCGGGGTGAATCAGCGGCATCAAGGATTTCATGCCGACAGCGCCCGAAAGAACACCGCCGGCCCGATCCACACCCACAGCGGAATCAGCGACCACAGTTGGCCCTCGTGGAGACGATACGCGCCCAAGAGCCGCCGCCAGGAATGACCCGACACCCCATGGCCAAACCCGAACTCAAACGCCAGGGTCATCACCAGCCACCCCGTCCCGACGGTCCACGCCTGGGCAGACGACGCCAACGGCCAGATGGTGAACAGCATCCAGAACTCGCCGGCGAAGAGGAGTAACAACGTGAGCGTTGAGAGTTGATGCGCATGGAATTCACCGATCCATTTCCGGTACACAAGATCGCGCAGCGCCCCATTGAGAATCGCCAGCCCCATCAGGCTGAACCAGGCGATCACGTATTGGATCAACACCCCCGCGTCTCGCCGGACGCCGCCCCATCCGCGCCCTCCTCAGCCGCAATACGCTGCGGAAACGAGACCTCTAACACCACACAGCCTACATCGGTCTTGAAGGGGCCATGCCGTTCACCCGGCGGACGGCTGGCATAGTGTCCGGCTTCCAACCAAAGCGTAAACGCCTCGTCATACAGGCGCCCACTGATCACGAAGACCTCCTCGGGATAGGCATGGACTTTCCCACCGAATGCACGGGTATCCGCTCCGGGAAGAAAGCGGGTCAGGCGGGTGTATTCGCCCGTGTGCGGATCCAAGCTCAGGGTCAGTGCTTCCACCTGGCCCTCCAAGCCCTCCACCGGCGTCCATTGATCGTGATGTTCCCGGCGGAGTGGATTCCAGTAGGTGGCGGTCGTTTTCATTCAGAATTCTCCATCGTAGAAGGCGCAACCTGTCGGCTGAAAAGCCGCGCCGTGCCCCGTTAGGGCAGCGGCAAGCCCATTTGCCCGAAGATCGCCGCTGCATCGCGCGCGCCCCAGCGCCGCTCAATCCGGCCGGCCTGGATGACGAACCATTCCATCGCTACCACTTCGTAGCGTTGACCGGTGACGGGACCGCCGCGAAAGGAACCAACGGAGGTTCCACGCTCCACATAGCGCACGGCTACGATCGCTCCTTCTGCAATCATCGATTCCACATGAAGCTGCATCTGGAAGCACTCGATCAGATCACGCCAGATCGGTTTAACGCGGGCGATTTCCCCCCAACCGAGGACTCCGTAAACGAGCGCGCCCGGCGCAAAGGTCTCACACACCGCTTCCAGATCGCCGCGATTGAAGGCCTCCACATACTTACACACTACCTGTTTGTTTTCTTCTGACATAAAATCCTGTCTTAAAGGGTAGGAGGGCCTGATTAACGCAAAAGACCCAGACGTTCGCCGATCGATTAGACGTATGGTGGCAGTCAGGATTGCGAAACAGCGCGGGGAACCGAGTCCTTTCTCATAAAACGCAATGGCCGCCGCGAGATCGCGAACCCCGAGCGTGACAAGACTGATTCTTGGCTTCATGGTGGATGATGACCTCTCTTTCACCTACCCACAGACCCACCGGGGTCCGGATAGACGGGCACACTGCCCTCACGCCGCCTGCCGAAACGTCAAATTCAGCCGCTGCGCGCCCAACAGCGGATGATGACCGGCCTTCAGCGGCAACACGCCATGATAGCGCAACCGATCGGGACCGCCCCACACCACGACATCGCCATGCTCCAACTGAATCCGCTGCGTCGGCTCCTTGCGTTTCAGCCCGCCCCACAGGAACACCGCCGGCAGACCCAGGGACACCGAGACAATCGGGGCGGTGAGATCCCGTTCATCCCGATCCTGGTGCAAGGACATCCGGGCGTCCGGCCCATAGCGATTGATCAAGCAGGCGTCCGGTTGAAAATCGGGGAACCCCGCGCGTATGGCGGCATCTTGCGCCAGCCGCTGCAGGAGCGCGGGCATCGGCGGCCAAGGGCGGCCACTCTGCGGATCGCACGGTTCGTAACGATAGCCCGCCCGGTCGCTGATCCAGCCCAGGGCACCGCAATTCGTCATCGCCACCGACATCCGGTGACCACTGGGCGTGATCATCTGGCGCAATGGCGCTTGCGCAAGGATGCGCTCCACATCCGCCATCAGCGCCGGCGCATCCTCTGCGGCGAAACCTCGCAGCAGCGTGGCGCCCGCGCCCAGCGTCTCGGACGCCCACCCCGGCCTCGTTTCAAATAACGCGCCGTTCATGGGAACTACGGCCGGTGCAGACGCCCGGACCGTCACCGGAGGTAATAACCCGATACCCGCCACGCGCCGTCGGCGTCCTTCATCGGCGTCACCGTCTCGATGGTTTGCTGCTTGTGAGTAAACACCGTCATGAACTGGATCACCACGTATTCACCGTCCGGGGCACCCGGCAAGGCGGTCTGATAGGTCGCGCTTTGGACCTGGCGGGACACGCGCTCGCCCAAAGGCTGACGCACCGTTTGCAGAGATTGCACCCATTGATCCGGTGTGACCGCCTGCCTGAAATACGCCGCTGCGGCTTGCCAACTGGCGGCATACTGGCCGTGATCGACGGTATTCAACCAGGATTCCGCTGCCGCCACCGCCGCGCGGTCACGGTCAGCGCCGCCAGCATCAGTCCGATAACCAATGAACTCTTGAAGAGATGCGCCATTGTCGTTCTCCCAGGAAGGACGTTGCATGGATCGTATTGTTAAGCATAGGGGGGTTCCCGGTCTCCATCACCCCTTGACGCCTGTCAGTTTTACGATTTAATGCGACTCTACAAACAACAACGCGACTCTACAATTTATAATGCGACTGCACGCCTCACCTCAGCGATTATTATCGTCTCGATAAGCCTGACTAAAGCAGGTGTTCGGTATGGCGACGTCGCTCCGAGGGCGGGATCCAGTCGATCGCGGCAAGGACCCTCTCATCAATGCGTTCGGTACCTGAGTGCACTGCGTAGACCGCTGCCGAAGTGAGCAAGACAGAAAGCTCGCCGAGGCTCCCCTCACTCAGTACTAACAGCTTACGCGCGAGCGGTTCATCGGCCAGGCGCGACCGTTTGCGCAGCGGCAGCACCTGCTCAAAGCTCGCCAGCAGCATCTGGAAATCCTGGTTGAGCTGCCAAGGTGGCAAGGCAGCCGGTTCGAAACGATTGGCCAACTGCGGGTCGGCCTGTAAGGCCCGCAAGGCCTCTTTGGTGCCCAAACCCACGAGCGTAATCTGTAGGTCGTTCCCCAAGTACTTGAGGACATTGAGGAACTGCCGCTGTTTGGCGACCGATCCCGTCAGCACGTTGTGTATTTCATCGATGATGAGCATCCGTAAGCCGATCCGTTTGAGAACCCGCAGTACCTGGATTTGCTTCTGGGCCACGCGCTCTCGGGGATTGTACGGCGTACAGAGCGCTTCGAGAATGGCATTATAGAAGCGATTTTCGTCGGGTCCAGGAGGGGCCTGGATCGCCATGACCGGTACGATCACGGCCTCACCGCCTGCGGTCTTGTCGGGCGGATGTAATTGCACGAAGCGGTTGGCCAGCATCGTTTTACCCGCGTTGGTGTCTCCTACAATCAGCAGATTCGGCATGCGATGCGTCTTGGGATGCGTGAGCAAATCATCCAGCTTGTCCAACAACTGCTTGGCGCGGGTGTAGCCAATCCAGCGCGGGCTGCGAATGCGGTCGATGCGCGTGGCTGAGGGTAAGTCAAGCGCCGCACGAGCCGCAGTGTTCAGGTGCCCCCGCTCATCCATCGAGTTCCTCAATCTCGTCAAAGGGTTGGATATCCTCAGCCCGAGCCAACCGATGTTCAAAAACCGGGGCCACGGGCTGAGACGGAGCGCGTGTGCCTTGCCCCTGTTCGTGCCGGCGCTGGGCCGTTCGGCGTGCCTGCTTCGTGGCATGGACCGCTTCCGCTTCCAGCACACGTAGCCGATTGTAGGCATCAAAGATCAGGTCTTCGTTGACCGACTGGCGCCCTTCCTCTTTGAGTTTGCGCCGCGCCTCACGGAGTTCCCAGATACTGAGGGGGGGATGGACGGTATGACGGTACGGAATCTCGAAGTACTGCTTCAGCTCGGGATCATAAAAGTAGATCCGGCTAATATCACGCGGGTCACGGCGCACGATGAACTTCCGTTTGCGTTTCCCGGTCGTATCGCGCGGATCGAGGCTGTGAATCCAGGGTTTCAGGACGTCGTCATAGTATTGAATCTCATCGATCATAATGCCATGAGACTGCACGGTACGTTCAAGATAGGGCAGGAAATTGAGGCGCAGTGGGGTCTCATCTACTAACCGCTCGGGCACGCCGCGTCCTGGATGCTCGTCGGTCCCAAAGAGGCCCTGTTCGTACTTTTGCAACGGCGTGAGGCCCAGTTCGCTGTGCAGACGTTGATGATAGATCTCTACCACCAGAATCGCGAGCCACCGCTCAAACTCGGACAGGGTCAGGGCCGCTTGTTGCTCGGAATCATAGGCGCCCCTGACCACCGGATTTGAAAAGGTACTGCCGGGCAGGGTATGAATCTCGTGATTGAGCGTGCCCAGCAGGCGTTCAATATGCCCTCCAAAATGGGGCCGACCGACCGGGCGCCATTGCAAATCAATACCGTATTCCTGGCAGGCCTTGCGGAGCATACCGCCGCGGAACTCTTTGGCATTATCGGCATGGACCGTGTTCATCACCCCCCAGACGGGCCAAGGTGTGCTCAGATCATGGCGCGCCAACCAAGCCTCCTTGGGCAAAATCGCGTGGGCCATACAGAGCCCCACGGCCAAGGCACCGGGTGGATCAAAGCTGACGGAGAAGCCGGTTACCATCCGGCTAAACACATCAATCGCCAGAGTGACCCAGGGACGGCCCACCGGGCGGCGGTGCATATCATCGACCAAGATCAGATCCACCGGCGTGTGGTCGATCTGGACGACCGCCAGCGGCCAATCGGCGCCCGGAAAAGGGCCTTGAATCGGCGCATACTTGTCCCGCACGGCTTTGCTGCCCTCGCGGCGGTGGAGTTTCTCCTTGTTACTGAGGGCGTTAATGCGGTTGCGCACGGTGTTGGGGTGAGGGCGTCTGATTCCTGCGTTGTGACAACGGCGGGCCACCTCATTATAGGTCTGTTGCGCCGAGCGTTTCTGGCGATGGAGATAAAACTCGTCGATGGTGGCGGCGAGGATCGTCTCCACTTCGGGAGCCAGGCGGGCGTATCCACAACGCACGCCAGGCTTGACCGGAGCCAAGACGGAGAGTTGACCACTGTGCCGATAGTCCTGCAACCAGCGGTAGAGCGTGGCGGGGTGTCGTCCCGCTACGCCGGCCTGTATCTGCACCTTCTCACGGGTACAGTCTGGATCGTCCAATAAGGGTTGGATAATCGCCAACCGTTCACGGGCGGTCTGCCACGCTTTTTCCTCGATCGCGGTCAGTTCGGTCCACTCGGTCTCGATGGGGGACCCCGGGATAAGCGGATCGGGCTGGAGGTCGTCGATCCTGGCGGGCCACGTTTCGCCCTTCTCAGGATCCTGAACCACGACGGTTTCCAGGTCCAAAATCTGAACAATACAGGCCCGTCGACCCTTAACCGCCACCCAGATACCGGGTTCGATCCGTATCTGGCGGGCCATGGCGCCCTTCATGACGATTCCTTGAGCCATATCCGGCACTGCATCGTGAGGGGTTGGTTCAGATCAGTACCGATCTGCCGGGTCGCAAGCAGCTGCCAGAGCGTGGGTAATATTTGTGCTTGCTGCCGGCGGTCTTGAGATATCGCATTCAGGAGGCTGGTTGGATGGGCTTCTCCCAAAACCGATAGAGCCGCCAGGAGCCGGGTTCGGTGCGGCTCATTGAGAGGCATAGTCCGGTACGACCGTAGAAACTTGACGTTCTCCAGATACGGGGTGCGCACGTCGCGCTCGGTCACAAGGCGGAACCGCCAGCCCCGCTGCCGAGCATAGCGCCCCGCCGCACGAAACTTGGGTCGGTACATCGTCCAGTATTGGCGTAGGTCGTCGCGATACTTGACCTCACAGAGAAGCGGTGAAGTGGGCTTAGCCTTTAAGGGATCCATCCGATAACGCACAAACACATCCGGTGTGTAAGTCCGGCGCCGCCCGCGATCATCCTGGTAGGTGATCGTGACCGGCTGCTCTTCGTAAAACTCAACCTCCAGATCAAAATCTAACAGGAGAAGAAAATCGCGCTCGAGGGAGGATTCGAACGCTGTCATCGACTGAGTGCGGGTGTTGAGCACCAGACCCGTGAGGTTCCGGTAGTTCTTGGGGACGATACGAACCGGCATAGCACTTTGATTCTGGCCGAAATCTAGTCGCACTAAATCGCGTAAAAACCAACCCATTTGCAGTAAATAATATTACCATTCGCAGTATTTTTTGTAAATTAATTCTTGTAACTGCCTGATAGTTCGTTATACCTGTCGCATTAAATCGTGTAAATGACAACGCCAGCGGCGGGCCGCTCTACCATAAGAGTATATTTATACTCTCACGTACCGCCATGCCCAAAACTCCGGATGACGCCGCCTATCTGGCGAAATTGCAGGACGACTACGCCCGCTGGCGCAGCCTGCCGGCCTATGGCCCCCTGCAAGCGGTGCTCGGGCTGGCGTCGCCGTCTGCGGTGGCCAAGGTGTTGCACCGATTACAGGCGGCGGGCTTTCTGGAACGCACCCCGGATCGACGCTGGACGCCGACCGGCGCGTTCTTTGATCGTCCCGCAGCCGAAGTTTCGGTCCCGGCCGGCTTACCGCTGGCCACCGCCGACCGTGGCGACGCCCGCTCCATCGACGCCTGGTTGGTGCGCCATCCCTCGCGCACCGTGCTGATTCCGATCACCGGCGATTCGATGATCGAGGCCGGCATTCATTCCGGTGATGTGGCGGTCGTGGAGCGCGAGACGCCGGCCCGTCCCGGCGATCAAATCATCGCGGTTATCGACAACGAGTTCACCCTGAAAACCCTGGCGGTGGAGGACGGTCAGGCCGTGCTGCATCCCGCTAATCCCGCGTATTCCGTCCTGCACCCCGGCGATCGTTTGCAGATCTTTGGGGTGGTGGTCGGTTTGATTCGCCACTCACTATCGGAGATAATCCTCATGGGCGCTGCTGTCGCTGAATCGCGGTCTTTTACCGCGCTCCCGGTCGCTTGGTTTGCGGACCTGGAGACCGCTCCGAGTCCCGCCGAAGGCTGGCCGTTGCTGGCCACGCCGGTATCCGCCGGGTTGCCGGCCCCGGCCGATGACCGCGTGGAACGCCATTTAAGCCTGGACGCGCACCTGATCCGCCATCCCGAGGCCACGTTCCTGATGCGGGTTCAAGGGGACGAACTCCAGGAGCAGGGCATTCAGGACGGGGATTTGTTAGTGATTGATCGGGATGCCGCGCCGAGCACCGGCAGCTGGGTGGTGGCCGTCCGCGCGGGACAATTCGGCTTGGCGCGGGTGGGCCGTGATGCCCAAGGCCAGCGCATCCTGCACACCGCGCAAAACGCGCCCCTCGATCCCGGCCTCGATCCCTCCGCCGCGTTCACCGTGTGGGGCGTGGTGCGCTGGACTATTCATCGGCTGTGGCCGGCGCGACTCGCTGACCGAGTCCTTCACGCGCATCCGGCATAAACCGGGGTCAAGGACTGACGCTGACGTACCGCCGCCCAGATTTTCTCATGAAAATGATAGGCCACCGTGTTGCAGGCCGGTTCGACCAGGGCCACCAGGCCGCCGGCCAAGGCGCTGCCGGTCAGTACATACACCACAGTAAACGCGACTGAAATATGCACCATCGCAAAGGTTAAGGTTTTCAACATGACGGCCTCTCCGGTGAGAATTTGATGCCGTCATGATCGCCCCACCCTTTCATTCAGTGAAATGAATTATTTTAAGCGGATCAATAGCGATAGGCTATCAGTCGCCTGGGGTGAGGGGGCGCTCACCGCTCGCTGGCCAACGCCCATAAATAGAACGACGCCACCGTGCCATAGGGCCGATAGCGTTCCCGATAGCGGGTAAACTGCGCGTGGCTCAAGATCTCCAGGCCATACAGTCGCCGCATCCCGCGCTGAATCGCCTGATCCCCGCGACTGACCACATCGGGCCGGCCCAGAGCGAAGATCAGCAGCATTTCCGCCGTCCACGCGCCGATCCCCGGTAAGGCCGACAGCGTTTGCACCACAGCCGCATCCGGCAACGTCGGCAGGACAGATAAATCGAGATCACCCTGCATCACCTGCCGGCTCAGATGCTGAATCCCGTCCACTTTACGGCGGGGCAAACCGCAGGCGCGCAGATCAGCCGCCGTCACGTTCGCCAGTCGCTCCGGCGTCCATGCGCCCAGTAACGCGCCTAACCGCCGCCAGACCGTCGCGGCCGCTGCATTGGAAATCTGTTGCGAAACGATGCTGTGAACCAGTGCGGTAAAGAGCTCCGGCTGAACTTCCCGTTGAATCGGCCCGATCCGGTCAATCACCGCACCGAGCGACGGGTCGCAGTCTTGCAAATGGGCGATTTCCAGCGGGCCGTAGGGAAAATAAGGCATGGTCGCATCCTGCACTCAGGGCAGTATCAGGGCGCCTCCACCACGGTGTTTGTTAATCCAACAACTCTGCCGGAACCCGTCCGCCATTTTCCGCTAACTTCCGAAACACGGTCTGATGGAGCCACGAATTCATCTGGGCCGAATCGCTCATCTTATCGGCCGGACAGCCTAACTCCGTAGCGAGTGTCCGGCGTGTCGCTAAATCGCTGTCCAGACCCAAAAGTTTCATTAAATCAACAATGGAGACTTTCCAGTTGAGTTTTTCAGGATGGGAACGCGCTAACGCTTCCAGTTGAGCCATCACATCCACCTGGGGTCCGTGCAGGATACGTGTAAAAAGTTATCACAAGCTCTTTGACGAGGATCAGAGTCCCAGCTTCAACGCTGCCGGCTCCAAGGGCTGAGGCATCTCGTCCATGTCCAGCACATATTGTCCGAAACGGCGGATGTGCTCGCGCATGTACGGACTCAGCCTTCCGACCAGCGCCTTTGTCACCGGGTAGCCTTCGGCCGCTGCGGTGTTCAGAACCCCGGTAAGATCGACAACATTCTGCAACATGACTGCGTTGGCCACCAGGTTCATGTACTTCAGACGCTTAGTCTGCTCGACCGGATCGCCGCTCTTGATCACCGGTCCGCCGAAGCTGATCCAATCGAGGAAATCGTTGAAGGACTCGATTTTGGTGGTCTCCGCGCGAATGGTCTGGCGTAGCTCCGCCTCGGAGATGTAGCGCAGCAGAAACAGCGTCCGCACCACGCGGCCCAGCTCCCGAAAGGCGCGGTAGAGCTTGTTTTTGCGGTTGTGGCTCCCAAGCTTGCGCAACAGCATCGACGGCAGGATCTTTCCGGCCTGGATCGACAAGACCACCTGCATCATGTCCTGCCAGTGCCGTTCGATCAGGTTCCAGTCGATCACATCCGAGAACAAGGCGTCGATATGCGGGTAGCTTTCGGTCTTTGAAGGTCGATAGAAAATGGCGTCGTTCCAAGTGCGCATGCGCGGAAACAGCTCGATGCCCAGCAGCAGGGCAAGTCCAAACACCGGCTCGGACTGACCGTGGGTGTCAGCGTGCAGGGTGTCCGGTTGCAGCTCGGAGCGTTGCTCCAGGAGGGCGTCGAGGATGTACACGGCCTCCCAGACGCCGCAGGCGATGAACTGGGTGAACAGGGCGATGTAGGTGCCGGAGATGTGCTGGTAGTTGATCCCGCCGTACTTACCGTAGCGGATGTGGCGCTCCCCCAGGAGGTTGTTCTCCCGCAGCTCCACATGGGTGCCATCGGCGATGGCCACCTTGCGATCGCCCCACAGGTCCGGGAGCTCGAAGCGCACGTACTCGGCGATCACATCGTTCATCGCCGCTTCGAGCTTCGGCGTGGTGATGTGTTGGGCATTGATCCTGCGGATGGCGAATCGATTGACGTCCGGGGTGTGCTGGGCGGTCTGACTGGCGCCGAGGTTGCAGCCGTAGCCAAACACGGTGAACAGGTAGCGTTTGGTGGCGTCCTCCAGTTTCGGGTCGGAACCCGATGGGGGCCCGAAGTGCCGCGTGTAGCCCGCCCAGTGATGGGCATGCTTGAGGATGTCGAGCAGATGCCGTTCCGGCATGCGCTCGCGGACCATGGCCTCGAAAACCTCCAGCCCGTCCGGTAACGCGGTCGACTCCTGCCGTTTCAGATGCGGCACGCCGTCCGGATCGATGGAGAGCTGCGCGTTGTCCGGAAAACCGGTATCCACGTCTCGGGCAGCCTGGGTCAGCGCCGCGCGCAACCGAGCCGTGTGCTCGGCACCGGTTTGCGGCAGATCGAGTTGTTCGCAGTAATCGGCAAGGCCGAGGCGGCAGGTCTCCCAGGGCAACAATTGGGTGCGGTAATCCGCGTAGGACTGCGAACCGACCACGTAGAGATCGCCACTGCGCAGGGCGTTCGCCAAGTGCAGGAAGACACAGACCTCCAGGGCGTGCCGATCCATCGCGAGCTCGCCTCGATCTCGAATCAGGACGAAGTTCTGCCAGCGTTGGCTGGCGAAGCCCAGATCGATCGCCGGTGACAACCGTTGCCGACGTGCGTGGCGATGACGGATCACCCCATCCAGCGCCTCCAGCAGGCGGGTATCCTGCGAGGCGGAGCGCAACTCCAGCTGCTCGAGCAACCGAAACAGGACGGATCGGCTGCCCGCATGGGCCGGCCAGAGCAAAGGCAGGTCATTGTTCTCGTGATAGGCGGAGATCGCCTTGTACTCGCGCTCCAGAGCTTCGATACCGCCCCCCTCATCCAGAACGACCCGAACCCGCCGCCCCAGATCGATGTCGGCCTCGGTGTCCCTGGCCTGGCGCAGCAGATCGCCGAACACCGACAGCAGCGACTCGGCGATGGAACGATGACGATCTTGCAACTGCTGAAGTCGCTCCTGTGCGGCGTTTCGTGTCCGCCGGATCCGGTGCAGAAACATCTCCACCAGCGCGTCGCGCGCCATGCTTTGCGCCTGGTCGAGCAGACTGAGAAGCAGAGTGTAGCGCCGCTTGCGGTTTTTGACATCGCGGATGTCGCCGATGGACAGCACGCTCGCCTCGGCCGCGAACTGGCGGACCTTGGTATGCGCGACGCCGGTGAGAAAGGGCCGCGGGTCCAGGATCGCATCCAACTCGGCAAGATGCTCGATCCAAAGCCCAATCCGCTTCAGGGTTGCCGGACCGGGCGTTTGCTTCAACCGCGTGAAGGGGGTCGTGGATGATCCTGGAGACACGACCAACAGCGATTCCAGAATTTCCTCTTGGGCCGGTGTCAGCGTTGTGGTGACCCGGGTATACAGGTCCTCATGGGCCCGGGTGCGTACCGTTCCCACCAGACGATCCAGGGTGCTGAAGGCGGGCAGCCCGATGTGCGACTTGAACAGGTGTTCGACCGCGACGTTGATCAGATCGGCCGGATCGCTCATGGTCCGGGCCGCAGTCTCGATCACGCCCCGCAGTTGTTGCGCTGAATCTTCCCCGTAGACCGTCCACCCCAGGAGACCGAGGATCGATTGACGATAACGGAACAGGGTCAGCTTCCGCTGCGGGCCGCCGAGCGTCGCCGTGCCCAGCGGTAGATCGAGCTGCCGGCAGACGAAATCCCGAACGGCTTCGAGGATCTCCGACAGATCGGGGAAGTAACCCAGATGCCGGAAGGTCTTGAGCATCAAGGCAAGCGTCAGGCGTTGCTCGGCGCCGCGCGCGTTGGCGCGAACGAAATCTCGTTCCTCCCCGGTCAAGGTGAAGCGGGCATGGCGTTCGTCATCGCTGAGGCGACTGCGCAGGCGGGGGTAGGCGGTGCGTTCGATCGAGGCCATCGGGCGGTGCTGGATTCAAATCCTTGGAGTCGGGTTCGTCCCGAAGCGAGTTCGAAAAAACGAGGGTTAATGTAGACCGGCAACGAACGGCATCGGGTGGCCGTCTCCGATGCTTGCAGCAGTATAGAAAACAGGTTTACGAAAACAAAGTCTGTTTTTCTCATATTAATGCCTGTTTGCTAAACTTTCAGCATGAAATACGGCTACGCGCGCGTCTCCACGAGAGATCAGAATCCGGACCTTCAGGTTGACCGGCTCCGGCAAGTCGGCTGCGAGCAGATCTTTTGGGAAATGGCCAGCGGTGCGAAATCCGACCGGCCCGTCCTCAGAAGCTTGCTGGAGCGGATGCACGCTGGCGATGTCCTGGTGATCTGGAAACTGGATCGTCTTGGTCGCTCGTTGCGAGATCTCGTCGACCTGGTTGGTACACTGAGTGAAAGGGACATCGCTCTGAAAAGTCTGCAGGATCCCATCGACACCACCAGCTCACAGGGGCGGCTGGTCTTCAACCTCTTCGCCTCACTCGCCGAGTTCGAACGGGATCTGATCGTCGAGCGGACCCAAGCAGGACTGAGCGCGGCACGCGCTCGCGGACGCCAGGGAGGACGGCCGAAGGGATTAAGTGCGGCAGCGGAGAAAAAGGCGATCGCTGCAGACGCTCTCTACAAGGAGGGCCGTCTGGGCGTGAACACGATTGCCGAGAATTTGGGCGTCAGCAAGGCGACATTGTACAAGTACCTTCGTCACCGGGGTGTGGAGTTCGGCACCTTCCGAAAGTCGACGCCGCCCGCGCAACCCAAGACTTTGAAGGTGACGATGCATCTCGTCGTCGAGAACAATAACAAGTTCGTTCGCGGTAAGAAACGCTCCCGAGAGGATATCGAGCAGTTCGTCCTCTCAAACTACGGAATGCACAAACCGGATCCAAAAGGGTGCGATTACGAGCTGACGATTCCTTATGAGAACGACCAGGATCTGGACAACACCATCTACGACATCCTTCAGGAAGCCTCCAGTATCGCTGAGATGCGTAATGGCTTCATCGAGGCTGAAGTGTTCGCGCAGGATGGCTCCGAACGGTACTGGTGATCTTGTTCGGATGCCTTGTGATAACTTTTTACACGTATCCTGCACGGACCCCGGGATGCTGCACCGGGTGGCCCGCGGCGAGGATGACAACGGCTTACGCCGGATCAAGATCATGGAGGAGGCGTATGACGATGCCGCTCAGGTGGCCAAACGGTTGCGCCAACGGATGCGCGGCTATC
>Ga0209607_1001200_pt1 | contig 21839 bp, 47 predicted proteins | sample AD_UKC117_MetaG_FD_184413 | JGI IMG/M metagenome (GOLD analysis project Ga0209607, IMG submission 184413) | Active sludge microbial communities of municipal wastewater-treating anaerobic digesters from Hong Kong - AD_UKC117_MetaG (SPAdes)... | ecosystem: Engineered > Bioreactor > Anaerobic >... | reverse complement strand
CCAGCAAAAAGATTAAGAACTTTCCCTTCACAGTTTTCTTCAGTCCATTCTTTAAGTTTTGGCTGTTCAAAAGTCCACCTTTTTGGTGGTTGAGATAAATATGTAAACTTCATTTTAATTAATCACCAATTATTTTAATTTCCATTTATTAAATAATTTTCAGCTCCCTTAGGACATAATTTTCTTATCTTTGAACAAACATGCTCAACCGACACCCGTTTATTTATAATCATTTTTTACTCTTCCAACAATCACAACAAACAACCCTAACACAATTATCAAAAAACAAATCATAAGTCCTAATAACAACCCTACCACACAAATAACAACGATTAAGCTTCTTCATAATAAAACCTCCATCTTTAACCTAACCCTCTTACCAATAAGCTCTGAATCAGTCAATAAAGTACTACCTAAATAAACCGTACCCCTGGACTCCTGATGAGAGTTCTTAACTAAAAAAACATCATTAGTATGAACGCTATTCTTATAACGAGAAGTCTTAACAACATAATAATCTTCAGCTACTCTTTTAGTTTTCAAAACCATTTTTTATTATTATTTTTTTAACCTCTCATATATTGAATAACCTTAATTTGTGTTCGTATTCTAACTCTAAAAACATTGTTTCATAATGATAATCTCTCAAATCATCAACAGCCTTCTTTATAGCAGGCTGTTTTAATGCTTCTGATTCTCTCTTATCGTCGTTACTAAATATTTTTTTGTCAAGATTGTTTTTGAAGTGAAACTTCATAATATTAATATTATTATTATTGTTTTCTTCTATTCTTTTGCGACTAATAATCATTCTTCCAAGCTTAAAAATTTCCTCACTTAATTCTTTCTTATCAATCATTCTTTATCTACCTCAAAATCAAACTCGAATTTATTATCATAATCTACAACTTTTATTAATAGTCTTTTATACGCTAATTCGTCTGGAACTCTTATATAATTTTTTCCTAAACGCAAATAAGCATGTTCTTTATCAGGAAGAAATTTTGCTAAAAAGAAATTTTTAATAAAAGGAATATCTCTGTTAGATTTTGTTATTATTTCTTGCAAAACATAACCTTCATGTTTTTTTATTATCTCAAACATCGTCTATTCCTCCTTATAAAGATTCTGACTTTCTTTAGTTAATTCATAACAATTTTTGTGATGTTCAAATATAGTATCATAAAATAATGCAGAGCCTTCGCCCCTATTTCCTTTTTCATCAAAAACATAACCAAGACCTCCTAATTCAAAAACTTTACCTATATCTTCATAATAATTTTTTCTATTACATTCCAAAATTAATAAATCAGTTTCATTAATTTTTTCGCATATAATCCAGAAATTTCTTTCATTTTTGTTTATATAAGCAAATACTTCGCCTACTTCCATGTCTAAAAAGTTTTTCTTTTTCAAATATTCAATATTATTTATCATTTATTCCCAACTCCTTTAGTAATTCTTCAGCACATGCTTTAAATCCTTCATTATACATATAACCATCTTCATCAGCTATAGATGATTCAGTGTTTAATTTATTTTCTATCACTTCTTTAACTTTAGCTTTATCAAGACAATGCTTTATCAAAAATTCTCTAAATGCTTCAATTTTTAAAAATTCATAAGATTTAGGTTCAGTAAATGTTGGATGTATTTCATCTCCTATATTTCTTATTCCTAAACTTATAAACTTTTCTCTCAATATTAATGGAAAATTTTTATGATAACTAGGAAACTTATCTTCAAAAGTCATTTTTTTACCTCTTTAATAATTGCTAATCCTTTATTGCTTAGTTTAAAAGTTAATTTATCTTTATCGTCTATTAAACCAATCTTTCTTAATCCCATATTGATTATTTCTTCCCTTGACAAATAAAAAGTCTTACTCTCAATCATTCTTTATCATGCCCACAAGTTTTACATTTATTTTCACTCATTTCATTTCACCTCATAAATTAGCATCAACTGCATTAACAAAATATGCATCTTGTTCTTCATGGTCACCAGCTTCTTCACACTCAACTAATTGTCTTAATATTTCCCATGAATGACTTACTTTTATAACATTAAAGCAATAATCTCCCATGCTTTCTCCGGACTCAACGCTTCCGTCAGCAATGAACTCTTCAAGTTCTTTTGCTGTGTCAAAACCATAAATCGCTGTTTCCATGCTTGGAGTTCCTGTGTGATAACCTTTTACGTCACCACTTCTAACTATTGCCCAAAACTCGTTTTCAAATTTTAATTCAGTTTTTGTTTTTACCATTTTTTTGTTTTCACCTGTATTTTTGCCTTTTGGCTAAACACAGTTAATATAAGCTTATTTATAAATATTGTTGTTCTGTAGTATATATTATTTATAAATGAACTGAAAAAACAACAAAAAACAAATAAAAAAAAAATTTATTTATTCAACAACTCCCTACGCAACTTCTTACCCTCAAAAAACAAAAAACGAAGATTATCAGACCAAACATTAACATCAAAAACATAACCCTTAACACACTGAACCCTGGAAGACTCCAACAAAACAGCACCATTAAAAGCCATACCAAACAAAAAATCATCATCCTTAACAACAATCTTATCAACTTTAACGTCGACAGTGGCAGGATAATCATCAAGTAAAATAACAACATCACTAACAAAACCCTTATCATCAATAACAAACTCAACCATCCTACCCAACAAACCAGAATCAACCTTCTTCTTACAACCAACAGTAGGATTATACCAAGAATCACTACCAACCAACTTCATACCCTTAGTCTTAGCAACAACACCAACCTTACCCTTAACATTCTTATTCATTTTCTATATACCTCATTATTCATCTTCTTTAAATCTGTAATTAAAAACTAATATTAATTCTTCTGTGGTAAACCTATTAACACAATCTTTACAAAGTTTAAACTTATCTTTAACTAATTTCCTAACATCAACATCTCTCATTTTCGTTTGCTCTATCATATTTTATACCTCTAAATTTTCATACTTACTAAAATCATTCAAAGTATCTTGTTTTAAACGATTATTAGCAATAGCAACATACCTTTCATCCAATTCAAAACCAACAAAATTACGATTAAGTTGCTTACAAGCAACAGCAGTAGTACCACTACCCATAAAAGGGTCAAGAACTAAATCTTCTTCTTTTGAATAATTTTTTATTAAATCCCTAATAATTTTTAAAGGTTTTTGAGTAGGATGAAATCTTTGATTATTAAAATCATTATCCATAACAAAACCTTGTTGAACAAAAATAAACTTTTTAACACTATTTTTATTAACATTAGTCCAAATAAGCTCACAATCACTAAAAGGATTATCAAATTTAATATTATTAATTTTATCCCAAACAATCCAATGACCATTAACAGGAAGTTTATCAGTAAAATAATTACCGCCAAAAATTAAAACAACCTTGCCAACTCTTAATATTTCATCAAAAATAACCTTATCAGGAGTTTTATCATCCCAATTATCAGAATACTTTTTAGCAGATTTTGGACTACTTCCAAAACCACCAACACCTTTATCAGCATTAATTCCGTAAGGTGGGTCTGTTACTATAAGGTCAACACTATTATCAGGCAACAACTTCAAACCTTCTAAACAATCAATATTATAAATCTTATTCAATTCCAACATCTTCATTTAATCACCACTTCATAGTTTTTTCCATTGCCCAGGTTTAGGCTCAAAAATAACACCCTCATTTTGTAATCTCATCAAAATATCATAAAACTGAGTCTTTGTCATACGATTATTATACAAACAATTATTCTCCAAATCACCCTCATAAATAGTATTTCCCTTTTCAAAAAAGTTCCACACGAAATCAAGGTTAGACATTTTATTTCCAGTAGAAAAGTTTCCAGTGGAAATAATTTCCTTAGAAGGTGTAGGGGGGTTTGTTTCCAGTGGAGTTCCAGTGGAAATATTTTCGTTAGTAGGTTGGTAGGGGTTCATTTCCAGTGGAGTTAAAATAAGCTCATTTTGACCTTCTTTTCGTTTTTGGACACATTGGACACTTTGGACATCGATTTTACCTTCAGACCTATATAGAGGAGCTAAGTGAGATTCAGTGTCCAAAGTGTCCAATGTGTCCAGTAACTGCAAACCATAAACAAAAGTCCACTTAGTCCACTTACCATCATGCTCAACATGCTCACGCTCAATATCAAAACCATCACTCTTCAACAAACGAATAAGACCCTTACGATTAACAGTACGCAAACCACGCTCACTCAAATAAGAATTATAATTATCCTCAAAATCAAAAATAGGAATCTTACCATTAGGATTCTTAACATAATTCTCTTTAATAAAACTATTTATAGGATTACTCTTCTCTTCATACTTCTTCTTACGCTCAAGAATATCTCCCTCATTATGAAAATGACCTCTTTTTATTAAATCAGGTATTAATTTAACACATTCGTAACATAAAAATTCTATTTCTTCATCAGGTATCATGCTTATTATATCGTTTCCTTCAGGAAATTTGTTTGGAAAGTCTATTATCATCCATCTTCTGTAAAAACCATCTGTTTTGTCCATTGTTGGTGGTAGACTATTAGTGTTGATTATTAGTTTTGCGTAGTTTACTGTATCAAAAGGATTTTTGTTTTTGAATTCTACTCCTACTAAGTCTTGTCCGCTAAGTTTTTTTAGCATACTTGTTTTGCTTATTTCTGTAAAGTTTGTTTCTCCCATTTGGCATACTAATTTTTTGTATAATTTTGCTGTTTCAAATCGATTTTCCATTAGTAAGTCTAGTTCTGTACTTATGACGTTTTTTTCTCCTATTATTTTTCTTAGTAGTGATTGGAATACTCCTTTTCCGTTACATCCACTTCCTGTTAGGCAGAATATTCTGTGTAGTGGGTAGTCTTGTATCATGCAGTATGCTATTATTTCTTTTAGTGTTTGTAAGTATTTTTCTCCTACCCATTCGTTAAAAAACTTGTTTATAGTGGGTATTTCTCCTTTTTTACATTTCCATGGTATTGGGTTGGTGTTCCAGTAATTGTGTCTTATTTGAATTTTTTGACCTGTTTTCCAGTCTATTATGGTGTCTTTGAATTGTATCCATGTTTTTGGTACTTCATCTGGTATGTGGTCTCTTCCTACTAGTTTCATTGCTCTGTTTATTTCTCCCCATTCTTTGTTTTTTATTATTATTGAGTTGTTAGCTGCTTTTCTTAGTCCGTTCATTAGTGTTGTTTCGTCTATTATTTCGTAGCAGTTGTCTTTTTTGTTCCAGAACCAGTATAGTCCTGTTTTGTCGTAGAAGAATGTTTGTTTTATCCAGAATTGTTCTGCACTGTTTATTTTGTTGTCTTGATAAACATCCACTGGCAGTTCTTCATATGTGCTATTATCATTTTTGTAGAATTCTTCTACTTTTTTTATTTCTTTTATTCCTGCTTTTTCTTTTAATTCTTTTAGTGTTGTTTTGAAGTCACAATTATTTTTTATCATGTAAAGATTAAATATATCCCCTCCTTCGTCACAATGAAAACATTTCCAAACATCACCTTTAAAGCTTAAACATTTTCCTCCTTTACTGCTATGAAAGGGGCAATTAGTGGGGTTTCTGTCTGTATTAACTCCGTATTCGCTTAATAAACTTTTTATGCTTATTTTACTTTTTATTTCTGATATTAAATTGTCTTCTTCATAGTTTTTTTCATATTCTTTATATTCTTTTTTTTGTTGGTAATTATAAGGTTCTAGTAGAGCTTTTAATTCAGCATAATTTATTTCGTTTATTTGTTCATCTTTATACACTTCGTATTTGTTTCCATTTGGATGGGTACTTCCTGGTGCTACTACCATTTTTCCACTTCCTTGTATGTCCGCTAGTGTTTCTTTGTTTTTGTCTAGTATTTTGTAGCTTTCTGTTTTGTCTGAGTAATAGTATAAATGTAGTAGTCCTCCTCCTGTTTTTACAGTAAAAGTTTTTGGTAGTTTATTTATTATTTTTGTTTGTAATTCTTCGTTGTCAAAGTCTATTATTATTAAGTTGTTGTATCCTCCTATTGTTCCGTAGTTTCCTCCTTTTTCTAGGTGGTTTTTAAGTTTTTCATCGTTGTATTGGTATCCTTTTGTTGTCCATCCTTTTTCTATTGGAAATTTCGTATTTTTATTTATTAAGCAAAATCTCATTCCCTCTTTTTGTAATTCTTTAGGTATCATTTTTTTAGTTTGTTTATTTTTTCTTTTAATTCGTTTATTTCTATTTCTTGTTTTTGTGTTATGTAGTCTATTTTTCCTATTGTTGAGTATATTTCATTTTCTTTTTTTTCTCCTATTATTATGAAGCAGGTGTATTCTGTTTTTTCTTTTTTTATGTTTGTTGAAAATTTTAGGTCTATTATTTCGTCATTGTTTTCTCTTATTTCTTTTATCATATTTTCTACTTCTATGCTAAATTCTTCTTTTCCTTTTTCTGTTATTGTTTGTATTCTTGTTATTTTGTTTTCCATTTTTTTTCCTCTTTTTTTTATTCTTCTTTTTTTGTTAGTTCTGTTAGGAATTGTCTCCAGGTTTTTTGTGCTTTTAGTTTTTCTAGTTCTTCGTATTCTTTGTCTTCTAGTGTTATGTTTAGTGTTTTCATTTTGTTTTTTTCCTCCTTAAAACATTTATCTTTCTTACTTAGTTAGTTGGTTTTATAAATATTTGTGTTTTAGAAAGTTATATTTTGTAAAACCTTCTTTTCCTGTGGAAAAAAACAACAAACCAAAAAATTTATAAACAACAAATATTGAAAGAATTATAAAAATGAACAAAAAATACAATTTTAAAGAATTTAAATCAAACATCTCAATAGTAATAAAAGACCACACATCATCACAAATAAAATCAAAAAGCATAAACCTACTACTACAAGGACAAAACCAACAATGGCTTAAAGAAAAAATAAAAGAAATAATACAAAACGACGAATTCAAAAACGAATACTCATACAACATAAACAACCTAGAAAGAAACAAGAAAAGCCACCTAATAATAATATTCCCAAAAGAAGAACTAAAAACAAAAGATAATAAAACCTGCTCAGTAACATTATACAACACAGACCACCTAACAAACGAAGACATAGAGGAAAAACTAAAAAAATACTTATTAAACGACTCAATAAAAGTAAAAATAATAAGTGAAGGGGGTCAAGATGAACAATAAAATACTGTTATTCACAAGTAACGCATTAACACTCATAATTTTCGTGTTTTTAACGCTTATAACAGGCTTTCAGAAAATATATGAGTCAACACCAATACTAATAGTTTATTGCTTATTATCCTATATAATACCTGTTTTAGGACTGAATTATATAATCAAAGAAAAAACACCCAAAACAAAAGAAAAAATACAGAAAGATAAATTTAATTAATCACCCTTTTTTGCACTCACCTGTAAAATCCTTTTCTTAAATTTATCCTGTATAATTTTTTTTGTTAAAAAAAGAATAAAAAAAAATGAAAAAAACAACCCTAATAATAACAATCATGATGATAATACTAACAAACACAGTAATAGCATCAACACCAAAACCATATATAGACACGACATTTGAAGAATCATACCTAATAAGCGACGACAACCTAGGAGAAATAATAATAAGACTAGACGATTACCAAGAAAGCAACATAACAACCAACACCTTTGAAGTACTAACAGCAGAAAAATATGATGAATTCTACTGGAACGGAAACAGAACAATAAACCTTAACAAAGACAACCTTTCAGAAACACTAATACCAAACACTCACTTCCCATTATTAACAACAGGAACTTACACTTACACAGCATTAAGCGACGGTAACCTAACAGGAGAAATAATCGTCGGAAACCCAAAAAACTTAAACCTAAAAATTAACATAGACACTAACGTTGATGAATCAAAAATAAACCTTGAATACGACAAACAAATATTAATTAGCGACGGTGAAGAAAAGGTAATACCTGTAAAAGTAAACTTTTCATCATACCTATTAAGCAGTAATTATAGTTACAAAATAATAATTACCGACGACAACATAAACCTAACAAAAGAATTAACAGGAACATTCATAATAAAACCAACGTATCTAATAGACGTAGCAAAAAATGATTTACCAACGACAATAGAAACAAGCGTTAACAGTTTCACACAACTAGGAATTATAGAATTAGAAAACAAAGGAAACATCAACATTAACGTAACAACAGACGTTGATGGTGAAAGACCAGAATATTTCAATATAAAATCAAGCTCACTTATTCCGACCAATACAAAAGTATTTTTTCCCGTCATGTTGCAAATACCATCAAATGCTAATGACGGGATTTATAATTATAGCATAAATTTTGTTGGACAAAACTTTACTTACCAACATAAAGTAATACTAAAAATAAAAGATTTAATACTGCCGGAAATATTAAATATTAGTTTTAGCGACGACAGAATATATCGCAACACGACAATGACTGTTATTACAAAAGATAATTTTAACGTTAAAAAAGCAATAGCAATATTTAATACCACCAATACAACGGTGGAGTTGGTTAAAGACCAACAAACATTCCATAAAAACTTTTATCTCAACGAAACAGGAGAAAAAACTTTTCATATATGTATTTACGACGATGCTGATAACGAGTTTTGTGATAATAAAACTTTAAACGTAAAAAAATTAAGTATTATAGACGCTAAAACATCTTTGACTTTTCCTAAAACAAAAATTGGTAAATATTCAAAAATTATGTTATTTAACATAACAGAAGATTTACCCGAACCTATCAACATAACGTTTTTGTCGTTAAAGACAGACACTGTTAATGACACTATTAATTTTGAAAAGTATGAGTTAAACCTTGTTGATGAGGATAATAATAAACAGTTATTAATTATTAATACTACAACTCAATTATTTAAGAAGGGTGTTATTTTTTTAGAGATAAGAAGTGATGTTATAAGGGATAATAATGCTGTTTTAAGAGTTTATTATCCTCTTTTCACGAGGGATAATGAGGATGTTAATGTTGCTTTTAGTTTTGCTGATTATAGTGTTCCTGATAATTTTGAGGATGATAGTTATGGAAAAAAGATTATTTGTGAGAGTCACGACGAAGGAAACATAAATGATTCAGAAATTATTTGTAAGATTAGTTATCCTATAACTACAGAGATTGGTTCTTTGAGTTTTCCAACTACTATTAACGAGCAGAATTTGCAAGAAGAAATTTTTGAGAAGGAAAAAGAAGTTATTGAGAAGAAGCTTAATAAGTATTCTTTATTATTCACTAGTGCAATAATGGTTTTATTGTTAGTTTTTGGTTTATTAATTTATGTTATTAAGTTTCAACCTTATTTTAGGTTTAGGGTTAAAGAGAGTAAAGGTGATTAAATAAAAATGAGCAAGAAAAATCCATTATTCGTCTGTCTTGACGACAACACATTCGGAACATTTGTGAAAATGGAAGATAAAGACGCAGAAGAAGGATACGTTTTCTTATGGTACGTACCATTTAACAGCGTAAAAAAAACAATGTACCCACGACAAATAAGACTACAAGACATCCATTCAATAAGTGCTCCAACAAGTAGAACACCAGGAATAGAACCAGAAGTAAAATACGTTTACAGCGGAAAAGAACACAGCCTACTAAAAAACATTATAGGAGACTTACAAAAAAAGAAAATTGATGATTTAATGAAGGAGCTTAACAGTCTAAAACTAAAACTTTCAATGAAAGAACAAGACCTAAGAGACAGTAGCGAAAGCGTAGAAAAAGCTGTTAAGATGAGCAGTAACATCCGTAAAGCAATGAAGACCAGCGACGATAACGAAGTTGCTGATTTTAATTCTTTCCGTCGAAGAATAGGAGGAATATAATATGAGCGAAGACAAAGAAAAAGACCCTTTCAAAAAGAATTTTACCGTCAATAAAGGAGAGAATTATAATAAGATTCAGTCAATACTTCAAGACTTAAATAATGTTAGTATAAGTAATCATAATCAACAAAAATGGTTTGATAAAGTAATGAGTCAATCAGACTTAATTATGATTAGAATAGACGAAGAAACCGATGATTATATTTCTCAACAGAAAAAACGTGACGAGGAGATGAGTAGTGAGAGAACAGAAGAGGCTATAAGAAATGGTCTTGTTCCTATAAAACTTTTTGAGGCTGTCGCTGAAATGCTTATGAGAACAAAAAGCATTATAAGTTGGAAGACTATAGAGACAGAATTATTCAAACAATTAAGTATTCGTCTTAACGAAAGCTTGGCTCAGACTAAGGCTATTGATATTAAAACTGAAGCTTTAAAGGAGATGCGAGAGCTTGATAAGAATAAGTCTGATTTGGAGATGAAGAGAACTCAGATGATGATTGATGTTTTTAAGGACGGTATGAGTCATATGATTAATAATTTTACTCTCGAGATTAAAGATAATAATTCTATTATCGTCGGTACTGTTAATAAATTGAGTAATAATTATATTGATTTGTTAAAGTATCTTGTTGAGAATAATATTTTGTCGTCTAAGACCGCTAAGAGCCTCGTCGACAAAAATGATTTAATTGTTACTAAGAGAGAGTTGCCTAAGTTTTCTCAAGAGGAAAAGGTTGTTAAGAAGAGTAAACCAAAAGTTGTTGAGAAAGAAGTTGACGAGGATGATGAGGATAATGATTCTTCTGTTGATGATGATGAAAGTTTTTTAGAGGCTTTCCAGAAGAGCAGACAAAAAGATAATATGGAGGATAATGAAAATGACGACTGATAAACAAATTATTTTAGAAAAAATATTGTTCAGAGAATTAGCTGATAAATGGGCGAGCCTTTTTTTAATGTCATTCTTCACAGCGATTATATGGGGTTTGTCATTACTTTATCAGGGTTTACCAATAATGTTCATTCAAAGTGTTGCAGTGACAGTTTTATTTGCAGGAATATTTACAATAACATTTTATTACATTGACTATAAAAAATTAAAGAAGGAGATAAAATGATTATTTGTCGACGGTACGAGGTTGTTAAGACTGATAACGGTCTTAGTAGAGTTATGGATAAAAGTTTTATTCTTAAATGGAAGAATAATAATCCACCAATAGAAGAAGTATTTGACGCTTCAGATTGGAAAGAATACTTATCGTCTTATAAACAGAATGGTTTGAAGCTTAAAAGATTTAGTAGTCTCGGTAACACTTTTGTTTATCATGTTTTTTATTTTGGTGCTCCAAAAGGTTTAGTAAAAGAAATAAAAGGAACTGGTGGTAGTATTTTTAATTTATTCCCAGGATATGACGACACTTTAAAACCTAAGAAAATAATTAAATATGGATTGTTAAAATGATTGTTTGTTTATCAAGTGTTTGGACTACAATAATAGTTTATGCTGTTTTGTTTAACACTTTCTTATTAATAGGTTTTTATTTTAGCGAGAGTGATTTTAAACAAATGATGATTATTACAGTTTTGTTTCAGATAGTTTTATTGTTGATAGTTCCTTTATTGTTAAAAGGTTTAAGCGGTGTTTGTTAATATGAAATGGTTTCCAATAATACTAAGTGCCATAATAGTTGCTTTATTCATATTCGTGATAAAAGCCAAACTATTCGATATTTACATGGCATGGTACTTTTTCATAACAACAATAGTTTATATAGTAGGAATAATAATTCTTTTCGTTCTAAAAAAACTCGAGATGGACAAAGTAGACGAGATGAATAATGTTAAGAAAAGTTTTGACTATTGCTGGAGAATAGCTAATAACAAAATAAAAAATATGCCTGGAAGCATGGGATTATTATGGGAACAAGGATTTAGCAAAAGCAGTCACCTAAAAGAATACACCAACCCATTTAATAGGAAACCATCACTTTATAGAAGCTTTGAAGCATTACTTTTACCGACGAGAAAAAACTGCGTAATAATAGTTGATGTAGACAAAGAAGACATCGCAATGTTTGACAGTAATCCATCAGCGGAACTTGTCGAGAATCACTTTAAAGACTTTGACCCTTTCAACGCTAAGAACCTTTATTCACAAGAATCAAATATGTACCGTCGTTATGGTGATAAGTATCGTCGGAGAAATAAAGGTATAAGCATAAATATTGGTGACGATGACAGAACAACATCTATGGGTGGAGGTTTTAGTAGACCTGATGATTTTGTCGACGACGCAACAGACTTTTAGAAAAAATGGAATCTTTAAATCATCTTAAAAATTTGGGAACAGATTATTTTAAAAATAATTTGTTCAAAGAAGAAGAAGTTGTTGTTAAGTATAGTCATAATTATCTTGCAATAGGCAAAACTGTCGACGAAAAAATATTTTATCTTGATTTAAAACAACCAGTAAGAATGATGTTTGTAGCATTCACGGGAGCTGGTAAAACTTTTCTTATGAGAGGAATGATGGACAGGTTATCGACGACAAAAAGAGCTAACGTCATATTAACTGATATTAAAGACGAGTTTAAATACAGTATTTTTCCTTGTCAAAAAAAGTTTCATAAATTATTATTAGAAAACGAGAAACCAACAGGACTTAACATTGCTCCTTTCAGACCGACTTATTTTCAAACCTTCGACGATAAACTACCAAAAAATAATCAATGGTTTAGTATTAACATTCAGGATATGACAAGAGCAGACTTCATGACATTATTAGACGTTGAAAGTATGAACGCTGTTCAACAAGCAGTAATGGAAATAATCTTTCAAAAGTTTAAAGAAAGAATAGAGAGTAATCCTGATAATTTTGATTTATCAGAATTTGACGAGATAATAGACGATATAGAAGATATGAAGAAATCAACCGCCAGTAGTCTTAAGATGAGATTTGCTGGTTTGTATAATAGTAAGTTTTATGATAAGAATTTTCAACGTAATGTTGTTAAGTTCATTAAGCATGATTGGATTCCTACTTATAATCTTGAGGGTTTTGAGAATTTTGGTCGTAAGGGTGGTTTTAAGTTTACTGAGAGCTTGTTGAATATGGAGTTGCAGAAGATTATTAATGCTCGTCGTAAGAATAAGATTAAGCCTATTTTTATTTGGATTGATGAGGGTGCTAGGTTTCTTGCTAAGGGTATTAATTCATCTTTTAAGTTTGCTGTTCAGGAGTCTTTTGAGGTTGACCGTCGTTATAATGTTAATTATGCTGTTGCTACTCAAGATATTGATAGTATGGAAGACCGTATGATTAAGCAGTGTCGTTATCTTTTTATTGGTGGTAGTTGTGATGCTTCTACTATTCGTGCTTGTCTTATGAGTACTGGTCTTACTCGTAATCAGCAGATTGCCTTTAATGACAGCATCCGATGGAAGAAGAAGCTTCGTGCTAATAAGCATTCATGGCTTGTCATAGATACTTTGGTTGGCAGGTTGGATATTGTTATACCTTTAGCTCCACTTTCAAAACACGCTGAGGCTGGTATGAGTGATTAATTTTCAAAAATATATTTTTATGGAGGTGATTATTTTATGAGTAAATATAGAATTGCTATACAACGGTATGATGATTTTACTAATAAGCCTGTTGAGTTTGCTAATATTATTGTTCATAGTAAGTGCAAAATTGCTGGTTTTAAGAAGAAAATCGTTGATAAGTGTGGTTTTGATGAAGAACTAAAAATGGAATTATAAGAAAAAAATAAAAAACATTTATAAATAAATATAATAATATTTATTGTAAAATGGGATTTATTAAAAATTTAGGAAAATATTTTTTAGTCGGGGGCAAAGCCTTCGTTGGTTTAGTGATAGGCGGAGTCCTCTTTTGGATATTTAGTGCTTTCTTAATGGCTCTTCTTGGACAGTTCGCAATATTTGTTGCTCTAATCATGTTATTACTATGGTTTATTAGTGTCGGTTGGACTTTTAAAACATTATGGGGTTGGAAATGAAAAATGTTTTGTTTATTGTGTAATAATAAGATGTTGAATTTTGTCACTCATTATGTATGTCCTGCTTGTGGGCATACAGAAGTGATGACTAATAGAGGATAAAATAATGATTAATAATGATTTGGAGGAATACTTAATCAATAAAGCATGGTCTATTCGTAGAAATGGAGAATTTTTAGATTGGGAGACTGTTCGTGATGATATATAAAGTAAAAATAGAAAAACAAGTATTCAAATATATTAATAAACTTGGTAGAAAAGAAGAACTATCTTTTAAAAAAAGATTTGATGAACTCCAACATAATAAAAAAGGTTATAGATTATTAGATGTTTTTAAAAACATTGAATTATGGGAACTTCGTTGTAGTTCTCATAGAGTTTATTACACTGTTGAAAACGGTTTTATAGTCATAGAAAACATTGAGTATGATGGTAATATTAATGTTGATAAGGCAGGTAATAAAAATACTCAAAATAAAGATATTGTTTTTTTAAAAAAGAAAATGAGGTCTAATTAATAATGGTTAAGAAGAAGAGTTTGTTGAAGTGGATTATTTTTTTGTCAATAATAATACTCTCTATGATAACATTATGGTTTATAGGTTATAATAATGATTACCCTTTCTTATTGGGTTGGTCGCAAGAAATAGGTGGAGCATCTGCTATTTTATTAATAATTGCTATTTATCTCCACAAAAGAGGATAGAAAATAGGTGAAATGAAAAATGGGTCGTTGGAAAAAAACGGAAAATAAACAATATGATACTATAATATGGGATTATGTCGAAATGAGAGAAGGAAAAGAGTTTTATACTAACAACAAAATAATTCTTAGTCCTTACGAATATTCATCAACAAACAGGTGGCAAGTACAAGCATTTATGGGTTATGAAATAAGACCTGGTTATTTTCCAACAAAAGAAAAAGCTTTAGCTTATGCTATGAAAATAAAAGAAACTTACTCTTAAAAAAGGTGAAATAAAATTATGGCTAAGAATACAGGAAAAAGGATTTTATTGGCTATTACCGTCGGAATAATAAGTATTATGACTTTCGCATTATGGAATCTTATTAATACTGCAGTCGAAGATTTACTATTATGGCTTGGAATAACTAATTCTTACGCTCAATTCAGTGCTATATTTGTTGGTGGTTTATTACTAATTATGGTTGTTTATTTGTTTGTTAGAAAAAAGTTTAAGTTATGGAACATATTAAAAGACGTGTTCCAATTATAATAGGAGGAATAAAATTAAAATGGCAAAAATGAAAACTTTGGATTGGATTGCGATAACACTTCTTATCGTCGGTGGAATAAACTGGGGATTAGTAGGACTATTCGACTTTAACCTAGTAACATTCCTATTTGGTAAGTGGGATATGTTTGTAAAAATAATTTATACAATAGTAGGATTAAGTGGTCTTTACTCAATATACACTTTGAGCAAATTATAAGACGATAAAAAATGAAGCAGAAAACAAAAAATATTTTATTATTTTTATTTTATTTAACACTATTAATAATAGATATTATAATACCTGACCCGTTACCATTTGTTGACGAGTTAATATTAGCCTATTTTACAGGTTTAACAGGAAAAAAATCATTGAGGTAAAAGAATGAATTTTTTTAAGATGATATGGAGAGGATTAAAAAATGTTTTTAGCAAGGGAAAACTCGCTTTAATAATAAGTATTGGCGTTGCTGGGAGTATTTTAGTCGCTAACAGCATTATTAATTGGTTGCCAGAAATAGTTTCTAACACTTTCCAATTATTAATGGGTTTAGGATTAATAATATTAGCTGGATGGTTATCATCAATGCTCATTAAGAGGAGGTGAAAAGAAAATGTCTTATTTTAAAAGGTTTATTGAATGGCAAAACTATGCTCATTACATATTATTAGCTGGATGGGTTTACTTATGGCACGCACTTCCCTATAATGAAATTGTTGAACAAGCTTATATTAATAACCCAATAACAGGAATTATTGGTTTAATACTTTGGTGGAGTTTAGGATTATTAGTCGGTGATAGTCTTATTCATGGTTTATTTTATGTTCTACCAAAACCATTCAGATGGAGGGATTGATAAAATGAAGAAAATATTTTTATTAATTTTATTGACTGTACTATTGAGTTTATCAGTTAATGCTCAACAAAACGGTCTAATAAAAAAAACAGATATAAATTATTCTCAAGTAAAAATTCAAGGTTTAGAAAACGCTGTTTACCGAGTAAGAAGTGAAGAACAAAAAAGTTATATGGAACTGGTCATGAACAAGGTACAGGAGAAACAACAATTAAGACTTAACAAATTAGAAACCCTAACTATTGACACAAATGATTTTGACGTTGTTGAAGCTACTGGTTATCAAGAAGACAAACTCTTTGGCGTAATAAAACTCAAACATCAACACAAATATCAAATTGATGACGAGGGCAACGTTTATAGGGTAAGGTCAGTTTTTAATTGGATGTGGGTAGAACAAAATGATTGATTATGGTTATAAATTTGTTAGCAACACTAAAAGGAAATGTGATGTTGTAAGGGATGATTATCCTGATAGTTGTCATGATTTTATGAGTAATAATTGGATATTAAAAAAATATTGTCCATAAACGTCTTTAGTCACCTCTTTCCCCTCGATAAGTTCATCTTCTGTCTTACCGAGGGGTTTATTTATAATTAATAAAATTTATAAATAATAGAATCAATAATTATTTTTATGTTTAAAAAAAAGATTAAAGGAACGGTCATCAATAAATGCGTATTTTGCAATAAAAGACCAGAAACAACCGTTAATTCTCAAGGATTTAATTGTTGTATAAAATGTCGCCATAAAAACATTGAAGCTAAATGTCATGTTTGTGGTAGTTTTATGGAAGTAAAGAAAGGTTCTTACGGAGCTTATTTTAAGTGTTATGATAATTGTAGTTTGTTGAATGTTCATAAGCTTAACGAGTTGGGTTTGGTTAGTGTTTATGAAAAAATACCCTTAATTATAAAGAAAAAATAAAAAACATTTATAAATAAATAATAATATATTTTATACTATGTTATACAAAATAGAAATACACGAAAAACAAAGAATAATCTACGAGGACGAATACGAAGCATCAAACCCTCAACAAGTAATAAATTATATATCGCCAAACCTACAAAAAACCTTCCAAGGAGAAATATACTTAATGAACAAAAGAGGAGAATTCTGGCATTACCTAATAAACAATAAAACAAGAGACATAATATTAGTCGGAAGAAACAAAAACCTACCATTCAACTCAACAACAATAAAAATGGTAATGTATAATAACACTTCAATAAAAGAAGCCATAATTGAAGAAAAAAACCTTGGAGGAATAAAATGACAAAAAACAAATTCGGAAAATATCTAATAATAAGCGTTATCCTATTAGCAATAATAACGGCATTATATATAGGGAACAAAACAGGAGCATTATCAACAATAGGAACACAACAAATAGACCTAAAAGTAAACAACGATTTCGTTGATAGCAAAAACATACAAGGGTACATCACAGAAGAACAATACATGGACTGCGACTGGGTATATAGTTATTGTCGTGATAAAGATTTAGATTGCACACAAAGTTTATATGTAAGATTTAACGAGGAAGATTGTAATGTAGATGACCGTTCATGCACCAAAATATGTATAGACGATGATAATGATTTTGGAAATGAATGTGCTGATAAACTATTACAAACCTGTCAACCAATACAAAATACTATAAGTTTTGAATGTCCTGGAAATCCAACAGCAACACCAATACCTTTTAATTCTTACATATGTGTTAATGATGACACAAGTGCTTATGCTTGTCAAGGCGGTGGTTACGCTTGTGAAACAAAAGACACAATACCATACTACAATTATTACTGCGATTTCAACAAGGATGAAAGCTTCGTAAAATGTCAAACTGGATGCGACGTAACAACAGGTCTTTGTAAAGAAGGATTCAGAGAATGCAGTGAAGGATTTAGAAAATGCGATGATAATAACGTTTTAGTATGCAATAATGGAGTTTGGAAACAACAAGAATTATGCGGTGATTTATCATGCGTAGAAAGAAGTGCAACTTACGCTAATTGCGAAGAAGAAACAAGATACTGTATAAACAATAATTTTGAATGTATAAAATCAAGCAGTAATTTAGAATTATGCTTTGACTCACTTGAAGAATGTAATAATGGAATACCATTATGGTGTTACACAGATAATTCTTGTATATTAAGATATGGTGAATGTCAAGACGGAGAATTATACGTTAAAAGCACAGACCCATTAGTTGCTGAACAAACTTGTAAAGAGAAAGTTTCTTGTTCATCAGATTCATCATGCGATGATGGTTATATCTGTGTTTCAGGAAAATGCTCTCTTGGAGAAAGAAGTTGTACTCCAATATTATCTTATGACGGATTAACAATTATTCCAAGCTTCGGAAGTCGTGACGCAACATTTTTAGAGGGATTAATTGGTAAGGATAAGGTTAGTTGTATTAGTAGCATTGGAATGATAATGTTTTTGATAGGAATAATAGCTTTAATATCATTGCCTACTTTTACTTATCAGATGGCTAAGAAACAATTTAATAAGACATCAGCGGTTATTAGTTTAATACTTTCATTTATAGTTGCTTTCGGGCTTTATATTTGGATTATTAACTTTTTAGCAACAACATTGGTGACTTTGATTATTATAGGGGTTGTTTTATTAATCATTTATGGGTTGATAAGATTATTTTTTAAAATATGAGGATAAAATAAAATGGCAAGATATAAATTAAGTGTTCCACCAACAATGGAAGTAGGTTCATATACGAGTATAGTCAGCGATAGTATGCAATCAAAAGAACAAGATGCATTACAGGATTATAATTCTGCAAGGGAGTATGATGGTTTAAAACCTTTAAAACGTATGCCTAACGGAACAAGATATATTCGTATAGAAGATTAATTATGAAAGAAAGCCTTTATTATGACGGTGGAGCTATTGTTAGCGAGAGCGAGGACTTCGACTTAAAAATCGAGAGTAATAGAGGTATTTATATTCGTTATCATCGTGGAGACCGTAAAAGTAAGCAGTACAAAAGTATTAATCGAGAGATTGATTATGGTCTTATGCGTGATGAGAAAAAACTTTTTATTTTAGAGCTTAGAACAAAGATAAGGGAGAAACTTATGAAGACAGATTATTATAGCGAGGAGGAAGCTAAGAAGTTAAAAGACGATGATAGCGAAGAACAAGAACAAATTGATAATGATGATGTTGATGAATCGGAGGATTAAATAAAAATGGCAAGAATTCAGAAAGGTATGTATGCGGTTGTTAATCCAAAAATAACGAGCGACCCTTATAATCTTAAAGGTAAAAGAGTTTATGTTGTTAAAGTTCGTGGAGGAGTTGCTAGTGTTGTTTGTTCTGGTGGAAGAACAGGGCTTTATTCAACCGATACACTTATTGGTCTTAAAGATTATCAAAAAATTTATAAATAGTATTAAACATAACTTTTTTTGTGGGTAAGGCTTTTTTGAGGTTGATGTTCCCCCCAAGAGAACAAATATTTCTAAAATTTCCCCTTACCCATGTTTATTCTATAAAAAACGAAGTGCTTATTTGACTAAAATACCCTGTCTTTTTTGTTAAAATAAGCCTATGGAAATAACCATAAAATTTATAAATACTAACAACATAAATAATTATATGGATTTTATAAAATATCTTCATGGTGTAAGAAAAAAAAACGGTGACAAACTAACACCCGTAACAATTGAAAACTACTCATATCTAATTAACCAATACGAAAAAGAATTATCCCAACTAAAAGAACCAGACGACATAATAAATTATATGAACGAAGAAATAAAAAAAAGACGCTCATTCGTATTAATGGCATCATTTAGAAGTTACCTAGGATATAGAGGATTTGATGTCACATCAAAAATGTCCATAGCCAATCGTTTAGAAAAACCAAAAGAAATTCGAGCCAACGCCAGTAAAAGCATGAGATTTTTACAAAGCAAACTTTTAAGCAGAGGAGAGCTTAAAAGACTTTTTTCAGAAGTAAAAACTGATAAAGACAAATTAATCATAAGCGTTCTTTATGACACTGCTGGAAGGGCAAAGGAAATAATGAATATTAAATACGGTGATATAGTTTTTACCAATCCTCAAGAAAAGGAATTGTTATCAAAAGGTATTTATGCTTCTATTAGCATATTAGGAAAGGGACAGAAGAGTAGAACTGTTTATTTTGGTAAAACAACCGTTAAACTTATTTATGAATTAACGAAGGGATTGTTTAATAATAATGATTATTTGATACGTTTTTATAAAAATGATGGTAAGGAATATAAATTTCAAAAAGACCAATTGTATAAGTATATAAAGAAGATTCATAAGAAGATTTTAGACCGTCATGTTCATCCTCATTGTTATCGTCATACTAAGCTTACTCATATGTGTGATGATGGTGCTGAGTTATTAAATGTTAGTAAGTATGCTGGTCATACTACTATTAAGACGACAGAGATTTATCTTCATGTTTCAACGAATGCTGGTATGAAGGGTTTTGCTTCGTCAAAAGACATAATGGGTGATTAAAGATGATTGATGATTTTACTTTGGAGTTTAAGCTTCATGGATTTACTTTTCGTTATAGGGTTAAGGATTATTTTGGTTTTGCTATTTTGAAAGTCTCTTTTTTTAATTCTTTGACTTTGAGAATTATTCATGGTATGAGTAAGCGTGGTTATAAGCTTTTGAGTGTTGACCATAGTACGATGTATTTCTCTAAAAATTAACTATATTTTTTTATACCTTTATAAATGTAGTAGGTTTTAGTTTTTCAACACGAATGGCTTTTAATAATGTATTAAAAGCCAATATGAATAAATCAGGTAAAATATGTGCGTTTTTAAGCCTTAATTATGCAGAATTCGACGTTTTCAAAAATTATAAGAAAAATATAATCCCTACAAGGAGCTATTTATAAAAGTTTCGGTTTCATTTATAAATGTTGAGTTAGAAGAAACAACCTCACTCGCTCCACCAAAACTATAACCAAAATAATGAATATTAAGAAGAACCGACTCCCAATTAGAAACAAGAAGAAACAAACCATCCTTAACAGGGATAATAGTTATACCACCATTCAAACCAAAATCAACAGCCATCTCAAAAAGAAAAACAAGAATAAGACTAAAAGCATAAGCACCCCAACGAGCCTGACTACCAGTCCAAGCAATAAGAGCATTACCAACCCATTTAATAAAAAAGAAAAGAATAACAAGGCTTGACACAATACCGATGAAACTTCCAAAAGTATAAAGGGGACTATTGTTCATAGCAAGAGTGACGTTGGTGTTTATGGTTTTTTCTGCCATGAATAATTGTTTAATAAGCTCTTCAAATGCAGGTCTTATTCCTATTTTTGAAGTGTTAATGATAAATGTTGTTATGACGAATAATCCTGCTATTCCTGGTGGAATAATATTCTTTGCTTTGACGATTAATTCAAAGATTTTTTTTATAAGCCATAATAATCCTCTCATCTTATTATATATAGGGTGGTTGGTATTTATAAATTTTATTATTGAATTATAAAAAAAATATAAATAAAATTTATAAATAAATATTATTAAATATGTTTAATATAGTTTAAATTAAAGGTTAAAGGGTTGGAAGTCAGTAAAGTCAAAAAAAATTAATCCTCAAAAAGGTTTTTTTGACCGAGCAAACTTACCTTTGAACATAATTTAAACGGAGGAAAAACCAAAATGGCAAAAAATAGTCAGGTGCTATGGGGAGTTTTTGTAGGAGCAATAATCGTCGCGATATTAGGCGGATTATTCGTATTCAACGGAAGCTTCTCAACAACCCAACCACTCGACGAAACAGGA
>Ga0209607_1001199_pt1 | contig 21873 bp, 13 predicted proteins | sample AD_UKC117_MetaG_FD_184413 | JGI IMG/M metagenome (GOLD analysis project Ga0209607, IMG submission 184413) | Active sludge microbial communities of municipal wastewater-treating anaerobic digesters from Hong Kong - AD_UKC117_MetaG (SPAdes)... | ecosystem: Engineered > Bioreactor > Anaerobic >... | reverse complement strand
TGCACGCCGCTTTTCGCTCGGTATTCCCCATCGTCAGCTATTCGGGCAACGCGCGGCTGGAGTATGTCAGCTATCGGCTGGGCGAACCGGTGTTCGACGTCCGCGAATGCCAGTTGCGCGGACTGACCTACGCCGCGCCGCTGCGAGTGCGGCTGCGGCTGGTACTGATGGACAAGGACGCCGAGGCCGGTACCCATAAGATCAAGGACATCAAGGAAAACGAAGTCTACATGGGCGAACTGCCGCTGATGACCGATAACGGCACCTTCGTCATCAACGGCACCGAACGGGTGATCGTCTCGCAGTTGCACCGCTCGCCTGGCGTGTTCTTCGATCACGACAAGGGCAAGACGCACTCCTCCGGCAAGCTGCTGTTTTCGGCACGCGTCATCCCCTACCGCGGCTCCTGGCTGGATTTCGAATTCGATGTCAAGGACATCGTATACGCGCGCATCGACCGTCGCCGCAAGCTGCCGGTCACCATCCTGTTGCGGGCGCTGTTCGACGAGCCCAATCCGAACGATCCCAACGCCATTAGCGTCAACGAGCGGATTCTCGGTCTCTTCTTCGACACCAACACGGTCCGGATCGAGGACGATCAGTTCCACCTAGATCTGGTGCCGGAGCGTCTGCAAGGCGAAACCGCCGGTTTCGACATCATGATCGGGGATCGCGTGCTGCTCAAGGCGGGCGAGCGCGTCAAGGCCAAGCACGTCCGCGACCTGGACAAGGCCGGCGTGCAACGCTTGCGAGTACCGAGCGAATATCTGGTCGGCAAGATCCTGGCTCACGACCTGCGTGATCCAGAAACCGGTGAGCAACTGGCGCAGGCCAACGACGAATTGACACCGGACAAGTTGGAAAAAATCCAGGTCAGCGGCATCACCGAATTCCAGACCTTGTATGTCAATGAGGTCAATCGCGGCCCGTACTTGTCCAATACCTTGCGCGCCGACCCGACCCGCAGTCAGTGGGACGCCCAGGTGGAAATCTATCGGATGATGCGCCCTGGCGAACCGCCGACCAAGGATGCCGCTCAACGCCTGCTGCACGATCTGTTCTTCTCGGCCGAGCGCTACGATCTATCCGATGTCGGACGCATGAAATTCGATAGCAGGGTCAGTCATCGGCGGGCGCCGATGCCGGGCGTGCCGACCAAGGAACACCCGCCCGGGGTGTTATCCATGGAAGACATTCTGGCCGTGCTCAAGGTGCTGATTGACATCCGTAACGGCAACGGTCAGGTCGATGACATCGACCACCTTGGCAACCGCCGCATCCGCTGCGTCGGCGAGATGACCGAAAACGTGTTCCGAATCGGCCTGGTCCGGGTCGAGCGCGCGGTCAAGGAGCGGCTGAGCCTGGCCGAATCCGAAGGGCTGACCCCGCAGGACCTGATCAACGCCAAGCCGGTCGGCGCCGCCATCAAGGAGTTCTTCGGTTCTTCACAGCTGTCGCAGTTCATGGACCAGAACAATCCCTTGTCCGAGGTCACCCACAAACGCCGAGTGTCGGCGCTGGGGCCCGGCGGCCTGACCCGCGAGCGAGCCGGATTCGAGGTGCGCGACGTGCACGCCACCCACTACGGCCGGGTCTGCCCGATCGAAACCCCGGAAGGCCCGAACATCGGCCTGATCAACTCGCTGGCGGTCTATGCCCGCACCAACGCCTACGGCTTCCTGGAAACGCCCTATCGGCGAGCGGTGGATGGCTGCGTCACCGACCAGATCGACTATCTGTCGGCCATCGAGGAAGGCCAGTACGTCATTGCTCAGGCCAACGCCCCGCTCGATCCCGACGGGCGACTGACCGACGAGCTGGTCTCCTGCCGCCATCTGAACGAATTCACCCTGACCGCTCCGGACAAGGTGCAGTACATGGACGTGTCGCCCAAGCAAATTGTCTCGGTAGCGGCGGCGTTGATCCCGTTCCTGGAGCACGACGACGCCAACCGCGCGCTGATGGGCTCCAACATGCAACGTCAGGCCGTGCCGACCCTGCGCGCCGAAAAGCCGCTGGTCGGCACCGGCATGGAGCGGATCGTGGCACGCGATTCCGGGGTATGCGTGATCGCCCGTCGCGGCGGACGGGTGGATTCGGTGGATGCCGGCCGCATCGTGGTACGAGTCAACGATGCCGAAACCGAAGCCGGCGAACCAGGCGTGGATATTTACAACCTGACCAAGTACACCCGTTCCAATCAGAACACCTGCATCAACCAGCGACCGTTGGTCCACGTCGACGACATCGTGGCGCGCGGCGACGTACTGGCCGACGGCCCATCGACCGATCTGGGTGAGTTGGCGCTGGGCCAGAATCTGCTGGTCGCCTTCATGCCCTGGAACGGCTACAACTTCGAGGACTCGATCCTGATCTCCGAGCGAGTGGTGCAGGAAGACCGTTTCACCACCATCCACATCGAGGAACTGTCCTGTGTCGCCCGCGACACCAAGCTGGGTCCCGAGGAGATTACCGCCGATATCCCCAACGTCGGCGAAAGCGCGCTGGCACGGCTGGACGAAGCCGGCATCGTCTATATCGGCGCCGAAGTCAAGGCCGGCGACATCCTGGTCGGCAAGGTCACGCCCAAGGGCGAGACCCAATTGACGCCGGAAGAAAAATTGTTGCGGGCGATCTTCGGCGAGAAGGCTTCGGATGTGAAGGACACCTCGTTGCGGGTTCCTTCGGGCATGGACGGCACGGTGATCGACGTCCGGGTATTCACGCGCGACGGGGTGGAAAAGGATTCCCGTGCCCAGCAAATCGAGGAAACGGAACTGAAACGGATCCGCAAGGACCTGAACGACCAGATGCGGATCCTGGAGGACGACCTGTACCAGCGCATGGAGCGGATGCTGGTCGGTCAAACGGCCGAAGGTGGACCTCATGGCCTGCATGGCGGCGCGACCGTCACGCTCGAGTATCTGAGCGCCCTACGGCGCGAGCAGTGGTTTCACATTCGGATGCAAGCCGAGGAGTTGAACGAGCAACTGGAAAAGATCAATCGGCAACTGGATCAGCAGCGCAAGGATTTCGACCAGAAGTTCGAGGAAAAACGCCGCAAGCTGACCCAGGGCGATGACTTGGCTCCAGGCGTGCTCAAGATGGTCAAGGTCTATCTGGCCGTCAAACGCCGCGTCCAGCCGGGCGACAAGATGGCCGGCCGTCACGGTAACAAGGGCGTGGTGTCGATGATCGTGCCGCAGGAAGACATGCCTTATCTGGAAGATGGCACACCGGTCGATATCGTGCTGAATCCGCTGGGAGTGCCCTCGCGGATGAATGTCGGCCAGGTGCTGGAAACCCATCTGGGCTGGGCCGCCAAGGGCCTGGGCATCAAGATTGGCCGCTTGCTGGACGCGCAGGCACAACTCGCCGACGCGCGCGCGCTCCTGGATCGGATTTACAACCAGATTGGCGGGCAAAGTGTCGATTTTCGGCAGTTCGACGACACGGAGCTACTGGCGCTGTGCCGTAACCTGCGCGGCGGCGTGCCGATCGCCACACCGGTATTCGACGGCGCCACCGAGGAGGAAATGCGAGAGTTGCTGCGGCTGGCGGGGCTCTCGGAAACCGGTCAGAGCACACTGTACGACGGTCGCACCGGCGATCCCTTCGAACGACCGGTGACAGTCGGCTATATGTACATGCTCAAGCTGAACCACCTGGTGGACGACAAGATGCATGCCCGCTCAACCGGTCCTTACAGCTTGGTCACGCAGCAGCCGCTGGGCGGCAAGGCGCAATTCGGCGGCCAGCGCTTCGGCGAAATGGAAGTCTGGGCGCTGGAAGCCTACGGTGCGTCCTATACCTTGCAGGAAATGCTGACGGTGAAATCGGACGACGTCAACGGCCGCACCAAGGTCTACAAGAACATCGTGGACGGTAACCACCGGATGGAAGCCGGCATGCCTGAATCGTTCAACGTGCTGGTCAAGGAAATCCGTTCCCTGAGTATCAATATCGAGCTGGAAAGCGATGTGGCGCCGCCGACGCGCAACGAGTGAGGCCGCCGGACCCGCCGCCGGCCGTGGCGGCGTCATGCAATCCTGTGGGTGAGAGATGATGAAAGAGCTGCTGAACCCGTTCAAGACCTTCGACGAGGTCGAGGACTTCGACGCCATCCGCATCGGGCTAGCCTCGCCGGAGATGATCCGGGCCTGGAGCTGCGGCGAGGTGAAGAAACCCGAGACCATCAACTATCGGACCTTCAAGCCGGAGCGCGACGGGCTGTTCTGCGCCAAGATCTTCGGCCCGACCAAGGACTACGAGTGCCTGTGCGGCAAGTATAAGCGACTCAAGCACCGTGGGGTGGTCTGTGAGAAATGCGGGGTGGAAGTCACGCTGGCCAAGGTGCGGCGCGAGCGGATGGGCCATATCGAACTGGCCAGCCCGGTGGCCCATATCTGGTTCTTGAAATCGCTGCCCTCGCGCATCGGCTTGCTGCTGGACATGACCCTGCGCGACATCGAGCGGGTGCTGTATTTCGAATCTTACGTGGTCATCGACCCCGGCATGACGCAAACGCTGGAAAAAGGTCAGATGCTCACCGACGAAGCCTATCTGGACGCGGTCGAGCAGTACGGCGACGAGTTCGATGCTCGGATGGGGGCCGAGGCGGTTCACCAGTTGCTGCATACGCTGGACTTGAAAGAACTGGTGGTGAAACTGCGCCAGGAAATCCTCGAATGCAGCTCCGAGACCAAACTCAAGCGCTTGTCCAAGCGCCTCAAGCTGGTGGAATCCTTCCTCAACTCCGGCAACAAGCCGGAGTGGATGGTATTGACCGTGCTACCGGTACTGCCGCCCGATCTGCGGCCGCTGGTGCCACTGGACGGCGGGCGCTTCGCCACCTCCGACCTCAACGACCTCTACCGCCGGGTGATCAACCGCAACAATCGGCTCAAGCGACTGCTGGAACTCTCGGCCCCGGACATCATCGTCCGTAACGAGAAACGCATGTTGCAGGAAGCGGTCGACTCGCTGCTGGACAACGGCCGCCGCGGGCGCGCCATCACCGGCAGCAACAAACGACCGCTGAAGTCGCTGGCCGACATGATCAAGGGTAAGCAGGGCCGCTTCCGCCAGAATCTGCTCGGCAAGCGGGTGGACTACTCCGGCCGTTCGGTGATCGTGGTCGGCCCCACCCTGCGTCTGCACCAGTGTGGGCTGCCGAAGAAGATGGCGCTGGAGCTGTTCAAGCCGTTCATCTTCAGCAAGCTGCAATTCCGTAACATGTCCACCACCATCAAGGCCGCCAAGAAAATGGTGGAGCGCGAGGAACCGGTGGTGTGGGACATCCTGGAAGAGGTGATCCGCGAGCATCCGGTATTGCTGAACCGGGCCCCTACCCTGCACCGACTAGGCATCCAGGCCTTCGAGCCGACCCTAATCGAAGGCAAGGCCATCCAGTTGCACCCGTTGGTCTGCACCGCCTTCAACGCCGACTTCGACGGCGACCAGATGGCGGTGCACGTCCCGTTGTCCATCGAGGCGCAGCTCGAAGCCCGGGCGCTGATGATGTCCACCAACAACATCCTCAGCCCGGCCAACGGCGAGCCGATCATCGTCCCTTCCCAGGACGTGGTGCTCGGTCTGTATTACCTGACCCGCGAGCGGATCAATGCCAAGGGCGAAGGCATGGTGTTCTCCGGTCTTAAGGAAGTGCATCGCGCCTACGAAAACCGGCAGGTGGAGCTTCACGCCTGGATCGAGGCACGCCTGCCCCAAGAAGAAATCGACGAGGAGGGCCACGCCCGCACCGTACTGAAACGGGTCAAGACCACCGCCGGGCGCGTGCTGTTGTCCGACATCCTGCCCGCCGGCCTACCCTTCGATCTGGTCAACCGGGCGCTGACCAAAAAAGCCGTATCCCGATTGATCAACGAGTGCTATCGGCGGCTGGGGTTGAAGGACACCGTGATCTTCGCCGATCAGTTGATGTACACCGGTTTCCATTACGCCACCCGCTCCGGCTCCTCGATCGGCTTCGAAGACTTCCAGATTCCGGCCAAGAAAACCGAGCTGCTGGAAAAAGCCGAACAGGAAGTCAAGGAAATCGACGACCAGTACACCTCCGGACTGGTGACCAAGGGCGAGCGCTACAACAAGGTGGTGGATATCTGGTCGCGCACCAACGACCAGGTCGCCAAGGCGATGATGGACAATCTGGGCACCGAAACGGTGATTGACCGCGAAGGCAAGGAAGTCCGCCAACCCTCCCTCAACCCCGTGTTCATGATGGCCGACTCCGGCGCCCGCGGTTCGGCGGCGCAGATCCGCCAGTTGGCTGGCATGCGCGGGCTGATGGCCAAGCCGTCCGGCGAGATCATCGAGACCCCGATCAAGGCCAACTTCCGCGAAGGTCTGAGCGTGCTGGAGTACTTCATCTCCACCCACGGTGCTCGCAAGGGCCTGGCCGACACCGCGCTCAAGACCGCCAATTCTGGTTACCTGACCCGGCGTCTGGTGGACGTGGCCCAGGATCTGGTGGTGACCGAACCGGACTGCGGCACCAACGAAGGGCTGTGGATGACGCCCGTGGTCGAGGAAGGCGACATCAAGGAACCGCTGCGCGACCGGGTGCTGGGTCGGACGGTGGCTCAGGACGTCTTTCAGCCGGGTAGCGACGACATTGCCATTCCCGCCGGCACCCTGCTGGACGAGCAGGGCGTGGCCATGCTCGACGAACTCGGCATCGATCGCATTCGGGTACGCTCGGCCATCACTTGCCGGACCCGCTATGGGGTATGCGCCACCTGCTACGGCCGCGACCTGGCGCGCGGTCACCGCGTCAACAGCGGCGAGGCGGTGGGTGTGATCGCCGCCCAATCCATCGGCGAACCCGGCACCCAGCTCACCATGCGCACCTTCCACATCGGCGGGGCGGCCTCGCGGACCACGGTGAGCAATAGTGTGCAGATCAAATCGCGAGGGACCTTGCGGCTGCATAAGATGAAAGTGGCGCAGCGTCGGGACGGCAACTTGGTGACGGTCTCTCGCTCGGGCGAAATCACCCTGGTGGACGACCAGGGCCGCGAGCGGGAGCGTTACAAGGTCCCCTACGGCGCGGAACTGACGGTCAAGGATGGCGACGTGGCCGAGGCCGGTCAGGTCATCGCCCGCTGGGATCCCTACACCCATCCGATCGTCACCGAGGTGGCCGGTTCGGTGCGCTTCGCCGAGTTCGAGGAAGGCATCACCGTGCAACGGCACGCCGACGAAATGACCGGCCTGACCAGCCTGGTGGTGATGGACCCCAAGCAGCGCGGCGCGCAGGGCAAGGACAAGCGGCCACTGGTACGGCTGGTGGATGCCTACGGCAACGACCTGTTCATCCCCGGCACCAGTAACTTGGCGCAATATCCGCTGCCAGCCGGTGCCATCGTCAACCTGGCCGACGGCGCCGAAGTGGCGGTGGGCGACATCATCGCCCGCATCCCGCAGGAGTCTTCCAAGACCCGCGACATCACCGGCGGTCTGCCACGGGTGGCCGACCTGTTCGAAGCCCGCAAACCCAAGGAACAGGCCATCCTCGCCGAGAAATCCGGCATCATCGAGTTCGGCAAGGAAACCAAGGGCAAGCAGCGACTGGTGATCCGCGACAAGGGCGGCGACGTGCTCTACGAGGAATTGATTCCGAAGTGGCGGCACGTCGGTGTGTTCGACGGCGAATACGTCGAGCAGGGCGAAATGATTGCCGACGGCGAGCCCAACCCACATGACATCCTGCGCTTGCTCGGGGTGCAGGAACTGGCCGCCTATCTGGTCAAGGAAATTCAGGACGTCTACCGGGTACAGGGCGTCAAGATCAACGATAAGCATATCGAAGTGATCATTCGCCAGATGCTGCGCAAGGTCGATGTCATCGATCCAGGCGAAACGCCTTTCATCAAGGGCGAGCAGATCGAGCGCACCCGTGGGCTGGAAGAGAACGATCGGGCCGAAGCCGAAGGCCGGGTCAAGGCGATTTGGCAGCCGATTCTGCTGGGCATCACCAAGGCATCGCTGGCCACCGAGTCGTTCATCTCCGCCGCCTCGTTCCAGGAAACCACCCGGGTGCTGACCGAAGCAGCAGTACGCGGGCTACGCGATGATCTACGCGGACTGAAGGAAAATGTAATCGTCGGTCGGCTGATCCCAGCCGGCACCGGCTTGGCCTACCATCTGCAACGGCGGCAAGGTTGGATTCCGAGTCAGCTCACCCTCAACAGCACTCATATGTTCGAGAGCGGCGAATCCGAAGTTAAAGTCATCGGCGATGACGACAAGAACGACGACAGCGAGGTCGACTCGAAAGACCTGACCGCATAGCTCGGAATCACCGAGGCGCTGAAGGAAGGCGGGGGACGCGTGACGAAACCCGCCTTTTTTCTTGCGGTCCTTTCCTCGCCAATCCATCACTCCCAGCGCATTCCCCTCGATTCCGGTCGGTAAACTCCATGAGCGCCTTGCTGGAAACCCGCAATCTGGTCAAGCACTTTCGCGGGGTCAACGCCGTGAACGGCATCGACCTCGCCATTCCGATCGGCTGCTGTTTCGGCCTGCTCGGCCCCAACGGCGCGGGCAAAACCACCACGGTCGAGATGTTGGAAGGCATCCAGCAACCGACCGCTGGCGACATCCGGTATCGCGGCGAGATCCTGGGAGCGCGCTTCCGCCAGGAAGTCGGCATCATGTTCCAGTCCACGGCGCTGCAGGATCTCATCACCGGCCGTGAAAACCTGCGGATGTTTGGCAATTTCTACACCCGGACCCTACCGTTCGACGCATTGATCGACGCCTGCGCGCTGGGCGAATTTCTCGACCGTGATACCCGCAAGCTGTCCGGCGGCCAGCGCCAGCGGCTGCTGTTGGCCATCGCCCTGGTCAACGACCCGGAGCTGATTTTCCTGGACGAACCCACTACCGGCCTCGATCCGCAGGCCCGCCGCAATTTCTGGGAGCTGATCCATCGCATCAAGGCGCGCGGCAAGACCATCCTGCTCACCACTCATTACATGGAAGAGGCTTACCATCTGTGCGACGAAATTGCTATCATGGACCATGGCCGCATCATTTCCCAGGGCACGCCGCGCGAGCTGCTGGAAGCCCACTTCGATGACGTGGTGCTGCAGTTGCCGGCGGCGGATTTTCCCGATCCCCCTCCTCCGCTATCACACACCGTGGTACGCGGCCAGAATTCAGTGGAAATTCTGACCCGCGACGTTACCGCCGCCATTCGCGAATTGCTGGCCGGCGACATCTCGCTGGCGCGGTTGCAGATCCGGCCGCGCACCCTGGAGGATCTGTTCCTGGAACTGACCGGCCGGGAGCTGCGGACGTGAGCTTCAAACGCTTCTGGACGGTGTTCGTGCACCGCAACTGGGAATTCTTGCGTGATCGTTCTTCGTTGACCTGGAACCTACTGTTCCCGATTTCCCTGATCGCCGGCTTCACCTTCGCTTTTTCCGGTCCTGGCTTGGACCTTTACAAAGTGGGGTTACTCAACGATACCGGCAATCGCAACGGCAGCGAATTCTTCCAGACTCGCTACATCCGCTTCATCCCCATCACCGATCCGAGCGCCGCGCTGACCAAAGTCGAACGCCACCAGCTCGACATGCTGCTCGACCCCGCCGGACGGCGCTACTGGATCAACGAGGAGTCGCCGAAAGGCTACGTGCTGGAGCGGATACTGCGCGGCGCCGACGCCCGGCCGACCTTCAGCAAACAAAGCGTGAGCGGCCGCCCCATTCGCTATGTGGACTGGGTGCTGCCCGGCGTGCTGGCGATGAACATGATGTTCAGTTGCCTGTTCGGGGTCGGCTACGTGATCGTACGCTACCGCAAGAACGGGATGCTCAAGCGCCTCAAGGCCACCCCGCTACGACCGCTGGAATTTCTTGCCGCCCAAATCGTTTCGCGGCTGCTGTTGGTCCTGGTCTCGACCGTGCTGGTGTTCGTCGGCACCGACCTGTTCGTCGGTTTCGCCATGTTCGGCTCCTATCTTGCCCTGTTCGTGGTGTTCGCACTCGGCGCGGTCAGCCTGCTCAGTCTCGGCTTGCTGGTCGCCGCCCGCGCCACCAGCGAAGAATTGGCGGCGGGGCTCCTGAACGCCCTGAGTTGGCCCATGACCTTTCTGTCGGGAGTCTGGTTTTCGCTGGAGGGTGTGCATCCCTTCCTGCAACAGTGCGCCCAACTGGCGCCGCTGACGCATATCATCGATGCCTCGCGGGCGATCATGATCGATGGTGCCAGTCTGGCGGATGTCTCCGGACACCTGCTGGTACTGGCCGCGATGAGCCTGGGCTTCATGCTCATTGGCGCCTGGATGTTTCGATGGGAGTGAGCGATCTCCTGGCATCTCGACTGCGCGGCCTGTTGGTGGGTACGGCGGTTGGCGACACGTTGGGTCTGCCCGCCGAAGGTCTCTCGCGCCAGCGCATCCGCCGGCTGTTCGGAGGAGACTGGTGGCAGCGGCTGCTGTTCGGATACGGCATGGTCAGTGACGACACCGAACACACCGTGTTCGTCGCCCAGAGCCTGCTACGCTACCCCGTTTCGCCCGAACGCTTCGCCCGCCGGCTGGGTTGGTGTCTGCGCGGCTGGCTGCTGTCCCTGCCAGCCGGGATCGGTTTCGCCACCTTGCGGGCGATTGGCAAACTCTGGCTGGGTTTTCCGCCAGATCGCAGCGGAGTGTATTCCGCCGGCAACGGCCCGGCGATGCGGGTCGCCGTCATCGGCGCCTGTTTCGCCACCGACCCCGCCCGGCGCGCTGCTTATGTCGCCGCCTCGACTCGCCTCACCCACACCGACCCCAAAGCACTGACCGGCGCGACCGTCATCGCCGAACTGGCAGCCTGGATCGTGCGGGACCAATTGACCGAACGGCCAGCGTTGGAAGTGTTCATCGCCTTACTCCACTCCTGCGGTTTGGAGGATCGAGAATGGCTGGCCACTGTGGACGCTATCGCCCAAGCGGCGAGGGACAACGTCACCGTCATGGAACTGGCGGACCGACTGGGACTGGCGCGAGGCGTCACCGGCTACATCCACCACACCGTACCGGTCGTGGCTTATGCCTGGTTCCGGCATTGCGGCGATTTTCGGCAGACCCTGACGGCCGTGCTGGACTGTGGCGGCGATACCGATACCACTGGGGCAATTGTCGGCGCACTGGCGGGCACGATGGTGGGAACTGCTGGTATTCCGACCGAATGGCGATCCCGCATCACCGATTGGCCCCGATCCCTGTCGCTGCTGGAAGCCATTGCCGGCCGGCTGTCGGCGGTCATCGCGACCGGTCAGCCCACCGTTCCAGTGCGCTATTTCTGGCCGGCCATCCCGTTGCGCAACCTCGTGTTTCTGCTGATCGTGCTGGCGCACGGCTTCCGGCGCCTGCTGCCGCCGTATTAATCGGCCACACCGTTGAGCTTTCGGCAAAACTGGTCACACTTGTTGACATCATTTCCTCAGCCGCAACGCGAGGACACCATGTCGAGTTCTCCTTCACCCCCGCCGACTCTGGCCGCCGCGACCCGCCAACTGAACCTGAGTTGGGCGCTGGGCTGGATCATGATCGTCGGTTTTACCGCGCTGAGTTACCTCGTCGGCCAGATCGTGATTCTTCCATCCGTGCAAAGCATCCCGGCGGGGACCATAACCTTGTTGTTGCTGGTGCTGTCCGGCATCGAAATCGGCGTGCTGTCCTTCGTGCGCGGCAAAATCCTGAACGGCAACGCGCAGCGTTTGCGCGGCCAGGTCCCTCCTACCTCGGTCGCGCGTTATATCAGCGCCAGTTTTATCACTTCGGCCCTGACCGGCGGCATTGCGATCTATGGTCTGGTGGCGTACCTGATTGACCGTTTCGTCTGGGCGCCAGCCGTCTTCGCCGTACTGGCCTGTCTCACACTGCTGTACTTTCGCCCGAATACCAGGGAGTTGCATCGCCTGCTGGCGAAAACACCGACCGGATAACCCTCCCGCCATCGCCTCAATTGCGGCCCGACCTCACCCCATGCGGCTACCGGCACTCTCGCCTATAATTTCGTGATTACCACGACTAAAGTGAGGTATCCCCATGACCACACCCTCCGCGTCGCCCTCCCCCGACAGCAAGAAAGCCGACTTCAACAAGCTCGCCCAGAATTTTTCCAAGATCATCGAGCAGAGCCAGCGGGTACTACAGGAATTCCTCAAGCGCCAGGAAAGCGGTGATCAGCTTCCGATCATGGACCCGGCCATCATCAGCAAGTCCTTTCAGGAACTGTTCGACAAGCTGCTGAAAAACCCGGAACAACTGATTGAGGCTCAAGTCAATTTCTGGAAAAACTATCTTGATCTGTGGCAGGCCACCTCCCAACGGATGCAGGGCAAGGAAAGCAAACCGCTCATCGAGCCGTCACCCGGCGACAAACGCTTCAAGGATGCGCAATGGGCGGAAAACGCGGTCTTCGATTTCATCAAGCAGTCCTATCTGCTCGCCGCCGACAACTTGCAGGGACTGGTGCGCAAGGTCGAGGGACTGGACGACAAGACCGCCCGCAAGGTGCAGTTCTACACCCGCCAGTTCGTGGACGCGATGGCGCCCACCAACTTCGTGCTGACCAATCCGACCGTCCTGCAAACCACGCTCGATTCGGGCGGGGACAATCTGGTCAAGGGTCTCCAGAATCTGCTGGAAGATCTGGAGCGCGGTCGCGGTCAGTTGCAGATCAAGATGACCGATCTCAAGGCCTTCAAGCCGGGCGAGAACATTGCGGTCACACCGGGCAAGGTTATTTTTCAGAACGAATTGCTGCAACTGGTTCAATACAACCCCAGCACGCCGACCGTGCACCAGCGACCGTTCCTGTTCGTCTCACCCTGGATCAACAAGTTCTACATCATGGACATGCGGCCCAAGAACTCCATGGTCAAGTGGATGGTGGACCAGGGGTTTACGGTGTTCATGACCTCCTGGGTCAACCCGGACGAGCGACTGGCGCACAAGAAGTTCGAGGACTACATGCTGTCCATCGTGGAGGCGATGGATGCCATCGAGCAGGCCACCGGCGAGCGGGAAATCAACACCGCCGGTTACTGTCTGGGTGGAACCATCCTGCTGAGCACGCTGGCCTATCTTGCCGCCAAGAAAGATCAGCGGGTGAAAAGCGCCATCTGCTTCGCCTGCATGACCGATTTCAGCGAGCCGGGCGAATTGGAAGTATTCATCGACGAGGAATTAATCACCTTGCTGGAAAAACAGATGGGCGAGCGGGGCTATCTGGATGGCAGTCAGATGGCCGGCGTATTCAGCATGTTGCGCGCCAACGATCTGATCTGGTACTTCGTGGTCAACAATTACCTGATGGGCAACGATCCCTACCCCTTCGATCTGCTGTACTGGAATTCCGATTCCACCCGGATGCCGCGGGACATGCACAGTTTCTACGTGCGCAACATGTACCAGAAGAACTTGCTGCGCGAGCCGGGCGGCATCACCCTGGCGGGCGTGCCCATCGACCTGCGCCAGATCAAGACGCCGGTCTGCTTCCTGTCAGCCTACGAAGACCACATCGCCCCGTGGACTTCCACCTACGCCGGCACCCAACTGGTCGGCGGTCCGGTGAAGTTCGTGCTGAGCGGCTCCGGACATATCGCCGGGGTCATCAATCCGGCCTCGTCCGACAAGTACGGCTTCTGGCTCAATCCCAACACCCCACCGAATCCCGACGACTGGTTCAAGGACGCGGTCCAGCGGGAAGGCTCTTGGTGGCCGGACTGGCTGGCCTGGCTGCAACCACACGCCGGCCCGCAAGTACCGGCCCGCACGCCGGGCGACGGTAAGCTGCAACCGATCGAGGACGCGCCGGGTTCCTACGTCAAGATGCGTTACGATCAGTAAGCGGTTGCTGGTCGTACAATAACCGTGCTGCCTTCGCGCCGGCCAGCTCCCGCAGCCGGCGCAATAGTCCCTCGCACGGCTTGACCCGCCAGTCCGAACCGAATGCCAGCTCCACCCGCGCGCCGGAACCAATGTATTCCACCCATACCGCGCAGCGGCCGTCGGCGCGATGCTCGGCCAGCACGCCGGCCAGATCCCGCAACGCACCCGAAGCGCACTGTTCCGCGTCCAAGCGTAGTTGCAGCCGTCGGGCTCGTTCGGCGCGCGCCCCGTCCAGGTCCAGCACCCGTTCGACGTTCAGCCTTGTAGTCTGGTTGAACTCGTCCCAACCCAAACTCCCCTGCACCAACAGAATGGCGTCCTCGACGATCAGTGACCGATGCTGCTCGTATACTTCGGGAAAGATGCGCAGTTCCATCCGCCCGCCGCCGTCATCCAAGGTGACGAAAGCAATCCGCCCGCCCCGATTGGCGTTGCGGGTCCGCAGGCTGACCACCAGTCCAGCGATGGTCAGCGAACGCTCGTTGCCTCGACGTGAACCTCCGCCGTTCTCGTTCAGATCGCGCAGCCGGGTCGCGCCCAGCGCCTCCAACTCCGACTTCAAGCGATTGATCGGATGACCGGTCAGGTACACCCCCAGCGTCTCTTTCTCGCCGCGCAACCGCTCCTCTTCATCCCATTCCCGCCGGACATGATTCCCCGAGCACTCCGCCGGCGGCATTGTCGTGCAACCCGGTTGTACCGGCTGGTCCGCACTTTCGAGGACAGCGCCATGCGACGGCCGCGTCGGCGTTTCCTCGGCGGTGGCCAACCCGAACATATCGTTCTGGCCGGCGGCATCGTTGCGGGAATGCTGCTCGGCCAGTCGCAGCGCCTCCGGTAATTGCGCCATCAGCGTTGCCCGGTTGACGCCGAGGGCATCGAAGGCCCCGGAACGAACCAGCGCTTCCAGCACCCGGCGATTGATCTTGCGCAAATCCACCCGCTGGCACAGGTCGAACAAATCGCGGTACGGCCCACCTCGCTCCCGCTCGCGCAACAGCGCCTCGATAGCGCCCTCGCCCGCCCCCTTGATCGCGCCCAGACCATAAAGAATCTCGCCGGTGGCACCAACCGTGAAACGGTAATCGGACGCGTTGATGGCCGGCGGTGCCAACTTGAGGCCCATGCAGCGGCATTCCTCAATGAATACCACCACCTTGTCGGTCTTGTCCATGTCCGAGGACAGCACCGCCGCCATGAACGCCGCCGGATAATGAGCCTTCAGCCAGGCGGTCTGGTAGGACACCAGGGCATAGGCGGCGCTGTGGCTTTTATTAAAACCGTATCCCGCAAATTTATCGATCAAATCAAATATATATGATGCGGTTTCCGGCTCGACCGCGTGCTCCGTCGCCCCTTTCACAAACCCCGCCCGCTCCTTGGCCATCTTCTCGGCGTCCTTCTTGCCCATGGCCCGCCTCAGCAAATCCGCGCCGCCCAGGCTATACCCCGCCAGCACCTGGGCAATCTGCATCACCTGTTCCTGATAGAGGATCACGCCGTAGGTGGGCTGGAGAATCGTCGCCAGTGTCGGATGGGGATACTCGATGCGGGCGCGACCGTGCTTGCGGTCGATGAAATCATCCACCATCCCCGATTGCAGCGGTCCTGGCCGAAACAGCGCCACCAACGCCACGATGTCCTCGAAACAGTCCGGCTGCAAACGGCGGATCAGATCCTTCATGCCGCTGGATTCCAACTGGAACACCGCCGTGGTCTGATGACGTTTCAACAGATCGAAGGCGAGCACATCGTCCAGGGGGATCGTGCCGATATCGAGCGGTGGCTCGCCCGCCACCGCCCGCTCGCGGTTGATGGTCCGCACCGCCCAGTCGATGATGGTCAGGGTTCGCAGGCCCAGGAAGTCGAATTTCACCAACCCGGCCGACTCGACGTCATTCTTATCGAACTGGGTAACCGCTCCAACGTCGCCTTCTTCGCAGTACAGCGGCGAAAAATCGGTCAGGGTGGACGGTGCGATCACCACCCCGCCGGCGTGCTTGCCGACATTGCGTGCCAGCCCTTCCAGCTTACGGGCCAAGTCGATCAGCCCGCGGATTTCCTCGTCGTTCTCGTACAAGCGGCGCAGTTCCGCTTCTTGTTCAATGGCCTTGTCCAGAGTGATACCGATTTCGAAGGGAATCAGCTTGGCGATGCGGTCGACAAAACCGTAGGGATGGCCCAGCACCCGGCCCACGTCACGCACCACCGCCTTGGCCGCCATGGTGCCGTGGGTGGCGATCTGCGACACCCGGTCGCGGCCATAACGTTGGGCGACGTATTCGATCACCCGGTCGCGCCCTTCCATGCAGAAATCGATATCGAAATCCGGCATCGACACCCGTTCGGGGTTGAGAAAACGCTCGAATAGCAGGTCGTAGGCCAGCGGGTCCAGATCGGTGATGCCCAGCGCATAGGCCACCAGCGAGCCGGCGCCGGAACCGCGCCCCGGTCCGACCGGCACCCCGTTGGCGCGCGCCCACTGGATGAAGTCGGCCACGATCAGGAAGTAGCCGGGAAAGCCCATCTGGATGATGACTTTCAGTTCGATTTCCAGACGTTGGTCGTAAGGCTGGCGGCGTTCGGCGAAATCGAGGGCGTCGGGGTCGAACCAGCGTCGCAGTCGCTGTTCGAGGCCGGCGCGGGCCTGGTCCGAGAAAAAATCGCCGATCTTGGTTTCCGCCGGAATGGGGAAATCCGGCAGCACGTTCTTGCCCAGTTCCAGTTGCAGGTTGCAGCGGCGGGCGATTTCGACGCTGTTTTCCAGCGCCTCCGGCACATCGGCGAACAATTCGGCCATCTCGGCCGGCGAGCGTAGATATTGCTGGTCACTATGGCGGCGTGGCCGGCGCGGATCGTCCAGCGTCACGCCCTCATGGATGCACACCCGGGTCTCGTGCGCCTCGAAATCCTCTCGTTGGAGAAAACAAACCTCGTTGGTCGCCACCACCGGTGTCCCGGTCGCCGCCGCCAGATCCAGGACGGCCTCCAGATACTCTTCCTCCTGGGATCGCCCGGTGCGTTGCAGCTCCAGATAAAAGCGCTCGGGAAACAATTGCCGCCACTCGGCCAGCCAGTTCCGGGCCTGCTCCGCCCGATCGTTCAGCAGCGCTTGACCCAGTTCGCCCTCCCGACCGCCGGACAGGGCGATCAAACCCGCGGTGTTACCGGCCAGCCAGCGGAAGTCGATCGCCGGCACCCCGCGCTGCTGGCCTTCGAGATAGCTGCGGCTGACCAGCCGAGTCAGGTGACGATAACCGGTCAGGTTTTGGCACAGCAACACCAGTCGCGCCGAGTCGTCGCCTCGTCGCACCCACACTTCCACACCGACGATCGGTTTGATTCCGGCACCGAGCGCGGCTTTGTAGAACTTGATCAGCGCAAACAGGTTGCTCATGTCGGTGACCGCCACGGCCGGCATCCCGGTGGCGGCCACCTGCTTGACCAGGCTCTTGATGCGGATCAGCCCATCCACCAGCGAGTATTCGGTGTGCAGGCGCAGATGCACGAAGGGTGCGCTCATCCTCGTTCATCGACGATGGCGGCTTGCAGCGCGGCGGCGACCGGCGCGAAGGAGCGGCGGTGTTCGGGACAGGGGCCGAAACGGCGCAACGCTTCCCGATGGACGGCGGTCGGGTAGCCTTTGTGGCGGGCGAAATCGTAGTACGGATAACGATCGTGCAATTCGCGCAGTTCGGCATCCCGCGCCACTTTGGCCAGGATCGAGGCGGCGCTGATCGCCGGCACGGTGGCATCGCCCTTGACGATGGCCGTGCAGGGGCAGGCCAGCGGCGGACAGTGCTTGCCGTCCACCAGTACTCGATCCGGGGTCATGGGCAAGGTTTCGACCGCCCGCCGCATCGCCAGCAGCGCAGCCTGGAAAATATTGAGCCGGTCGATTTCGGTGACTTCGGCGCGGCCCAGCGCCCAGGCTAGGGCATTGGCGCGAATGTCCAGCGCCAGTCGTTCGCGGCGGGCGGGGCTGAGTTGCTTGGAATCGGCCAAGCCGGCGATGGGGCGGGCGGGATCGAGGATGACGGCGGCGGCGACCACGGGACCGGCCAACGGGCCGCGTCCCACTTCGTCCACGCCGGCGATCAGGAGGGTGTCGGGCATGGGAGTTCCTTCAAGAGTCATCAAATAAGCATTTAACTCTGTACCATCGCGGAGCGCATGCCAAGGTGTTCGACGAACGGCTCGAAATCGTGGTCGCTGTACAGTAAGGCATCATCTTTTTCAATGCAGAACGTTGCGATCAGCGTGTCAATGGTTTTTTTGACCGTTACGCCGAGCCGCCGCAGGGTACGGACGTGGCGGGCGGCCTGAATGGCGATTTCCCGCCCCCCAATTTCCACCACGTCCAGGGCGGTTAGCAACCTGCGAGCCTGGTTGAAATCTCGTTCGCTGTTGAATCCTTGCAGGACTTCGGTCAGGACGAGGTCTCCCACCGCCAAGGGCTCGCTGCCCAGCAGCGCGTCCAGACGCTCGGTCTGCACGGTGATGGTTCCCCTGAAGTAATCGATCCAGACGCTGGAATCGACCAAGATCACCGGTCGATTCTCATGGTATCTAGGTCGCCTTGCCAGTCGAGCTTGCCACGAAAGCGGCGGATTTCTTCCTGCTGGCGCAATCGCAACAAGGTACGCAGGCCCAACTCAACGACCTCGCGCTTGGTCTTCAAGCCCGTCACCCGCAAGGTCTCTTTCATGAGTTGATCGTCAATCACGATATTGGTACGCATGATGTGTATCTCTTGTTCGATTTTTACACATCATAAGGTTTCGGATGGTGGGTCACAATCGGGCGCGGGGGACACCGAAGCAGCGCCGCTGAAGAAACCGCGGGGCGCCGCGCGTCTGATTCCGAGAGGAAGCAGCCACTTTGCCCTTACGACGAACGAGCGCCGCGCCGAAATCAGCTCGCGTCCAACGGGCTGACCACGCCCCTACCACCCCGGTTGAGAACGTGAGTGTAGATCATGGTGGTGCTGACATCCTTGTGGCCGAGCAATTCCTGGACGGTGCGGATGTCGGAGCCAGACATCAACAAATGGGTGGCGAAACTGTGGCGCAGGGTGTGGGGCGTGGCGAGTTTGGTCAGGCCGGTATCACGCACGGCCTGATGCATGGCGCGCTGCACACCTTTTTCGTCGGCGTGATGGCGGCGGGTGACGCCGGAGCGGGGATCGACCGAGAGTTGCCGGGAGGGAAAAACATATTGCCAGCCCCAGTCGCGGTGAGCGTTGGGGTATTTTCGTTCCAGGGCATCGGGGAGATAGACGGCGCCATAACCCTGGCGTAAATCTTCCTCGTGCAGCGTCTTGACCCGGATCAGATAGTTTTGCAGTGGTTCGCTCAAGGTGGCCGGCAGCATCGTGACCCGATCCTTGGCGCCCTTGCCTTCCCGCACCAGGATTTCCCGTCGCTCGAAGTCGAGATCCTTGACCCGTAGCCGCAGACCTTCCATGAGCCTCATGCCGGTGCCGTAGAGCAGGCTGGCTAACAATCGATGGGTGCCGCGCAATCGCTCCAGCACGGCCTTAACCTCGGCGTGGGTGAGCACCACCGGCAGGCGCAGGGGGCGCTTGGCCGGCGTGATATCGTCCATCCAGGGTAGCGCTCGGTCGAGCACTTCCTTGTAAAGGAACAGCAGGGCGCTGCGCGCCTGATTTTGAGTGGATGCCGCCACTTTGCCCTTGATGGCCAAATGGGTCAGAAAGACTTCAACCTCGGATGCGCCCATATCGATGGGATGCCGCTTGTTGTGGAACAGGATGAACCGACGAATCCAGTCCACATAGGCTTGTTCGGTGCGAATACTATAGTGTTTTAGTCGTATCTTTCCGCGAACCTGATCAAGCAATTTCGGAGTCTTGGGCGATGACATTTGAGGGGTATTTACGTCATTAAATAGGACGGTCATTTCTAGATAACCTATTGACATATTTATATAAAGCGATGTACCTTTTCCGATTATACACCTTCTAGGTGTGAAATAAGCCCCCTTTTTAGGGGATCTACTGTTTGTTGGGCCCAAGGAGGATGAGTGGACCTTTTCTCATTTGCTTGTCGCAACACCCAGAACATCGAGCTCGGCATTGAGCATCAAATGTGGGCCGTGGCGACGCTCAACAATCTCTCCGCAATGGCCGCGAGAGTGACAAAAGCAGAAAAATATCTTCGTCCAGGAGCATTCGGAGTGTTGTACTGCAATCCTCTGCATGCGTTCACAACGCCCTTCATCGTTGAGTCTCGTGCGGACCCTCACAAGGTCATCACTGATATCTGGCCTGAACCTTGGCGGCTACCGTTCAAGATCAAGACGCTCGGAACTCTCTCCCGGACAGTATCAATGGAAGATGCAGCACGTAGGTGGCCGTCGCTTAGAGCTCGGTTGGCCGCAAACGATGGCCGCGGAGGAGTAAGCGCGGCGTTCAACATCACTGGAACCACCGTCTTCGTTCCCGTGGACATCACAGAGGAAGACTGGTCAATCATTTGCGGAGATCTTGCGCAGTGAGGCCCAACAACAAGTTGCAGCCGACGTCCACGCCCCAGGGCATTCGGGAAATCGGATGGGCCGGTGTGGGCGTGGCCGCGGCTGAACTTGGGCGTTAGGCCTTGTTTCCCGCACTGTTGTCGCAAGGGTTCTTGGCCAGCTCGCAGTCTTCGCTCATCCGCTGCGTTTGCATTTTGCACGCGCGGTGTCGGCGTCGGCGGCCACTCGTGATGCAACTCGGCTTCGGACAGGCGCTGCTTCGGCGCAAGTACGATCATCCCGGGTCGGCTTCGTGATGGTTGGCAGTGCGGGTTCTCGGCCGCGCGGACCGGGCAATCTGGCTCCGGCCACAGCAAGCTCAAGCCCAAGCTGTCGGCCTAGACTTGTTGTACTGTTCGGCCAGGGGTTGGGTCGCAGTGCTGGGCATCGGCGGCCTAACAAGTCATTCAAGCCGATGCCGCATCGCGGCACGGCTTAATTCCGGTGTTAAACATCATGAGGGAAGCGGTGATCGCCGAAGTATCGACTCAACTATCAGAGGTAGTTGGCGTCATCGAGCGCCATCTCGAACCGACGTTGCTGGCCGTACATTTGTACGGCTCCGCAGTGGATGGCGGCCTGAAGCCACACAGTGATATTGATTTGCTGGTTACGGTGACCGTAAGGCTTGATGAAACAACGCGGCGAGCTTTGATCAACGACCTTTTGGAAACTTCGGCTTCCCCTGGAGAGAGCGAGATTCTCCGCGCTGTAGAAGTCACCATTGTTGTGCACGACGACATCATTCCGTGGCGTTATCCAGCTAAGCGCGAACTGCAATTTGGAGAATGGCAGCGCAATGACATTCTTGCAGGTATCTTCGAGCCAGCCACGATCGACATTGATCTGGCTATCTTGCTGACAAAAGCAAGAGAACATAGCGTTGCCTTGGTAGGTCCAGCGGCGGAGGAACTCTTTGATCCGGTTCCTGAACAGGATCTATTTGAGGCGCTAAATGAAACCTTAACGCTATGGAACTCGCCGCCCGACTGGGCTGGCGATGAGCGAAATGTAGTGCTTACGTTGTCCCGCATTTGGTACAGCGCAGTAACCGGCAAAATCGCGCCGAAGGATGTCGCTGCCGACTGGGCAATGGAGCGCCTGCCGGCCCAGTATCAGCCCGTCATACTTGAAGCTAGACAGGCTTATCTTGGACAAGAAGAAGATCGCTTGGCCTCCCGCGCAGATCAGTTGGAAGAATTTGTTCACTACGTGAAAGGCGAGATCACCAAGGTAGTCGGCAAATAATGTCTAACAATTCGTTCAAGCCGACGCCGCTTCGCGGCGCGGCTTAACTCAAGCGTTAGATGCACTAAGCACATAATTGCTCACAGCCAAACTATCAGGTCAAGTCTGCTTTTATTATTTTTAAGCGTGCATAATAAGCCCTACACAAATTGGGAGATATATCATGAAAGGCTGGCTTT
>Ga0209607_1001197_pt1 | contig 21880 bp, 20 predicted proteins | sample AD_UKC117_MetaG_FD_184413 | JGI IMG/M metagenome (GOLD analysis project Ga0209607, IMG submission 184413) | Active sludge microbial communities of municipal wastewater-treating anaerobic digesters from Hong Kong - AD_UKC117_MetaG (SPAdes)... | ecosystem: Engineered > Bioreactor > Anaerobic >... | reverse complement strand
CCGGTCCCAAGGCGATCTGGGAAGGCCTGCAGAAGGTCAGAGCGTTTGCCATCGCGTTGGAGGTCGGCCGTGCCGTGTATGTGAGGGATGGATGAATTATGGGTAATCGGATGCTTTTAAATACTGAGTTTCAATCCGCGCCCGCCAATTACAGCGGGCGAATCCATGCGGCCCACGTCGCCTACGCGGATTTTGCGGCGTTTCAATCCGCGCCCGCCAATTACAGCGGGCGAATCCCAGATCGCGCCACTGACCACGCACGGCATTACCGGTTTCAATCCGCGCCCGCCAATTACAGCGGGCGAATCCCCACATGGAATGGGACGTGAACACGGGTAGAGATGTTTCAATCCGCGCCCGCCAATTACAGCGGGCGAATCCCGCTGGATTTGTCCGGGCAATCGGCAACGTTGCGACTGTTTCAATCCGCGCCCGCCAATTACAGCGGGCGAATCCGCTGGCGCGCGGCAAGACCGAAATGGACAACGGGGTTTCAATCCGCGCCCGCCAATTACAGCGGGCGAATCCATTTCGACGAGTTTGAGCAGCTTATGATGCAAATCATGTTTCAATCCGCGCCCGCCAATTACAGCGGGCGAATCCAGTGAGTCAGACTTTGCAGAATCTCAACGAGCCCATGTTTCAATCCGCGCCCGCCAATTACAGCGGGCGAATCCCCGGCAAGCTGTTCCTCTACGGCGATCCGGTTGCTGTTTCAATCCGCGCCCGCCAATTACAGCGGGCGAATCCAACGAAGCCGACCGATCCGGGCACGCTCAGCATGGTTTCAATCCGCGCCCGCCAATTACAGCGGGCGAATCCGTTTGGTCAAGTCGCCGGCGCTGGGTGAGTTTGTCGTTTCAATCCGCGCCCGCCAATTACAGCGGGCGAATCCTTTCTCGGCCTGTTTCTGGCGTTCTTCGAGGTACGTTTCAATCCGCGCCCGCCAATTACAGCGGGCGAATCCTGGCGGTTCACGCCGACGCGGTCGGCACCGGCATGTTTCAATCCGCGCCCGCCAATTACAGCGGGCGAATCCCTTGCATCTGCCGATAACGACCGGCGCTGTAGGAGGTGTTTCAATCCGCGCCCGCCAATTACAGCGGGCGAATCCACCCGCTGATACAGCCCTTCCTGGACCGCCTGTTTGTTTCAATCCGCGCCCGCCAATTACAGCGGGCGAATCCCCCTTGGCGAAACGCGGTAGGCGATCGAGCACATGTTTCAATCCGCGCCCGCCAATTACAGCGGGCGAATCCGATCATGCCCTGGATGATCGGACGGTGTTCGACGTGTTTCAATCCGCGCCCGCCAATTACAGCGGGCGAATCCCGTAGTAGTCGCAAATGTCCACGCGGGGATGATTCGGGGTTTCAATCCGCGCCCGCCAATTACAGCGGGCGAATCCGCGGTGCCATTGGCCATGGCGCCACCGGCATACTGGTTTCAATCCGCGCCCGCCAATTACAGCGGGCGAATCCCAGCCAGATCCTGGCTCAGCATCAGCACCTGTTCGTTTCAATCCGCGCCCGCCAATTACAGCGGGCGAATCCTCGATCTGGACGATGTTGCCGGCCACCGACCCGTGTTTCAATCCGCGCCCGCCAATTACAGCGGGCGAATCCACCATCCGATCAGCAGCTTGATCGCCAGCGGAGGGTTTCAATCCGCGCCCGCCAATTACAGCGGGCGAATCCGGTGACCCGGACGCCTTCTCGGGTGACGGAATATTTGTTTCAATCCGCGCCCGCCAATTACAGCGGGCGAATCCAACTTAGCCAAATCTTTTTTAGGAGTCCTAAAAGGTTTCAATCCGCGCCCGCCAATTACAGCGGGCGAATCCTTGATACCGCTCCAGATAAGCTTGCAGCGCTTTTGTTTCAATCCGCGCCCGCCAATTACAGCGGGCGAATCCCTCATATCATCGGCACCGGTCTTCGCATCCAGGCGCTTTTGTTTCAATCCGCGCCCGCCAATTACAGCGGGCGAATCCCCCTCGGCGCGGGCCATCGTCGAGGAGCTGCTCGGAGTTTCAATCCGCGCCCGCCAATTACAGCGGGCGAATCCCCAGGTCGCCCAAAAGCTCTACGATCTGGAGCACGTTTCAATCCGCGCCCGCCAATTACAGCGGGCGAATCCAGTTTGAGCCTGGAACGCGTCGTCAGTAGCTTCAGCGTTTCAATCCGCGCCCGCCAATTACAGCGGGCGAATCCATCAGCTCCCGTAATAAGATGTAATCGGACTATTGTTTCAATCCGCGCCCGCCAATTACAGCGGGCGAATCCTGCCGGCGCATGGTGCGGGTGCCGGTTCGATTCGATGTTTCAATCCGCGCCCGCCAATTACAGCGGGCGAATCCGGGGCGATGCCGATCGCCCAGCGGCCGATATCGTCGTTTCAATCCGCGCCCGCCAATTACAGCGGGCGAATCCCGTTTTCGCTGGGACTTGGCGAAGAGCGGGTCAATGTTTCAATCCGCGCCCGCCAATTACAGCGGGCGAATCCAGGTCGTTGAGGCCGCAATCCGGCTCCTCGCAGAGTTTCAATCCGCGCCCGCCAATTACAGCGGGCGAATCCATTTGCACAAGCAAGTCGGCGTCGAAATCAACGCGTTTCAATCCGCGCCCGCCAATTACAGCGGGCGAATCCTCTTTCGAGCTCTGCGGCATTCGGGCTGTCGGTAGTTTCAATCCGCGCCCGCCAATTACAGCGGGCGAATCCAAACCGCATCGGTGCTCGGGGTGAGGGTTTCGGAGTTTCAATCCGCGCCCGCCAATTACAGCGGGCGAATCCACCCCTACCGCTTTCGCGGGGGTGGTTCAATCTGAGTTTCAATCCGCGCCCGCCAATTACAGCGGGCGAATCCTGCTCGTCAAATGTCGTTTAGTGATGTGTATAAAGTTTCAATCCGCGCCCGCCAATTACAGCGGGCGAATCCGAGGGCCGGCTCGTGGGGATGATCTTGGGGCTTGGTTTCAATCCGCGCCCGCCAATTACAGCGGGCGAATCCGCTTGAGCATTCTATCTATCCCCCTCCGCGTCTCTGTTTCAATCCGCGCCCGCCAATTACAGCGGGCGAATCCTGCAGTTTGGTCGTCAGGCTGGGTCAAGTGTATGGTTTCAATCCGCGCCCGCCAATTACAGCGGGCGAATCCCCCCAACCGCGATCTATAACGATTGGCTCTTCGAGTTTCAATCCGCGCCCGCCAATTACAGCGGGCGAATCCTGTATTTTCGCAACTTATTGATTAAAATCAAGTATTATTTTGATTTGCGCCAACCCATTACAGAAGCTAAACCACATCATGGAATCCACAGCACAGAAAAAATAAATCACTTATATTTCAATCAAGTAGATGATACGCGAATCTCCCCAACTTCAGACCGTCGCTTAGGGTTCGCGCAACAAGCCCCGATCAAACAACCAGAGAGTCATTTTCAAAATCCACTGCCCGGAACACCCCGAACTCCTTGACATGCTTCGTTAGCGGCTCCGTAAGCTGATAAAATCTCAGGTTATCCTCGTTCAGGTCAATCTCGGCCAATAGCGCCCGCTCCAGCGCCTCGTACTGAGCTTGATTCACTCGACACTCAAACACCGATTTTTGCACACGCTGGCCGTAATTCAGACAAACCCGCGCAACCCGGCGTAATCTGCGCCGACCCGCCACAGCCTCGGTGCGCACATCGTAACTAACCAAAATCATCATTTGGCAACCTCTATATTTCGTGCCCGCCGCCATCGGTGAGTACACTTTCTAGCGAATCAGAAATGGCAAATAACCTTCCACATCCTCTCGCAACACACGGGCCAACAACCGTGCCTGTACATGAGGCAACAAGCCGACCGGCACCGGTTGTTGCAACAGCGCATGATTGATTTCTTCCTGTTTACGTTGCTGATACGCCGTCAGCACCGTCTTCCGGCCCGGATCGGACAAATACACGGCCCCGCCCGGTCGCACCTCGAAATCCTTCTCAGTCAGCTGACCACGGTTGATCAGCGTCAACGCTAGCCGGTCCGCCATGGGCCGGAATTCCTCCATGAGGTCTAGCGCCAACGCCGGACGCCCTGGTCGAACCGCGTGGAGAAAACCCAACTGCGCATCCAGCCCTACCCCTTCCACGGCGGTCCGACAATCGTGAACTAAGAGGGTGTAAAGAAAGGAAATCAGCGCGTTGAAACGATTTAGGGGCGGACGGCGACTGCGGCGTTCAAATGGAAACACTCCACGCGCATCGGCACGAACCAAATGGAGCATCGCCGAAAAATAGACTCGCGCGCCATCGCCTTCCACGCCGCGCACTTCGTCCAGCGTCGCCACACTGGACAAGCGCCGGATATGACCCGCCAGCAACCGCCCACTTTGCCGCAACGCCTCGCGGTCCGGCTCACTTCCGCTGTCGCGCGCACCTCGTAACACAACCTGCCGCGCATTCCGCAACTTGCCCACCACGAAAGCCCGCGCCAACTCCAGCGCTTGCGTCGCCGCCACCCGATGCTGCGCTTGGCGCAACAGGATATTGCCACTCAACGGCCCTTCCAAACGCGCCTTGAACCGGCCACGCCGATCCAGCAGAACCACGCCTCGGCCATCGTCGGCACAACGATGCAAGGCCGCCGGACTGACCATGATGTCGCCGAAAATCACCACACTGCCCAGATGATGCATCGGTACTTGCAAGCGCTTCTGACGTTCGATTTCCACCACCAGCGTTTCTCCTTCCAGATGGAGATAAGCGCCCTGAGTCATCACATAAAGCGTATTCAAGAGGTGGCGCATGGCTCGTCCTCATCGTCGTCCGACTCGTAAAGTGTTTTCCGTAAAACGTGCAGGCGCGCGCCGCCCGCGATCAGCGCCGGCTGACAGATATCCAGCAGTGAACATTCCTTGCAACGTCCGTCCGCTACGGGCGGCGGCAAACGTCCACCGGCCAGCAAAGCTCGAATTTCCGGCACCATTTCCTCGACCGTGGTACGCAACGCGGCGGTGATCGCCACTTCACGTCGCCGCCGGGAGCTGTGATGAAAGATCGCGCCACGCGGCACCGGACGACCCAGCATCTCCTCCAAGCATATCGCTTGCGCCGCCACCTGAAGGTCGTCGTGCTGGCGAGCGCGACGCGGACCATGCTTGTATTCGATGGGAAAAGGCGTGCCGTCGGGCAGAAATTCCACCACATCTGCCCGCCCCACCAGACCCAAGCGCCGTGAGTACAACGGCAAGGCTCGTTCGACTCGCACCGCGCCCTCGGCTCGGCTTTCCGGCGTATCCACCTGCTCATGCACCGCTTGTCCGCGCAAGGTGTACACGTTTTCATCCCATGCCTGTTCAACGTGGATCAACGCACACTGACGCGGACAATAGCTGTAGTGCTGGAGCGCCGAAATCGCTATGGCATCATCCGGTTCTTCCTCCGGCACGGCCATGGCGACTTATCCGGCCAGCCGCAGCAAGACGATTCCCTCGGGCAGTTCGGCCTTATTCACCGCGACCGCATAATCGTCGAACGTGCGCGCGGTGTTGGCGGGATCGCGCAAGTTCACCGTAATCCGCTCGAACAGGCGATGCGCGGGCGCGTTGCCCAAGGCCGAGTCATGCTGGAACACGTACAAGCCGCGTGTCGTCATCTGGCCACGAGCGGCGGAATGGTCGTGCTCGAACATGTTGGTCAACGCCTCCCACAGCAGCGCCAAGTCTCCATCCGAAAAGCCGGTTTGCATCGCCAGATGTGCCGAAACAAAACCGTGCGCCCGGTACAAGCCATAAGGCACGGTGAACTTGCGGCCCATTGTGCGATTGTCGCCTTGCTGCGCTTCGGCCTCTTTCTCGGTGGCAACCGCCATGCGGGTAATCGAATGCTCCGCCGGCGTGATCGGATCCATGCTGCGAGCAAAGGTCAGTTGCACCGGACCGCGCACTTGGCCGCAATTAGCCTCTTTCAAACTCATTACCGCTCCAAAGGTCCGAATATCGAAAAAGTTTTTGCACATCCATTTACGAGCTTCGCCAATATCATCTCCGCCCTTGCGCTTGCCTTCCGTGCCTTTAGGGTCCAATCCGAGAGCGGAATATGCCTTTTCCTGCTGCCTGGTCAATATGGCTTTCTCCTTTACGTAGATTTCGTAATCAGGTACTTCGGCCTTAGCGATTTCTATGTAATTGCGCACCTTGCGTTTTAAGCAAACATCGGTCACCAGACCGTGGCCGGTTTGTGGGTCCATGCGTGGCAGATTGCCGGCATCCGGGTCGCCGTTGGGATTGCCGTCGATCACATCGAACAACAACACGAAGTCATGGCGATTTTTAATGTGGTCAGTCATGGTCGAGCGCTCCCTGATCAGCAGATTGATTATCCGAGGGTTTCTTAGTGAAAAAATCGTGACGTTGATGGTAATAGCCGATAGCGAACCGCCCCTGATCGTCCAGATTCAAATGCGCCGGAAATTGGGTGACGGCCTCCAAAATCTGACCGATCAGGTTCTCCAGCCAAATTTTCTGGCCGACGGCGAGCTTATTGAGATGATGTGGCGTGAGCTTGTTGAGCAAGTATGGAAAAGCGGTGACCGGCGTAGCCGAAGCGGCTCCGTAGAAGCGGTCGCGGATGGTGGCGTTGAGACCGGGACTCGCTGATTCTTGCGCGCGCTCCATGACCGCGAACAACCGGCCCAAGCGATAGCCAATATTGGGATTTTGTGGATCGAGCGACACGTCAACCTCCTGTTTAGTGAGATGATTCAAACGATTTTTGCGAACCAACACGGCTTTAATCAAAGCCGCACGCACATGATTCACCGCACCCTGTTCGGCACGAATCCGTTGCAGGGTGGCAACCAACAAGGTTTGTGGGTAAGGCGTTCCGGCGAGAATCGCCCGTAGCGTTTCGCTGGCCAGGGGCGGTGGGATGTTCTTGCTTTCGCCTTGAGCAGCAGTAGCTTTCAGCAAACGCCACAGCGGCAAGTATTCCGGTTCGCGAGGAGATCGGACGATGGCGAGATCGTCGAAATGCTGACGGATGTGCGCCGCCAGTTCGCGCACCGTGTTCACACTCCACAGCCGCACGGCCAGCCGCGCATTGTTCGGCGCGAGGCCCAATACGAAGAAGCGGGTCTCGTCGTCATCCAACGGCCGCACGCCCGTTTTTTTTGGCGCTTCGTACAACGCTTTCACCGCCTCCACCCCACGCGCCGGATCGTCGGGGTCCGGCTGCAGCCAGTTGGCGAATAATTCTTCAGCGGGATTGGGTTTTTCGGCCCAGAACACGAACGTATCCTCGCCAACCAGCAGTTTCTGGCGGGAATCGGCGCGCAATAGATAATTGAGCGCGGTGGTGTAGGCAAACGCGGCATATTCCCCGACGGGGGCGTTTTGACCCTGCTCCTTGCGATAGGAACAGGCAGCGGCAAAGTTGAAAGAAAAGAGGTTGGCCCCGCTGCTTTGCGCACCGAGTACACCCTTGATCGCGGGGTGTAGGCGAGCGATGGCGTCCTGATTGCCACTGACCAAACAACGCTTGCGAACGGTCGCGACATCTCGTTCAGCCACCGTGACGGCCTGCTGTACCGCTTCCCGCTGGCAGATCAGTTGCAAGTCACCGTCCAGGCGGAAACTGAGCGACTCCGTCGTCTTGCTCACTTCCGGCCAGAGCGAATGGGCGAATATCCTCTCGAAATCGCCCTGTTCCAAAAATGTCAGCGCTGCTTGTACGCCTGAGTCGAACACGGGCGCTGGAAAAACGGCGTGAATGCGTTGAATGAACGCGGCGTGCGTCTCGCGCGTTCGCTTTTGCTCTTTCTCCAAACCAGCGGCATCCAACTTGGCCGCGCGCGCCGCGCCAACGACGCCCAGCGCATAGCCCAAACCATCCCATAACAGGTTGGCCACCACCCCGGACGAGCGTTTGACGGCCTGCGGCACGACGAACAGCCGTCCCTTATCGCGCTTGTTATCGCCAGTACGAGTGTCCTCGATGTCCACGAAGTGCCCGTCCCGATCCAGCACGATGACGAACGGAATAGCCTTGCGCTCGAAACCGGGCGGCGGCAGTTCATCCTGTTGCCGACGGTAATAATCGCAAAGGGCTTGCAGAATCATCGGGCGATCTCCTCGCTATCCCAAGCGGGCACCCGCACCACGCCGTTGTCGAGTTGGGCGCGGAAAAAACACGGCGTCGGCTCGGAACCACGATATTCCAGGTCGTACAGCATCCAGCCCAGATCGCGGCTTTCGGCAATCGGCGTCGGCCACGGTCCAGCCCGTTCCACCCAAGCGAACGCCGCCGAAAACTCCCGGCAACCCAAATAGGGTTGGTTAAAGCATTGGCCCTTTTCCGCACGGCGGCGAAACATGGCCGCGTATTTGACTAGCGTGTCGTCGGGACCGGCCCGCTCGGTCAACTCGAAACGAGCGTGAATCAGATAATCCACCTCGCGCAACAGCAACGCGGCGCGCTGTACACGTTCCTTTTCGGAATCATCGGCGTATTGTCCTAATGCGCCAACACCTCTTTTCATTACAGTTTTTACGCTGTCTATTGGAACCACATTTTTGACTTCATTGCGCCGCACCGAAGCCCAACGAATCGGTTTGAGCACGTCGATGCCCGTCACTCGCCAGACGATTTGCGGTTTCCACAGGACCGCTTCCAACACACCGCGCGCGGCGGAGGGTGTCATCACATCGTAGGAAACCCGCTCCACCTTCATTTCCGGACGGGTAAAACAAGCGTAATCGCCCCACACCCGCAAGCACACCGCGTTGTCCAGCGTCATGACTCCTTCCTCCTGTTCATACAATCAAATCATCCGGCTCATAGTTGGCCGTCTGTTCCACTCGCAGCCCAATAACCGGATCGTAAAGCGGCGCAACCTGGACATACACGCTAGGCCGCCGCTCCGCGATGGCGTCTTCCGCCAGTAAGCGTTGATGAATCCGGCGCGGGATATTCACCACATAGCGCTGCAATTGGCGCAGCATCTTTCGATCCAACTCGTCGCTGGGTCGTGCTAACCGCGCCAGCAAGCGTTCGCTGTCGCCATAACGCACGATCACCGGCGCTTGTGTTTCCGGGATGAGTTGGAAGCGTTCGGCGGCGGTGCGAAAGCTGAATTCCAGTCGCTGGTTATTTTTCAAAAGCGTCTGGATGCCTTGCCGGTCGAGACCTTCCACGCCTTTGCGCCAGTACAGGCTTTGGAAATATTCGGCAAACAGTTCGGGCGCGAGCGGATCGGACGGACGACGTTGCAAAAGTTGCCGGCCTGCGTCGCGGGCTTGGCGCAAATGACCGACCGGCGGCTCGGTGGGCGGCGCGAACACCACGACGCGTCCCAAATTGAAACAGCGCCCTTCACGATTGCAACGTCCCGCCGCCTGAGCGATGGAATCCAATCCAGCCAGCGCCCGGTAAACGACCGGAAAATCCAGGTCCACACCTGCTTCCACCAGTTGCGTGCTGATCACTCGAAGCGGTTCGCCGGTGGCCAGTCGCTCTTTGATCACTGCGATCACGTCGGCGCGATGCTGGCCGCACATCAAGCCGGAAAGATGCACCGCGCCCGCCGGCAACAAACCGTGCAGAAGGCAAGCATCATCGCGCCGATCCACGATACACAGCACGCGCGGATGGGTTGCCAATTCGGCGGCGAGTGCTTCCCAGGATGTCGGCGCGTGCAAATCCGCCGGTAAACTCACCTCCACCCGACGTAAGGACGTATGCAGTTCCTGTACCGCCGTCGCATCACCCATGATTTCGCGCACATCGTCCAGTCCGTCGAACCGCCAGTCAAAACCGCGTTGGGACGCCAGAGCCGGCTGAGTCGCGGTACACAGCACGAAACTGACGCCGTAATGGCCGCTCAATTCGCGAATCGTGCTCAGAATCGGCGTCAAAAACTCGGGTGGCAGCAATTGCGCCTCATCCAGAATTACCACGCTGTCGAGGATGTTATGCAGCTTACGGGTTCGGCTGGGACGAGCAGCGAACAGCGATTCGAAGAACTGGACGTTAGTGGTCACGATCAGCGACGTATCCCAGTTCTCGCAGGCCAACCGGCTGCGCGGCGTTTCCCGTTCCGAATCGAAGTTGCTGTGATGTTCGAGCACGGCGTCCTCGCCGAACACGCCACGAAACACGTCCGCCGTTTGCTCGATGATGCTGGTATAGGGGATGACGTAGAGGATGCGGCGCTTGCCGTAACGCCGCGCGTGGCGCAGAGCGAACGCCAGCGAGGCCAACGTCTTACCGCCGCCAGTGGGCACGGTCAGCGAGAACAGCCCTGGCGCTTTTTCCGCCGCGTTCCGGCAGCGTTCCAGCACCAGCGCCCGCATCCGGTTGACCGGCGTATCGTCCGCTCGCGCCGTCAGCGCCGTCATGTACGCTTCGAAGCGGGGCTCCAGTTCCGCCAGCGCGGGATATTGGCCGCGCAATCCGGCTTTCTCTCGCGACATGAACTGTTCGGTATCGAGAAAATCGGCGTCCACCAAGCAAGAAAACAACAGTCGAATCCACAGTGCATGATTGCGTTGGCCGCCAGGACTTGAGGTCGGTGGCGGCACGTTCAGAATGTCGGCGGGCGGCGCTTGCGCTAGCGCTTCGGCGAGCAAATCAGTTTGTTTCAAGCGATGCGCGAGGCTGGACGCGGGCGCTTCGGCGCTTTGCCAATCCGGCAACCCCGCGTGATGCCCGGCGATCAGATAAGCGAGAATGCGGCCCACATCTTTCATTCGCTCGATGGCGTACAGCGCGCCTATCGTGGAATGATCGACCCGGCCCGGCGCGGTTTCGATATGCGCGTCATAGCCGGAGGCGGAGCGGATATAGTGCTGAAAGGCTGGCCGGTATTTACCGAGGTCGTGCCACAATCCCGCCAGCTTGGCCCAATCGCCGGCGGCGAAAACGGTGGCGAACGACTCGGCAAGCGTCGCCACACCGCGCAGATGTTCGCCGAGAGGGTGTGGCGACCATTGGCCGTCGGCGTCTTGCCGGATGTGGGCGAAACAAGAGGAAGAGCGGTCCTGGACGGAATCCAGTAAATTCCTAACATGACTCATGGGGTTGCCTTGCGCGGGGTTATGGATCAAACGATCAAACAATCACCACGCCAAGGAGCCAGAGCTATCGTCGGAGATCCTTGCTCAAACTGATTCGGAAGTCGCTCGACATCGCTGGCCATTCACGATCATTCCATCGACCTTCTTTTCCCTTGGCGGGATCTCGATTTGCCACGGTCAAGCAAGGAATGCGCCTAAAAGAAGATTTTTGTATGAAACACGGACCATAGCTTCGGACCCAAGGCCCTTACCCCCGCACCAACTGGGTCAACAGGATCACGAACAGCACCACCAGCGCCAGCGGGATCAGCACCGCCGGCCAGTCCTTCTTGGCGGTGCGGCTGCGTTCGATAGCCGCCTTGATACCTGGCCGGAACCATAAAATCACCAGCAACGCCATGCCGCCACCCAGCAAAATTTCCCACCATGCCGCTGGTTCCATCGTCATTTCCCCTCACCAAGCTGTTTTGAATCCGACTTTTAGTCCTTACCGCGCCCGCCGTTGGGCGGCATCAACGGCTGCGGGAACGGCATCACATTGTCGCCGCCTTCCGTCGGACGAATCTTGCTGATCCCCTCCCGCTCCACTTCATCGATCCGCATCACCGAGTTAATCGGGATGAAGGTACGTTTCACGTCGGCGAATTCGTTGCGCAGTTTTTCCTCGGCCGGGTTGACCAGCACGCTAGAGCGCTCGCCAAAGATCAGTTCCTCGACTTCGATGAAGCCATACAGATCGTCCTGGTGAATGTCGCGAGCGTACAGTTCGTACAGTTTGCCCTGACTGACAAACAGGACGCGGTAAATGCTTTTGGCGATTTTGGACATGGGAATAGGGTTCAGCGGAAATGCAGGCAATCTAACCTCGTTTGCCACGGCGGGCAAATTCCCCCACGCTGTTAACCTCGTCATATCGACGATCATGCTCGCACCACCGGCCTGGATCGCTCCGTTGCCACCCAATCCACGACGCTAAACTATATAAACTATATAAAGGCTTGATGTTTACCGACTGAGATCACTCCCGATGCCCGCTCCCACGTTCGATTCCGTCCAGCTACGCGACCACGCCACCGACCGTTCCATCGAGCGGGGCCGGGCATATGTCCAGGAAGGCATGGTTGGACCGCTGACGCGGCGTGGCGACGAACTGGAAGCCGATGTCCAGGGCAGCGCGCCCCGTCCCTATCGGGTGTGGATTCAGTTCGAAAGCGAACAGATCGCCGACGCAGCCTGCACTTGTCCTTACGACTACGAGGGCTGGTGCAAGCACATCGTCGCCGTGCTGCTGACCTGTGCCGAACAGCCGAACGCGGTGGAAATCCGCCCGCCGCTGGCTGAAACACTGGCGACACTGGACCGAGAACAATTGCAGGCGCTGTTGCTGAAACTAGCGGATCGCATCCCACGCCTGAACGACATGATCGAAACCACCCTGCCCTATATCGCCCCGACGATACCGGACGGTTCCACCACGACCGCAGCTTCAGCCCAGTGCGCCGCTCCCGTCCAGGTCAATACCCACGCGCTGCGGCAAAGCGTCCGCAATGCCATACGCACTCGCGGCGACTGGGACGATAGCTACGACGAGGATGGCTACGGCGCGGTCGATGACATTGTCGAGCTGGCGGAACAAGCTCAGGCCGCGCTGGAGGTCGGCAACGGTCGCGCCGCGCTGGCGATTCTGGAAGCCGTCACCGACGAATTCAGCAAGCACTGGGAAATGCTGAACGAGATCGGCGAGGATGTCAGCGTCTTCCTTGATGGCACCCAAACGCTGTGGAGCGAGGCGCTGCTCGATCCCGATCTGAGCGCCGAGGAACGCCAGCACTGGGCCGACCGGCTGGGAGACTGGATGGAGGATTTCGATGAAACCGCCGCCGACGGCCTGGAACTCCTGCAAATCGTCGTCCGGCAAGGCTGGGACGACCCCACGTTGACCCGCATCCTGCGCGGCGAAACGGTGCCGGTCGGCCTGTGGGGCGACGATCCGCCACCCTACCACCAACGGGTACCAATCGCTCAGGCGCGACTGCGGATTCTGGAGCGAACCGGCCAACACGAGGCGTATCTCAATTTGGCCCAGGCCGAACATCAATATGACGACTACGCCCTTAAGCTGCTGCAACTGGACCGGGTTGGGGATGCCGTGCGCGCCGGATTGGAACAGCCGCTTTCCGATAAAGGGTTGCTGAAACTCGTCAAGGCACTATACGAACGCGATGAGATCGAAGCCGCGTTCCAGATTGCCGAGCATGGCCTGCGCCGGCAAGACGCGCCAGCGCCAAGCGATCCGGTGCTGGCGGAAATCGCGGAACAAATGCGGGAATTCGGTCTATACCACTCGCCCTCTCAAGCTGAACTGGCGGCCTGGCTGCGCGACCAAGCTGCCGCGCATGGCCAGAACGAACGGGCGTTGGCGGCGAGTCTGATCGCATTTCGGATCGCGCCCAGCCTGGACGCCTACCAACGGGTGGAAACGCTGGCCGGCGCGGGCTGGCCAGGGCGGCGACCGGATCTGCTGGATTTTCTGCGTGGCAATGCCCACATCACCACCGAAACCAAGGTTGACGTCTTCTTACACGAAAGCCTGATCGATGATGCCATCGCGGCGGTCAAGGAGCACTACGTCTCATCCCGAACCTTGGCGCGGGTCATGGACGCCGCCATCCCCTCACAGCCACAATGGGTGATCGATCAGGCCCGACAGCAGGCGGAACCGATCATGGACGGCGCCAAGTCGGCCCACTACCAAGACGCGGCTCAGTGGCTGCGCAAGGCCAAGCAGGCCCATGACGCGCTTGGCCAGAAAGCCGAGTGGCGCGCTTATCTCAGCGCCCTGCGCGAGAAGCACCAGCGTAAATATCGGTTAATGCCGTTGCTGAACGCGCTGTGAGACACAAAGGAACGGATACCACCCCCACATTCGGGTTTTGCGTCACCGGATTCAAGGTATGCTATGTGTCGTTCCATATCTCTGCCCAACCTCGATTCAGGATCGTTCCCCATGAGTGACCTCCCCATCACCCGCGATGTGTTCGACGACGTCATGGTCCCCAACTACGCCCCGGCGGCGATCATCCCGGTGCGCGGCGAGGGCTCCCGTCTGTGGGATCAGGACGGGCGGGAATACATCGACTTCGCCGGCGGCATCGCCGTCAACGTGTTGGGCCACGCCCACCCGAAGCTGGTCGCGGCGCTAACCAAACAGGCCGGTAAACTCTGGCACGTCAGCAACCTGCTGACCAATGAACCAGCACTCAAGCTGGCCCGCCGGCTGTGCGAACTGACCTTCGCCCAACGAGTGTTCTTCGCCAACTCCGGTGCCGAGGCCAACGAAGCGGCACTCAAACTGGCTCGCAAATACGCCGCCGACCACGCCGGACCGAACAAGCGCGAGATCATCGCCTTTACACCCTCGTTCCACGGCCGCACCCTGTTCACCGTCTCTGTCGGCGGTCAACCCAAATACACCGAGGGCTTCGAGCCGTTGCCGCCGGGCATCACGCATGTTCCGTTCAACGACCTGGCTGCTTTCGCCGAGGCGATTTCCGACCGGACCTGCGCGGTGATTCTGGAGCCGGTCTTGGGCGAAAGCGGGGTGGTCAGCGCCACACCGGAATTCCTGCGCGGGGTACGTGAATTGTGCGACCGCCACCAGGCGCTGCTGATCTTCGACGAAGTCCAATGCGGCAACGGCCGTTGCGGCCACCTCTACGCCTACATGGGTTACGGCGTGACGCCCGATATCCTGACCACCGCCAAGGGACTGGGTGGCGGCTTTCCGATCAGCGCCATGCTGACCACCGCGCCCATCGCCGCCAGCCTCAATGTCGGCAGCCACGGAACGACTTACGGCGGCAATCCGTTGGGCTGCGCGGTGGCCGGCGCCGTGCTGGATCTGATCAGCGACCCCGAGCTACTAGCCGGCGTGCGTCGCAAGCACGCCGCGTTCATGGCTGGACTGCGGCGCATCAACGACCGATTCGGCATCTTTCGCGAACTGCGCGGTAAGGGCTTGCTACTCGGTTGCGAGCTGACCAATGCCTGGCGGGGACACAGCCGCGATTTCATCAAGGCCGCGATGGATCAGGGCCTGCTGGTGCTGGTGGCCGGACCGGACGTGATCCGGTTGGCGCCCTCGCTAATCATCCCCGACGAACTGATCGAGGAAGGGCTGCGTCGTTTCGAACGGGCCATCGCCCAACTGCTCCATCAAACCGCCCCTGCCGGCGAGGAGTTGGCCCATGCAACGCGATAAAGCAGAACCCGTGCAGGTCGCATGCCCGAAGTGCCGTTATTCCGAAATCATCTACATCCCGATCGAAGAAATGCCGCGCTGCCCCAAATGCGGCATCCGCATGGTGATCAGGGAATTGCTCGACGAGGGCAAATCCACTTGACCACCATATTACAGTAGGATGAATTTTGTATATCATGACCGACACTCGGCCATGGGTTTTGCCGGCCGCGCCTAACAATAACCAAAGGAGTCACGATTCCATGAAAAAATTCCTGGTTGCGCTTGGTGTCGGCCTTGGCCTGCTGCTCGCTCTGTCCGGGGCTCCCGCCCGAGCCGACGTGCTCAACGAAATCAAGGAACGGGGCGAGCTGAAAGTCTGTCTGGAACCGGCCTACATGCCGTTCGAAATCACCGACAAACGCGGCCAGATCGTCGGCTTCGATCCCGATCTGGCGGCGCTGATGGCCGAGGCGCTGGGCGTCAAACTGGTACTGAGCAGCACGGCCTGGGACGGCATCATCCCCGCGCTGATCACCAGCAAATGCGACATCATCATGAGCGGCATGACCATCACCAAGGAGCGCGCCGAAACCATCGACTTCTCGGAACCCTACATGGTGATCGGTCAGACCGTGCTGCTGCGCAAGGCACTGGAGGGCAAGATCAAGTCCTATAAGGATCTGAACAAGCCCAAGTACAAAATCGCCTCCAAGCTCGGCACCACCGGCGAAATCGCCGCCAAGAAGTACCTGCCCAAGGCCACCTATCTGTCCTTCGAGACCGAAGCGGAAGGGGTCATGGAAGTGGTCAACGGCAAGGCCGACGCCTTCGTCTACGATTCGCCCTACAACGCGGTCGCCATCGGCCAGCGCGGCGAGGGCAAGCTGGTCTTTCTGGACCAACCCTTCACCAGCGAACCGCTCGGCTGGGGCGTGCGCAAGGGCAACCCCGAATTCATCAAATGGCTCAACGAGTTCCTCGTCAAGGTCAAGCAGGACGGCACCTACGATAAGCTGTACCAGAAGTGGTTCAAGAATACCGATTGGCTGAAAGACGTACAGTAAGTCGTGGCGCTCAAGCATCGTCCCGCCACCTGGCCCTGGTATCTGCTGCTCGCCGCCATCCTGATCGGCTTGGTGACGGGTCTGTGGGTCGCCACCAAGCGCGTTCACTATGAATGGCGCTGGGAACGGGTGCCGCAATACTTCGCCTACCGGGCCGAGGTTCCCCAGGAATCGCCGATCGCCGGCCGGGTCAGTGCCATCCAGGCCGACGGCGCGCTGAGCCGGGTCGTCGTCACGCCCGCCGACGGCGGCGCTCCGGTCGTGCTGCCGGTGGAAACCGTGCAGGTGGCGGTCGGCGATACCCTCGACCGGGAAGACAGCGTCGGCGACAACCATGAATGGCGGATCGGACCGCTGACCCAGGGCTTGTGGATCACCATCTGGATTTCCTTCGTTTCCGGGTTGGTCGGCCTGCTGATCGGCCTGATCACCGGCCTGTGCCGCATTTCCGACAACCCTGTCCTACGCGGGCTGGCGGTGATCTATATCGAGCTGATCCGCGGCACGCCATTGCTGGTGCAGATCTTCATCTTCTATTTCTTCATCGGCACGGTGCTGAACCTGGATCGCATCGTCGCCGGCATCGGAGCCTTGGCATTGTTCGTCGGCGCCTACATCGCCGAGATCATCCGCGCCGGCATCCAGTCCATTGCCAAGGGCCAGACCGAAGCAGCGCGCTCGCTGGGCATGAGCGCCTTTCAGAACATGGCCTACATCGTGCTGCCGCAAGCCTTCAAACGAGTGCTACCGCCGTTGGCTGGACAGTTCATCAGCCTGATCAAGGATTCTTCGCTGGTGTCGGTCATCGCCATCACCGACCTGACCAAGAGCGGGCGCGAGATCATCACCGCCAGCTTCGCCACCTTCGAGATCTGGTTCACGGTCGCCCTGCTCTACCTGGTGGTCACCTCGGTACTGTCGCAACTGCTCTTCTGGCTGGAACGGAGGTTCGCCCGCAGTGATTGAAGTCAGCAATCTGGTCAAGGTGTTCGAGGGGCGCGGCCAGACGGTGCGGGCGGTGGACGATGTCAGCACCGCGATCGCCAAGGGCGAGGTTGTGGTGATCATCGGCCCGTCCGGGTCGGGCAAATCCACTTTTCTCCGCTGTCTGAACGGCCTGGAAGAATTCGACGACGGACGGGTCGTCATCGACGGCATCGACCTCGCTGGCAGCAAAACCAACCTCAACGCCGTACGCCGCGAGGTGGGGATGGTGTTCCAGCACTTCAACCTGTTCCCGCACAAGACCGTGCTGGAAAACGTCACCCTGGCGCAGCGGGTGGTGCGCAAGCGCAAGGCCAGTGAGGCCAACCAGAAAGCCATGGCGCTGCTGACCAAGGTTGGCATCGCCGAGAAGGCGAACGAGTATCCTTCGCGACTATCCGGCGGCCAGCAGCAGCGGGTAGCCATCGCCCGTGCCCTGGCCATGGACCCCAAGGTGATGCTGTTCGACGAACCGACCAGCGCGCTGGACCCGGAAATGGTCGGCGAGGTGCTGGATGTAATGAAGCAGTTGGCTCGCGAAGGGATGACCATGGCGGTGGTGACCCATGAAATGGGTTTCGCCCGCGAGGTCGCCCAACGAGTGCTGTTCATGGACGCTGGCCGCATTCTGGAAGACGCGCCGCCGGCGCAATTTTTCACCGCGCCGCGAGAATCTCGGGCCCAGGCATTCCTGAAGCAGGTGCTCTAACGACCAATCGCGCCATGAACCTTTACGCCAAGCCTTATTCCGAAGCCTGCGAACAGAACAAAGCGCCCATTCTGGCGGTATTGCGGGAGGTCTTTACCGAGCCGGGCCTGATTCTGGAAATCGGCGCCGGCACCGGGCAACACGCCGTTCACTTTGCGCGGGAATTGCCGTACCTGGACTGGCAACCGACCGATCAGGCCGACTACCTGCCCGGCATTCGACTATGGATCGACGAGGCGGGTCTGCCGAACCTACGCCAACCGTTGGAATTGGACACCTGCCGCATACCGTGGCCGGTCGCTCAAGCAGCGGGTGTGTTTTCCGCCAATACCACCCACATCATGCATTGGCCCGCGGTGGAGGGCTTGTTTCGGGGTATCGGCCAGGTATTGCAACCCGGCGGAGCGTTCTGCCTGTATGGGCCGTTCAATGATAACGGTCGCCATACCAGCGCCAGCAACGCCGCGTTCGACCAGATGCTGAAACAGCGCGATCCGGCCAGCGGGATTCGCGACTTCAGCGATCTCGACCGGCTTGCGCGGGATAACGGTCTACGATTTCGGCGGGATTATCCGATGCCGGTCAACAACCGCACTCTGGTCTGGACACGCCACGTTTAGTTACTCGGCGCGCATCACCCATGCACGCACCGATAACGGATCAGATCGGGATCGCCGTCGGCGATCGCCTGCCCCAGACAAATCACCCCTTGGTCGTGCAAGGCGAACTCCTCGCGCCGCACGAAAAAACGCGCACCGTTTTCCAGTAGTAGATAAGTTCCGTTGGTGCTGTGGTCCACCAGCACAAACTTGCCCTGCCGAAACTCAATGCCAGCGTGACTGCGGGACACCAATTCCCGGTCCACCACTAGATTACTTCGCTCACCGCGACCCATGGTGAAAGTTTGTGAGCCGGGCACCACTTCGATGGTCCGTTCGCGATAGTCCAGCACCAGTCGGGCAAACAGTAGGCTGCGCAATTCCTCCTGGCCGCCGCTGGCCAGTTGGGTCAGGCTGGTGGAGTCGTGCCAGATGATCTCGACAATGTCCACCTCATCTTTCTTGCCTCGCACCCACGACCGTCCGAGGTCGCGGATCATCTGGGCCAGATCGGCCGGCAGCCACTCCGCGGTCTCTCGTGTGGTGATGATCTGATCAGCCTTAGCTAGGGAAACCATCCGAGCGGCGACGTTCACCGCATCGCCGAACAAGTCGCCCTTTTCGACCAGGACCGGCCCGTAATGCAGACCAATCTTGACGGCGATGTTCAATTCGGCCAATTCCTTGTCCTCCTTGAGTGCGCGATGCATCTCGCAGGCGGCGCTTACCGCCTGTTGCGCGCTCGCAAACCGGCTCATGATTTCATCGCCGATGGTTTTGATCACCACGCCGTCATGCGCGACGGTGCCCGAGGTCAGCACGTCCAGCACCCGCGTCTCGATCTGCCGCGCCCGCCGATCACCGTATTTTTCAAACAGGCGGGTGCTGCCGCAGATATCGGCGAACAAGACGGCCGCCGCCACTTGCCGCTGGGATACCACCTGCTCCTCCCGCATGGCCTTCAGGTTGCTGAATTTCAGTTTCATGCCCCGCACTCCCGGAAAATGCCGATGCTGGTTTCAGCCGTAGCCACGCGCACGCAAGTTTTCGATGACCCGGTGGATATTGTTACGCGCGATCCGCTCGTAACGCTGCTGGAAAAATTCGGTTAAAAAGAAAGTCGGCCGGCCTTGCAGGAACAGCAGGAAGCGCAGCTGGCCCGGATAGTAGGCTTCGTCGCCGATCTCCGCGCATTCGGCGCGAATTCGGTGGCCATCCTGTTCGAATGCCGCCCACGGCAACCCAAAGCTGGAGAGGTCGATATCGACGACAAAGCGCTCGTCGCGCTGGATGGGCGGGTCGCGGTGGGTGGTAGCCATAATCAGATCGTCCACCTGTTGCAGGAAAGCGGCATCCGCGTGTCCCTCCGACCACTGCCGGAACAGATCGGCGCTGCGTCGTTCGTTATCCATCGCACCCGACCGGTAAACCGCATCATGGAACCAGAGTGCTATTTCGACGGCGTCGGGATCGTCCATCAACGCCGCCACCCGGTCGAATTCTTCCAGGCAATGCCGGACATGATCCAAAGTATGATAGCGGCGATGCGGTTCCTCGTAGAGTTCGACCAGCCGGGCATGCACCGTTTCCGCCAACGCGCGACCACCACTCAGCCGCCGTTCCCACAAGGCCGCGAAACGCGCCCGTTCCCGAATCGGGCCATGGTCCGCCGGCACGGCGGGGGTTTTGCTGGATCGCTCGAACATCGCGGGCCTCCAAGAGTCGCTTGCGCCCTACCCGGCGCGCGTCACAAAGTCCTCGACCAAGCGCCATGCCATGCTCATCGGGCTGGGCAACCCCGGCAGATGCTCCGGCGCAAACCAGCGAGCTTCCAGGATTTCCTGCCCGTCGGCCCGCAGCTCGCCTTCGGCATGGTCGGCGGTGAAGGCGATCATCAGGGAATGCGGGAACGGCCATGATTGGCTAGCGAAATAGCGCAGGTTCTTGACCCGAACACCCACCTCCTCCGCCACCTCCCGATGAATGGCCTGCTCCAGCGTCTCGCCGGCTTCGACAAAGCCCGCCAGCACGCTATAGACCCCCGGCAGGAAGCGCGGCGCGCGAGCCAGCAAGATCTCGCGTCCCCGGCTGATACGCACCATCACCACCGGCGACAGTCGCGGATAGGCGGCCAACCCACAGGCCGCGCAGCATCGGGCGCGTTCATCGTCGCGCCGCTGGGTGGCCGTGCCACAACGACCGCAATATTGGTGCGTGCGGTCCCATTCGATCAACTGTAGAGCATGACCAGCCACCCCCAACAGGGTCTCGTCCAGCCGCGACCACAAACCGCGCAAACCTTCGAACGCCATCCCCGGCGGCGGTGGTACTTCCGCCACCTCGACGGCATGGCAGGGTCGGCCGCGCAGCGTTCCCAGATACAGGCGGCGCACCACCGGCCAACCGGCAAACGGCCAGTCCACCGCCACCGGCAACTCGGCCTCGGCTCCGTCGGATCGTACCAGCAGCTCGCTGCCTCCGAACACAAACCACCAACCGGCTTCCCTGGCAACCGGCGAGCGAACCAGACCGGGTTCGAAATCGTCGGGCAACACCAGCATCGACGGATCTCCTCTTCAAGCGATTTTCAGACGATCTACCCGGCCAGTAAGAACCAGTCGATCAGGCTTCACTCAAATCATACCGCACCGTGCCAGCGCTTGCGTTGGATTGGCCGACGGTGGGCCGACAACCACCAAGCCGCCAGCCAGAAACTTTGGGCCAATCCATTCAAACGCAAAACGCGGCACGTAAATTGCTTGAATATTCCATTCTCTGCCTTTTTAGAGAATCCGGGACCTCACCATCACCTCACCAGGAATCGCTCGAACCCCCATGGCTGACAATTTCGACGAACGCGCCCTGCGCTACCATCGCATGGCTCCCTACGGCAAGATCGAAGTCACCCCAACCAAGCCGCTTGCCAACCAGATCGATCTGGCGCTGGCCTACTCCCCCGGCGTCGCCGCCGCCTGCGAGGTGATTGTCGAAGATCCCCGCGAGGTATCCACCGTCACCGCTCGCGGCAATCTAGTGGCGGTCATCACCAACGGCACCGCCGTGCTGGGCCTGGGTGATATCGGCCCGCTGGCGGCCAAACCGGTGATGGAAGGCAAGGGCGTGCTGTTCAAGAAGTTCGCCGGCGTCGATGTGTTCGATATCGAAATCAGCGAGCGCGACCCCGACAAACTGGTCGAGATCATCGCCAGCCTGGAACCGAGTTTCGGCGG
>Ga0209607_1001188_pt1 | contig 21977 bp, 16 predicted proteins | sample AD_UKC117_MetaG_FD_184413 | JGI IMG/M metagenome (GOLD analysis project Ga0209607, IMG submission 184413) | Active sludge microbial communities of municipal wastewater-treating anaerobic digesters from Hong Kong - AD_UKC117_MetaG (SPAdes)... | ecosystem: Engineered > Bioreactor > Anaerobic >... | reverse complement strand
GGCGGTGCGGTGGCGGATCCACTGCCGGGCGACGAAGATCGGCAGCTTCACGTGCAGCTTGATCTCGCACATCTCGAAGGGCGTCGTGTGGCGGTGCCGCATCAGGTAGTTGATCAGGCCCCGGTCATTGCTGACGTGCTTCGTGCCCTTGCCGTAGGAGACGCGGGCCGCCTGCACGACGGCCGCATCGTCGCCCATGTAGTCGACGACGCGCACGAAGCCCTGGTCGAGCACGGGCATGGGCTCGTAGAGCAGCGCCTCGAGCGCCGGCACCACGGCGCGGCGGGTCGGCGCCTCGGTCGCCCTTTGGGCGGCGATCTCGGCTGCGGCTTCGGCGGAAAGGGTCATGGCGACACACCAGGATATGGTTCGGGCTGCCGGATGCGGCCGGCCGGGCTCTGGTCGCCTCTTTGAAAGCGCTTGGCAAGCACCTATATCCAGGGAGCCGGAGCGATCCGGCTATGGTGATAAACGCCATTCGGAATAAGCGTTTCGGACCCGGGGGCAGTTCCCGGCGCCTCCACCAACTCTCTATCCGCCATTCGTCGGTTGTCGACGGACGTGCGGTGAGCATGGGGGCGAATCAGGATCGACGAGCGTGGTAAAGGGATGGTTTTTGCCCGGCATGGTACCGCCGTTACCGGACCGTTTGTACAAGTGCCAACGACAACCGTATGGCTCTCGCTGCCTAGTCTCTAGGTAAGCGCGGCTGGCAGGGGCCGGGCAACAGAATCCTGCCAAAAAGTCCAGGGAGCTTCGGCACCCTGGCGCGGCCCGGGGGGCGCCGGGCAACAGAAGCCCCCCACTCTTCTGCGGGCCGCTCTTCACAAGAGGGGCCATCCGTGGCTAGGGTTAGGGAGACGCACCACGCCGCCCCGGCAGGTGCCCGAACCGTGTGAAGGCCGATGCGGCGGCAGACCATCGATTACGGACAGCTCGTCGAGACGGCATTGCGCACGGTGGTGCGTGATGTGCTGCGGCGTTTCGCGGCCGGCGACGTGCCGTCGCCGCACCATTTCTACGTCACCTTCCGGACCGACATGCCGGGCGTCGAGATCCCCGATTTCCTCCGCAGCCGCTATCCGAACGAGATGACCATCGTCCTGCAGCACCAGTTCTGGGATCTGGAGGTGGAGGACGACAAGTTCGCCGTGACGCTGAGCTTCAACGATCAGCCGGAGCGGCTGGTCGTGCCGTTCGAGGCGTTGCGGGTCTTCGCCGATCCCGGCGTCGAGTTCGGGCTGCAGTTCACCCTGGGTGCGGAGAAGGACGGCGAGGAGCCGGTTTCCCTGCCGCTCACCGCCAAGACCGGCGCCAAGCCGCGCCCGGTGGCCTCCGAGGACGAAGCGCCGGCGGAGCCCCCGTCCAATGAGGGTGGCGCCGAGATCGTCACCCTCGATCGCTTCCGCAAGAAATAGCCGGCCCGGCATCTGCCGCCTGGCGTGGCAACGCGATTGACAAGGCGCCGGGTGGCGGGCCATGCGGCTGGCCAGCGAAGGCGGTCGAGCGGAGGGGTGGATGACCAGCAACGTCAGGATCGAGACGGACACGTTCGGGCCGATCGAGGTCGAGGCGTCCCGCTACTGGGGGGCGCAGACCCAGCGCAGCCTGCAGAACTTCAGGATCGGCGGCGAGCGGATGCCCCTGCCGCTGGTGCGCGCCTTGGGTGTGGTCAAGCGGGCGGCGGCCGAGGTCAACCAGGCGCAGGGCTCGCTCGACGGCCGGCTGGCCGAGGCGATCGGTGCTGCCGCCCAGGAGGTGATCGATGGCAAGCTCGACGACCATTTCCCGCTGGTGGTCTGGCAGACCGGCTCCGGCACGCAGTCGAACATGAACGCCAACGAGGTGATCGCCAACCGCGCCACCGAGCTGCTCGGCGGCGAGCGCGGGCAGAAGTCGCTGGTCCACCCCAACGACCACGTCAATCGCGGCCAGTCGTCGAACGACACCTTCCCGACGGCGATGCACATCGCGGCCACCCAGGAGGTGCACGAGCGGCTGCTGCCGGCGCTCGGCCATCTCAAGGACGCGCTCGCCGCCAAGGCCGCGGCCTTCGAGAAGATCGTCAAGATCGGCCGCACGCATCTCCAGGACGCGACGCCCCTGACGCTCGGCCAGGAGTTCGGCGGCTACGTGCAGCAGCTCGCCTACGGCATCGAGCGGGTGCGCGGGACCCTGCCCCGGATCAGCCAGCTCGCCCAGGGCGGCACGGCGGTCGGCACCGGGCTCAACAGCAAGAAGGGCTTCGACGTGGCCTTCGCCGCGGCGGCCAGCCGGATCACCGGGCTCGCCTTCGAGACGGCCCCCAACAAGTTCGAGGCGCTGGCCGCGCATGACGCGCTGGTCGAGCTCTCGGGTGCGCTGAACACCGTCGCCGTCAGCCTGATGAAGATCGCCAACGACATCCGCCTGCTCGGCTCCGGCCCGCGCTGCGGGCTCGGCGAGCTCAAGCTGCCGGAGAACGAGCCCGGCTCCTCGATCATGCCGGGCAAGGTCAACCCGACCCAGTGCGAGGCCATGACCCAGGTCTGCGCGCAGGTGATGGGCAACCACGTGGCCGTGACGGTCGGCGGCGCCACCGGCCATTTCGAGCTCAATGTCTTCAAGCCGGTGATCATCTACAACGTGCTGCAGTCGATCCGGCTGATCGCCGATGCCTCGGTCAGCTTCGCCGACAACTGCGTCGTCGGGATCACCGCCGACGAGGCGCGGATCGAGAAGCTGCTCCACGAGAGCCTGATGCTGGTGACGGCGCTCAACCCGAGGATCGGCTACGACAACGCCGCCAAGGTGGCGAAGAAGGCGCATGCCGAGGGCACCACGCTGAAGGAATCCGCCCTGGCCCTGGGCCTTCTCGACGAGGCCGAGTTCGACGCGCTGGTGCGGCCGGAGCGGATGCTCGGCCCGAGCGACTGAGGGCCTAGTCCGAGGGGGCGGGTGTCCTGAGGCCATCGAGCAGGCGCTGGGGGCGGGCGGGGGCGCCGGGGGCGGCGGGCGTCAGCTCGAGCTCGAGATCGGCGAGCCAGGCCAATAGATCGACGGCTCCGGTGACCGAGCCGCTGCCCTCCGGTCCAGCGAATGGGATGCCGTCGCCGACCGGGCGCAGGACGCCCCGCTCCAGCATGAGATCGCCGGCGAGGCGGTCGACGGGGACCGCGCCGATCGCTCCGTTCTCGAGCGCGATCGCGGCTTCGCCCGAGGCATTGCCGATCAGGGTGCGCACGCTGCGGCCGAGGCTCGTCACCCGGGCCTCGAGGCCGACCTCGCCCGTGACGCCCGCCGGCAGGTCGAGCAGCTCGCCGAGCCGGGTCGCCGTGGCACCGTCGAGCGCCAGGTCGAGGCTGAGCGCTGCCGCAGCACCGGCATGGCGATGCTCGAGCGCCATGCTGCCGGCGAGCCGCATGCCGTCGTTTTCCCAGGCGAAGGCCGGCACGGCGAGCACGCCATCGGCGAGATCGGCCTCGATGACGACGGGTGCCGCCGGGCTCGCCTCGGGCACAAGCTCGATCCTGATCGCGCGCGGCTCGCCGTCGAGCCAGTCGAAGCGCAGGCTCTGGTCGGGCCAGAAGCCCAGCCAGCGCCCGGGCGGGCCCGGGACGAGCTGGAGGAGCGGCGTGGCGAGCTCGTAGACGACGGCTGCCGCCGCCGGCGAGAGCGGTCCGATCGCCAGATCCAGGCGCTCCGCCTCCCCTTCCGTGCCAGGCTCCCGGACGAGGTCGAGATCCAGCCCGCCGAGGCTTGCTTCGAGATTCCAGGCGGTCGGCCGGCCATCAGTCAGCAAGAGCTGCAGGTCGGCATCGAGCGGGCCGGTGAAGACGGCGGCCGTGATCGGCACGCCGCCGAGCTGGCGGAGGACGCCCGCGGCATCGGCGGCGCCGAGCGTGAGGGCCAGCGTGCCGCCGAGGCGGGCCGTCGTCCAGTCGTCGAGCACACCACTGGCGGACGCGCCGAAGCTGTCGCCGTCGAGGGTGGCGTCGATGGTGGTGCTGGCGGCGTCGCCGGTGAGGCTGGCGCGCAGATTGACCGGCCCGAGCAGGGCGAGCGCCGGCGGCGCGGGGTAGTCGACGAGGCGCAGGAGCCGGCCGAGCGAGGCGATGTCGAAGGCGAGATCGAGGTCGAACGCCCGGCTCGCGGGGGTGACCCTGCCCGACAGCATCAAGGCACTGCCGGCGAGACCGTCGAGGCTGGCCCGGCTGATCGCCACCTCGCCGTCGACGCTGTCGAGGCGCAGGGTCAGGGCGCCGAGGCGCCGCTCGTCGAGGCTGGCCCGCTCGATCTTGAGGTCGACGGCGTAGTCGGTGGCCGGGAGGATCGCCTCGAGCGTGTCGATCGTGGCCCGGGGGTCGTGGACGTCGACGACCTCGCCGAGATCGAGGCGGTCGAGCATCAAGCGCAGTGCCAGCTGGGCGCGCTTGCCGTCCACTGCCGGCCGCCAGGCGATGCCGCCCTCGACCCGCGTCGCATCGAGGCTCAGATCGGCGTTGCGCAGGGTCAGAGCCGCCGCCGACCAGTCGAGATCGGTATCGAGGGCGAGCGTCGTCGATTGCCGGAGCATGGCGGGCGGCTCGCCGAAGAGGGCCAGAAGCTCGCCCGGGACCTGCAGGGCGGCCTGCAGGCGGCCGCTCAGCCAATGACCGGTGGCGCTGCCGAGCGGCCCGACACGGCCGGTGAAGTCGAGGTCGCCCGGTCCCGGCAGCACCGCCACGGCTCGTTCGACCCGCACGTCGCCGTCACCCTCGAGGCCGAGGCCGATGGCGATCTGGCGAAAGCTCCGCCGTCGCCAGTCGAGCTGGTCGACCTCGAGCTCGAGGTGGCCGCGCAGGTCGGCCGGCAGCACGGCGGCGAGGCGGCGCGGATCGCCGGCAGCGGGCCAGTCGTCCGGCAGCTCCAGCCGCCCTGCCCGAAGCTGGAGGTCGAGCACGGGTGCTTCACCGCCGACGAGATCCAGGGCACCGTCCAGGGTCTGGCCAGCCACGGTCAGCGCCAGGCCGCCGAGGCGCAGGAACATCGGGTCCGCGGCGGCGGCCGGCGCGAAGCTGAGCTCGGCCTCGAGGCCGAGCGGTGCTTCGGGCACCGGCCAGGCCGCCAGCGCCGGGGCGACCAGAGCGAGCCAGTCCCGCAGGCCCGCCGGGTCCGGCAGGTCGAGCGTCAGGCGGCCGTCGAGGAGCGCGCCCTGGCGATCCGGCCCGCCATCCGGGCGGAGCTGACCGCGATAGCCGAGCACCGCCGACGCCGTGCCTTCGAGCGCCAGATCGAGACGGAGCGCCCGGGGCCGTCCCGGAGCGGCGCTGCCGAGCTCGCCACCGAGCACCAGGCGCGGGCCGGCAGCGACCCCGGCGAAGGCGGCGCCGGCCGCGAGGTGGCTGGTGCCGGTGACCCTGTCGCCGGTGAGCACCGCATCGATGCCACGCCAGACCAGCGGGGCGGCGCCGTCGGCGCCGGTCACCTGCAGCGCGCCGTCGGCGATGCGGATTCGCTGGACGGCCTCGCCCGGCAGGCTCGCGCCGAGGAAGGCCGCGAGGCGGCTGGCGGCAGTGGCCGGATTGCCGATGACACGCAGATCCGGGCGCACCAGATGGGCGTCGGTGACGCCGAGCTCGCCGGCCAGGAGCGGTCGCAGCTCGAGGTCGAGATCGAGCCGGTCGGCGGTCAGCAGGAGGTCGCCCGCGGCATCGTCGAGGCGCAACCGGTGCACCGAAAGCACCGGGCGGGGCAGGAGCGAGAGATCGAGCCCGCCCTCGATGACCAGCTCGATACCGGTCGCGTCGGCCACCGCCTGCTGCAGGCGCAGGGCGAGCAGCCGCTCGTCGAAGAAATGCTGCACCAGGAGGACGGCGGCGACGATGGCGACGGCCAGCGCCGCGAGGCCGCCGATCAGGTAGCGCAAGACCGGTCCCGGCCGCCCGGCGCCGCGTCCCCGATGTCGACAGGGCGGGTGGCGACGCGGCGGGCGGTGGCAGGGCGGGCGGTGGCGGAAGCGGCAGCCGGCTCGAACATCATTCTGGGTGTCGACGCAACCATCACGCTAGTCAAGCTCCGCCCGGCAGCCGTGTCGCGCTGGCGCGTCGCCGCCACGGCGGTTGGTGGGCCCGGCAGGATTCGAACCTGCGACCAGACCGTTATGAGCGGTCAGCTCTAACCACTGAGCTACAGGCCCGACCGGAGGCTGCTATACTTGGCGGAACGGCAGCGTGACAACCACGCGATCAGGAAGGCGAGAAATAGCCGGGATTCTCCTCCCGCAGCGCAGCTATTCGCGCGACCGTGCCGGCCCGGTGATCGCGCACGGCCCGACCGGCGGCGGCCGCCTCGCGACATCGTCCAACAATGATTTATTATTGTTTTACAGAAATCATATGGCTAGCCTGCCCCCCGCGATGGTGGAGGCTGCGATGCAACGAGGTGGTGCCGACGCACGGCTGCGGCGGCTGAGCGGGCGGCTGGCGACCGCGGCACTGGTCCTGGCCGTGGTCCTGCCCTTGCTGGTGCTCTGGTTCTGGCTGGCGGGCGATCCGTCGGCGCAGTTCGCACGGGTGGCGGGCGCGCGCCTCACCCATGCGCCCGAGCCATGGCAGGTCGGGATGGCGGCTTTTCTGGCGCTGCTGCCGAGCCTGATCCTGAGCACGGCGCTGCTGGCGGCCTGGCGCTGCTTTCGCGGCTTCGCTGCCGGCTCGTACCTGACGCGCGATGCCGCGGCGGCGCTCCGGCGCATGGGCATTCGCGTCGGTCTCGCCGCCGGACTCGGCCTCGTCATGCCGACCGTGCTCGGCCTCGTGCTGACCGCCAATGCCGGCCCCGGCCAGCACCAGCTCGTGATCAGCCTCGGCAGCGACCAGGCGCTAGGTGTGCTCATCGGCGGCATGGTCTGGGCGATCGGCGAGGTGCTGGAACGGGCGGCCATGCTCGCCGACGACCACGCGCAGATCGTCTAGGAGCCTGTCCCAGTGCCGATCGTGGTGACGCTCGACGTGATGCTGGCGCGGCGCAAGGCGCGTTCCTGCGATCTCGCGGCCTTCGTCGGCATCACCGAGGCCAATCTCTCGCTCTTCAAGCAGGGCAAGGTGAAGGGGGTGCGCTTTGCGACGCTGGCGCGGATCTGCACGTTTCTCGACTGCCAGCCCGGCGACCTGCTCATGCATGTGGCGGAGGACGCGCCGGACGATGGGAACGGCGATCCTGCTCGGCCTGCTGACCGCATCCCTGGCTAGGAGCCTGCCCGAGGTGCGGGGCGAGCGCAACGGTGCTGGACTGTAGGGCTCGCGATGCCGCATGCGTACCATCGGGCTAGGCATGCGGCTTCGTGGCGGGCAAGATAACGCCCGGGCGCGGCCGAAGGGGGTGCGGCCTCAATGAGGACGGATCAATGAAGCGACATCTGACGATCATGGCGGCAGCCGCCTTCCTGGCGGCCTGCGGAACCACGGCGGACGACTCTCCGTGGCGGTCCAAGGTCACGACGCCGGCGGCGCACCGGATCACCGGCCAGGAGATTGCCGTCGGCGACTTCACCGGCACGAGCGGCCGCACCACCTCCGGCGAGGTCGCGGTGTTCCAGACGACGGCCGGCTATGCCGTCAGCCTCGGCTCCGACTTCAGCATCGACAACGCCGCGGGTGCGACGGTCGGCCTCGGCGATGCGGCCGGGGCCACGGTCGTCCTGGCCCCCCTGGCGAGCCCGACCGGTGCCCAGGTCTACGGCGTGCCGGCCGGCGTCGACATCGGCCAGTTCCGCCACGTCTATATCTGGGACGACGCGCGCGACGTCCCGCTCGGCGTGGCCCAGCTCGACCTGCTCTAGGCGAGCGGCGGTCCCGGCCCGACCATCGGGCCGGGACCGCCGGCGATCGTCCGGTCAGGTCAGCAATTGAGCCATCTGAACGGATTCTGGCCGAGCAGATGGCGCGCTGATTTGCCGACATAGTGCCGCATGTGCAGGGCGATCTCGTCGTCGAATTCCTGGCGCCTGGTGTGCCGCGGCAGCGGCTCGGCCGCGCCCTTCCGCCCCGGGTCGAGCTCGGCAGCGGCCATATCGACCTCGTGCCATCCGTCGATCCGGTACACTTCGCGGATGATGCCGTCACCCACCACCATCGCATAATTCGCCGGGTGGCGCTGCGGCGAGCAGCGCCAGTATCGCCGCGATCGCTCGTACAGGTCGCGATCCGTGAGTGCTGGATCCCACTCCCGGGCGATGTTGACGAGCACGACCGGCTCGGTCGGGTGCGCCTCTTCGACAGCCAGATCTGCCGGCACGGCCCACTTCCCAGGTCGAATTAAATCTCCATAATTCAATTTTAGATTGGATTATTGGTCACTACAAGCGCCCGGCAGCCGGGCCGTCAAAAAACCGAAACCAAAAGACCGGTGGGGCTGACGGGGAGGGTCACCCTCCCCGACCTTGTTCGCATCTCAGGTATCCAAAAAGCTCCTGAGCTTCCTGGACCGGCTCGGGTGCTTGAGCTTGCGGAGTGCTTTGGCCTCGATCTGGCGGATGCGCTCGCGGGTGACGCTGAACTGCTGGCCGACCTCCTCGAGGGTGTGGTCGGTGTTCATGCCGATGCCGAAGCGCATGCGCAGCACGCGCTCCTCGCGGGGGGTGAGGGTGGCGAGGACGCGGGTGGTGGCGTCGCGGAGGTTGGCGAGGGTGGCGGCTTCCAGCGGCTGGACGGCGTTCTTGTCCTCGATGAAGTCGCCGAGGTGGCTGTCCTCCTCGTCGCCGATGGGCGTCTCGAGGCTGATCGGCTCCTTGGCGATCTTCAGGACCTTCCTGACCTTGTCGAGCGGCATGTTGAGCTTGTGGGCGAGCTCCTCGGGCGTCGGCTCGCGGCCGTACTCGTGCAGCATCTGGCGGGACGCCCGGACCAGCTTGTTGATCGTCTCGATCATGTGGACCGGGATGCGGATGGTCCGGGCCTGGTCGGCGATCGAGCGGGTGATCGCCTGGCGGATCCACCAGGTCGCGTAGGTCGAGAACTTGTAGCCGCGGCGGTACTCGAACTTGTCGACCGCCTTCATCAGGCCGATGTTGCCCTCCTGGATCAGGTCGAGGAACTGCAGCCCGCGGTTGGTGTATTTCTTGGCGATGGAGATGACGAGGCGGAGGTTGGCCTCGACCATCTCCTTCTTGGCGCGACCCGCGTCGCGCTCGCCCTTCTGCACCTTGGCGACGATGCGGCGGAACTCGGCGATCTTGAGCCCGGTCTCCTCGGCGATGGCGCCGATATCCGCGCGCAGGCCCTCGATGGCCTCGTAGTTGCGCGAGATGAAATCGGCCCAGCCCTTGCCCTTGAGGCTGGCGACGCGGCTCATCCAGTCCGGGTCGAGCTCGTTGCCCATGTACTCGGCGATGAACGCCTCGCGGCTGATCCGGCTGCCCACGGCGAGGCGCATCAGCTTGCCCTCGAGGCCCTGCAGCAGCTTGTTCATGTCGAAGAGCTGCTCGACCAGCGCCTCGACCCGACCGTTGTTGAGCTGCACCTGCTTCATCAGCTCGACGATGGTCTCGCGCGCCGCCTCGTAGCGACGGTCGACCTCGGCGTCGATGGATTCCGCCGCCTGCACGGCGGCGAGCCGCTCGTCCTGCAGCTCGCGCAGGATGGCGTAGGCGTCGGCGATCCGATCGAAGCTCTCGAGCACGCCGTCGCGGAGCTTGTCCTCCATCGCCGAGAGCGACAGGGTGTCGTCGTCGAAGTCCTCCTCCTCGCTCTCGGCCACCTCGGGCTTGGCCTCGCCTTCGGCCCCCTCCCCGGCGGCGTCGGCCGCTGCCGGGTCGCCGGCCGCCGCCGGCTCGGCCGCCGCCTTGCCCTCGGCCTCCGGGTTGAAGCCGGCCTCGTTGGTGGCATCGAGATCGATGATGTCGCGCAGGAGCACGCGGCCGTCGCGGATGGCGTCGCGCCAGCCGATCACGGCTCGCATCGTCAAGGGGCTCTCGCAGAGCGCCTCGAGGACCATGTTGCGGCCGGACTCGATGCGCTTGGCGATCTCGATCTCGCCCTCGCGGGAGAGCAGCTCGATCGTGCCCATCTCGCGCAGATACATGCGCACGGGATCGTCGGTGCGGCCGAGATCCTCGTCGCCGATGGACTGCGTCGCGGTCTCGCTCTCGCTTTCCTCCTCGCCTTCGGCTTCCGGCTTCTCGTTCTCGTTGGCGGCGGCCGTGTCGCCATCGCCGTTGCCGTCGCCCGCCTCGTCGCGGACGACGCCGATGCCGCGCGATTCGAGCCCGGAGATCAGATCGTCGATCTGCTCGGGGTTGGTCTCGGTCGGCAGCGCCGCGTTGAGCTGGTCGAGCGTGACGGTGCCCCGCGCCTTGGCCTGGGTCACCAGGCGCCGCAGCGCCGGTGCCGACGCCATCAGTGTCTCCAGGGAGGCACCGACGCTGTCATTGTCCTTCGGCTTGGTGGTCACCGCAGCTTTCGCCATGCACCCTCGCTCCGCCTGTCAAATTCCGCCGTGCCGGCCGGCTCGCTGCCGCGCCCGCCACATCCGCTCGTCAACGCGCAATCCTCGGGGCACGGCGAACGGGACGGGGCAGCAGCGTGCCACACCGTCCCCCACCTCCTGCCAGGCGCCCCGAAAAAACTCAGCCCCGTGTCGCCATTTCGTCACTACCCTCGCCGCTCGATCGCGGGCTTTCGGCCCCGTCGATCGGCTCCGGTGGCCGGGCCACCGCTCTCAGCTCTCGTCGTCCGTCCTATCGTTCAACAGGCGATCGAAGCGTCGACCCGCCAGCTCATCCGTGTCTCCGCCGCCAATATCCCCGGCGAACGCCTCGGCCTCGTCGCGCCGCGCCGCCCGCAAACGCAAGCCCGCCAACATGCGGCCGAGCAGCTCGTCGATGCCGGCCTCCTCGTCGACCGTCCGCGTCAGGACGGCGAAACGCTGGAGCGCCTGCTCGACAACCACAGCAAAACCGTAGCGGGTCAGATGGTTGCGCAGGTCCACCGCGTCAAGGTGGTCGGTGGCGGCGAACCAGTTCAGAAGCTCGCGGCGTGCCGTATCGGCATCAGGGTGATCGAACGGCACGGCGGCCAGCTCCTCGCCGAAGGAATCGAGCAGCGCCGGCTGCTCGAGAAAGGCGCCGAGCAGCTCGAGATTGGCATCCCTGGCGCGGCTGGCGAGCGACGAGGCGAGCCTCGCAGCACCGACGCCGCCCCAGCCCGGCCGGCCGGGTGCGGCACCCCTGGCATCGCCGCGGCCGCGCCCGGGCTGGCGCCCGTCGGGCGCCCGCCGGCCGTTGACGGCCCGGCGCAGCTCGTAGACGAGACCGTCGAAGTGCGACCGCAACCCGTCCTGGAGGCTGCGGTCGCCGGCGAGCCGGACGTATTCGAGGAGGCGGTGGCGGAGCCCGGCGATCTGCTCCGGCGTCTCGGCAGGCGCGGCGGCGAGCTCGACCTGCCAGATCATCCGCGACAGCGGCACCGCCGCCCGGACGAGCTGCTCCAGCGCGTCGCGGCCGCTGGCCCGCAGCAGGCTGTCCGGGTCCTCGCCCGAAGGCAGCACGATGAAGCGGAGCGTCTGGCCGCCGGCCATGATCGGCAGGGCACGGCGGATCATGCGCATGGCGGCGGCGAGCCCGGCGGCATCGCCGTCGAGGCAGACATAGGGCTCGTCGGCATGGCGCCAGAGCAGGCGAAGCTGCTCCTCGCTCACGGCAGTGCCCAAAGGCGCGGTGGTGTTCTCGAAGCCGGCCCCGGCCATGGCGATGACGTCGAGATAGCCCTCGACGATGAAGATCTCGCGGCGTTCGCGGGCGGGCTTCGCCGCCAGATCGAAGCCGTAGAGCAGGCTGCCCTTGTGGAAGATCGGGGTTTCGGACGTATTCAGGTACTTGGCCCGCGCCTCGCCCAGGGCACGCCCGCCGAAGCCGACCAGCCGGCCGCGCTGGTCGCGGATCGGGAACATCAGCCGATGGCGGAAGCGGTCATAGGCCGAGCCGCCCTCCTCGGGCAGGCCGACGAGGCCGGCCTCGGCCTGCACGGCCGGCGGGATGCCCGCGGCCGTCAGCGCCCGGACCAGGCCGTCGCGGCTGTCCGGCGCGTAGCCCAGGGCGAAGCGGTGCTGCAGATCCGGCGGCACGCCGCGCTGGGCCAGGTAGTCCCGGGCGACCCGGCCTTCGCCCGCGGCGAGCCGGCCCTGGAACCAGCGCGCCGCGGTCTCGTTGGCGGCGACCAGCGGCTCGGTCGGCGGTCGCCCGGGGCCGGCGGCCGGCTCGCGCAGCGGTGCCGGGATGCCGGTGAGGTCGGCAAGGCGCCGCAACGCCTCGGTGAAGCCCAGCCCCTCCGTCGCCATGACGAAGTCGATGGCGGTGCCGTGCGCGCCGCAGCCGAAGCAGTGGTAGTTGCCCTGGTCCGGAAAGACGGTGAACGAGGGCGACTTCTCCTGGTGGAACGGGCACAAGCCGACATGCTTGTTGCCCCGGCGGATCAGGCGGACCTGGCGGCCGACGATCTCGAGCAGCGGCAGGCGCGCCTTGAACGCCTCGAGCTGGCCATCATTCGACCGGCCTCCATCATACGCCCGTCCGCTCAAGATCGCGGCCGCGACGATGCCGGGCGCGGGCGCTCAGGCGAGCCTGGCGCAGACCCGTCGCCTGGCGCGCGCGAAATCCATCTCGCCATTGTAGCGCTCCTTCAAGGCCGCGATCACCTTGCCGGTATCCTTGAGCCGCTTGGCGCCGACCTCGTCGATCATCCCGTCGACCGCTGCATCGACCTCGCTGTCGCTCATCCGCCGCGGCAGGAACTGCTTGAGGACGCCGATCTCGGCGGCCTCCTGCTCGGCCTCCTCGAGCCGCGCGCATTCCTCGCAGCGCAGGATCTCGTCCTGGCGCTGCATCACCATGTCCTGGAGCATGGTCTCGATGGCCCCGTCGTCCAGCTCCTCGGCGGCGCCGGATTCGCGGGCGCAATGGTCGCGCTCCTTGAGTGCGGCCAGGACCAGGCGCAGCGTCGCTGCGGTATCGGCATCCGGTGCTTCCCGCAATGCCGAAGCAAGACGTTCTCTCAACACGACCACGAACTCACGGTCATGATCAACGACCTCTCGAACTGGGGCGGCGGCATCCGGGGCCGCCGCTCGATTGTTGGTTTCCGCCCTCTTTCGACCCCGGCTCACCGCCTCACGCGATCAGGGCCAGGGTATCCGCCCATCGTCAGGTTGCCTCGCTTGACGGCACTCCGCACAATGCTACAAACCGCCCCGGCGCGGACCAACCGGCCGGACCCACAGCCACGCCGGGCAGTTTCGACCAACCAGGCGCCGCCTTTCGGCATGCGACCCTTCGAAGCCCGGCACGGCGGCCCGACTCTCTACTTAGATTGGCCCAGCGATGCAAGCAGGTGCGACCGCACCCTCCGCCGTCCTGGCTCTGGAGGACGGAACGATCTTGGCCGGCCGCGGCTTCGGCGGCACAGCCGTCGTCACGGGCGAGCTGGTCTTCAACACGGCCATGACCGGCTACCAGGAGATCCTCACCGATCCGTCCTACGCCGGGCAGATCGTCACGTTCACGTTCCCTCATATAGGCAATGTCGGCACCAATGACGAGGACCGGGAGGCGCTGACCCCGGTGGTCAGGGGCCTCGTGACCCGTGCCAGGGTGACGCGGCCCTCGAGCTGGCGCGATCGGCTCGATCTGGTCGGCTGGCTCGAGCGCCAGGGCATTCCCGGCCTCGCCGGCGTCGACACGCGGCGCGTCACGGCGAAGCTGCGCGACCGGGGCGCGCTCCGCGCCTGCCTCGCCCACGATCCGGCCGGCATCGCCGACCCGGGCGCCCTGGTCGAGCGGGCCCGGGGCTGGCCCGGAATCGTCGGCATGGACCTCGCGAGCGAAGTGTCGGCCCGGCAGCGCTATGGCTGGCAGGAGGCGGCCTGGAGCCCGGAGGGCGGCTATGGCGCCAGCGACGGCAGCGGTCCGCATGTCGTGGTCATCGACTACGGCGTGAAGCACAACATCCTGCGCTCGCTCGCCGCCCGCAACTGCCGGGTGACGGTGGTGCCGGGGACTGCCTCGGCCGACGAGGTGCTGGCGCTCGAGCCGGACGGCGTGGTGCTCGGCAACGGGCCGGGCGACCCGGCGGCGACCGGCATCCACGCGGTGCCGGAGATCCGGCGGCTGCTCGCCACCGGCAAGCCGCTCTTCGGCATCTGCCTCGGCCACCAGATGCTCGGCCTGGCGCTGGGGGCGCGGACGGAGAAGATGTCGTTCGGCCACCACGGCGCCAACCATCCGGTCCAGGATCTGGGCACCGGCAAGGTCGAGATCACCAGCCAGAACCACGGCTTCGCCATCGCCGACGGCGACCTGCCGGACGATGTCGAGGTGACCCATCGCTCGCTCTTCGATGCGACGATCCAGGGCATCCGCATCAAGGACCGTCCGGTCTACGCCGTGCAGTACCATCCCGAGGCGTCACCGGGGCCGCAGGACAGCCAGTATCTGTTCGACCGCTTCCTCGACGACGTCCGCCGGCAGAATTAGAGAACCATGCCCAAACGCACCGACATCCGCTCGATCCTGCTGATCGGGGCCGGCCCGATCGTCATCGGCCAGGCCTGCGAGTTCGATTATTCCGGCACGCAGGCCCTGAAGGCGCTGCGCGAGGAGGGCTACCGGGTCATCCTGGTCAACTCCAACCCGGCGACGATCATGACCGATCCGGAGCTGGCGGACGCGACCTATATCGAGCCGATCACGCCGGCCATCGTGGCCAAAATCATCGAAAAGGAGCGCCCCGACGCGCTTCTGCCGACCATGGGCGGGCAGACGGCGCTCAATGTCGCCCGCGCCCTCGACGAGGACGGCACGCTGGCCCGCTTCGGCTGCGAGCTGATCGGCGCCTCGCGGGCGGCCATCGACAAGGCCGAGGATCGCGAGCTCTTCCGCCGGGCGATGCTGAAGATCGGCCTCGCCATGCCCATGAGCATCATCGCCCACAGCCTCGCCGAGGCCCGGGAGGCGGTCGAGGCGACCGGCCTGCCGGCGATCATCCGCCCGTCCTTCACGCTGGCCGGCACCGGCGGCGGCATCGCCTACAACCGGGAGGAGTTCGAGCAGATCGTGGCCAGCGGGCTCGAGGCCTCGCCCATCACCCAGGTGCTGGTCGAGGAATCGGTCCTGGGGTGGAAAGAGTACGAGATGGAGGTGGTGCGGGACAGGAAGGACAACTGCATCATCGTCTGCTCGATCGAGAACGTGGACCCCATGGGCATCCACACCGGCGACAGCATGACCGTGGCGCCGGCCCTGACGCTGACCGACAAGGAATACCAGCTCATGCGGACGGCCTCGATCGCCGTCCTGCGCGAGGTCGGGGTCGACACGGGCGGCTCGAACGTGCAGTTCGCCATCGATCCGAGGACCGGGCGGATGGTGGTGATCGAGATGAACCCCAGGGTCTCGCGCTCCTCGGCCCTGGCGTCGAAGGCGACGGGCTTTCCGATCGCCAAGGTCGCGGCCAAGCTGGCCGTCGGCTACACGCTCGACGAGATCCAGAACGACATCACCGGCGCCACGCCGGCCTCGTTCGAGCCGACCATCGACTACGTGGTCACCAAGATCCCGCGCTTCGCCTTCGAGAAGTTTCCCGAGACCGAGCCTTTGCTCACCACCTCGATGAAGTCGGTGGGCGAGGTCATGGCGATTGGCCGGACCTTCAAGGCGTCGCTGCAGAAGGCGCTGCGCAGCCTCGAGAACGGCCTGACCGGGCTCGACGAGCTGCCGATCGAGGCCGGCGCCGACCCGCACGAGTTCCTGCAGCGCGAGCTCGCCCGGCCGACCCCGGACCGGTTCCGGGTGGCGGCCGACGCGATCCGCGCCGGCCTCGAGCTTGCGGTCATCCAGCGCATCACCGCCTTCGACCCCTGGTTCCTCGAGCAGCTCGAGGAGCTGGTGGCGACCGAGGCGCGGGTCCGTGCCGAGGGCCTGCCGAAGGACGCGGCCGGCTGGCTCGAGCTCAAGGCCGACGGCTTCGGCGATGCGCGGCTGGCGAAGCTCACCGGCACGGCCGAGGCCGAGGTGCGCCGGCTCCGGCATGCGGCCGGGGTGCATCCCGTCTTCAAGCGGGTCGACACCTGTGCGGCCGAGTTCCAGGCGCGCACCCCCTACATGTACAGCGCCTATGAGGAGGGCCTGTGGGACGGCAGCCCGGCCGAGTGCGAGAGCCGGCCGTCCGATCGCCAGAAGGTGCTGATCCTCGGCAGCGGCCCGAACCGGATCGGCCAGGGCATCGAGTTCGACTACTGCTGCGTGCATGCCGCCTTCGGCCTCAAGGAGGCCGGCTTCGAGACCATCATGGTCAACTGCAACCCGGAGACCGTCTCGACCGACCCGGACACCTCCGACCGGCTGTATTTCGAGCCCTTGACGGCCGAGAACGTGATCGAGATCGCCCGCGTCGAGGCCAGCCGGGGCGAGCTGCTGGGGGCCATCGTCCAGCTCGGCGGGCAGACGCCGTTGAAGCTCGCGGCGGCGCTGCAGGAGGCCGGGATCGCCATTCTCGGCACCTCGCCCGACGCCATCGACCTCGCCGAGGACCGTGACCGCTTCCAGCGTCTCCTCAACGAGCTCGGCCTGCGCCAGCCGGCCAACGCCATCTGCCGCAACGAGCAGGAGGCGGTCGAGCGGGCCGCCGAGCTCGGCGTGCCGCTGGTCATCCGGCCGTCCTACGTGCTCGGCGGACGGGCGATGCGCATCGTCCACTCGCTCGACGACGTGCGCCAGTTCGCGGCCGAGGCGGCGGTGGCGGCCGAGCACGGCACGATCCTGCTCGACCGCTACCTGCAGGACGCGATCGAGGTGGATGTCGACGTGCTCGCCGACGGCGAGACGGTGGTCGTCACCGGCATCATGGAGCACATCGAGGAGGCCGGCATCCATTCGGGCGACAGCGCCTGCTCCCTGCCGCCCTACTCCATCGGCGCGGCCGTGCTCGCCGAGATCCGCAGCAGCGCGGAGGCGCTGGCCCGCGCCCTCGACGTCAAGGGCCTGATGAACGTGCAGATGGCGGTGCAGGGCGAGACCGTGTTCATCATCGAGGTGAACCCGAGGGCCAGCCGCACGGTGCCGTTCGTCGCCAAGGCGATCGGCACGCCGATCGCGAAGATCGCGGCCCGGATCATGGCGGGCGAGCGGCTCGCCGATTTCCGGGTCAATGGCGGTCCTGTGGGCCATGTCGCGGTCAAGGAGGCGGTCTTCCCGTTCGCCCGGTTCCCGGGCGTCGACCTCCTGCTCGGCCCGGAGATGAAGTCGACCGGCGAGGTCATGGGCCTGGACCGTGATTTCGGCACGGCCTTCGCCAAGTCGCAGCTCGCCGCCGGGGTGGCCCTGCCGTCCGGCGGGCGGGTCTTCGTCTCGGTCCGCGACGAGGACAAGGAGAAGGCCGTGCGGCTCGCCAGCGATCTCGCCGCGCTCGGCTTCACCCTGGTCGCGACGCACGGCACCGCGGCGGCCCTGGAGGCGGCCGGGCTCGTCGTGGAGACGGTCAACAAGGTGCACGAGGGGCGGCCGCACATCGTCGATTCGATCAAGGACCGGGAGATCGCGATCCTGATCAACACCTCGGGCGGGCAGCAGGCGATCAGGGACAGCTTCAGCCTGCGTCGAGCAGCCTTGATGGCCAAGCTGCCCTACTATACGACGGTATCGGGGGCTCGCGCCCTGGTTGAGGGGCTGAAGCGCCTGCAGCAGGGTGAGCTGACCGTTGCGCCATTGCAATCCTACGTGGCGCACTTAAACTAACCAGTCGACGACGTCCGTCGCACCGTTGGATGCGGCCACGTCGAGATAGCCATTTCTATTGGAACGATAGCTGTCATGGTTACGAAGATCCCGATGACACCGGAGGGGCACACGCGACTGGGCGCGGAGCTGAAGCGCCTGAAGAATGTCGAGCGGCCGGCCGTTATCAAGGCGATCGCGGAAGCGCGCGAGCACGGTGATCTGTCGGAGAACGCCGAGTATCACGCGGCACGCGAGCGCCAGGGCTTCATCGAGGGCCGGGTCATGGAGCTCGAGGACAAGCTGGCGCGCGCCGAGGTGATCGACGTCGCGGCGCAGTCGGGCAGCAAGGTGGTGTTCGGCGCCAAGGTGAAGCTGGTCGACGAGGAGACCGAGGAGAAGATCCTCTACCAGATCGTCGGGCCCGAGGAGGCGGAGATCCAGCAGGGCCTGCTGTCGATCGCCTCGCCGCTCGCCCAGGCCCTGCTCGGCAAGGAGGCCGGTGACAGCGTCGAGGTGACGACACCGCGAGGGGTGCGCTATTTCGAGATCCTGTCGGTCGGGTTCGGCGAGGTCGAGGCGGCGCAGTAGGAGCTCGTCCTCGCCATGGGCAGCGAACGGCACACCCGGCTTCTGATAATCGGCTCCGGCCCGGCGGGCTACACGGCCGCCATCTATGCGGCGCGGGCCAATCTGCAGCCGATCCTGGTGCAGGGGCTGCAGCCGGGCGGCCAGCTCTCGATCACCACCGACGTGGAGAACTACCCGGGCTTCGCCGAGGCGATCCAGGGCCCCTGGCTGATGGAGCAGATGGCGGCGCAGGCCACCAACTGCGGCGCCGAGCTCGTCTTCGACATCATCACCGAGGTCAATCTCGACGGCCCGCCGTTCCGCGCCAAGGGCGACAGCGGCGACGTCATCGTCGCCGACAGCCTGATCATCGCCACGGGTGCCGTGGCGCGCTGGCTCGGCCTGCCGTCGGAGCAGCACTTCCAGGGGCACGGGGTCTCGGCCTGCGCCACCTGCGACGGCTTCTTCTTCCGCGGCAAGAAGGTGGCGGTCGTCGGCGGCGGCAACACGGCCGCCGAGGAGGCGCTCTATCTCGCCCAGATGTGCGAGAAAGTGACGCTTGTCCACCGTCGCGACGCGCTCCGGGCGGAGAAGATCCTGCAGGATCGCGTCTTCGCGCACCCGAAGATCGAGATCCTCTGGGATCACGTGGTCGAGGAGGTGCTCGGGTCGGCGACGCCGAAGTCGGTGACCGGCCTGCGCGTGCGCCATGTGGCGACCGGCGCCACTGCGGAGCTCGCTGTCGAAGGCGTGTTCATCGCCATCGGCCACGATCCGGCGACCGAGCTCTTCAAGGGCCGGCTCGAGATGGACGGCGAGGGCTATCTCGTCACCGCCCCCGACAGCACGCGAACCGGCATTCCGGGCGTCTTCGCCGCTGGCGACGTGCAGGACAAGATCTATCGACAGGCGGTGACCGCGGCCGGCACCGGCTGCATGGCGGCCCTCGAGGCCGAGCGGTACCTCGCATCGCGCGAGTAGGCGTCTGTCCAGGCAGGCCGGCGGCAAGACCGCCCTGGAGATCGGGGCCAGGAGATCGGGGAATGATGGACTGGGACCGGGTGCGCATCTTCCACGCGGTGGCGGGGGCCGGCAGCTTCACCCGGGCGGCCGACCGGCTGGGCCTGAGCCAGTCGGCGATCAGCCGGCAGATCGGCGCGCTCGAGGCGACCATCGGCACGCCGCTCTTCCACCGGCATGCGCGCGGCCTGATCCTGACCGAGCAGGGCGACGTGCTGCTCGAGGCAGCGAACGAGGTGGCCAAGCGGCTGGCGGCCGTCGAGACGACGCTCGGCGAGGTGCGCGACGAGGCGGCCGGCCATCTGCGCGTCAATACCACGGTCGGGCTCGGCACGGTCTGGCTGACCTCGCATCTCTTCGATTTCCGCGAGCTCTACCCGGACATCACGCTCTCGCTCGTGGTCACCGACAGCGACGTCGACCTCGCCATGCGCCAGGCGGACGTGGCCATCCGCCTGCACCGTCCGACCCAGCCGGATCTCGTGCAGCGGCGGCTGATGACCGTGCACACCCACATCTACGGCGGCCACACCTATCTGGAGCGGCACGGCATCCCCGAGACGGTGGGCGATCTCGATGCCCACGCGCTCATCGCCTATGGCGACCAGTGGCAGCCGCCGGTGCCGAGCCTGAACTGGATCCTGGCGGCGGGACGCGACGAGGACGAGGTGCACGGCCGCGCCCCGGCGCTGACGGTCAACAATGTCTACGGCATGCTGCGGGCCTGCGAGTGCGGGCTCGGCCTCGCCTCGCTGCCGGACTATCTGGGTGGCACCAACGCGCGGCTGCGGCGCATTCTGCCGACGCTCGAGGGCCCGAGCTTCACCGCCTATTTCGTCTATCCCGAGGAGCTCAGGGCATCGAAGCGGGTCTCGGTGTTCCGCGATTTCCTCTTGCGGAAGGTGGCCGAGCAGCCGGTCTGGTAGGCGCCCAAGGGACCCTGCCGCCTCAGCTATGCAAAAAAAGCAGGGCGATCCTGCAAATTCGGGCTGGTTTTTCGAATCCGAACACCCTACTTATTGCAGTGCAGCAAGACGGTGTCTCTGAGCGATCTTGCTGCCGCCGCGATGCGGCGCGGGGTGAGGCCTGCGGCCTTGCCTCAGAGGGCTCCCGAGGGAGCACTCTCTCAGACATTTAGCCTCCCTGATCTACTTGGCCGGGTCTTCGGACCCGGCTTTTTTTTGATCAACTGCTGCCCGGAAAATGCACTACGCGCACTCGAGCGGCGCGTCAAGCTGTCGCGATCGGCATTCGCCAATTCGGCAGTGTTTTTAATGTAACATAAAAGTTATCGCGCCGATCACATGTAAAGCTGCTCCCCCTGCATGGCCGCATAAAGCTGTGCCACGAACTCGCCATAGCCGTTGAAGGGCAGTGTCGGCACCATCTCGTTGGTGCCGAGCACCCGCTCCTCGGCCTGCGTCCAGCGCGGATGGGGCACCTCGGGGTTCACATTGGCCCAGAAGCCGTACTCCTCCGGAACGAGCGCCTGCCAGAAGCTCACGGGGCGCGTGTCGCTGAACGTGAAGCGAACGAGCGACTTCACCGACTTGAAGCCGTACTTCCAGGGGACGACCAGGCGCAAAGGCGCGCCATTCTGCCGCGGCATGGGCTCGCCATAGATGCCCGTGCCGATGAGGGTAAGGTCGTTCGTGGCCTCTTCGATGGTCAGCCCCTCGACATAGGGCCAGGGATACCAGAACTGCTTCTGGCCCGGCGCCATGTCGCTGTCCTCGAAGGTCGTCATGACCACGTACTTCGCCGCGGAGAGCGGCCGGGCGAGCTCGACCAGCGCCTTCATCGGGAAGCCGGTCCAGGGGACGGCCATCGACCAGGCCTCGACGCAGCGGTGGCGGTAGAGGCGCTCCTCGACCGGCATGCGGCGAATGAGCTCCTCGGCATCGAGGACGATCTCGTCCTCGACGAGCCCGTCGATGGTGACGGCCCAGGGCCGGAGCCTGAGCGCCTGGGCGGCCAGCGAGATCTGCTTGTGGCTGCCGAACTCGTAGAAATTGTTGTAGGTCGTGGCGAGCTCGGGATCGGTCAGCTCGCGGTCGAGCACGTAGGTCTCGTTGCGCGGCGCGGGGTAGAGCTCGGCGGCGATCGGCGCCTCCTCCGCGGCCCGCAGGCCCCGCGGCAGCGCCGCCAGCATGGCGCCGGCACCGCCCGCGGCGAGGAGTTGCCGCCGGTTGACATAGACGGATTTCGGGGTCGCGGCACTCTCCGGCAGCTCCCAACCCTTGCGGGTGCGTGTCAACATCGCCGACTCTCCATTTCGCCTCGATCCGAACTAGGGCGGGTGCGGGTCCACGGCAACTCAAGCCTCTGCGATCAGCCGTCTCGTCGGGTTGGCCGGGCCTCTATTCGGCCGCCGTGTCCAGGAGGCCGAGCATGCCGCCCGACTGGCGGTGCCAAAGGCCGGCATAGAGGCCGTTCCGGCGCAGCAGCTCGGCGTGGCTGCCACTCTCGACGATGCGACCCTTGTCCATCACGACGAGGCGGTCGAGCATGGCGATGGTCGAGAGGCGATGGGCGATGGCGATCACCGTCTTGCCCGCCATCAACGACTGGAGCTGCTCCTGGATCGCGGCCTCCACCTCGGAATCGAGGGCCGAGGTGGCCTCGTCGAGGATCAGGATCGGGGCGTTCTTCAAGAGCACCTGGGCGA
>Ga0209607_1001186_pt1 | contig 21997 bp, 18 predicted proteins | sample AD_UKC117_MetaG_FD_184413 | JGI IMG/M metagenome (GOLD analysis project Ga0209607, IMG submission 184413) | Active sludge microbial communities of municipal wastewater-treating anaerobic digesters from Hong Kong - AD_UKC117_MetaG (SPAdes)... | ecosystem: Engineered > Bioreactor > Anaerobic >... | reverse complement strand
GCTGCTGTATCTCCTGATGGGATGACCGGTTCAGCCGGAAACAGCAAAAAACAAACAAACACCGCCGCATTCGCGGCGGTGCCAGTCTGTAAAAAAAGTTCTTGGGATTGTTAAGGGCCATTAGCCTTAACCCGCTTTTCCGGCTGTGTGCCGGTTCATCCGGCGCAACGGATCGCCCTTTAGGGCGGTTTCCCTGTGCGTTTTGCCGTCCGGGAGCCCGAAGGACGAGAGGCAAAACGTGGTTACCCCGTCAAAAAACTGGTTTTTTGACGGTCTCAAACAAAAACCGCCGCATTTGCGGCGGTTTTGTTTGAAGTATCTTGTTGTTCAGCGGAACGCAAACGGGTGCGCGTCGCTCGGCATACGCCAGTCGCCGCGCGGCGAAAGCGCAACGTTGCCGATGCGCGGGCCGTCCGGCAGGCAGGAACGCTTGAACTGCTGGGAGAAGAAGCGCCGGATGAACAGCGCATACCAGCGCGAAATCGTGTCCTCGTCGTAGTCGCCGTCGAACGCGTACTTTGCAAGCCGCAGGATTTTCTGCTTGCTCGCGCCGCGCCGCAGCATATGATAGAGGAAAAAGTCGTGCAGTTCGTAGGGCCCGATGAGGTCCTCGGTGACCTGGGAAATTTCTCCGTCCTTGGTCGGCAGCAGTTCCGGGCTGACGGGCGTTGCGACGATGTCGATCAAAACGTCCCGCAGGGCGGGTTCCGACTGCTCGGCGATATAGCGCAGGATCGCGCGGATCAGCGTCTTGGGCACGTCCGCGTTCACGCCGTACATGGACATATGGTCGCCGTTGTAGGTGGCAAATCCCAGCGCGAGTTCGCTTAAATCACCCGTGCCGATAACCATGCCGCCGTGCATGTTGGCGAGGTCCATGAGCACCTGCGTGCGTTCGCGCGCCTGCGCATTTTCGTATGCCGCGTCGTGCAGATCGAGCGGGTGGCCGATGTCGAGCAGGTGCTGCTTGACGCTTTCGCCGATCTGGACGGTGCGCATCGGGATGCCGAGCGCTTCGCAGAGTTTACCCGCGTTGTCCTTGGTGCGGTCGGACGTGCCGAAACACGGCATCGTGACCGCAAGCACGTCCGTTGCCGGGCGACCGAGCAGATTGAGCGCGTCGCGGCTGACGAGCAGCGCAAGCGTCGAGTCCACGCCGCCGGACACACCGACGATGAGCTTCTTTGCGCCGATGTGCCTGACGCGCTGTTTGAGCCCGTGGCTCTGGATGGAGAGCACCTGTTCAAAGCGCTGGCCGCAGCTGACCGGGTCGTCCGGAATGAACGGCGTTTTCCAGACGGTGCGCGTGAGTTTTGTTTTCGCGACTTTCATCGAGAACGGGATGCGCACGATGTCCTCGTTGGAAAAGAGCTTGCGCGCAAAGCGCCTGCGTTCGCGCGAGAGAAAATCCAAATCGACCTCGCTGACGCAGTAACCCGTTGTGAACGGCGCGGCCTCGGCGAGGAACACGCCGTTTTCGCAGATCATGTCGTGCCCGGAGAAGACGACGTCCGTTGTGCTTTCGCCTTCGCCCGCGCTGCAGAATACATATGCCGAGCACGTCCGCGTGCTCTGGGAGCGGACGAGCATGCGGCGGAACCCGTCCTTCGTGACCGCTTCGTCGGACGCGCTGAGATTGCAGAGGATGCTCGCGCCGCAGTCGGCAAGGCGCGTGGAAGGCGGCATGGCCGCCCAGAGGTCCTCGCAGATCTCCACGCCGAGCGCAAAGGACGGGAGTTCTTCGCAGCAGAACACCAGCCGGTTGCCGAACGGCACGCGCCGGCCGAAAATCTCCATCTCCTCGATGGTTTCGAGCGCGGGCGCATAGGTGCGCTTTTCGTAAAATTCGCCGTAATTGCCCAGATGCGTTTTCGGGATCACGCCGAGCACGCGCCCGTCCTGCGCCACGGCGGCGCAGTTATAGAGCAGATGTCCGTAGACGATCGGCACGCCGATCACAACAAGCATGTCGTTGCCTTTGCTTGCCTCGACGACGCGGCCGAGCGCCTGCATGGCCGCCTCGGTGAGCGCGGAGCTTAAAACCAGATCGCCGCAGGTGTAACCCACGAGCGTCAGTTCCGGCAGCACGAGCACCTTTACGCCGTCGTTCTGCGCGCGCCGCATCAGCTCGATGACGGCGTTTGCGTTGTGTTCGCAGTTGGCGACCTGAATCGCCGGCGTTCCGGCGGCAACCTTAATGAATCCGTCTTTCATAAATACAGTCAATCTCCGATCGGATATTCGAACTTGGTACAACTCATTTTATGCAATGCCTCCGGCAATGTCAATTCAACGGGGCCGCGCCGGAAAATATAAGATTTTTAAAAAAACGGCTGAATCGCTTGTGTGGTATAATGGTCAAAAAATTACCCGCGCGGCAAAAAACGAAGAGCGCGCGGGAGGGGGCGGGGAACGAACTATGCTTTCGATTGAACATCTCGTAAAAACCTACGGCGGCGGCGTGCGCGCCGTGGACGATCTTTCGCTGGAGGTGCGCCCGGGCGACATCTACGGCTTCATCGGCCATAACGGCGCGGGCAAGACCACGACGCTGCGCTCGATCGCCGGAATCCTCTCGTTCGACAGCGGCACGATCCGCATCGACGGGCGCAGCATTACGGACGACCCGATCGGCTGCAAAAAGGAGATGGCGTACATTCCGGACAATCCGGACCTTTACGAGCATCTCACGGGCATCCAGTATTTCAATTTTGTTGCGGACATCTACGGCGTGTCCGCCGCCGCGCGGGACGAACGTATCAAAAAATACGCAGATGCGTTCGAAATGACGTCCCGCCTCAACGACCTCATCGGTTCGTGTTCGCACGGCATGAAGCAGAAGATCGCCGTGATTTCCGCGCTGCTGCATGAGCCGAAGCTGCTGCTGCTCGACGAACCGTTCGTCGGGCTCGACCCAAAAGCGTCCCACACGCTCAAGGGCTTTATGAAGGAACTCTGCGACCAGGGCAGCGCGATCTTTTTTTCCACGCACGTGCTGGAGGTCGCCGAAAAGCTCTGCAATAAGATCGCGATCATCAAGCAGGGCAAGCTGATTGCGGCGGGCGACATGGAGACCGTCAAGGGCGACGAGTCGCTTGAAACGCTGTTTTTGGAGCTGACCGACCATGCGTGAGTACTGGATTTTAACGAAGCTGCAGTTAACATCGCTCTTCGGGATCAACAAAATCGTGCATATGAAGGAGTCGGCGGACAAAAAACAGGCCAAGCGCAGTCTCTACGGGCTGATCGCCATGGTGTTTGCGCTGGGGTATGTTTCCGTGTTTTACAGCATCGCGATGGCGAGCGCGTTTGCGTCGGTCGGTATGCTGCCGACGCTGCTGGGCATCATGGCGTTTGCCTGCACGGCGCTGATCCTCATGTTTTCCATCTTCGAGACCAAGGGCGTGCTTTTCGGCTTCGGCGATTACGATATCGTGATGAGCTGGCCGGTGCGCGTCGGCGCGGTTGCGGCGAGCCGGGTTACGAATATGTACGCCTACAACTTCATCTATGCCGCGCTGCTGCTGCTTCCCGCTGGCGTGATCTATGCGGGCATGGCGGCGCCGGCCTGGTGGTATTATCCGCTGTTTGTGCTGCTGCTTCTGCTCGTACCTGCGCTCCCGACGATTGTCGGCGCGCTGCTTGGCACATTTCTGACCGTCGCGACCGCGCGGTCTAAAAAAAGCAACCTTCTGAATATTCTTGGTCAGATGGTGCTTGTGTTCGGCGTTATGTTCCTTTCGTTCCGTATGAACGACACCTTTGCGGATTCCGCGGCCTTTGCCAATAACGCCGGGTCTATGCAGAACATGGTGCAAAGCGTGTTCCCGCCGGCCTACTGGTTTCAGAACGCGCTCACGACCGGCGCGCCGCTGGATACGCTCTGGCTTCTGCTCCTTTCGGCGGCGTCGATTGCGCTTTTGATGCTCTTTATCGGCAAAAACTTTGTTGCGATCAATTCCCGCATCAAGAGCAAACCCACGCACGAAAAATTCGTGATGCGCGCGCAGGTGCGCTCCAGCCGCGTGACGGCGCTGTTCCGCCGGGAGTGCTCGCGCTATTTCAGTTCGAGCCTATATGTGGTCAACACTGCGTTCGGGTATGTCATGCTGCTGGCGGCGGGCATCTTCTGCGTTGTGAAGCCGGATATGATCCGCGAGGCGCTGGATTCGCCGGAGCTCGGCTTTGCGCGGATGATCGTGCCGTTTTTGCTCAGCTGGATCGTTTCGATAGGCGCGACGACCGCGAGCGCGATCTCCATGGAGGGCAAGCAGCTCTGGATCGTGAAGAGCATGCCCGTGCCTGCGCGGGACTGGATGACAGGCAAGCTGCTGGTGAGCATGCTGCTTGCCGTGCCGAGCATTCTTGTCTCATCCACGCTGGTTTCCATCGGCCTTGGCTCCAATGCGGCGGGGTGGTTCTGGAACTATGTGCTGCCGCTTTTGTATGCCGCGGCGTTCGCCGTGTTCGGGCTCTGGCTCAACATCCGCATGCCCAAGCTGGACTGGCAGAGCGAGGCGGAGGTGATTAAGCAGAGCGGCGCAACCATGATCTGCGTTTTTACCGGGATGGCGGCGGCCGCCGTGCCGGCGATTATTGCGGGAGTCACGCAGAGCGAGTGGGCGCTTCCGGGGACGGCGCTGGCGCTGATTGCGCTCACGTTCTGGATGTGGCGTTCGCTGGTCAAAACGGGCGACGAACGGCTCTATAAACTGAGCTGACTGCCGGTATCCTGCCTGAAAACGAGAACTGACGAATGCCCCGCCTGCTGGCGGGGCATTCGTTGCGTCAAATTGTGTTTCAGCAGCGGGATGAAAGACGAATTATTCGCGTTCCCATTCGTCGCTGATGGCTTCGATCTGGCTTGTCACGCTGCGGATTTCGCGGTTGCTGCGGCCTTTGCCGCCCTTGATGAGTTTCGTGAGGCGCTCCAGCGCGGCGAGCAGCTTTTCGTAGGGAGAGGCGGCCGGCTGAGCCGCTTCTTCGGCGTGCTTTTTGCCGGCCTCGATTGCAACGGGCGTTGCTTCGAGGATGTAGCGGTTTTCAATCAGGTCGAAAACCGAGCCGCTGTACGGCGCGGTGGCGTTCAGCCCGAATTCGTCGTGCAGGCGCTTTGCAAACAGGTCGCAGACGGTGTCTTCGCCGTGGTTGACGAACACGCGGCGCGGTTTCGGCGAAAAGTGCGTCGCCCACTTGACGAGCATATTCGCGTCGCCGTGTCCGCTGATGCCGGGCAGTTCGACGATTTCCGCGTTCACGCGGATGGTTTCGCCGAACAGTTTGACTTTTTCCGCGCCCTCCAGCAGCGCGCGTCCGAGCGTGCCGTAGGCCTGGAAGCCGACAAAGAGGATGGTGTTGTTCGCGTTCCAGAGGCCGTGCTTGAGGTGATGCTTGATCCGGCCCGCGGTGCACATGCCGCTGGCCGAAAGAATGACCTTGCAGCGGGTGTCGGAGTTGAGCGCGATGGACTCCTGCGTGGTCTGCGTAATGGTCAGCCCGTCGAACGAAAGTGGGTTGATTCCTGCGTCTACGAAGGCTTTTGCCTCCTCGTCGTAACAGAATTCGCCGTTTTCAACGAATACGCGCGTGGCCTTGCTGGCCAGCGGGCTGTCCACGAACACCGGGAAACCGTCGTGCCCGTGCACGAGGCCTTCTTCCTTGATGCGGCGGATGAAATAGAGCATCTCCTGCGTGCGCCCGACGGCGAACGAAGGGACAATCACGCTGCCGCCGCGGTCAAAGGTTTTCTGCAGCACGGCGGCGAGCGCCGTCGCGTAGTCCGGCGGCGCTTCATGCAGGCGGTCGCCGTAGGTCGACTCGACCATGCAGTAGTCGGCTTCGTCGACCAGCGACGGGTCACGCAGCAGCGGCTGGTTGATGTTGCCGATGTCGCCGGAGAAGACCATCTTGCGCGATTCGCCGTTTTCGGTGAGCCAAAGCTCGATATACGACGAGCCGAGCAGGTGTCCCGCGTCCGTAAAGCGAACGTCGATTCCGTCGAAGAGGGTAAAGCGTTCGTCGTAGCGGTGCGGCACGAACTGCTTGATGGCGTTTTCCGCGTCCGCCATGGTGTAGAGCGGAACAAACGGTTTTTCACCGCTGCGCTTGCCCTTGCGGTTGCGCCATTCCGCCTCGAATTCCTGAATATGCGCACTGTCGCGCAGCATGATGTCGCAGAGGTTGCAGGTCGCTTTCGTAGCGTGCACGGCGGCGTTGTATCCGTTTTTAAAGAGCAGCGGCAGCAGGCCGGAGTGGTCGATATGCGCGTGCGTCAGCAGCACTGCGTCCACTTCAGAAGGCAAGGTTGGCAGCGGCGCGTTTTCGTAGAAGTTTTTGCCCTGCTCCATGCCGTAGTCGATGAGGATGCGTTTCCCGCAGGCTTCCAGATAGGTGCAGCTGCCGGTGACTTCGTGGTCGGCTCCGATAAAGGTGAGTTTCATGTTCTCAAGTGTTCTCCAATCTTTGGTTTCTTCGGGTTCGGTCTATATTGAAACGTTTTTGGGTTACGGGAGCGGATACTGCGCCGCGGCGAGCAGGATTCCGTCGTGCAGGTATGTGTTTTCATATTCGCCTGCAAACAATTCCTGTCCAACGCCGAGTGCAAAGACCGGCACGTCCAGCGAGGAATGCGACCCGGAACTGAAAATCAGCCCCGCACGCGCCGCAACGAGGTTTGCGCAGGCGGAGGTGACCGGTTCGTACACGCTGCCGAATTCCGAACCGTCCCCGCCGGAGAGCGTGACGGCATACGCCTTGTTGAGGTAAGCGGTCTCTTCTTCGGTGAGGTCGTCCAGCCCGAACGCGGCGGCAAAGAGCGGGAGCGCGGTTTCAAACGGCGTCTGCGCAAAGATGCAGTCCGCGGCGAGCGTGTCGTCGCACTCGTCGCAGGAAATCGTCTGCTTGAGGAGCGCGGCGCGGTCTCCGTCCGTAAACGAAACCTTGCCGGTCTCGTGGTCGCCCGTGACGAGTATCAGCGTTTCATACGGATGCGCCTGATAGAACTCGATCGCCGCGGCGACCGCTTCGTCGAAGTCGAGCAGTTCCGCAACGAACGACCCCGCGTCGTTGTAGTGGCAGAAATAGTCGATCCGTCCGCCTTCGACCATCATGAAAAATCCGTTTGCGCTGTCCAGCCGGTCGATTCCAATCTGCGTCGCGTCCTGCAGAAAATGTGTCCGCGCGCCGCCGTCGATGGCGGGCAGGACGCCGTAGTCGCCGAAAATCAGACTCGAAGAGAGGATGAGGCCGCCGCTTGACGCCGCCTGCGCGTCGGAGACGAGATGCACCATTGAATAGCCGTTTTCGGCGGCGAGCGTTTCCGCATCCGGCGTATCGTGGAACCCGCCGCCCGCGAAATAGTCGAACCCGCTGGCAAAGAGGTCGTCGGCGATCATGGCGTAACTCCTGCGGGAGTCCACATGCGCATAAAAGCCCGCGGGCGTGGCGTGGTCGAGCGAAACGGTCGTGAGGATACCGATTTTGCGGCCCTCGTCGCGCAGCGTTTCCGCAAAGCCGGTGAGCCGCGCACCGTCCGGGTCGAGCCCGAGATAACCGCCGAGCGTTTTTACGCCGCAGCTGATTGCGGTCGCGGCGGCGGCGGAGTCCGTTACGTTGCCTTCAAAATCGTTTGTGTGCGCAAACCCGCAGACGGGAAAATCCACAAAGGAAAGCGGCGAGCGCCCTGCGGCGGCGAGCGCTTCCGAAGCGGCCTGTATCTGCGGCGTGCTCATGCCGTCGCCAATGAAAAGGAAGATGTATTTCAGTCGGGGTTCGGGTTCCGGCGTGGGGATCGGCGTGGAAGTCGGGGTGGGCGGCGCGGTCTGGAGCAAAGCTGCGGAAGGGGTCGCACCGGCTGCCGTTTCGGTCGGAACGGCGCTGTGCGCGCAGCCGAAGACAGCCGCGGCCAGCAGGACGCAAAACGCGGCGAACAATCGGTTTGGATGCCAGTTTCTGCGCATACGTCATTCTAGCACGATTTTTCGTGCCGGACAACTGGACGAAGGCCGCTTGCGGATGGTAAGATAACCTCAATTGATAGTGAATCGCGCGCCCGTCAACCGCGGCGGCGTGCGGGCAAAATGAAGCAAAGGCGAATAGAAGCGTTCATGACGAAATCTCGATTTTTGACTATTTTGGCATTGGCCGCCGGTCTTTTGGCGGTGGTTGTGCTCTTTTGCGCTTGCGGCGTTCCCGCAAAGCAAGCCGGAGCAGAGACGGCGCACGCGCAGGCTGCACACCGCAGGGACTTCGCGGTCGGGACGGCGCAGGAAGCGGAACAGCAGCCGACGGCGGAGCCGACCGCAACGCCGCTCCCGCAGCCGACGCCGTTTTCCGTCGCATGGATGACCGACACACAGGAATACACGGCCAACCAGAACGAAGTATTCTGCGCCATGACGCAGTGGATTGCGGACACGCAGAGCGAGCGCAATACGCTGCTTACGGTGCACACGGGCGATTTAATCCGCGGTTCTTACCGCGAATATGAATGGGAAAACATGGAACAGGCGTTTTCACTGCTGCCGGACGACATGATGATTGTGACCGTCGGCGGCAATCACGACATCGCCAGCTATACGGAGGACTATACGCCGTATCTCTGGTACCGGCCGGACACGGACGTGCGCGAAGAAAACACCTTTGCAGACGGCTTTGTGTATTACACGACGTTTGAAGCCGGCGGCGTGCCGTTTCTTGTTATTTCCGTTACATACGGCTATGAAATCGAGGCCGAGGACTGGATCAACGCCGTCTGCGCGCAAAACGCCGGACGCTATGCGATCCTCTGCGTACACGGGTATCTCGATAACCTCGGGTTTTCTTCCGGCGGGCGGTATTTGTTCCCGGGCGTCGTGCAGAAGTCGCCCAACATCCGCCTGGTGCTCTGCGGACACGAGCACGGCGCCAACTATAAGCCGGACGAGATCGACGACGACGGCGACGGCGTGCCGGACCGCACCGTGCAGCAGATGCTCTTTAATCTGCAGGCGGACGGCGAGACGGGCCTTGGGTATCTGCGCATGCTCCGTTTCGACACCGTGAACGACACGATCGGCGTGTATACCTATTCGCCGTTTCTGGACGTGGAAGGCTATTGCGCTCCGGACGGTTTCCCGGTCGGGGACGGGTTCGGCGCAAACCATACGATTACGGACGCGGGGCTTGCGGAATTCCGCATCGACGCCGCAGAACAGCACTGAACGCAAAAGATTACTTAATTAAGTTACGGGGGGAACAATCTATGAGCCCAGCCAACCGACCGGGTGGAAGATCAAAACGGACAGTCAGCGGCGGCGGAAACGCCAGCCGAAGGGGGAGCGGACTCGGCACCGGCAGCGCCGGCGGCGGAGCGCGCGGCTCCTCGGGCGGGAGCGCGGGCGGCGGCGGGACGCGCGGGAGCGGTTCCGGCGGCCTGCTTGCGGTGCTGCTTGCGCTTTTAATCGGCGGCGCTTCCAATAACTCGAACGGCAGCAAACGCGGCTGCCTCGGGCGCATCCTGATCCTTGCGCTGATCGTCGTCGGCGTGATATTTTTGCTCAACTACTGCTCCGGCACCACGGCGGGCGACCTACTTGGCGAATTGAGCGGATATTCGTCCACGGAGTCCTCGTCCGACTCGTCTTCGGACGATTCGGGCGACACCTCCGGCTCTCTCGTGGAATCCCTGCTCGGCGGCTACAGCGGCACGAGCGGGCTTGTCGACGCCGCGGACGCTGCGGACGAGGTCTATTCCGCGCATGAACCCGACCGCACGGTGGCGACCGCCGCACGCGAAAAATTTACCGACGTAAACAGCGCGCAGAGCGTGACCGTCATGGTCTATATCTGCGGCGCGGACCTGGAAAGCAAGAGCGGCATGGCCACGGCGGACCTTGAGGAAATGGCCAGCGCCACCCTCAGCGACAGCGTCCGCGTGATCGTTGAGACCGGCGGGGCTTCCTACTGGCAGAACAGCGTGGTCAAGAGCGGGACGAACCAGCGGTTCCGCGTCAAACAGGGCGGGCTGCAGACGCTCGACGACAGCGTCGGCAAGCGCTCCATGGTCGAGCCCGGCACGCTTTCGAGCTTTATCCAGTATTGCAAAAAGAACTTCCCGGCGGACCGCTACATGCTCGTGATGTGGGACCACGGCGGCGGTTCGCTGACCGGATACGGGTATGACGAGCTCTATCCGAACGGCTCGATGAGCCTGGACGAAATCAACACGGCGCTGCGCGACGGCGGCTGCAAATTCGACCTGATCGGCTTCGACGCATGCCTGATGGCGACCATGGAAACCGCGCTGGTGACGAGCCAGTACGCCGACTATCTGATCGCTTCCGAGGCCACCGAACCCGGAACGGGCTGGTACTATACAAACTGGCTTTCGGACCTCTCCGCCGACCCGTCCATGGCGACCGTGGACGTCGGCAAGGCGATTGCGGACGACTTTGTGAAGATGAGCTCGTCTTCGAGCCAGACTACGCTTTCGCTGATCGACCTTGCGGAGTTTTCCGGCACCGCGCCCGCGGCGTTTTCGGCGTTTTCCACCGCCGCGACGGAGCTGATTGCAAACGACGGTTATTCCGAGGTGGCCGAGGCCAGAAGCGGCGCGCGGGATTTCTCGACGAGCACGAAGATCAACCAGATCGACCTGATCCACTTTGCCGAAAACCTCGGCACAGCGGAAGCGAACGCGCTGGCGGAAACGCTGCGCGCCTGCGTGAAATATAACCGCAACTCAACGAATATTTCGCACGCCAACGGCGTTTCCATCTATTTCCCGTATCAGTCCATGAGCAAGGTGAGCACGGCGCTTGAAACCTACGACGCAATCGGTCTGGACGAGAACTATTCCGCGTGTATCAAGAGCTTTGCCTCCGTCTCCGCGGGCGGACAGGTAGCCAGCGGTTCGAGTCAGAGCGCGCTTGGCACTCTGCTTGGCGACAACAGCGGCAGTCTGCTGGGCACGCTGCTCGGCGGGAGCGCCACCGGCGAGGAGACAGCGGGCGCTTCCGGCGACACGGTGAGCGAACTGCTGGAGCTCTTCCTCTCGAATCGCAGCATCGTCACCGGGGACGAGGATTCCTCCTGGGTGGACGAAAAGCTCGTGCGCGATTCGGCGGACGCATATCAGGCTTCCAACGAAGGGTTTGCCAACCTCATGCTGACCTATAAGGGCGAAACGCCCGCGCTCGTGATGAGCGAGGCGCAGTGGAGCGCGGTGGTCACGCTGGAAATGAACGTATACGTCGACGACGGAGAAGGGTATATCGACCTCGGGCTCGACAACGTGGCGGACTATGACGAAGACGGCGACCTGATCATGGATTACGACGGGACATGGCTTTCGCTCAACGGGCAGATCGTTGCGTATTATCTCGTCAGCGAGGACCAGGTGGGCGAGGATTACACGATCATAGGCCGCGTTCCCGCCATGCTCAACGGCGAACGCGTCAACATCATCCTCGCGTTCACAACCGAGGAGCCGTACGGAACGGTGCTCGGCGCACAGACCGACTACGAGGCGGAAACGGACGCGGTGATGAAGGGGCTTGTGGAAATCCAGGCGGGCGACACGATCGACTACCTCTGCGATTACTACGATTACGACGGCACGTATTCGGACACCTATTACCTCGGCGAACAGGCGGCGGCAACGGGCGAGTGGGTGATCGGCAACGCGGCGCTCGGCGACGTGGACTGGCAGATGTGCTATCGGATTACCGATCTCTACGGCGGACAGTACTGGACGCCGACCGTGCAGAATTATTAAGCTGAAGACACCAAAAGAGCCGCCTCATGGCGGCTTTTTTGATGCGTTCGTTTATGCGAAAGGAAGCCTATATGATCGGCCCCGTGTAGCTGCAGTCGTATTCCGGCTGGCGCGTGAAGCGCTCCCAGACGGCCGGCATGCGGCTGCGCACAAAGTCGGAATAGGCGCTGTCCTTTGCGTTTGCCGCGGCGGCGCGCAGGTCCTCAAGCACCATGCTGTGCCAGGCGGAAAGTACGGCGGGCGCGAGCGTTTCGTAGCGCTGGATGATCAGCTTGCCTTCGTTCTCGCGCCGGAGGAACCATTCGCAGAGGTCGCCGATGGTTTCCGTCCGCGCCACGGCGACGGGCTCCGCCGAAATACGCAGGTGCGGGTTGGAGGGAAAGCGCAGCAGCGCGTCCTCGGGGATTTCACAGGCATACAGGTAGCCCTGCCTGCCTTCGTAAACGTCCCTGAAAGCGTTTGGATACGTTTCCGTGTAGATGACCTTTCCCGCGGCGTCGTAGCCGTAGGGGAACCAATAATGCGGGCGTGGCACCGCGTTGGCGGCATAGAAGCAGGCGGCGATTTCACTGGTGGAAAAATAGACGTACGGTTTGCCGTGATCCGCAACGGACGGCTGCAGTGTTTGCAGCCCGTCCCTGGAAGAACCGTGGTAAAGCAGCATGCAGATTGTCCTCCCCGGAGATGATAAAAAAAGTATCAGTTCGATTTGCCGCAGAAAAAGAGATTGACCCAACATGATTATTTTACCACAGGCGGACGAAATGATGAAATAAAAAGCACGTGTTTCGATAAAAATTGCGCAATTTGAGCGATTTTTGGGGTGATTTCGTATAACAGCAGGCGCATGGCGCGTGCAGAAAGGCGGCGATTGGACGGGGGGAAGACATGCGCGGCGCGGCCCGGGCCCGCAGGGAGACGGCAGCCGCCCGGGTAAACGGAATACGCCATGAAAAATTCAAATTTTGACTGCTGTAAATAAAGTAGTGTATGTTATAATAACACTAATAAGCGAGAGAGCGAACATGAAGATAAAAGTACGCAAACTGGATGGACTGCCCATCGAAGGACCGGATCTGGACGACGAAGGCCTGCGCAAACAGCGCGAGCTTTCCGAAATGGCGTTTCAGGAATATGAGGAGTCCGGCAAACTCACGGGCAGCACGCTCAACGAAAAAGTTACCGCATACGAAACGGACATCGGCGGCCATGTGGCCGACGACGAATGATGCTGCGCCGCCGTTAGCGCAGCAATGCAGGGATATCCCGTTCGGCGGCCTTTAAAAGAGCGGACGGAAGCGACTGAGAAAGGAGAATTGCAAGAGTGTCGTCCTATACCACCATCACAAAAGCGCTTGCAAGCGGGTTTTCTCAGATTTCTGTTTTGGACCTTCTCGACATCGCAATCATCGCGGTTCTGATTTATAAACTGATCGTCTGGACGAAAGAAACCCGCGCCTACGAGGTGCTCAAAGGAATCGGCCTGCTGTTTTTGTGCTCCATCGTCAGCCAGCTGCTTTCGCTGACGACGCTGAGCTGGCTGCTCGATTCCATATTGACGTCCGGCTCGATTATCATCGTGCTCTTCATCCTCTTCCAGCCGGAGATACGGCGTGTGCTCGAAAAACTCGGCAGGAGCGGCAAGCGGCTCGGCAAAGCCTGGGTGGACGCTTCGTCCATGCGCAGCACCGAGCTTGTGCGCGACATGCACGCAACGCTCCTTTCGCTTTCGCACCGGCGCGTCGGCGCGCTGATCGTGTTTGAGCAGAAAACGGGGCTCGGGGACATCGTCGGGTCCGGAACGCGGCTCGACGCAATTCTTTCCGGCGCGCTGATTGAAAACATCTTTGAACCGAACACGCCGCTGCACGACGGCGCGGTGATCGTCCGCGGCTCGACCATCATTGCGGCGGGGTGTTTTCTGCCGCTGTCGGACGACCTGTCCGTCTCGCGCGAACTCGGCACGCGGCACCGCGCCGCGCTCGGCGTTTCCAGCGTGTCGGACAGCGTGACCATCGTCGTTTCGGAGGAGACGGGCGCAATTTCGATTGCGCGCGACGGCAAGCTCGTGCGCTATATCGACTCCAGAGCGCTGCAGAACATTTTGGAGAGTTTATTTGTCCAGACCGGCTCCACGTCCGCCTTCACCTGGGTCAAGCGGAAGGAGGGATCGCATGAGAAGCATTAAAATCGACAAAAAAGCGGTCCTCAGCGGACTGAAGGGCTTTTTTACAAAAAACGTCGCGCTCAAGATCATCGCGCTGGTTTTTGCGGTGCTCCTCTGGGGATATGTCCTCACCGACCAGAAACCCATGCGCACAAAGATCATTACCAATGTGACCACCAGCTTCGACGGCGAGGCCGAACTGATTGCGCAGGGCTTCTGCGTGCGCGGCGACCGCGAAGAAATCCTGCAGGACGTTTCCGCAACCGTGCGCGCGCAGATTACGAACTACGCTTACATCAGCGCAAGCTCCATCAGCGCAACGATCAGCCTGCGCAACATCAGCGAGGCGCGCGAATATGAACTGCCGATTTCGGCGACGGTGAGTTCCGCGCTCGGCGTGGTGCAGTCCGTTTCGCCTTCCACGGTGACGGTCGAAATCGACACGCTGGTCACCAAGACCATCCCAATCACTACCTCGTTTTCCGGCGAAGTGCCGGACGGATACTGGGCGGACATGGACGCGCTCACCGCAACTTCCCGGCTCGACATCACGGGGCCGAAGACCGATATTTCAACCATTACGCACGGCGAGTGCGTGGTCGACCTGACCGACCGCACCAGCACGATTTACAGCACGTTTGACGTAACGTTTTACGACAAGGACAACAACGTCGTTTCCAGCGATATCATCGTCGGGACGCTGCCTTCGTCCACCGTACGGCTGCCGATTTATTCCATGAAGAATGTGCCGATCGACGTGACCGGCTCGCTGATTGGCACGGACAACCTCGCGGCCAACCATGAACTGGTCAGCGCCGTTGCAACGCCGTCCTCGGTGCGCCTCGTGGGCGACCAGGCGACGCTCGACGAGGTGGACAGCATCCTGCTTACGCCAATCGCGGTCAACGGCCTGAGCGCGACGACCACTGTTGAAAGCGATCTGATCGTGCCGGACGGACTGCGCCTGCTCGACGACGAAACCGCGTCCGTGCTCATTGAAATCCGCGAAATGGAGACCAGCCAGACGTTTGAACAGCTCGAAATACAGGTGTACGGCCAGCCTTCGCGCTCGGAGGTCACGCTGGACGTTTCCACCGTCGACCTGACCGTTGAGGGACGCTACAGCCTTGTGAGCATTCTCATGCGCAGCGATATCACCGTTCAGGTGGACGTGACGGGACTCTCGCCCGGCGTGTACAAGCTGCCGCTCTCCGTGTGGGTCAAAAACGAGGAGGCTACCGTCGAACTGACGACGACGCTTTCGGTTTCCGAGGTCACGGTCACCATCGACCAGCCGTAGCGCGCCGTCTTGCTGAGAAGCGCACGGAATGAACATTGCAATCACAAAACCTGCGGCGCGTTCGCAGGTTTTGCGCGCTCTAGCCTGAAAATACCGGAGAACCGCTTTGCGGGGAGAAACGAATGAAACTGGTTGTGCAGCAAATCAAACAGCCTTTGAGCGAGGGCGACGACGCGCTCTGTGCGCTCGCTGCCGCGCAGCTCGGCCTGGACGCTTCGCAGATACGCGGCGCGCGGGTCCTGCGCCGCTCATTGGACGCGCGCAGAAAGCAGGACGTGCATTTCCTGCTCACCGTTCGGATCGAGATGGAGGATGCGGCGGCAAAGCGGCTGCTGAAAAAAGCGGGCGGCAGGGTCTCCGTCTGGCAGGAGGCGCCCGGGGAGCCGCCCGCCTGCGGAAGCGTGCCGTTATGCGGGCGCGTGGTCGTCGCCGGGCTCGGTCCGGCGGGGCTGTTCGCAGGGCTGATGCTCGCCCAAAACGGCTATCGTCCGCTCGTGATCGAACGCGGCGAACCGGTCGGGTGCCGCACGCGCGCGGTCGGCCATTACTGGCAGACGGGCGAGCTGGACGAAGAATCGAACGTTATGTTCGGCGAAGGCGGCGCGGGCACGTTTTCGGACGGGAAACTGACTTCCCGCAGCAAAGATCCGCGCGGGGACGCGGTGCTCTCCACGCTGGTGCGCTTCGGCGCGCCGGAGGAAATCGCCGTGCTGGCCAAACCGCATATCGGCACAGACCGCCTCAGGAGCGTCGTTTCCGCCATGCGTGCGGAAATCGAGCGGCTCGGCGGCGAAGTGCGCTTTTCAACGAAGCTGACGGAGATTGAAACGGACGGCGGGACACTGCAAAGTATCCAAACCGAATGTGCGGGGGAACCGGAAACGCTGGAGTGTGCCGCTCTCGTTCTGGCGATCGGTCAGGGCGCGCGGGACACATATCAAATGCTCTTTGACGCGGGAATCGCAATGGCGAAAAAACCGTTCGCCGTCGGCGTGCGCATCGAGCATCCGCAGGGCATGATCGACGCCGCGCAGTACGGCGCGTTTGCTGGGCACCCGCGTCTCGGCGCGGCGGAATACCGCCTGACCGGGCGCAGCGGTGAACGCGGCGTGTATACGTTCTGCATGTGCCCCGGCGGCAGTGTAATCGCCTCCGCGAGCGCGGCGGGCGAGGTCGTCGTCAACGGCATGAGCGACTTTGCGCGCAGCGCGCAGAACGCCAACGCAGCGGTCGTCGTACAGGTGAAGGAAACCGACCTTACCGGCGACGCGCTGGCCGGGATGCGCTTTCAAAAGCAAATGGAGCACGCCGCGTTTCTGGCGGGCGGCGCAAACGGGTTTGCGCCCGCGTCGGACGCCGGTGCGTTTTTGCAGAAGACAGCGCCGCGCGGCTTTGCCGGCGTGGAGCCGACCTACCGGCCCGGCGTGACCCCGTCCGATCTTTGGCGCGTGCTGCCGGAGTTTGTGGCGGCGGGCGTTGCGGACGGAATTGCGGCGTTTGGCCGCCAGCTCAAAGGATTCGACCGGGCGGACGCGGTGCTCACGGGTGTTGAAACGCGCACGAGCGCGCCGCTGCGCATCCTGCGCGGCGAGACGATGGAGAGCGTGTCCTGCGCGGGAATGTACCCCGTCGGCGAGGGCGCGGGATATGCCGGCGGCATCGTTTCCGCGGCCATCGACGGCATGAAGGCCGCCGAGCGCGTGATCGCGCGGTTTGCGCCGCCCGTATAACGCAAAAAAGCCGGAGAAACGGGTCAGGGCTAATAGTCCTTGGCAGTACCCGAAGAGTTTTTCAGCGAACGAAAAGCCGGACGATAGCTATCGCCCGGCTTTTATAAGCAGAGTTTGTGTTTTAAGGCTCCCGCTGGAAGGATTAGGGTTTCCGCCGGAAGATGCGCCGCTTTCCGGCGTGCTTTTTTGTTTCGGGCGGCGCTTCGGCGGGAGCTGCCGCGCCGGGTTCGGCGTGCGGCTCGTGCGGCGCTTCGCACGCCGCGGGTGCGTCCGCAGGCTCTTTTTTGGAAACTGACGGCGTGTCGTCCGTCTTGTAGAGGTGGATGACGCCCTGTTTGTTGAGGCTCTGGATCAGCGCAAGCGTGATCGGCAGGCCGAGCAGACCGATGCCACCGAAGAGGAACGTGCCGAGCACCATGGAAAACAGCGTGACGATCGGATGCAGGCCGACGCGGTCGCCGACGATCTTCGGTTCCATGATGTTGCGCACGATGATGACGACGATATAGAGGATGCCGAGGCCGAGCGCGCGCGCATAGTTGCCGGAGATGAGCGCGATAATCGTCCAGGGCAGCAGCACCATGCCGCTGCCGACCACGGGCAGGATGTCAAACAGCGCGATGGCAACGGCGATGCCGACGGCGTGCTCCACGCCGATGATGGCCAGCCCCAGCGCAATCTCCGCAAACGTGATGAACAGTATCAGCGCATACGAGCGCGTGTATCGCCAGAGTGTGCGGCCGAGATGCATTTGGATGTTGTGGAGCAGCGCTTGGTTCTTCTCCGAAAACTGGCGGAGAATAAACGCCTTGATCATTACAAAATCGATGGAAAGGAACACCGTCGCAATGATGGCGATGAGCAGTTTAAGCAAAAATCCCGGCGTTTTTATCGTGACGTTGGTCACCCAGGTGACCAGCTGCTTCGAGATACCGACCACCGTCTGGCCGAGCGTTTCGGTCACGTTTGAGGCGACCGTGTTATAGGCGGCGGCAGTGTCCGGGTCAAGCTTTTCGGCAAACGACTGGAGCGAGGCGAATACGCCGCTGAGCCACGGGGCGACGGAATTGGTATACAGCGACGGAAGGCGGATGAAAAACGATTTCGCGGCGGAAAAAATCTGCACGCCGATCACGAAAAGCAAAAAGCCGATCAGCGTGTAAAACAAAAGCACGACAAGCACGCCCGCAATCCCCTTGTGCAGATGCCATTTTTCGCGCAGGAACCGCACGACAGGCTTGAGCAGCAGCGACACGAGCAGCGCAACAAGAAACGGCATCAGCATGCCGAGCGCATACCGCGTCAGCACGATTACGATGCCGAGTATGATGGCGAAATATAAAAAATTGACGATGAACCGCTTGCGTTTTTCGATTTCCATTGGCATGCCCCCGCTTTCCCAGTCAATGTATCATGCGGCGGGCGCGCTTGTAAAGCAAAAGCGTTTTCGCTATAATAGTGCGCATGAGCGAAAAAGATCTTTTAAAACAACTCGAAGCGCTGCTGGACCCGTCCGACGAGGCGGTTACAAACCTTGCCAACGCAAGCGCGCTGCTGTTTTATGCGCAAAAAGACCTCAATTGGGCCGGATTTTACCTCCTTAAGGGGGACGCGCTCTACCTCGGCCCGTTTCAGGGCAAGCCGGCCTGCACGCGCATACCGGTCGGGAAAGGCGTTTGCGGCACGGCTGTTGCAAAGAATAAGACGCAGCGGGTCGGCAGCGTGCATGCGTTTCCCGGGCATATCGCCTGCGACTGCGCGTCGGAAAGCGAGCTTGTGGTCGTGCTGCGCGCCGGCGACGGCATGCCAATCGGCGTGCTCGACCTGGACAGTCCGAAAAAAGAACGCTTCAGCGAACAGGATGCGTCTTTGATGGAGCAGGCGGCGGCGCTGATCGCCCGCGCTGTGGAAGAAAAACTGCGATGAAAAGCTGCTGCAGAAGAAGCCGTTATAAAGGGAAAAAATAAGCATGACGTTTGTTGAATTGTTACTCACGGCGGTCGCGCTCTCGATGGACGCGTTTGCCGTTTCCACCTGCAAGGGCCTGAGCATGCGCGGTATCGACTGGCGGCGCGCGTTGACCATCGGGCTGTTTTTCGGCGGATTTCAGGCGGCGATGCCGCTGGTCGGCTGGTTTTTGGGCAAGCAGTTCGAGCGCCTGATTACGAGCGTCGATCATTGGGTCGTGTTTGCGCTGCTTGCGTTCATCGGCGGCAAGATGATTTTCGACTCACTCAAAGGCGGGGACGGGGAAGCCTGCAAAACGGAACAGAAGACCGACTACAGGGAGCTGGTAACGCTCTCGTTCGCAACGAGCATCGACGCGCTGGCCGTCGGCATTTCGTTTGCGTTTCTCAAGGTAAAAATCCTGCCGTCCGTGCTCTGCATCGGGGTCACGACGTTCCTTCTCTCAATCTTCGGCGTTGCGGTCGGCGAGAAATTCGGCGCAAAGTATCAGAACAAAGCGACGTTTGCCGGCGGCGCGGGGCTGGTGCTGCTGGGCGTAAAAATCCTGCTCGAGCACCTCGGCGTTTTCGCATAAAGCGGTTTGCCAAGGCGGCATAGTATTAAAAAAGACACACGCCTCCAAAGGCTGATGCGCTTCCGGAACGGAGGCGTTTTTTTATTGCTTGACACCCGCTGAAAAAGCGTATATGCTGTCAAAGAATGAAAAGTATGAAAAATCATACTAATGAAACGAGGCGAGAAAATGGAACCACCGAAGGGAAAACACATCTTCGGCACGGTCAAGGTTGGCGAGCGCGGACAGATCGTGATCCCGAAAGAAGCGCGGGAGATTTTTAAAATTGAACCGGGGGACAGCCTGGTGATGCTCGGCGACGAACCGAACGGGCTTGCGCTGATGAAGAGCGACGTGTTTATGGCGAGCGTTGCAAACGCAATTTTTCCCGGCGACGTCGTACCGTACGCGGAAAAGAAACTCGACGACAAGGAGTAGCGAAACATGGGTTATGCGATACAAGCCGTAGGACTGACGAAGAAATACGGCGCTAAAACGGCGGTTCACGCACTGAATCTGACCGTGGAGGAGGGCGAACTGTTCGCGCTGCTCGGGGTCAACGGCGCAGGCAAGACCACCACGATCAAGATGCTTTCCGGGCTGTCCGCGCCGACCTCCGGGGATGCGCGGCTGCTTGGCGACAGCATCACGAAAGACCTGCAGCGGGTCAAGGCGCACAACGGCGTTTCGCCGCAGGAAACCGCCGTGGCGCGCAACCTGAGCGTAAAGGAAAACCTGGAGCTCATGGCGCGCATCTACGGGTTCGGGCGCGAAGAATCGCGCCGTATGGCGACAAAAATGATCGAACGGCTGTCGCTGGGCGAAGTGGCGGGAGACCGGTCAAAAACGCTCTCCGGCGGCATGCAGCGGCGGCTGAGCATCGCCATGGCGCTGATTTCCAAGCCGAAAATTCTGTTTCTCGACGAACCGACACTGGGGCTGGACGTGCTTGCCCGGCGCGAACTCTGGGCGCTGGTCCGCTCGCTCAAAAAAAACACGACGATCCTTCTGACCACGCACTACCTCGAAGAGGTGGAGGCGCTGGCCGACCGCGTCGGCGTCATGAACAAGGGCGTGCTCGTCGCTGTCGGCACCGTCAGGGAACTGACGGAAAAAGCGCATGCAAATACCTTTGAAGATGCGTTTGTCGCGCTGGCGACGGAAAAGGAGGCGATCGCATGAACGGATCAAATGCTTTTGCCGGAAGGACGTTCAAGGAAATACTGCGCGATCCGCTCAACCTCGCGTTTGGGCTGGGGTTTCCGCTGGTGCTGCTGCTGCTCATGACGGCGATTCAGGCGAACATCCCGGTGAGTTTGTTCGAGCTGGACTTGCTTGCGCCCGGCATGGCAATCTTCGGGCTGTCGTTCGTCGCGCTGTTCTCGGCGACGCTGATCAGCAAAGACCGCACGACCTCGTTTCTGATGCGGCTGTTCGCGTCCCCGCTGAGCGCTTCTGGATACATCGCGGGCTATACGCTGCCGCTGATCCCGCTCTCGCTGATGCAGACGCTGATCTGCTACGCCTGCGCGGCGGCGCTCGGCATGCAGATGACGGTAAACGTGCTGCTTGCAATCCTGACTACGCTGCCCTCGGCGCTGCTGTTCATCGGCATTGGCCTGCTCTGCGGGAGCGTACTCAACGACAAGCAGGTGGGCGGCATCTGCGGCGCACTGCTCACGAACCTGAGCGCGTGGCTCAGCGGCACGTGGTTCGACCTGAGCCTGGTCGGCGGCGCGTTTCAAAAGATCGCGTACCTGCTGCCGTTCGCGCACGCTGTGGACGCAGGCCGCGCCGCGGTGGCGGGGGAATACGCCGCTATTATGCCGCATCTCTGGTGGGTGATTGGTTACGCCGTCGTGACGTTTGCCGTCGCGGTGGTGGTATTCCGGCGCAAGATGCACCGTGACAACGTTTAGCGGCTGAAATGAAATAAAAAAGCCAAAGGAGCATAACGCCCCTTTGACGGGAGGTTTGAAGCGGAGTCTTCAAACCTCCTTTTTGCAGTAATACGCGATCGCGTCGCTCATCAGCGAGGCCGTGCCCGCGCCGAAGCGGTCGATGTTCTTCTTGAACCGCTCGTCGGCAGTGTACATTTTGCCAAGTCCGGCGAGGATTTCGCCCGTGCAGGTGTAGTAGTGCTTTGTGATGTGCGCCTGCCAGCGCTTTACCAGTGCCTGTACGCGTGCGTCGCCTGCATCTGCGTCCCGCAGAGCGGCAAACGCGGCGAAGATTTCGCGTTCTTCGGTTTGTACCCGCGCGCGCTCCTCGCTTGAGCGTGCGGTTTCGCGCGCGGCGCTCTCGCGGTACTCCGGCGTGCCGCCCCAGCGGCTTTTGGCTTCTTCGGCGTACTGCTCGCGCAGTTCGTCGATTTTCGCGGTGTCGAATGGTTGAAATTCCATCGTTCGTTCTCCTTTCAGCGTGTCTGTGAGGAGCGAAATCAGCCCGTCCAGCCGTTCGCGCTTCTGCACGAGCAGTGCCCGGTGTTCCGTGAGTGCGCGCCTGCGGTCGAAATCCGGCGAGG
>Ga0209607_1001184_pt1 | contig 22015 bp, 18 predicted proteins | sample AD_UKC117_MetaG_FD_184413 | JGI IMG/M metagenome (GOLD analysis project Ga0209607, IMG submission 184413) | Active sludge microbial communities of municipal wastewater-treating anaerobic digesters from Hong Kong - AD_UKC117_MetaG (SPAdes)... | ecosystem: Engineered > Bioreactor > Anaerobic >... | reverse complement strand
GGCTACGGCCGTGACCACCAGAAACAGCAAGACCGCCACTTCATTCAGCAGCCCGCCCCACCGCCGCAGGGCAAACGACGGCAGCAAATCGCCCACCACCCGCAGCACCAGCGACAGGTGCAGCAGCCCCAAATGCAGGTAAAAGATCGATGTATAGGGAATTTGCACCCCCACCACCGCCGGAATAATGATCGGTGCATGGCCGAAAATCATGGAAAAGACAAAACCGATAAAGAGAGTATGCAGCAGGGCGTCATACACTGGCCCGGCCACATACTGCCCGCCATAAATTAGCCAGAAAAGGCCGCTCACGATGAGCCAGACGTACCCCGGCAGCAGGCAGGCGGCAATGTAGCGGGTCAACCCTTTTTGACGAATGGTGCGGCGGGCGATGTCGTAGCGCAGCAGCCAGATGCCCAGGGCCACCAGTCCCAGCCCGGCCAGACGCAGCCCGGCGTCAAAGGCCACCAGAGAAAGCAGCAATCCGGCCAGAAACACGGCCGTAACTCCCAAAAAAATCTGCCGTGTTCGTTGTTTGTGCAGCAGCACCCGCCCCAACTCCAGCCGCTCCCCGGCGATGGTCAGGACAAGAAAGCCGACCCACCAGGGCGACACCTGGAACACGGGCCAACCAGCCAGCCACAACCCGTTGCCCACCAGCCACAGCAGCGCGCCCACCCCCATCACGGCATGGTCGGTTGTTGGCTGCAAGCGGTAGATGACGACGAAGATAAGTACCAGCCCCAGCGCACTCAGGGTACTGAGACCACGCGACACGGCCGTTGGCAGATCAAACAAGAGCGTGACCGCCCCCAGACCGGCCAGCAGCGGGGCCAGGTAATAGAGGCGACGGCCGTTCTGGTTCTGGCTCAAGGCCACCGCCCGTTCCAGGCTGATCAACGTGCCCAAAAAGCCGGAAACCATCAGCGGGCCGTGCTGGGCTGGCAGCCGCAGCGCCAACGACGGCAGCGGCCAGCCCAAACGAATCAGCCCGGCCCACAGCCCGGCCAGCAAGGCAAACGCGGCCAGCGCCATCAGCGGTGCGCGCTGCCGGTAACGAGTTCGCGTTTGCGGGGGAACGGGTCGGCTCATGGGCTATGTTTTCTGTGAGAATTATGAATTATGAAGGATGAATTTTGGTTACACGCGGCCGATACGCACCCGCCACGCCTCCGGCCCCTCTTCCAGGTAATCCCAGCTAAACTGACCGGTCAACTCGGCCTGAAACTGGTAGAAGAGCGGCTTGGGGTTATGATCGTTAACCAGGATGAATCCTTCGCTTGATTGCAGGGCGTTAAACTTATCAAAGATAAGGGGATGCCGGTGCATGGGGGGAATGGGGCGGATGTCTAAAATGGGTTCATTGTTCATACTTTCATTTCTCCTATGATGCTGTTTTTAGTTATTAACCCAAGTTGCTACTATGAATAGCAACATTTGAAATATCCATGAGAACCTTCTACAGTTTTAGCGACGAAACCAAACTGAAGGAGAAGTTCTCATGGAGACTGAAATCTTAACAATCTATTGCCTGTGTGACGAATTGCTGAAAGCGTTTGGCCATCACGATCATCCTCAATGCGTTATGAACAATGCTGAAGTCATGACCGTGGCTATCGTGGCGGCCATGAACTTTGGCGGCAACTTCGCTCTAGCGCGTGCCTGGTTACATGCCCCCCACTGGATACCAGTTATGCTGGGCAAAAGCCGATACAGTCGGCGATTGAATCGGCTCAAAGGGTACTTTGTGACCCTATTCCATTTGATTGGTCTCACCTGGAAGGCAGAAAACCAGAGCCAAATCTACAACATTGATACCTTTCCCATACCCGTGTGCGACAACATACGCATTAGCCGTTGTCGTTTATATCCAGAAGAGAAATATCGCGGTTATAAAGCAAGCAAACGACGATATTTCTATGGTCTCAAACTCCACTTGATGATCACCGAAACGGGAGAACCTGTTGAGTTCTTTTTGACACCAGGGTCAGTGAGTGATGTTAATGGCTTGTATGGATTTGACTTCGACCTCCCTGAAGGAGCTACCATCATTGCAGATAAAGCTTACAATCTTTACTGGTTTGAAGATTTGCTTCAAGAAGCTGGTCTTACGCTGCTGCCGATTCGCAAGAAAAACAGCAAACGTCCCCATCAACCCTGGGAACGGGGCTTGCAATGGCTCTGCCGCCAACAGGTTGAAACATCAGGCAGTTTGATTGACCGAAAATTACCAAAATCTATTCATGCAGTGACTGCTGAAGGCTTTGAATTGAAAATTGTGCTTTTCGTTCTCGGGTTCAGCATCACTTGCCTGTTAAAGTAGCAACTTGAGTTAAATAAGGATTTGGGTACCTTCTTACTTCAGCCACCATGCCGAAGCCTCCGGGCACCTTCCCGAAGCCTCCGGGCTAATAGCTAACAGCTAACAGCTTTAAGCCAAAAGCTATTCCCCCACCGCATATTTCGCCCGCTTGGCCATGCGGGCGCGCATGTCGTGGCGCAAATCGCGCTTGCGTAGGCGCAAAGAATGCGGCGTTACCTCCAACAAATCGTCGTCGCCCAGATATTCGATGGCGTCGTCGAGGGAAAGCAGGCGCGGCGGCGTCAGCCCTTCCGTAATGCCGGTGGGGGTGGCCCGATGATTGGTGAGATGCTTCGTCTTGCAGACGTTAATCACCAGTTCGTCCTCGCGAATGTGCTCGCCGACGATTTGTCCGGCATAGACTTCATCGCCGGGCACCACAAAAAATGCCCCGCGCTGCTGCAAATTGGTCAGAGCATACGCGGTCACTGTGCCGGGTTCCAGGGCGACCATTGATCCGAGCGGCTGGGTGTTCAGGTCGCCCCGATATTCCTCGTAGCCGTGGAAGAGGGTGTGGAAAATGCCCGTGCCGCGCGTGGCGGTGAGGAAGGGTTGGCGAAAACCCAGCGTGCCGCGTGTGGGCACCAGGTATTCGGCGTAGACGGTGCCATCATCGCCATAACGAATGGCAATGACTTGCCCCTTGCGCCGCCCCAACATCTCGCTTACCGCCCCGTAATAGTCGCTGTGCACCTCTAAAAAGATGTGTTCGATGGGTTCCAGCAGGCCATCGGGGCCATCTTTGAAGATAACTTCCGGGCGGCTGACGGCAAACTCGTACCCTTCGCGGCGCATCGTCTCGATAAAGATGGCCAGATGCAGTTCGCCGCGTCCGGAGACCACAAATTCGTTCGCTTTGTCCGTTTCTTGCACGCGCAGGGCCACGTTGCTCTCCAATTCACGGTAAAGACGCTCGCGAATCTGGCGGCTGGTGACATATTGCCCCTCGCGGCCGGCAAAGGGGCTGTCGTTGATGCGGAAAGTCATGCGCACAGTGGGTTCTTCGACCGTGATGGGGGGTAACGGCCGTGGATCATCAAAGTCGGCAATCGTATCGCCAATGCCTACGTCCGAGATACCGGCCACGGCCACAATGTTGCCCGCATGCACCACCTCTTGCGGCACCCGCTGCAGGTCGCGGAACAGGTAAACGTTCGTTACTTTGCCCTGGCGCAGCTCGCCTTCGGCCGTGATGTGGGCCACCGTCTGCCCGGTGCGAATGCTGCCGCTGGTCAGTCGGCCGACTGCGATTTTGCCCACGTAGGTGCTGTATTCCAGCGTCGTCACCAGCAGTTGGGTCGGCCCTTCTTCATCCACCAACGGCGGCGGCAGGCGGTCGATAATCGTTTGGAACAGCGGCGACAGGTCGTCGGCCAGTTCATCCGGCGCAAAACCGGCTTTGCCTTCCAACGCTTTGGTATAAACCACCGGAAAATCAGCCTGATCTTCGCTGGCTTCCAGGTCGATGAACAGATCAAACGTGGCATTGACCGCATAATCAGGCCGGGACATCGGCCGGTCGATTTTATTGACCACGAGAATGACCTTGAGGCCCCGCTGCAACGCCTGGCGCAGCACAAAACGGGTCTGGGGCATCGGCCCTTCCACCGCGTCCACCAGCAGCAGCACGCCATCCACCATGTTGACCACGCGCTCCACCTCGCCGCCAAAGTCGGCATGGCCGGGGGTGTCGACAATATTGATGGTATAGCCGTTGTAGACAATGCCCGTGTTCTTGGCCAGGATGGTAATGCCGCGCTCGCGCTCTAAATCGTTGGAATCGAGGACGCGCTCGGCGACTTGCTGGTTCTGACGGAAGACGTTGGCCTGCCGCAGCATGCCATCGACCAGTGTGGTTTTGCCGTGATCGACGTGGGCGATGATGGCGATGTTCCGAATGTCGTTTCTGGGTTGTAACATAAATTTATTTACCTGTATCACACGGCCGTATGCGGCGCGTCGGGCGTCATAGGAGTGAATCATGCGTTTTGCGGCTGCGTGTGGAATGTGTGATTTGAAAATTGACGCAAAAAGGCCCGATCAACAACCTGATCGGGCGATTGGAAGTCTATTGTATGGGAGAGCGGCGAATATAGCAATGAAACGGCCGTGCTGATTACAAAGTGTTAAGCTGGGGAACGGCCGTTTGGCCCATCGTAGGGGCGTGACGGCGCGATGATCCATGGAGATAAGCGTCCAACTCCTCTCCGCGCCGTCTCGCCCGCTCATTCTGGGGCGAGACTGGCGGGAGAAAAGTTCTTGGAAATGGCCCGGCACCTAAGCCGCCTGTCGCGCCCCTACGCCGTACGGTATAATGTGACAAAGTTTCACAGATAATCAATGACCCACCTTTGTAATGTTAAGAAATGGGACGCCGATTTTCACGGATGCGGCGGATAAACGCGGATAGAGGTGGTTTTTATCCGCGAAAATCGGCTGCATCCGCGTTTATCCGCGTCCGATTAGAAAGTAGAATGGCGAGGAGTGGCCTGCACGATGGAAGAAAACCGTCTCTTTTACGTTTCGTCTGCCGAACAAGAGCAAATCATTGCCAGCGGCAACGACGTGCTGGATCTGATAGGAAACAGCGAACACTTTCAGTCGCAAAAGCTGCTGTTGGAGCAGGCGCACCTGTCGCCGGCCTTTTTTGATCTGAGCACCGGGCTGGCCGGGGAGATATTCCTGAAGCTGACGAACTATCGGGTGAAAACGGCCGTTGTCGCCAACCTCCCCGCCATTCCCAGCCAACGCTTCCACGAACTGGTCGCCGAATGCAACAAAGGCCGAGAAATCAACTTCTTCACCGATAGGGCCGCTGCTGAAAACTGGCTGCTGGCCTAACTAAACCGCAAAAGGTTTTGGGAATTAGACCCGAAGGGTTTTGCATCAATTTCGTCGAGTATCTTCGGTTTCAAACCCTTCGGGTCTTCTGAAAACTTTCTACTGATCACTTAAATCGTCGCGGAAAAGCGCTCATTTTCTCGTTTATACTCAATAGAATGTACTGGTAGCTTTGGCGGCATCGTGTCGGTAGAGAGTTGACCCCTGGAGAAATGATGAGCTTCAAACAAATTGGCCGGTACGAAATAAAACGAGAAATCGGGCGCGGCGGCATGGCCACGGTTTACCTGGCCCACGATCCCACCTTCTTGCGCGACGTGGCCATCAAAGTGCTGCCGCCCCAGTTTAGCCACGATCCCACCTTCCACAAACGGTTCCAACAAGAAGCCCACACCATCGCCCTGCTGGAACACAACGCCGTCGTCCCGGTGTACGATTACGGCGAGGAAGGCGATTGGCCTTACCTGGTGATGCGCTACATGTCCGGCGGCTCCCTGGCCGATCGGCTCAAAAGCGGCCCCTTCACGCTGGAAAAAGCCGCCGAGGTGACGCAGCGCATGGGCGCGGCGCTGGACAAAGCCCACAGGCAAAACTTCATCCACCGCGACCTGAAGCCGGGTAACGTCCTGTTTGACGAGGACGATTACGCCTATCTGGCCGACTTCGGCATCGTGCGCCTGGCCGAATCGACGCATACCGTCACCATGATCGGCACACCGGACTATATGACCCCCGAGCAAATCCGCGGCCTGGACATCGACTATCGCAGCGACATTTACCAGTTGGGCATCTTGCTGTTTGAGATGCTGGCCGGACAAAAGCCGTTTGTGGCCAACGACACGGCCGCGCTGATGTACAAACATGCCCACGAGCCGGTGCCCGACGTGCGCCAGTGGAATAAAACCCTGCCGCCCGGCTGCGAAATGGTCATCAGCCGGGCGATGGCCAAGAATCCGGCCGAGCGCTATGAGTCGGCCGGGGAAATGGCCGCCGCGCTGACGCAATATCTGGCCCGCACTAAATCGCCCACCATCCGCATGGAACCGGCCAAAGAGACGCGCCGGGAACGGGAAACGGCCGTTCCTCCCACCCCAACCCCGCAAGTAGTCGCCGGCTCCATCGAACACACCTTTAACCGGCCTAAACGGGAGAAACGGCCGTCCGCCCCGCCCGCGCCAGACAAGCCAGCCAAGCGTCCCGCCACCCCCTGGCTGCGCTGGATCTTCGCCAGTCTGGCCGGCTTCATCCTGGGGTTCGGCTCGCTGTTCTTGCTTTATGGTGGCTGGAGCTCCTCCAATCTGGTGAATGGGGCCATTTTTGGCCTGATCTTGAGCTTCTTCCAGTGGCTGGTGCTGCGCCGCCGGGTAGACAGCGCTTTTAGTTGGATACTGGTCAACATGGCCGCCTTTGCCCTCTTCTTTATCGTCACCGACGTGGGCAACTCCGACGCGCCCATTTTGTTCCTCATGATCCTCCTCGTCATCGTGCTTATGGGCTTTGGCGTGCGGCGGATGCGGCATTCCACAATCCAGTTATAATTGATGGGACGCCGGGAAACGGCCGTTTACCTTGCCAAACCACAAGACAAAGGACTTGCGGACCACATGACCACCGACGATAAAAAGATCATCTACTCCATGATGGGCGTGGGCAAAGTTGTGCCGCCCAACAAACAAATTCTCAAAGACATTTCGCTCTCCTACTTTTATGGGGCGAAGATTGGCGTGCTGGGCCTGAACGGCGCGGGCAAGTCGACGCTGCTGCGGATTATGGCCGGCGTGGATAAAGACTTTGTGGGGGAAACGGCCGTTTCCCCCGGCTACACCATCGGCTTCCTGGAGCAGGAACCCCTGCTAGACGAAACCCGCACCGTGCGCGAAGTCGTCGAAGAAGGCGCGCAAGAAGTCGTCGACGCCCTGCGCCAGTTCGACGAAATCAACCTGAAATTCGGCGAACCCATGACCGACGATGAGATGAACGACCTCATCGAAGAACAAGGCCGCCTGCAGGACAAACTCGACCACATGGACGCCTGGAACCTGGACAGCCGTCTGGAACTGGCCATGGACGCCCTGCGCACCCCGCCCGGCGACACGGCCGTTTCCGTCCTCTCCGGTGGCGAGCGGCGGCGCGTAGCCCTCTGCCGCCTGCTGCTCCAGCAGCCCGACACTGCTGCTAGACGAACCGACCAACCACCTCGACGCGGAATCCGTCGCCTGGCTGGAACGCCACCTGCAAGCTTATCCCGGCACCGTCATCGCCGTCACCCACGACCGCTACTTCCTGGACAACGTCGCCGGCTGGATTTTGGAGCTGGATCGCGGCTACGGCATCCCTTGGAAAGGCAACTACTCCTCCTGGCTGCAGCAAAAACAGGAGCGTCTCTCCCGTGAGGAAAAGAAGGAATCGGCCCGCATCAAAACCTTGCAGCGCGAGCTGGAATGGGTCAACATGTCGGCCAAAGGGCAGCGCGCCAAGTCCAAAGCGCGTGTCTCCCGTTACAACGAGCTGCTCAACCAGGACATCGAGCGGGCCAACGAAGAGCGCGAAATCTTCATCCCACCCGGCCCGCGCCTGGGCGACATCGTCATTCAAGCCGACGGGATAAAAAAGGCTTACGGCCGTACCCTCCTCTACGAAAACCTCAGCTTCGACATCCCGCCGGGGGCCATCGTCGGCGTGATTGGGCCAAACGGGGCCGGCAAAACCACCCTCTTCCGCATGATCGTCGGCCAGGAGCAGCCCGATGGCGGCGCGCTGCGCGTCGGCGATACCGTGGCACTGGCTTACGTCGACCAGAGCCGCGACACCTTGAACCCCGACAACACCGTCTGGCAAGAGATTTCCGACGGCGAAGAATCGATCAATCTGGGAAACCGGCGGGTCAATTCGCGCGCTTTTGTAGCTCGCTTCAACTTTCCCGGCAGCGACCAGCAAAAGAAGGTGGGCGACCTATCTGGCGGCGAGCGGAACCGGGTCCACCTGGCCAAAATGTTGAAGTCCGGGGCCAACGTCTTGCTGCTGGACGAACCGACCAACGACCTGGACGTGAACACCCTGCGCGCCCTGGAAGACGCGCTGGATAGTTTCGCCGGTTCGGCCGTCATCATCTCCCATGACCGCTGGTTCCTGAACCGCATCGCCACCCACATTCTGGCCTTCGAGGGTGACAGCGAAGCGCGTTGGTTCATCGGCAATTACGACGCTTACGAGGAAGACCGTCGCGCCCGCCTGGGGGCCGCCGCCGACCGACCGCACCGCATCAGCTACCGCAAGCTGACAAGGGATTAGCCAAAATGCCCGCTCAACATCTGCCCACCCGCCCGCTTCCGCCGCCGCTGCGCGGCTCGGAGACGGGGACGTTTACCCATTATTCCATCGCCGTGCGCCTGCCGGACATCGGGCAGCGCATTCTGGCCGAAAACAATTTTCGCTCGCACATCACCGCCGACCTGCAGGCGCTCATCGAGGAAATCCCCAACGGCGCAATTCGCCCGTTGTTCGACGCCTATGCGCCGGACGCGGCCGATTGGCGGCAGTATTGCCTGCCTTACCTGGACCAATCCTGGCTGCAAGCGCCCTGGTTTTTTGTGGAGACTTATTTTTACCGGCGGGTGCTGGAGGCGACACAGTATTTTGAGCAGGGGGCGGCCACGGCCGTTTTCGATCCCTTCGCTCAGCAAAAACAACAGGGGCTGCGCAGCACGCTGCCGGCCATCCGCGAGCTGTGCGCGGCGGTAAATCGTTGGCTGGAGCAGCCGGCTGCCCACAAAGAACAGGCGCTGGAACATCTGCTGTCGGTGGCGCTGTGGGGCAACCAGGCCGACCTGAGCCTTTGGCCGGCCGATGGCGACGACAACCCCACGCACGACGAAGAAAAACAACGGGAACATCTGCTGCTGGATGACGCCACGGCCGTTATCCAACACCTCCTCGCCCCCGGCCGGCCCATCCGCCTGGACCTGATCACCGATAATGCCGGATTTGAGCTGGTGGGTGATTTGGGCCTGGTGGATTATGCGCTGCACAGCGACACGGCCGTGTCCGTCACCCTGCACCTGAAAGCCCACCCCACCTTCGTCTCCGACGCCATGCCCGCCGACGTCCACCAGACCCTCACATTCCTGGCTCAGGCTGCGGACCCGGCCATGCGGGCAATGGGGCGGCGCTTACAGGCGTGCCTGCAAGACGGCCGTTTGCAACTCCGCGCCCCTTACTTTTGGACCTCGCCGCTGGCCATGTGGCAAATGCCCGCCGCCCTGGCCGACGACCTGCGCGCCGCCCACCTGGTCATCAGCAAGGGGGACGCCAACTACCGCCGCCTCCTGGGCGACCGGCACTGGGATTTCGACACGCCCTTTGCCGACGTGGTGGCCTATTTTCCCGCGCCGCTGTTGGCCCTGCGCACGCTCAAATCGGAAATCGTGGCGGGATTAACGCCAGAGCAGATCGCCGCCATGCCGCAGCGCGACGAGGATTGGCTGATTAACGGCCGTTGGGGCCTGATGCAGTTTGCCCCTAAACCAGCGGCCCAGTAGTTAATTCCTTGCCTACCGGGAACTTCGTCGTCAGGCGGGCGGGATTATGAATTAAAATAGGCAGACACTGTGCGCAAATCCACACGGTCCGGCCACGGAAACGCATCGGCACAAGTGGAACTTCGTAATCGGAGCGTTGGCACTGTAGACAGTGCACCTTGGTTGTGTTGTCGTCAAACATCATCCCTCGAAAAACTCCTCAGTCAAAAATTGATTTCCTCAATCCCCCACAGGGATTTAACAAGCGATCAAATGATTTGGGCGTGCACCAAAATATTAACCTGCGTCTGACGCAATTGGTCCGAATCAAAGCCGAGCGTTTGCCAGCGCTGCGGCGATTGGTGGGCGACCACGGCCGTTTGCCCCACCGCCAAACCCAGATCATCAACGGCTGACTCGTCCGGCAAAAACCACTGCATCGGCGCGCCCAAAGCCGCAAAACGGCGCCGGGCAGACTGGCTAAACTGCTCCGTCAGCACGTCAAACGCAAACGCTGCGCCGGAAAAATAGCGCGCCAACAGACCAAACAGCGCCGCCACGTCGGCCGGCGAAAGGAAAAACAGCACCCCTTCGGCAATAAACAGCACGTCGGCGGCCGGGGAAACGGCCGTTACCGCCGCCACCCACGCCTCATCGACCATGGAAAATGGCAGGAAGCGATGCCTGTCGTTCTCCGCATCCACCACCTGCCGGGCCGCAATCGCCTCCGGCAAATCCAGCTCGAACCACAACGCGCGCGCCGGCCCCAAACGGGCAAACCGCGTCGACAGCCCCGCACCCAGTTCCACAATGACCGGATTGGCGCGAGTGTTCAGGAAATGGCTGGCAACTTCGTCATAAAATTGGGCGCGCACGGCCGTGCCCAATTGAAAAACCGGCGAGTAAGCGGCAGCCATGGCTTGCTGCATCGCCGCCGGCTGCGGTAACTGCTCATACCACTGCGCCGCCAGCGGGTCGGCGAAGAGGCGGTCGGCACGGCCGTTTTCCTCGGCGCGGGCACGCAGAGTGAAAAGCAGGGTTCCCGGCAGCCCGGACAGCGCAGGCGTATCAGCCACCCAGCCGCTCCCAGACCAGCCGGCCAACGACAGGCGCAGCGGCCGGTCCCATAGGCGGGGTGGTGAGGGTCAGGACACGGCCGTCGGCGGAGAATTCATAAAAACGGACCAGCTCCTGGCCCACCCAGTTGGGCAGCAGACTGCCCTGCACGCGGTGGATCACCTGTCGGGCGGCGGCGTTGACGGAATACGTGCCAAAATAAGCAGTGTACCCATCAAAAGCGGCGCGCAAATGGGTAACGGCCGTGTCAGAGGTGTCACCGCTTCGCAGGTTGGGCCGGTTTGGGCGCATCAACTGCGCCGCCATCGCTCCCTGGGCGTCATAATAAATTTGCCCTTGCGGCTCCGCGCCAAGCGGAAACACCGAGGTCCCATCGGCCTGCCTGAATTCCGACAAACACAACTTCCAGACGCCTACGAAGGCGGCCTGGTCTAGGCTGGGCATATTCACAAGACTGCTCCTCTGACAGGTTTAGGACTTCCGCCCCATTTCTGCCGGCGACAGAAAACCAGAGTCTGGATGTAAATTGTTCGTTTCCTGGTCAGGATGCTTTTTGGGCACGGCCGTAAGCCAGTTTCACCGCGTCGGCATAGGCCGCATCCTTCACAGCGACTCCTAAAATTCGGCGCGCTTTTTCAAAATCACGTTTCTGCAAATAAAGTCGGCCCACGTTGAAATATGCGGCCGTCATGCGCAGGCCGCCGCGCAGCGCTTTTTCATAACAACCGATGGCCTCGTCTACCTGGCTGCGGCTTTCAAAATCCATCGCCTGGCCGATCAGCGCATCGCGTTCCAGCTTGCTCATGCCGGTCTGACGGGCCACTGCCATATCCGCGCCGTTCTCTTCCCGGAAAATTTCCTCGGCCAATTGTTCGTTGGCCAGCCGGACGGCCACGTCCACCGGGTCCGTGCTGATCGACACAGGGGGCGCGACAGCTTGTTTCTGGCGCGCTTCCGCCTCAAAAATAGCGGCCATTTGCCGCACGGTTTCCGTCAGGGCATCGGCTTCGGCCTGCTCTTCGGCCGAGACGCCGGGTATTTCGATTTCTGCCGGTTCCGGCTCGTTGAATCCGGCTTCGCCATGGCGAATTAGGTCAACGGCCGTTAACACGTCCTGATTACCGGGGTCCAACCGCAGAGCAGCCTGGCACATTTGGTACGCTTTGGCGTTGTCGTTTTGCGCCTGCAAGATGCGGGCAATCGCCAGATATTCGCGCACCGCTTCGCGCTTTTTGTTTTGCCGCTGGAAGATCATCGCCAGCCGCCGGTGCGGGCCAAGCAAACTGGAATCTAAGCGGATGGCCCGCTCCCAATGGCCGATGGCTTCGTCAAGTTTACGCTGGCGCAGGAGGAATTCGCCAACGGCCGTGTACGTTTTTGCAGCTTCCGTCAACTGGCCCTGGCGTTCCTGGATGTCCGCTACCCGTTTCAGGTAATTCACGTCGCCGTTGGAATACTTGGCGGCCAGCTTAAAACACTCCAGCGCCCGATCCAATTGTTTCAGCCCCAGGCAGGCTTCCCCCAGACCGGCGTAAGGAACCGGCTCCTTCGGAAATTCGCTCGCCGCCAGACGATAGGCGTTAAAAGCGTCGGACCATAACGCTTTGGAACTGTACATCGCGCCTCGTTTTAGGGCTTCTTCATACCGCGGACGATTATTAGCCACTGTTAACTCCAGGGTAGCAAAACAGGAAAATTAGTACTGTTAAAATATACCAGAGCAAGCATCTCGGCAAGTGGACAATAGGACTAATCGGGGCCGTTGCCGGGAGCGCTGCGCCTAATTTTGCCCGAAAGCGCCATGATTGTGCATGGCTCGCGCGGATTAGACGTTCCGGGGACGATATTGCAGCGCCTCGGCCAGGTAAGCGGGCTGAATCTGGTCAGCGTCGGCCAGGTCGGCGATGGTGCGGGCGACTTTTAAGACGCGGTGGAAGGCGCGGGCGCTCAGGCCCATCTGGGCCATGGCGCTTTTCATGAGCCGCTTGCCGGTTTCGTCCAGCACACAAATGGCGCGCACTTCGCTTGGCCCCATGTCGGCGTTGCCAAACAGGCCGTTTTCGCGGAAGCGCTCTGCCTGGCGCAAGCGGGCAGTTTCCACGCGCTGGCGCACCTGGGCCGACGATTCGCCGCGGCGCACGGCCGTTAACTTTTCAAAGTCCACGCGCGGCACGTCCACATGCAGGTCGATGCGGTCCATCAGCGGGCCGGAAATGCGCTTCTGGTAACGGGTGATCATGGCGTTCGAGCAGGTGCAGGCGTGAACCGGGTCGCCGTAATAGCCGCAGGGACAAGGGTTTTGCGCCGCCACCAGCATAAAATTGGCCGGGTAGGTAACCGTGCCGCTGGCGCGGGAGATGGAAACTTCGCGCGGCAGCCCTTCCAGCGGCTGGCGCAGCACTTCGATGAGGTTCTGGCCAAATTCCGGCAGCTCGTCGAGGAAGAGCACGCCGCGATGGGCCAGGGAAATTTCGCCGGGGCGCGGCCAGGCGCCGCCGCCCACCAGCCCGGCGTAGCTGATGGTGTGATGGGGTGCGCGAAACGGCCGTTCCCGAATCAAGGGCGTATCAGCCGGCAGCAGGCCGGCCACGCTGTAAATCTTGGTCACTTCCAGCGCCTCGTCGATAGTCATGCGCGGCAAAATGCCCGGCAGTGAGCGGGCGATGAGCGTTTTGCCCGCTCCGGGCGGCCCCGACATTAGCACGTTGTGGCCGCCGGCGGCGGCAATTTCCATGGCGCGCTTGACGTGCTCCTGTCCCATGATGTCGGCGAAATCAGCCGCATAGGTTACGTCTCCGGCGAATACTTCATCGAGATTGACCGTGAGGGGGGATAACGGCCGTAACCCTGTCAGATGCCCCACCAACTCCGTCAGGCTGGCTACCGGCAGCACTTCGACGTCCGGCAGCAAGCCCGCCTCCGCCGCATCCACCGCCGGCACAAACACCCGGGCAAAGCCCTGCGCCCGCGCCAGCGCCGTCATTGGCAAAATGCCTTTGGTGTGGCGTGTCGTGCCATCCAGCGACAGCTCCCCGATAAAGAGTGCACCTTCCAGCTTGTCCGGCCAGATTTGCTGCGAAGCCGCCAGAATACCTACCGCTATGGGTAAATCGTAAGCCGGCCCTTCCTTACGCAAATCAGCCGGAGCCAGATTAACGGTAATGCGCTTGTTGGCCGGAAAATCCAGGCCGCTGTTTTTGATGGCCGAATGCACCCGGTCGCGGCTTTCTCGCACAGCCGCGTCCGGCAAACCTACCAGGTTAAATGCCGGCGCGCCCCGAATGATGTCCACCTCGACGTCAACAATGTCCGCTTCCAGGCCAACGATGGCACAACTCATCACCTTTGCCAGCATAAAAGACCCCCTGAACCAACCTTACACATCTTTACTAAACAATAAGGCTCCCACAAACAAGGCTACAAATCCTAGAAAGAAACCGCTCAGGACCCCCAGCCCCATCACCACCGCCACGCGAATGGTGCCGGCAAATAACAGCGCCAATAGGAGGGCTACCATTCCGGCAAAACCCAGGCTGCCGGAGGCAATAAACATGCAGCCCGGAAGTTCACTTCTTTCCGGTTCTCCGCGCCGCTGGATCACAAAATAATCTAAAATCGCCCCAACGATTGCGCTGATCAGACCAATCCCCCCCCCGATCAGGAAGAATGTCAGATTCTCAGTTGGCAATCTTCACCAGCCTCACTTTTACCAGTAAATCAGGTCAGGATTCTTCACGAATGTCTATTTCGTCGAAGGACATGGCGTTGGTGGTGGCAATGGCCACAGCCGCAGCGATGGACAATGCGCGCTCAATGTCCTGATCGTCAAAATCTCCATCCAGTTTGTTGATGAGTTGCAGCGCCCCAACCACCTGGCCCCGAAACATGAGGGGCACGCACAAAATCGATTGGGTTCTAAAGCCGGTGCGGTTATCGACATTGCGATAGTGCAGCGGATGGTTGGTTACGTCGTTGGAATATATCCCTTTACCTGAGTCGGCAACTGTGCCCACAAACCCCTGCCCTACTGGCACTTCTAGCTTCGACAGCACGTCAGTGGTCGTCCCGATGTTGGCCAAAACGCTCAACGTCTGCCGCGACCGATCCAGCCACCACAACGAAGCCACTTCCACATCCCAACTTTCATGGATTTGTTTGATGGCCAGGTGCAAAACTTCTTCCAGGTCCAGGGTGGAGGTGATGGTGCGGGTGATCTCGATGAGCGTATGCAGTTCATCGAGCTTGCGGGCCAGCGCCTGGTCGGCAGCCTGCAAAACCCGCGCATTTTCTAAGGCAATGGCCGCGTAGTCTGCCAGGAAGGAGAGCAAGAACTCGTCTCGCTTGCTAAACGAGCGCATGGCCGCCTGGTTGCTCACAGCCAGAGCGCCCATGACCATACCTCTCAATTTGAGCGGCACACAGAGCACTGAGCGGGCAAAGTGACCGGTTTTTAGCTTCAGGCCATCGCCGGTGAAGAGGGAGTGACGAAACGGCCGTCCCTGGCGCACAACCTCCCCCAAATACGACTCCTCGCTGACCAGCGCCGTTTCCATACCCTGGTTCCAGCTCGTCTCCACCTTTCCATAAGCATTCAGCCGGGTTCCGGTTTCATCCACCAGCCAGATACGGCTCTCCTCACCATCTGTTAGGTAAGTCGCCGCATCCAAAACACGATCCATCACCTGATCAACGCTTAACAGCGACGTGATCGCCTTCCCTATTTTGAACAGCGTGTTCATTTCATGCGTCTGGCGGCTCAGTTCCACCTTGGCCCGACGCAGTTGCTCAGCCAATTCCGCCTTATCATGTAGCAGCCGCGTCTCTACCAAAGCCCGATCGATCGTTTCCACGACCTCATCCACGGTAAACGGCTTGATCAGATAATCTTTGGCGCCTAAGCGGAAAGCCTCAATCGCGCTCAATTCCGATCCATAGCCGGTCATCAAGATAACCGGCGTGCTGATCGACTCCTGTGCCATCTGCTGCAAAACATCCAGGCCAGTCATCTCTGGCAAGTTAAAATCGAGCATCACCAGATCGGGCTTCTTCTCACGGATCCCGGCCAAACCGGACAGGCCGTCATAAGCATATAGCGTTTTATAACCAAAAGTGGGTAGCACATGCTCCGTGAGATGTTTAACGATTTCACGGCTGTCGTCAATAATTAATATCTGTTCACCACTCATACTTTTTCTCAGAAGCGATGTCTGCCATGCCAATTACAAAAATCATGCATCCCCCGCACATCGCTGCATATACCTGAAATTATTTGCCCGAGGCTCATTCACTTCCTGATACTCGTTTGGGGTTTGCCAGAAAAGATTATAGCATACGCCGCCGGTTCTTGACACGCCAGGTGCGGAGTCTATAATCTCCTTCATGAAACGCATAATCCATTCCCCCACTGGACCAGAACTGCATTGCAAAGGCTGGCTGCAAGAAGCAGCTTACCGGATGCTGCAAAATAACTTGGACCCGGAAGTTGCCGGTGACCCGGACAACCTGATTGTCTATGGCGGGCGGGGCAAGGCAGCCCGCAATTGGGAAGCGTTCGACGCCATCCTGGCCAGTTTGCGCGAGCTGGAAAACGACGAAACGCTGCTGGTGCAAAGCGGTAAACCGGTGGCCGTTTTCCGTTCCCATCCGGATGCGCCGCGCGTGCTGATTGCCAATTCCAACATCGTGCCCCATTGGGCCACCCAGGAGAATTTCGACAAATGGGAGGCTGAAGGGCTGATCATGTATGGCCAGATGACGGCCGGAAGCTGGATTTACATCGGCACGCAAGGCATATTGCAGGGCACGTTTGAGACATTTGCTGCGGCGGCCAAACAGGCCGGCTGGCCTTCGCTGCAAGGCAAGTGGGTGCTGACGGCCGGGTTGGGCGAGATGGGCGGCGCGCAGCCCCTGGCCGTAACGATGAACGGCGGCGTGGGCCTGGTCGTGGAGGTGGACGAGTGGCGCGCCCGGCGGCGGTTAAACCACGAGTACATCGACGAAGTGGCCGAAACGCTGGACGAAGCGCTGGAACGGGTGCAGTATTACCTCGACGCAGGTGAGCCACGCTCGATTGGGTTGATCGATAACGCCGCAGCGGTGTTTCCCGAACTGCTGGAACGCGGCCTGATCCCGGACATCGTCACCGACCAGACGTCGGCCCACGATTACCTGGCCTATTTTCCCCATCACCTGAGTTTTGCCGACGGCCGTTCACTCCGCGAATCCGATCCCGCCGAATTTATGCGCCTGTCCGGCGAATCGATGGCCCGGCAGTGCGCCGCCATGGTCGAGTTCCAAAAGCGCGGCGCGATTGTCTTCGACTACGGCAACAATTTGCGCCAGCGCGCCTTCGACGCTGGCGTGAAAGAGGCATTTAGCTACCCGGGATTTGTGCCGGCTTATATACGGCCGTTATTCTGCGAAGGCAAAGGCCCCTTCCGTTGGGTAGCCCTCAGCGGCAACCCCGAAGATATCTATGCCACCGACCGCGCCATCCTGGAATTGTTCCCCGAGGATGAATCACTGCATCGCTGGATCAACATGGCCCAGAAACAGGTCCATTTTCAGGGCTTGCCGGCGCGTATTTGCTGGCTGGGCTACGGCGAACGGGCCAAAGCCGGCCTGAAATTTAACGAAATGGTCGCCAGCGGGGAAGTGAAAGCGCCCATCGTCATCGGCCGCGACCATTTGGACGCCGGTTCCGTGGCCAGCCCCAACCGGGAAACGGAAAGCATGAAGGATGGCTCAGACGCTATTGGCGACTGGCCCATTCTCAATGCTCTGATTAACGCGGTGAATGGGGCGACATGGGTGAGCTTTCATCACGGCGGCGGGGTGGGCATTGGCTACAGCCTGCACGCCGGGCAGGTCATTGTGGCTGACGGCACGCCGGAAGCGGCGGCGCGATTGGAACGCGTATTAACCTCGGATCCGGGCATGGGCGTGGCCCGCCACGTGGACGCCGGCTACCAGCGGGCCATCGACGTGGCCCGCGAGCGCGGCGTCAAAATTCCGATGATGAAGTGAATGGGTACACGGATTGGACGGATGCGGCGGATTCACACGGATTTTTATCTGGTTAATCCATGAAAATCCGTCAAATCCGTGTTATCCGTGTATCAATTTTTTAAGACCAGTCGTCGAGAACGGCCGTTAATTCCAGCAAATTCTCAATCGTCGCGTCCGGGGTGAGCCAGTCCGGCAGGTGAAAGCGCTGGTTGGCGCGGATCAGCACCGCGCGCATCCCGGCGGCGTGCGCGCCCACAATGTCGTGCTCCGGCGCATCGCCGATGAAGACGGCGTTAGCCGGGTCTACCCCCAATTCCGCCAAAACGTGCAGGTAAGGTGTCGGCTGCGGTTTCCATTTGCCCGCATCAGCCGAAAAGAGCATGGCGTCGAAATAGCCATCCAGGGCAAAACGCTGCAAATCGTTGATGTGGGCCGCGCCGGTGAACATCGTGTTGGATAACAACCCCAATTTGTATCCGGCCGACTTCAGATAGGTGAGGATTTCTTGCGCGCCCGGCAGCGGGTGGGCCTGGGCGCAGAGGGCGGTCTGGTACAGCTCGGCCGCTTCTACCAGCCAGGCCGGCTGGATACCGTTCGCCCCGCAGCAGGTATGCAGGATGTCGCCCAGGAAATCGACCAGGCGCAAGTTTGGGCCGCCGGCAACGGCCGTTTCCCACTTACCCGGCAAAATGGCAAAGCCCGTATCCCGAAAAACGGTAAAATCCGGCAGTTGGCCGCCCTGCCCGCGCAAAAAATCATAGGCCGCCTGCAAACCAGGCGTTTCCAGCGCCGGCCAGTTGTCATACGGACCGGTATATTCAATCAGCGTGCCTCCCAGATCAAAAACAACAGCCTCTATACTCACATTCTGCTCCAAAAAGACGAACGAAAAACGGGGAACGATGAACACCGTTCCCCGTTCATCGTTCCCTGTTCATCGTTCCTAATTATGCTCTACCAGTTTGGCGACCGTCACGCCGGCGCCGCCCTCGCCGTCTTTGCCTTCTTCCCAGGAAGAGACGTGGGTGTTACTCTTGAGGGCCGAACGCACGCCGTCACGCATACGGCCGGTGCCTTTGCCGTGGATGATACGCACCCAGGGCATGCGCGACAGGAAAGCCGTGTCCAGAAAACGCTCCAGTTCGGCCAGACCCTCTTCCACGCGCTTGCCCCGCAAATCCAGTTCAAAGCCGGTGACTGACGAAACGGAAGCGCTGTAGCCACCCGCCGCGATCTCTTCTTCTTCCTCAACCGGACGCCCTTTAAATTCCAGGTCTTCAAAGCGGGCGCGCATTTGCAGACGGCCCATCGCCACCATCGCTTCGTTGTTGCTGATGGAGACGACCTCGCCTTTGCGATCCAGCGATTTCACCAGGACGGTGTCGCCCACTTGCAGTTTGCGGCGGATTTGTTTGGTGGAAGGTTTGGGCGGCGCGGTAACGGCCGTAATCGGCTTCAGCTCCGTCTCCTCCACCGCCGCCACTTCCTGGCTTACCTTTTTCAACTGATTCAACGACACCGCGTCCCGAATCTGGCGGCGGGCGCGGGCCAATTCCGCCTGCACCGCCTCGATCTCCGCCCGCGCCTGGGCCTGCGCCTCCGCCAGGATTTCCCGGCGTTCTTCTTCGATCTCCGCCAGACGCTTTTCCAGTTCGCTGCGCTGGCTCTCCGCTTCGCGCAGCGCCAGGCGCGTCCCAGCCTCTTCTGACTCCATCTTTTCGCGTAAATCGTAGATAGTGTCCAGCAAGCTTTCCGCTTTGTGGCTGCCCGCGCCAATCAGACGCATGGCGTCGGCCAGAATGGTCTCATCCAGCCCCAACCGGCGGGCGATGGCGATGGCGTTAGACCGCCCCGGCAGGCCGATGGTCATCTCGTAGGTGGGCGAGAGGGTGTCCACGTCGAACAGCAGCGAGGCGTTGGTCGCCCCTTCCGTCTGGCTGGCGTAGAGCTTTAGCTCCGGGTAATGAGTGGCGATGAAGGTCGTCGCCCCTTTGTCGCGCAGGAAACTGACGATGGCCTGGGCCAGCGCCGCGCCTTCCGCCGGATCGGTGCCGGAACCCAATTCATCAAACAGCACCAGGGAGCGGTCATCCACCTGCTGCAAAACGCGGGTGATGTTGGTGATGTGGGCCGAAAAAGTAGACAGGCTTTGTTCAATCGACTGCTCGTCGCCGATGTCGGCGAAGATGTTGTCGAAAATAGTCAGGCGGGCCTCTTTGGCCGGCAGGTGCAGGCCAGATTGGGCCATAAGGGCCATCAGCCCGGTGGTTTTGAGGCTGACCGTTTTACCGCCGGTATTCGGGCCGGTGATGAGTACGATGAAAATATCGTCTTCCAGCGTCAGGTCAGTGGGCACGACGGTGGCCGGATCCAACAGGGGATGGCGCGCCCCTTTGATCCAAATGGTGGAACCGGGGTGCGGATTGGGCGGCGGCGGGGTCCATTTTTCGCGCTCGTTGGCGTGTTTGGGCGGGCGCGGGGCGGCAAAGACGCGCCAATCAACAAAATCCGGCTCGACGCCATGAATGACAGAAGCGTAGCGGGCGCGGGCAAAAATCAGATCCAGTTCGGCCATACGTTCCACGACGCGCTTGATGCTGTCGCCCTGCTCGGCTACCTGCTGCGAAAGTTCGGCCAGGATGCGCTGGATTTCCTCTTGCTCGGCGATTTGCAGGCCGCGGTATTCGTTGTTCAGGTCTACGGTGGCCAGCGGCTCGATCCACAGCGTAGCGCCGCTGCCGCTCTGGTCGTGGACGATGCCTTTGATGCGCCCTTTGGCGTCGGCGCGCAGGGGCACGACGTACCGGCCGCTGCGCATGGAGACGAGCGGCTCTTGCAGGTATTGGTTTTGGCTGCTTTGCAGGATGCGCTGGAGTTTTTCCTGGATACGGCCGTGTACCACCCGTAATTCCTGGCGCAACCTTGCCAGCTTGGCGCTGGCGCTGTCCAGCACCTCGCCGCGCTCATCCAGCGTCTGGCTGATGGCCGACACCAGGCCGGGGCACTCCTCAATCAGCTCGGCGATTTCCGCCAGGTGGGGGAAGGTTTCTTCCGCCTTGAGCAAATTGCGGCGCAAATTACGCGCGGCCACCAGCGTGCTGCGGATGTCCAGCAGTTCTTCGGCCGGCAGGGTAAAGCCGCGCTCGGCGTTGTCCACCGGGCGGCGCACGTCGCGCGCCCCACCGATGGTGACATTGCTGTGGCTGTCTAGCAGGCGGGCGGCTTCGGCCGTTTCGGTCTGCCATTGGCGCGCTTGCAGCACGTCGGTGGTGGGCATGAGGGCCAGGGCCAGCTCTTCACCGCCGCTGAAGCTGGTGTAGCCGGCCAATATCTGGCGTACTTTATCGAATTCCAGGGTGATTAAGCTCTTACTATCCATGTTGGCGCTAAGTATATCTGAAAATGAATGGGGGAACAGACGGCCGTTTCCCCTCCGATCCACCCTCATTGCCCCTAAAGTACCAGGCAGGAAGGCCCTGGCGGTTTGGTGGCGGTGTGCTTTTCCGTTAAAATTTGGCCCGTGCATGATGAAAATATCTTTGCGACAGGCGAGTATCCTGTCATCCGGTTTGAGGGCGTAAGCAAGCGCTTCACGTTCACACGAGAAAAATCACAGGGCATTCTGGAGATTTTGCTGTCGGCATTCCGCCGCAAAACGCGGGCGGAACAAGACCGCGACCTGTGGGCGCTGCGCGACGTGAGCTTCGATATTTTGCCGGGGCAGTGCGTGGGCATTGTGGGCCGCAATGGCAGCGGCAAAAGCACAGCTCTGAAGCTGACAGCACGTATCTTGCGGCCGACTAACGGCCGTGTCTGGATTCGCGGCCGGGTGGGCGCGCTGCTGGAACTGGGCGCCGGGTTTCATCCCGACCTGACCGGGCGGGAAAACATCTACCTCAACGCTTCCCTGCTGGGTCTCACGCAGGCCGACATCGACGCATGCTTCGATCAGATTGTCGAATTTTCGGAATTGGGCGATTTCATCGAGATGCCGGTGAAGCATTATTCCTCCGGCATGTACATGCGCCTGGGGTTTAGCGTGGCCATTCACATCAAGCCCGACATTTTAATTGTCGATGAGATTCTGGCCGTGGGCGACCAGGCCTTCCAGGCCAAGTGCATCGATCGCATCTATGACATGCGCGACCAGGGCACGACCATTGTGATGGTCAGCCACAATCTCAATATTTTGCGCAGCTTATGCTCCCAT
>Ga0209607_1001177_pt1 | contig 22096 bp, 12 predicted proteins | sample AD_UKC117_MetaG_FD_184413 | JGI IMG/M metagenome (GOLD analysis project Ga0209607, IMG submission 184413) | Active sludge microbial communities of municipal wastewater-treating anaerobic digesters from Hong Kong - AD_UKC117_MetaG (SPAdes)... | ecosystem: Engineered > Bioreactor > Anaerobic >... | reverse complement strand
TCCTCGGGAGATTGGGGTTTCGTCGACAGCAATCTACCCACGTCCGGGCCAACCGGGCAAGGTGCCCACCGCCCTTGTCATCTCCGATCTGGCCCAACGGCTACCCCGCGCTCGACTGGTTACGCCCATCAAGGACTTCTTATTGCTAAGGTTCCTGTCTGGATTATCGGTAATCAGGTAAGGGGTCTAGCTGGTACAAACCAACTTCCTCCGATTTTGGCATCGTCCGGTACAGGCACGGTTCAGATCATTGGAAATCGCGTTGCTATGGGGAATGGCGGGGGAGACCACGAAGGAATTGATGTCGATGCCTCTTATGCTCTGATTGCTGGCAATATTATTCAAGTCAATCATGATAACTCGGCGTCGGGTTATGATGTATATGGAATTCGTGCCAGTAGTAGTACCTATGCAATAGTCGTTAATAACATCATTCACAACGGCTATGTTTCAGCGAACGTGAATAGTGCGAGTGCTGGTATATACGCCAGCGGGCGTATTCTCGGTAATATCGTTTTGAATTTGAGTCGAAGCTATTTTGGGGCCATTCGAGGTCTCGGCATCGTTGAAATAACCAACAACCTCTGTTATGGCAATTACAACAACGCTTCTTGCGGCTCCTCCGCCATCACCACCGACCCCCTCCTCGACACCGATCTGAAACCCACTGCCGGTTCCCCTGCCATCAATGCCGGTCCAGATGACTTCGCCTTCGCTGACTTGGACCGCAGCCGCAATGACATTGGTGCTTACGGCGGCCCTTGGAACATCGAGCAATACGACCTGCAACGCGACCCGCTGAACTACGCCCCCTATGTCTTCCCGCTGTTCAAGGCCAATTCAGCCTTCAGCGACGGCAGCATCGAGGTGCGTGCCCTGGGCGTGGCGCGTTTGCGCTAAGGTCAGGCCGACGGTTCCTCGTTCCGAATAAAAGTATTTTCTCCGCATCATTCCGCGTTTAAGGAGTGCTGGTCATGAAGGCTCGGTTGCAAGCCACCCTGTCGTTGATTCTGGCGTGCTTCCTGCTCATCCTGCCGCCCATGACCTGGGCGCAGGACGGCGGCAACAGCCTGGTCACCGCCGAAGCCTTTCTCGACGACCCCGATCTTGCACCGGGCACCGGCATTCCGCTGACCCTGACCGGCGATCCCTTGCAACCCTGGAACGAAGCCCGCAAAGCCGTCGATCTGACCGGCCAGACGGCGGGCGTCCACACGATTTACGTGCGTTTCAAGGATGCTTACGGCGACTGGTCCGACCCGATCGGCCAGAGCTTCTACATCCCCGAAGGCAGTCTGGGCGGCGGCGGTAACGTCGGTGGCGCCAACCGCATTCAAACCGCCGAAGCCTTTTTCGACACCGACCCCGGCTCCGGCGCGGGCTTCCCGGTGGCCGTCCCCGTCGATGGCGCGATCGACGCTTCATCTGAGGTGCTGCGCGGTCTGGTCAGTCTGGGCGGCGTCAGCCCCGGCCAACATACGGTTTATTTCCGCTTTAAGGACACGGCGGGCGTCTGGTCCGCGCCGCTGGGTCAATCCGTCACGATCACGCCGGAACTCATCGGTAGTGCGGGCGCGAACGCTCTGACCGCCGCCGAATACCGCCTCGACGCCGGCGCATTCCAGACCACGACGGTGGTGGACGGCACGCTGGGCGGCGTACAGGAACTGGTGGATCAAACCAAAACCGTCAGCAACGACTATCACACCTTCCGCGTGCGCTTCCAGAACAGCGCCGGCCATTGGAGCCAAACCGCCGATGCGCCGCTGCCCAACCCGGACGACAACGACAACGACGGCCTGTCCGATGCTTGGGAGCAGCAATGGTTCGGGAATCTCAATCAAAGTGGTTCCGATGATCCTGACGGGGATGGGTTGACCAATGCGGAAGAGCAGCAACGGGGTACTGATCCGCTGACGCCCAATGATTCAAGTTTGGTTGCTTATTATCCCTTCAATAGCAACGCTAACGACGAAAGCGGCAACGGAAATGACGGTACGGTTTATGGCGCTACTTTGACCGAAGATCGGTTTGGTAATGCGGATAGTGCTTATTATTTCGATGGTGTCAATGACTATATACGGGACACAAATCCACCTGTACTCTCCGATTTGCAGGACTCTGATTTTAGTATTAGTTTCTGGGTTAAGCCAAATAGTATCAATCCAGATTTTGGAGGTGGGGGAATTATTGATATAGCAACAGAGTTGGAAGGTACATGGGAAATTGGTTATGGTACTCAAGGCGTTGGTTACACTCAGAATTGGCATAGACCTGAAGGAACGGAAGTCACATCTCCAATTGACCCTGTTCCACTAAATGAATGGAGTTATATTACTTACGTTTATTCAAAAACAAACAAACGTCTCGATGCGTATTTGAATGGACAACACACATTGGAAATGGATTTTATTAACAACCCTGTGATAAATGGAGATGAATGGCTTGAAATAGGTGTGAATGCCCCTGGCGGCGATGAATATTTCAACGGTATCATCGACGACATCAAAATCTACAACCGCGCCCTGTCCGAAACCGAAATTCAAAATCTGTACAACGGCGGCGGTTCATCGGGAGCCGCCCCCGAAGCCACCATCGCCAGCATCACGCCGGCCGATCCCACCGAAGGGGATCTGGTCAAATTCACCGGTTCCGCCGGCCCGGCCGATCAAGTCATCGAGCAGTATCATTGGAGCGCGGCCCGGTTGGTCGGCGGCGTCCCCGAAGCGGCGCGGCTGGACATCGGCTCCACCCCCGAGTTCATCACCGACATTCTGCCCGCCGGCGACTGGCGCATTTATCTGCAAGTGCGCAACAGCGACAACGCCTGGTCCGCACCCGCCACCCAGGACATCACCGTGCGAAGCAGCGACGGCCTGTCCGATCCGGCCGTACTGCGCAACGACCTCAGCCTGCGGGATCAGGAAGGCGCCGTGGTGCTCAACCCCGAACAGGGCGACGAACTGCTGATCCATGCCCAAGTGCGCAATCTGGGCACGGCCTACACCCCGCAGGAAGCGACCGTGCGCGTGTTCGACGGCGCCCCCGCCGATGGCCGGCTGGTCAGTCAGGCCACCATTGCCGTCATCCCCAGCCAAGGCTCGGTGGAACTGGATCTGCCCTGGAAAGTCGGGTACGACCTCAACGGCAGCCCGCTGGCCGGCTATCAAGACGGTTATCAACTGCTGACCGTGCAGGTCGATTACACCGCCAACATCGGCCAAACGCCCCCGCCGGTGCCCGAAGTCACCGACCAGAACAACCAGGCGACGCTCTCCGTCATCGTCGGGCCGGTAGCGCCCGGCCTTTACGGTATCGACCTCGACCTCTTCCCGGTCCCCGCCGCGCTCTATGCCGGTCGCACCGTCACCCTGTCCGGCATCGCCAACTACCAATTCGGCTCGCTGTGGCCAGTGCTGGGCGCTTCCGTTACCGTGGAACTGAACGGACAAACCTTCACCACCCGCACCACCAGTCCCAGCGGCACTTTTGCCGTGTCGGTGCGTCTGCCATCCACGCCGGGCAGTTATGTCGCCACCGTCAGCGTGTTCGACAACAACTTGTATGCCCAGGAAACCCTGCCGCTCGATGTCGTAACCGCGCCGGCAAGCTGGCCCGAGCCGCCGCCTAATACGCCCGCGCCACCCCTACTGCCCAAACCGTCCAAGGATCTGACCGTGGCCGTGCTCGACGTCAGCGGCGACGGCGTTTACCGCATGGAAACCGGGCAACGGGCCGCTGTAGTCGGTTCGGTAGTGACCCCGTTCGTCTCGATTCAAAATATCGGTAATCTGTCCACCGAAGCCGGGTTCGATGTGTCGTTCTATGACGGCAATCCGGATGAGGGTGGTTTGTTGATCGACACCGTGCCGGTCAACCAGATACTCGTCCCCTATCAGAGCATCACGGTCACCAGCGCCCAGCACTGGCCGCTCGCCGAACTTGGAAGCAAGTTCCTGTACGTCCGCATCGATGCCGGGAACACCGTGGAGGAGGTCAACGAATACAACAACCTGCGTAGCAGCCTGGTCAGCGTGCGCGAATACCGGCCCGATTTCACGCCCTACACTTATCAGGGCAACTCCAAGGTCAGTGGCTTGCGTTTCTCCGGCTCGCCCGTGGTCGGAGACCCGGTGACGATTTATGTCGATGTCTACAACCGGGGTCCCGCCGCCTATTTGAGCGGTTCGGTGCCCGTGTCGTTATTCCGCAGCGATCCCGCGCAAGGACGGGTTGCGTTGGGCACGGTGTCGGCAGTGGGCAATCTCGACAAAGGCGGCAAGGCCACCGCCGCGTTGTCCCTCAATACGGCTGCTCTAGGAGCGGGCAGCTACACCATTTACGCCGAGGTGGATGAAGGCAACGGCATCCCCGAGGATCTGGAAACCAACAACAAGACCCAAAAGAAGCTGACCGTCCTATCGTCCGAGGCCAAGCTGTATCCGGTTTCCATCAATTTCTCGAACCCCTCGCCGGTGATCGACCGCCCTATCACGATTTACGCCACCATCAGAAACAGCGGCAGAAACGCCGGCGGCGGAACCGTGTTGTTTTACAACGGCAATCCCAGCGCTGGCGGTCAGATCATCGGCTCCGCCGGAACCAGTGTGCTGGACGGCGGCAGTCAGGAAACCGTTTCTATCGCCTGGACCACGCCTTCGACGCCGGGGGTTTATCCGATCTACGCAGAGATCGACGACCACCAGACCCACCGCAACCTGACCGTGACCGATAAACCCCGCCCGGATTTGCAGGTGTTCTCCGAGGATATCGGCCATGCACCGTGGACGCCCCTGGAAGGCGAGGAAGTATCGGTCTGGGCCACGATCCGCAATGTCAGCTCCGAAGTCGCTTCGGCGGGCTTGATGGTGTATTTCTACATCGATTCGCCGGCGGGCTTCGTGCAACTGGGTTCCGGCATTCGCATCGATAATCTGCCGGCCAACGGCAGCCTCCGCGTGGATGCGGACGCCACCTTGCGCGCCGATCAGCCGTATTACGTCATCCGGGTCGATCTGGTGCCGAACATCCAGCAGGGCGAGGCCAATTTCGCCGACAACGCCGCCACGACCTCTTTCGGGGTGCGTCAACCCCCGGCTGTGCTGCATTCCATCTCCGGTTGGCTGGCGGATACCCAGGGGAACAGACTGGCCGGCGTGACCGTGAATCTGAGCGGAGACGCCACGGCCACCACGACCACCGCTTTTGACGGCAGCTATTACTTCGATGTCGCCCAACCGGGTTTGTACCGGGTCGAGCCGGGCGCCGTGCCGGACGGCGAGTTGTATCCCAAGGACGCCCAAGGCAACACCTACCGTGAAGTTGAAATCATCGACCCGGCGAAGGGAGTGTCGAATGTCAGCTTTACCCAAAATCAGCGGGCCTCATTCGTCAAGCTACTGTTCCCGCGTGCAGGCGACAAACTGCAAGGTGATTTCGGATTGTTCGGCACGGCGTTCCGCTACACCGGCTGCGTTACCGAAACCGATTGTCCGCTCATCGATGGGCTGTTGTTGTCGATCAACGGCACCCAAATCTATTCCGGCACCCTGCTAGGCGGCGCCAGCGATCGTTTTGCCCTGTCCCAGGTGGTTTGGCGGGATATGCAAGGCAAACCGGTAAATGCGAGTTGGGAACAACTGATTCCCGGTTCCGGCGACGTAAGCCTGCAAGTTGGCGTACATAATCGGGAAGACGGTTGGGGCTTCAGCGAAGCGGTGATTGTCAGCCGCGCCAATACCACGGCGACCGCCGGCATTCAGCCGGATGTCACCCTGCCTGCCGTGGCGCCCACGGATGTGACCCTGAACAGCCAGATCACCGGCGCGACGGCGGATAGAACAGCGTGGTTCGTATTCCGCCGGGATGAGAACGGCGAGGAATTCGACGCTCGCCATCCTGATGAAACCGCTTCTATCATCGAGAGTTATCCCAAGGAAGACGTTTATCCCTCCGGCTTGGCGGTCGTCGATAATGACGGCAATACCCTGGTCGATGTGCTGCACGCCAGCGTGTACCGACCCGCCTACAAAGGCGATCCCCGCATGAGCCGTGCTGGCAGCCGGTTAGCGGCGCTGGGCGTGAACGTGGTTTCCGGCAATTTCTACTACCAGACCACGGATATGAGCTTGAGCGGCGTTGGTCTGCCCTTTGAACTTTGGCGACGATACAGCAGCCTGTCTTACCCGAATGAAGATCAAGAAAGAAGTGAATTGGGCCAAGGCGGCTGGGGCCATTCCTATGACTACGCCATTTTCCTGAGCAAATCCGGGCGACGACTGTTTCTGGCTTTACCCGACGGACATTGGGAACGTTACGCCTATGTCGAAGACGCCGACGGCCAAAATCGGCAATGGCGAACGGAGGTACCGGGATCGCCTTATCGGGTCGTCGAGAACGGCAATGGCTTCAAAGTCTACGACCGGGATCAGACTGCCTACACCTTTGACCATGTGTACTGGACTAGCGAACACGGCGGTGTCTTCAGACCCACCCGTATCGAAGATACGAACGGTAACGCCTTGGAAATTGCGTATGACGCTAACCATCGGGTGGCTACGATCACTGACACCCTGCCGACGCCACGTATCAGCATTCTGTTCACTTACAACGCCGAAGGCTTTTTGTCCAAAGTTGCGGACGGCACGGGTCGTGACGTGGAGTATTTCTACAATGCCGGCGGCAACCTGGCGACCTTCCGCGACCGTCGGGGCCAGGTGTGGGTGTACAACTACGTCGATTGCGCGGGCAAGACACTGCTTAGCCGGATCAGCGATCCGCTGGGCAATGATTTGATCACGAATACCTATAGCTATGTCACCAGCGGTGTCCCTCTGACCCACTATGACGGCTATGATGGCGAATGCCGGGTGACCAGCCAGACCGATGGCCAAGGCAATCAATGGACGATCAGCTACAACAGTCCCTCGGAAACTGTGGTCACTAATCCGCTGAGTCAGACCACCACCTACGTCATCAACGACACGCACATGGTCACGCAGGTGACCGATCCCAATAACGGTGTCGCCAGCAAGAGTTACACGCTGGATGCGGTGGAAGTGCGCGACCGGACTCTCGCGAATACTCTGACCTCGCCGCGTCAATTGGATACCCAGTTGAGCTATGCCGGCAGTGTGCAGGGCAATCCTACGCAGATCACCGATCCGGCCAACCGCCAGATGACGCTGACTTGGCAAGAGGACGCCAATGCTCAGAATTCCAGTTGCACCACCAATCCCGATCCGGAGACCGGCGGCTGCAATAATCGCAATCTGCTGACCGCCCTGCGCTTGCCCGGCACCAGCCAGGATTACACCCTGAGCTATGACGCCAACAGTCAGGTGGATCGGGTGACCGATCCGCTCACCCGGACTGTCAATTATGCCTACAACAGCCGGGGTCAGGTGACGCAACGCACCGATCCGTTGGGTCGGATTACGGCCTATAGCTATGATCCGCAAGGTTTCCTGACCAAGACCACCGATCCGCTGAACAACGAGGAAACCTATACCTACGATGCCCAAGGCCGCATTCAGACCACCACCAACCGCCGGGGCTATACCACTACGCTGGAGTACAACGAGAACGATCAACTGACCCGTTTGACCGATCCCAACGGCAACGCCATCGTCTACAGCTACGACAATGCCGGTAATCTGACAGCGGTGCAGGACAAGCGCGGTTTCACCACCACCTACACCTACAACGGCGCCAACCGCTTGGCCACGGCGACCCGTTCCGACGGGCAGGGTCATACCTACGCCGTGACCTATCAATACGATGGCCTGCTGCGTCTGCGCCAGGTCACCAACGCCCGCAATTACGCCACGACACGCACTTATGCCCCGAGCGCCACCGGCGAGCAGCAAACGGTGGTCAATCCTTTGGGCGAATACACGGTCATGCAATACGATCTGGACGGTCATCTGACCCAGGTCGAGCAACGGGCGGCGAATGACAGCGTATTGGAAACCTTGGAATACACCCGCGATGCCTTGGGCCGGGTGCTGACCGCCACGCGCCGACGGGCCGACAACAACCCGCTGACCACCACCTATACCTATAACGAGTTGGGCAAGGTGGCTTCGATCCGCGATCCCAAGCAGATCACGACCTCTCTGGAATATGACGAGATCGGTCGGCTGACCCAAACCCGACGCGATATAGCGACGGTGGCTATCGCCTATGACGAAACCAGCGTACTGCCCAATTATCGGGTGATCGTGACCGATCCCAATAACCACGATACGGTCTACACCTACGATGCGCTGGATCGCCTGATCAGCAAGACCGACCCGCTGGGCAACATCTGGCGATACGAGTACGACGGTAACGGCAATCTGCGCTATTACCGCGACGCCGATAATCAGGCCACCGAGTTTGTGTACGACAAGCTCGATCGGCTGACATTGCTGCGGTACCCCGACGGCAGCACGGTCGATTACGACCACGATGGCAACGGTAATGTGGTCTCGCTGACCGATACGCTGGGCGTGAGTACACAGACCTTTGATGGCCTGAACCGCTTACTGTCTCGTGCCGATAGTTTCGGCCAGACGGTGGGTTATGGTTACGATGGCAATTCCAACGTCACCGCCATCACCTATCCGGGCAGCCATACCGTGAATTACGGCTACGATCCGGTAGACCGCATGACTTCGGTGCAGGATTGGCTTGGCAATACCACGACCTACAGCTATGACGCCGCCAGTCGGCTGGTCGGCATCGTCAATGGCAACGGTACGCGGGTGGCGCTGAGTTATGACCCGGCTGGGCGGTTGACCGGCTATGCCAACCGCCAATCCGATAACAGCGTGATCAGTGAGCATCAATACGTACTGGATGACAACGGCAATCCAATAACGGCGACCGTGACCCAGCCCTTGCCAGTGAATCTAACGCCCGCAAGCCACAGTTTCAGCTATGACCAGGCCAATCGGCTGCTGAGCGGACCTGAAGGCAGTGTGCAGCACGATACCGACGGCAATCTGACCGTGGAGAACCGGGGGGCGCAGCAGATTCAGTACAGTTATGACGATGCTGACCGGCTGACCGGCTGGACGGACGGAACGGACAATTACGCTTACCGTTATGCCGGTAATGGCGTGCGTATGGCGACCGTGGAAAACGGGGTGGAGACCCGGTATGTGGTGGATATGAACAAGGGCCTGCCGGATGTGCTGGCCCGCACTGACGATACCGGACAGGTGCAGGATTATTTTGTCTACGGCGCGGCAGGCCTGATCAACCGGATTACCCCGGCGGGGGATTCGTATGTCTATCATTTCGACCCGACCGGCAGCACGCTGGCGATGACTGACGCTACTGAGTCCATCGTGAATCAGTATGCCTATACGCCCTATGGACAAGTGCGCCGACAGACCACGGTGGATAATCCTTTTGAGTATATCGGGCGTTATGGAGTAATGGCGGAAGCCAATGGCCTGAATTATATGCGGGCGCGATTTTATCATCCCGATTTCCGCCGTTTTGTCAGTCAGGATCCGATTTGGGGGGATGCTGTGGAGGCGCAGAGTTTGAATGCTTATGCTTATGTGGGAGGGAGTCCAATATCCAGAGTTGATCCCAGCGGGCTATATCGGATGGGAGCCTGGCTGGGAGATTTGGGAAATGCAATAACTGGAGGCGCTCAAGCGACAGTGCGAGGAGTTCAAGTAGCAGCTCATGCAGGAAAGAAAGCAGGTCGTGCAGCAGGGGAAGGGATGTTACAAGGGATGGAATGGCTTGGTAATACTCGTTTAGCACAAAATATATATGGAGTATCTACTGGTTTTGGAGAGCATGTACTTGACCCTGTTTCTGATTCTATAGTTGAAGAAACTACTCAGCCATTCAAGGATGGCTACAAGAACGTCGAAGAAGGTCATTATGTTGCTGCAACCATAAACTATGCCTCTGGGATAATCCCGATTGGAGGTTATATCAAAGGGTTGTTGACAGCACCTGTCAAAGAATATGAAGAGACTCAGGATAGCAACTCTTTTACTGATAGCTATGATAAAGGTGTTCGCTCCGCAATCGATATTGGACTTCTTTTTACAGGAAAATTAGGTTCGGCTGTGGGAATTCCTGGACTTACATCTGATTTAATTGGTGTCCAACAGAGTTCACAAGATGTGGCATCGATTCTAGAAGGGCATCCTGATCAAATTAATGATGTTGAAAGTCAACACAGGAGGGTATTTAATCTGGTTGGTGCAGGCTGCCGTGGAGCAGATATTAACACTTGGTTGGTTAAATCACTGTGTTTCCCCTTTAGTTATTTTGGGGATGGGGAATTTTAAAGAGGGCAGAATAATGATAAAAATACCCCATAAAAAGAGTAAAAGAATAATCCTGTTAGCCATAATTATTTATGGTCTCAGCCTTGGGTTATCCAATGCTGCTACCACCATCACCTACACCTACGATCCACTAAACCGCCTGGCCGCCATCGACATCGGCGGCAGCCAATCCATCACCTATCAATACGATGCGGCGGGCAATATCCAGCAAGTTACATTACAGAACGACAATCCGGAACTCGATTCCGACGGCGACGGCATTCCCGATTCCATTGACCCCGACGACGATAACGACGGCGTGCTGGACGGGGATGATGCCTTTCCCCTCGATCCCACTGAATGGGCTGACGGTGACGGTGACGGCGTAGGCGATAACGCCGACTGCAACGACAACGACCCGGCCATTTATCCCGGCGCCACGGAACTCTGCGACCGCAAGGACAACGACTGCAACCCGACCACGCCCGAACGCGATTGCTCGCCGTGCGTGCTGCCGTAAGGAACATGGCTATGAACGAAACGCCAGATGCTCTGTTGCCAGAATACGAGTTCGACTATTCCCAGGCGCGGCCCAACCGCTTTGCGGGCCGGGTGGCTGTGGCGCTGCACCCCGACGTGCTGACTTATCTTGAGGCGCGAGCGACCGTAAAAGGACTCCCGCTGGGCGAAATGCTCAACGGGATGCTGAAAAAGGATATCGAACTGATCGAAGCGGTGAAGTAGCGCGCAATAGAATGAATACGAAAGAGCGACCGAGAATAGAAATCGATGACGACACAGACTAGGGGAGAAAACCGTCATGCGCCGTTTCCCCATTAAATTACTCCTGCTCGCCCTGACCTTCGGCCCACCGACCGCCTTCGCTCTGACCGAAAGTCTGGAACTGCCGCTCGGCGCGGAACCCGCCGCCACCGCCTTGGACGGCGACACCCTCGTGGTCGGTGCGCCCTATGCCGCCGTCGGCGCGCAACAACAGGCCGGGCGAATCTTCGTCTATCTGCGCGACGCCGCCAACTGGATCGGACCGGTCGAAGTCAGTCCCACCGACCGCGCCGCCTTCGACGAAGCAGGCAAAGCCGTGGCCATTTCCGGCGACACCCTCGTCATCGGTTCCCCCCGCCACAACAACGACCAGGGTGCGGTCTACGTCTTCATCCGCGACGGCGGCGGCTGGACCCCACAAGCCACACTTACCGCTGCGGCCGGCGTGGCCGGCGATCGCTTCGGCACGGCGGTCAGCATTACCGGCGACACGCTCGTGATCGGCGCACCAGGCGCTGACACCAGCCACGTCTTTCAGCGCGCCAGCGGAATCTGGATCCCCGCCGCCGCCCTGACCGCCGCCGACGGCGCGGCGGGTGACGGCTTCGGCTGCGCCGTGGCCGCCGCCGGCGACAGCGCCCTGATCGGCGCGCCCTGGCACGGCATCAACCACACCGGCGCTGCTTACGTCTACAAAAGCGCCGCCGGCGACTGGACCAACCTGACCCCAACCAAGCTCCCGATTACTGTTCCCGCCGACGCCCACCTGGGCCATGCCCTGGACCTGGCCGACCGAGTGGCGCTGCTCGGCGCGCCCGGCGAGAACAACGCGACCGGCGCGGGCTATATCGCCTTCTACAACGGCGCTACTTGGAGCCAACAAGCCCGGCTGGCCGACGACGGCGGAACCCCTGGCGACCGCTTGGGCGATGCCGTCAACCTGGGTGGTGAACAGGCCGACATCGCCCTGCTGGGCATCCCTGGCGCGGGGCCTGGTCCACGGGAAGGCAAACTGAACCTCTACCTCCGACAGGGCACGACCTGGAACGCCTCCGCCGACAACCCCCTGACCGCCGCCGTGAGCGGGGTCAACCGCGCCCTGGGACATGGTGTCGGTCTGTTCGGCGACACCGCCGTCGGCGTCGCCCCCGGCGCGGAAGCCGCGTATATCTACCGCTTCGACTGCGGCTTTGGCCGTGACTGGATCAAGAGCGTCTGGCTGTTTGGCGGCGTGCCCTGTCATCCGGCTCCCCCCACTGTGCAGGACCAACTCGGCGATGACTTCGACAGCGCCCAATACGGCGCCAATAAGCGCTGGATCGTGTACGACTGGAACGAAACGGGCAAAAGCTGGACGGCGCTGACCCTGACTTCGCCTCTGTCCCCCGGCGTTGGCCTCCAACACAAAACCCTGGATGGTGTTCGTATCGATCTCATCGGCACCGCCACACAGCCGACCCCCTCGGCGCACTGCCCGGCGTCCGCAGGCTGTTTTGAAATCCCACTGATCCCGACCGTCAGCGGCGAAACCTACAAAGCCAACCTGATCGGCCATCCCTTCCCGTACCCAGTGGACTGGGCTGACGTGCGCTTCGTCCAGAACGATACGGCCTATACCCCGAGCGGTGCCCACGCCGCCAACATCGCCTACAAACATTTCAAGCGCTATAACGGCAACGCTTACGAAAGTTACGACGACACCACGCCGGGGCTGAACGGCAACCTGTGGCCGAACGAAAGCGTTTGGGTCTATCTCAAACCCGGCGCGATCAGCGGCATCCAGCTACTGATTCCGGCCCAATCGAGCCGACAAACGACCGTCAAGACAGCAGCCGTGCTGGAAAAACGGCTGGAACGGCGTATCCAAGCCGTGCAAGCCGATACGCTGGACGCCAACCTGAAGACGGCCCGCCTGGACGCAATCCGCCGCCAGCCGGAATGGTCCGTGCAATTGATTCTGGAAACCGCCGACGGCCTGCTCGCCGACCCCGCCAACGTCCTGGGCCAGTTAGCCGACGCCGAAGACGGCTATGACGCTCACGACCTGATCGAACGCGATCCACAAACACCGTTGCCCCCGGACGGTCCCCAACTGTCGCTGGTCTTCCCCCATCCCGACTGGAACACGGAGGCGGGCGATTACAACAGCGACTACCACGCCTTCAGTGCCGCCGCCCAGACGGACGCCTGGGACTTCGAGGTGCGCGGCAATCAGACAGGGCTATTGCGGTTACGCTGGCAGGTTAGCCAACCCGACGCGCTGGCGCGAGGTCGCCTGATCGATATGGAAACCGGCGCGACAGTCCCTGTTGGCGAAACCGAACACTATGAATTTCGCCTGACCGGAGGTGTACGGGTGTTCCGCTGGGAATGGCTGCCGAATACCCGCCAAACCGCGCTCGGCGAATGATTCCTCTGCTTCGTAAAACAACCGCGCCCGTTCGCGGGAGCGTAGTCTTGATTTGCTGATGGAGAACAAGCAACCGTGAATGCCGACCAGCCGCCCGTGCCCGACGATCTCGACCGCGACGAACCCGACCCCGAACGCCGCGAAGCCCTCAAACAATTGGGCCGCTATGCCGCCTACACCCCGCCGGCGGTGCTGACGCTGCTGGTTTCCCGCAAGGCGCTGGCCGATTCGCTGGGGACACCGATTGGCGATCCGGGGCCCGATCCCTAACCTTTCGCATGTACTCCGTCGTTGCGAACGAGCCCCGCCGAGTGGGGATGGACTTTGGACTGTTGCCACCCGCGATCGAACTGCGGGATCACCTGGTTCTTTGCGACGCCGACCGCCTGCGCATCCTCAATCCCACCGCCCGCCGCCTCTGGGAAATCCACCGGGACACCCAGGATGTGGGTCGGGCGGTGACGTGGCTGGTCGAGACCTACGGTTTGACCGTGGAACAGGCGGAACAGGATGTCGAGGCGTTATTCGCCCCCGCTGTTCTCGATGAGCCGCCGGCGGTGCCGGCGGTATTCCCTCGACCAGCGGTTTGCCGCCCATCCCCAAGAGAGGCCAGCGGTTACGAAACATATAGCGCTCCTCTACCGGTCGTGGAATCTCCCCTCCTTGGACAAGGAGGGGTGGTTTCCCTGTACTGCGCAACCGAACGACTGGCCCAAGCCCTTGAACCTCTGTTCGCCCACCTGCGGGTGACGACCGCCGCTGGTCCGCGATTTACCATCGAGGCTGATAACGGATTCACCGGCTGGCGGGATCAGGAAGAAATTTTTGCAACGACCACGCTGGACGGCGCGGTCATCGGTCTGTTCGCCGCCGTTCTGGAATACGCCGCCGCCGACCGCAACCTGATGGCCTCCCTGCACGCCGGGGCCGTGAGCGACGGTCATACCGCGCTGGTGTTGCCCGGCGCGGGCGGCAGCGGCAAATCCACCCTCACCGCCGCCCTGCTCACACGCGGCTACCGTTATCTGAGCGATGATCTGGTACCGCTGGACTACGGAAGCGGGCACGCTTTGCCGGTGCCGGTCTGTCTGAATCTCAAGGCCGGGAGCGTTTCCGCCCTAGTAGACCTGTACCCGGCACTGCCGAAATTGCCCGCTTGGCGCAGTGGCAACCGCCGGTTGCGGTTTCTGCCTCCACCGGCTTTCGCCCAACGCCGGCCTGAACGCGCCTACCCCGTGGCGGCGATGGTCTTTCCTCAGTATCAACCGGATGCCGCATCGAAACTGCAACCACTCGATTCCGTGGCGGCGCTGACCCGACTGATGGCAAGCGACGCCCGTTTCGATCTGCCCCTAAATCCAGCCAAAATTGCCGCTCTGTGCGCCTGGATCGAAACCACCCCGGCCTATGCTTTCGCTTACAGCGACCTATCGACCGCAGCCGATGGGTTGAGGTCGTTATGGCCCTGATGCCGCCGCATCGCTGGCTCTGCCTCTGCCTAAGGTCCGGCGATGAACATACAGACGAACTGGGCCGTGTACTGGAAACGGGTCGGCTGAACTGGCCGGGCGTTCTGTATCGGGCGAATCAGGGCTTGGTGATTACCTCCCTGGCCTCAACCCTCGCGCGTCGTCAACTTCTATCCCTCGTGCCTGCCGAAGTCCGCGATTATCTGAGCACGCTGTTGGCGCTGAACACCGAACGTAACCGGTTGCTGCGTCGCCATCTCTTGCATATTGGCGAACGATTCAATCGAATCGGCGTACAGCCGCTGGTTCTCAAGGGTGCGCGCGATCTCCTGTCCGATCCGCTGGAGGAATCCCAGGGGGCGCGATTGATGGGCGATCTGGATCTGCTGGTGCCGCGCGATAGCCTCGACGCCTGCACCGAATTGCTGATCGCCCAAGGTTATCGACCACAGACCGGTCACTCGTGGGAAAATCATCACCACACTGCCCCATTGCTACACTCGACCGAACCGGTCAAGATCGAACTGCACCGGCATATCGTTTACACTGCTTGGCAAGCCTTGCTACCCACGGATGGAGCCTGGCAAATCGCCCGACCCCTGACGGTGGATGGCATCGCCCTGCATGTGCTCCCGCCGACCTCTCAGGCGATCCATCTGCTTGTCCACGCCCAACTGGGGTACTACGCCCTGACCCACCAAACCTTGCAGCTACGGCAAATGCTGGATTTGGTGGTGCTACGTCATCATCATGAGGCCAACATCGACTGGTCGCTTGTGGGGCAACGCTTCCAGGCGGTGGGTCAGACGAATCGGATGATGGCCTATCTCGTTGCTGCCCAGCGACTGTTCGATCAACCCCTCCCGATGGGGTTTGCGATATCCCCAAAAGTGGCCTGGCAAAGCCGGCAACTTGTCCTGACAGCCCAGCATCTCGCCGCCGCCCGCTGGCTACGTCGCTTGGGACGGTTGCCCCGGCGACTGCTGACGCCATCGTGGTATCCAATGAAAATCCGCGCCCTGCAACGGGGGATGCCGTGGTAACTCGCGTGAAAATCCGCGCCCTGCAACGGGGGATGCCGTGGTAACTCGCGCCCGCAACCGGGTCGCGGAACAGTGCATTTTCCGTGATGTTCTGTTCAGGTCGTTGTTGACCCTTCCTTTCCCACCCCCGGTTCGCCGTCCAACTCGTTTATACTGACCCGGTTTTTCCACGATCCACAAAGGAGAACCCGGTGATCTATTCTCTCGGCGACCGCAGGGTCGAATTTCACGGCGAGGACTGGTTCATCGCCGATAATGCGACCGTCATCGGTTCGGTGGTGCTCAAGCAGAACGCCAGCATCTGGTTCAACGTCGTGGCGCGCGGCGACAACGATGTCATCACCATCGGCGAAAACTCCAATATCCAGGACGGCTCGATCCTCCACACCGACCCCGGTATTTTGCTGACCATCGGCCGCGACGTCACCGTCGGCCATCTGGCGATGCTGCACGGTTGCGTGGTCGGCGACAACAGCTTGATCGGCATCAAGAGCCTGATCATGAATCGGGCGGTCATCGGCAAGAATTGCCTGATCGGCGCCAACAGCCTGATCACCGAGGGCCAGACCATCCCGGACGGCTCGCTGGTGAAGGGTGCGCCGGGCAAGGTCGTGCGCACGTTGACGGACCGGGAGATCGAAGGCATGCGCCTGTCCGCCGCCCGCTACGTGGAAAATTTCAAACGCTTTCAGCGCGACCTGCGGCGGCGGGACCTAAGGTGAGTGCCGTTCTGGAAGATCGCTTGGATCTGGTGATCCAGCAAGTTGGTTCCACCATTCTCGGCAAGGAGCGCGCCATCCGCTTGGCGCTGAGTTGCCTGCTGGCGCGTGGTCACTTGCTGATCGAAGATTTGCCCGGTATGGGTAAGACCACCCTGGCTCATGCGCTGGCGCGCTGTCTGGGTTTGCAATACCAGCGCATCCAGTTCACCAGCGACCTGTTGCCGGCGGACATCCTCGGCGCGGCGGTGTACGAACGCCAGCGCGAAACCTTCGTGTTCCATCCAGGGCCGATTTTCGCGCAACTGATCCTGGCCGACGAGATCAACCGCGCCACCCCCAAGACACAAAGCGCCCTGTTAGAGGCGATGGAGGAGGGGCAGGTCACCATCGAGGGCGAGACCCGCCAGTTGCCGGAACCGTTTTTCGTGATCGCCACCCAGAATCCCGCCTACCAGATCGGTACCTTCCCTTTGCCGGAATCCCAGCTCGACCGGTTCCTGATGCGGATCGCGTTGGGTTATCCCGATGTGCAGGCGGAACGGGCGTTGCTGGAAGGCGAGGACCGCCGCGAGATTCTGGTCCGGCTGCCGGTTTGCATGACGCCGGCACAATTGCACGAGTTGCAGGGACGGTTGGCCGGCGTGCATATCGCGGCGCCGCTGTTGGATTACGTGCAGGCGTTGCTGGCGTTTTCCCGCCAGAGCAGTCGTTTCCGCGGCGGGCTGTCGCCGCGCGCCGGATTGGGGTTGCTGCGGGCGGCGCGGGCCTGGGCATTGCTGCACCGTCGCGAGTACGTGCTGCCGGAAGACGTGCAAGCGGTGCTGCCGGCGGTGGTGGGTCATCGCCTGCACCCCAGCGACGATCATCTGGAGCAGTCGTCTGCCGCTCTGGTCGGGCAGTTGCTGGATGCCGTGGCGGTGCCGGCCTGAGGCTCGGCCGCCATGTTCAGGGGACTGCGGCAACGCTTCGAGGCTTGGGTAACGCGCGGTCAGCGGCCGGCTCGTCAGCCGGTTCGACTGGATCGCCGCCGCATCTACATCTTGCCGACCCGCCAGGGCTATGCATTCGCCCTGCTGTTGTTGCTGCTGTTTCTGTGGTCCATCAACTACAGCAACAGCATGGGTTTCGCCTTCACCTTTCTGTTGTCGGCGGTGGCGCTGAACAGCATGTGGCGGGCGCACAATAATCTGCTGGATCTGGTGATTCAGCCGGGTGGCGCCGAGCCGGTGTTCACGGGGCAGGACGCCCAGTTCAGCTACCGACTGGACAATCCCGATACCGGGCCGCGCCATGGCGTCGCATTGCAATGGCGGGATCGATCGCCCCGTTATACGGATGTGCCGGCACAGGGTTCGGCGACCGTGGTTCTGGCTGTTCCCGCCGAGCATCGTGGTCGGCTGCGGCCGGGCCGGTTGCGCGTGCTGACCCGGTTTCCCCTCGGCTTGTTGCAAGCATGGAGTTGGGTGGAGTTCGAACAGGACTGCCTGGTTTACCCCCAGCCTCGCGGCGGGCGGCCGCTGCCGGTGGCGATGGCGGGTGGCACCGGTAGCGGTGTGGGCGAGCAGGGGGCGGGCAGCGAGGATTACGCCGGTTTCCGGCCTTACGCGCCAGGCGACTCGCCGCGCCGGATCGCCTGGCGGGCCGCGGCCCGCACCGATCGCTTGCTGGTCAAGCAGTTCACCGATCAGGCGCGACCGGAATTGTGGCTGGATTGGCGGCTGCTGGGGGCGGAGCCGATCGAGCCGCGTCTGGAGCAACTGTGTCAGTGGGTGTTGAAGGCGGAAGGGGAAGGGTGCGAGTACGGCTTGCGCCTGCCGGGCCGGGAAATTTCGCCTGCGTCCGGCGAGATCCAACGCCGCCGCTGTTTGGAAGCCCTGGCGCTGTTTGTCGGTGGCGATGGGTAGAGAGAGGTCGATCATGCCCTGGAGCTGGCGGAAAAACCGGCGGGAACGAGCGAAAGCGGCCAAACCGCCGGAAGAGCCGCTGACTCGGTCGGCGCTGATTTGGCTGTTGGCGGCATTGGTGCTGGCGGCGGCGCCACATGCTTCCGAACTGCCGATTTGGCTGAGCGTCCTGTTCGCCACGGTGGCCGGCTGGCGCGGATTCATCGCGCTGCGCGGCAAATCGCTGCCGCCGCGCTGGTTGTTGTTGCTGCTGGCGCTGCTGGCCGGTGCTGGAGTATTGATCGACTACCGGACCCTGTTCGGCCGGGATGCCGGGGTAGCGTTGATGGTCGCGATGACTGCCTGCAAGCTCTTGGAAACACGTGTGTTGCGGGACGGAGTGGTACTGGTGTTCCTGGGTTACCTGCTGGTGATGAGCAATCTGCTCTACAGCCAGGAAATCCCGATGGTGGCCTATCTGTTCGCGGCGGTGCTCGTCATGCTGGCGGCGCAGACCCTGATTCACCGCCCACACGCCGGTTTACGGGGAGTGGCCCCGTTGCGACTGGCTGGCATGATGGTGCTGCAAGCCATTCCGGTCATGCTGATTCTGTTCATCTTGTTTCCCCGCATCCCCGGCCCGCTATGGGGTCTGCCCAAGGATGCCTATAAGGGTCGCACCGGTCTGTCCGACGAGATGATGCCCGGCACGGTCAGCGAGCTGGTTCGATCCGATACGGTGGCGTTTCGGGCACGGTTCGCCAGTGCCACGCCGCCACCGAACCAGCGCTACTGGCGCGGGCCGGTCTTGTGGCGTTTCGATGGTCGCCGCTGGACCCGCCACGAGGAGTTGCCCGCGAATACTCCCACCCCCTTCGTGGCGGAAGGGGCGGCGGTGGACTATTCGGTTATCCTGGAACCGAGCAATCGGCGCTGGCTGTTTGCGCTGGACCTGCCCGCCCGCTTGCCGCCGCGCACCGGTATGACTGCTTCGTTTCAACTGTTGCGCGATCAGCCGGTCAACGAGGTGTACCGTTACGAGATGCAGTCTTATCCGAATTATCGTACCGGCGAACTGACGGCGGCGGAGCGGTTCCGTGGCTTGCAACTGCCGGCGCGCGGCGATCCTCGTGCCAGGGCGCTGGCGGCACAGTGGCGCGAGCGCATGACCCGCCCCGAGGACCGGGTCGGCGCGGCGCTGGCGCTGTTTCGGGAGCAGGCGTTTTACTACACCCTGACCCCACCGCTGCTGGGCGCCGACAGCGTGGACGATTTCCTGTTTCGGACCCGCCAGGGCTTTTGCGAGCATTACGCCAGCGCCTTTGTCTTTCTCATGCGGGCGGCCGGGGTGCCGGCGCGGGTGGTGACCGGTTATCAGGGTGGGGAAGCGAACGATCTGGGCGGGTATTTCATCGTGCGCCAATCCGATGCGCATGCTTGGGCCGAGGTTTGGCTGGCTGGGCGTGGTTGGGCGCGGGTCGATCCGACGGCGGCGGTGGCGCCCGGCCGGGTGCGGGACGGATTGTACGCTGCGGTGGCCGATCCGGGACTGCTACCGTTTTTGGCGCGGCGAGGTGGCGGAGGCGAGTACGAGTGGTTGCGGCAACTGGCGCTGACCTGGGATGCGTTGAACAACAGTTGGAACGAATGGGTGCTGGCCTACGGTCCCGACCGACAGAAGGAATTTCTGTCGGGACTCGGTTTTGGGCCGGTGGATTGGGCCGAGATGACGGTGGCGATGACCGTGACCCTGGGTGGGTTTGGCCTGCTGGTCATCGGCTGGCGCTGGCGCCGGCGCGGCACCCGCGACCCGGTGGCGCGGGCCTGGCAGCGATTCTGCGCCCGGTTGGCCCGGCGCGGCTTGGCGCGCGGCCCGCACGAAGGGCCGCTGGATTTCACCGAGCGAGTGGCCGCCAGCCGACCGGAACTAGCTGCTTCGGTGCGGGAGATCGGCCGGCTGTACGCCATCCTACGCTACGGACCGATGGGGTCGCCGACGGATGTGCGCCAGTTGCAATGGCGGGTAGGGCGGTTTCGGGTCTGAAACGCCTGGTGTGGGAGGCGTTCCGCCGGGCGAAGTGGATGTGCGGTGGTTGCTGAACGAAAGTGGGTCACCGATCATCCAAGGTGATCGTTCCTTCCTCAAAAATCAAAGCGGCCTGTCATGTTGACCAAGACTCCCAAGACCACCTATCTCAAGGATTACGCTCCACCCGCCTATCGCCTGCCGACGATCGATCTGCGCTTCGAGCTGGGCGAGGATTTCACCACGGTGCGTTCCCACCTGCGGGTCGAACGCATCGACGCCATCTCGACTGACACACCATTGGTGCTGGATGGTCAGCAGTTGGAACTGATTGCGCTGGAGTTGGACGGCGCGCCACTGGCGGCCGACCGGTATCGGGTCGAGGAGGAGCGGCTGACGTTGTTCGCCCCGCCGGCATCATTCGAACTGACGGTGGTGACGCACATCCGGCCACAGGACAACGTTTCACTGGAAGGCTTGTATCAATCCAGCGGTAATTTCTGCACCCAGTGCGAAGCGGAAGGGTTCCGCAAGATCACCTACTTCCTCGATCGACCGGATGCGATGGCGGTCTTTACCACCACCCTGGTGGCGGACAAGGCACGCTATCCGGTGCTGCTGTCCAACGGTAATCCGGTGGACGGAGGCGAGTTGGACAATGGCCGGCACTGGGCCACTTGGCACGACCCCTTTCCCAAGCCTTGTTATCTGTTTGCCCTGGTCGCCGGTCATCTCCGCCATCTCGAAGACACCTTCGTCACCCGTTCCGGGCGCACGGTGAAGCTGCGTATTTACGTCGAGCCGGATAATCTCGATCAATGCGAGCATGCGATGTATGCGCTCAAGGCCGCCATGGCTTGGGACGAGCAGCGCTTCGGGCTGGAATACGATCTGGATCTGTATCAGATCGTGGCGGTCGGCGATTTCAACATGGGGGCGATGGAGAACAAGGGCCTCAACATCTTCAACACCAAATATGTGTTGGCCAAGCCGGAAATCGCCACCGACGCCGACTATCAGGGCATCCTTGGCGTCATCGGTCACGAATACTTCCACAACTGGACCGGTAATCGGGTCACCTGCCGCGACTGGTTCCAACTCAGCCTCAAGGAAGGGTTGACCGTGTTTCGCGATCAGGAGTTTTCTTCCGATCTCGGCTCGCGCGGGGTCAAGCGCATCGAAGATGTGCGGATGCTGCGCACCAGCCAGTTCCCGCAGGACGCCGGACCGATGGCGCATCCGGTGCGACCGGATTCCTACATCGAGATCAACAACTTCTACACCGTAACCATCTACAACAAGGGTGCCGAGGTGATTCGGATGATCGAGACCTTGCTTGGCCGGGACGGGTTCCGGCGCGGCATGGATCTTTATTTCCAGCGCCACGATGGTCAGGCGGTGACCTGCGACGATTTCGTGGCGGCGATGGCCGATGCCAACGCTGCCGATCTGAGCCAATTCAAGCGCTGGTACCATC